>OLGD01000298.1_pt1 | contig 105141 bp, 84 predicted proteins | sample 1605311 | NCBI WGS metagenome assembly OLGD01 (sample SAMEA3888917, study PRJEB22519) | human gut metagenome | biome: human gut; feature: human-associated habitat; material: faeces | place: Denmark | collected 2010 | reverse complement strand
TGTAGGGGTTGCGGTGGCCGAGCCAGCGCCGGGCGAACTCCTTCCAGTTCTCCATTGCCGCGCGGCTGATCGGCAGCAGCGCTTTCATCTGATAGCCATTCCCGTTGGGGATCCACTCCGGAATGTTGTCCCCCGCCTTCAGTTTGCGGCTGACGTAGACGTCGGTGGTGACGTAGATCCCCCGTTTACTGCAGGCCGCGAAGAGGTATTCCAGCCGGTCGAGCATCGCCGGGTCGATCGTCAGCGAGTCCGGCGCGTCCTGCTTGACCAGAAAGTTGTCGTGGTGGTGAATGCGGATCGCGTTGTAACCGTGTCGAGCCAGACGTTCGGCGAGTTCGTCGCTCTCCTTATGGGTGAGGTACTGTGCGCGGTTGCAGAAGTTCACGCCGACGAAACGGATCCGTTTTCCCGGCGCCTTCTCGAAGGTGAAGTGGCCGTCCGGAGAGACGACGATCCGACCGTATTTTCCGGCGGGCGCGTCGAGCATGCCGGAGAAGTCCAGAGGAGTGCCCGGCTTGATCATACGGGAGACGTTCAGGCGGATCCACTCCTTCCCTTCCTGAATGATGATCGGACGGTCATTGCCCTGCAACGGGATCGATCCGCTCGCGAGGGTGAGTGCGGGGATCAGCCAGAGCTGGCTTTTGACACCGCGGAGCGTCAGCTTGACCGGATCGTCACGGTCAAGTTTGAACTGTGAAAAGAAGAGGCCGATTCCGGAAGTGCGGTTATCTCCCCGCCAGAGGACGATGCCGTTGGGGAGATGATCCGGATTCCACCAGTTGCCGACATCGCGGTTCGAGACGACGGAAATTTTTTGTCTGGAACCGTTCGCGTAGGTGATTTCGAACTCTCCCGCCTTCTCCGGCTGTGTCCAGCCGGTGGCGTGGAGTACGTAGAGATAACTGCCGCGCCCGGTGACCGGCAGAGAGACTTCACGGGGAAAATTTTTCCCGAGCACAATCGTGGTCTTTCCGCCGTTCTTTGCCGGGTCGACTAGTTGGAATTCCGTTCCTCCGATCGACAGATTTTTGAGTGTGAAGCTGCGCAGATCATTGTGCGGCCCCTGGTCGGTCCAGCCGCCTTTTCCATCGCCGGGCACTTCATCGGCGAAACCCATATTGGCGACTCGGGCGATGTCGAGAGGAACGCCGGTCAACGGTTTTCTTGCGATGTCGAGGGACAGGGCGGACTCTTTGCAGAGACCGGGAGACGGCCGGAAGAAAAGCCGAATGACAAGCTGGTCCTGATCGGCGGAACGGTAGTCGCGGATTTTGAGTGTGGTTCTGCCTGTGAAGGAAAGGAGCGTCCCGGAGTCGAGCGGAATAATCGCGCTGCTGCAGCTCTTTGCAAACAGCTCCACCCGGTTTTTTACCGGTTTGTCCGGGATCCTCCAGGGTTTCCCGTCGACCGTCAGGGTGCGCGGTGCGCCGGAGATGCGGAATTCCAGAAACAGGCCGGTGATTTCGACCTGTTTCCCGGAGGCGGTAAGTTTTCCCTGATAGCGGAAGGAGTCGGCGGCCCCGGGAAAAAAGTCCGCCTGAAATACGGCGTCGGGGAATGTGCCGCGAAAGATCACGACGTCATTTTTTTGCTCCAGTTTGTTGTTACGCAATTTTTTGTAAGCGAATGACGGATCGAAGTTGACCAGCTGGAAGACATGTTCTTCAATCCGGAACGTACCGTCCTTTTCGACGGTCAGCCAGGCGGGCAGGGGAGCTGCTGTTGCTGCTGCTGTCATTGCCGCGGTCAGCAGCAGAAGAAGGATCGAAAAAATGTTGCGCATGTGAAAAAAAAACTCCTTGATTTTGATGGTTATGAAATTACAACGTACGGTCGTTCCCGGCGGTTGACGGTCACAATGGAACGGATCACTGAGAAAAGGGGGTGCCGGCGGCAGAATGCTGCTCCGGTCGATATCATTGCTCCGGCGGGGTGTGATGCCGGGCCCGCCGGTATTCCGCCGGTGTGGTATGGAACACTTCCCGGAAGAGCCGGTAAAAGTGAGAGAGGTCGGCAAAGCCGGAGCGTTTTGCAATTTCCGCCAGTTCCCATTCTGTTTCCGCAAGCAGGCGAAGCACCTCCTGCAACCGCCGTTTTCGCAACGCCTGCGAGATGGTCATTCCTGTTCGATCGCGGTAACTGCGGCTCAAGTGCGTGGGTGTGATCTGCAGTTCCAGGGCAACATCCCGCAGATGAAAGGGGCCGGAGAACCTCTGTTCGATCTGTCGATCGACGATCTCCACGAGGCGCTGATGCAGCTGTTGATACCGTTTTTTCGCGTGAACCCGGCAGAGCTGAGCCAGAAGGATTTTCAGATACGCCAGCATGATCCACGGCGAATTCGGATCGCGGTTCAGCTGTTCCCGGAACATTCTGCGGATCAGGGGCCCGGCCTCTTCGCCCGCCATCAACGGCTGGACATGATGAGCTTCCTGTTTCGGCTGGAATCCTGGTGCACAGGCACGCAGCAGCCCCGCGCGATCGATGATGCCCCGCTGACATTCGGCTGCGATCGTCGCGGAGAAGATGAGATCGAAGATCTCCAGCACCGGCGTGTGGATGTCGTAGCTGGTCTGATCGTTCGGATGAACCAGAAAAAGATATCCCGGTTTCAGCGGGAAGTGGATGTCGTTGCAGTAACACTCCGCCTCGCCGGAGACGATCCAGGTGAGTTTGAAGAAATCCCGCGAGGAACGGTGCCCCTCCGGGTCGGCATAATGGCCGAAAGGGTGTCGGAAATGGAGCACGGCCAGACCCGCCCGGGCGTCGTCGAACGCACAGGATCGAAACTTGAGATGGCGGACGGAACGGGATGTCATGGGGTTCTCCTGTCCCGCAAAATACTCTCTTCTCTTTCATTTTTCAATACCGGATTTCACGGTAGGGATGTTTTTTTACAAATTTTTCGGTCTTGACAATTCACATTCCCGCCGGTTTTCGTTCTACAGGAGGTGTTCGATGAAGTTCTGATCGAGAAAACGACTGCCCCGGAATTTCGGCTTGAGTTCGTTCGGCGACGAACTCCCCACGCTGAGATCCAGCATCAGCAGGTTCGCCCTGCCGAGATGGCGCATATGAACCGCTCCCGAAGAGGTGAGATTGAGGTACTGCACTTGTGTTTTGTCCGTTTTCTTCGCGCTGTCTCCGAGCAGCGGCGTGCTGCTCGGACGATTCAGTACCACCAGATCGCCGCTTCCGTAAATTCTTTTTCCGGCGGTGGTGCGACGGGGATTGACCCAGATGGAGCCGTCGACATCATTGACCCTATCGACCCAGTAGCCGGAGGAAAGAAAACAGTTCATGCCGAACACCTCTTCCATGAACTTGCCCTTCTGACTGGAATTCGTATTTTCCTCGGTCCACATGATAGGCATCGACGGACAATGCAGTTTCCGATAGGCGTTGTAGGTGTAAAGAGCACTGTATAACTTGTCACCGGTATACTTGCCGACTACCAGCATTGCAGCGTAGGAGAGATTGGGTTTCACGGAACCGTTGTCTAGACGCGCATTGTTTGCATGCACCTTCGGGTAGTAATCGTTGTTGTCGTCGCAGTAGAAGTTTATCATAAGGCCCGCCTGTTTGAGCTGGTTGACACAGCTGGTTGACTGCCCTCTTGCCCTCGCCTGATTCAGCGCGGGCAGCAGCAGGGAGGCGAGAATCGCGATGATCGCAATCACAATGAGGAGTTCGATAAGGGTGAAATTCTTTCCGGATTTGACCATGACTGACTCCTTTCCTGATTAGATTTTTGCGGAATGATCAGGGCCTACCATTTGATGAATACGCTTCCGGTTGCGTGGCGGACCACCAGACAGCGTCCCTGAGGAGTTTCTTCCCATTCATACGGCAGATAGTGTTCACCGAAATACTGGGATTTGACCTCCAGCTGCTCTTCGGAAGTCTCCTCCGGCGGAAAGAAACGCACTTCCGCGTCCTGGAGATTGGCGTATTCCAGTTGCTGTTCCTGCGTGGGGCTGTACGCGATGTGGGTGCGACAGGAGACGATTGCCGCACCCGTCTGGCGGATGAAGCCGCGACAGCATGCGTGAATCGTCCGATCGGGGCGCCAGATTCCGACTCCATTCTCGAGACGGATCTCCCGGTCTGTCGGAATCGGCACACCGAGGGGCGTAGACATCTCCAGCGTCACCGTGGTATCCGGGACATATCCGTTGAAGAAAAACGCATTGCGATGTCTCGAAATGGTCATGACCGGCGGCCGCTCCGGCATTTCCATGCGGCAGCGGATTCGCCAGCCGAACTCTTTGAGCGCGCAGCGCAACAAGCCCGGTGTCGGGAAGTATTCCGCCGGTGTGCAGCGAAGCAGGTTCCTCCGCTGCGGCGCCGATGCTTTCGGCGGCAGCTGGTTCGGACGGCAGGAGATGACCGAACGGACGAATACCGCCCGGCCGCCGCCGGGAAATCTCTTCACCGTGAGGAGTGCCCGCTCCTCATCGCCGATCCTGCCGGCGACGAGCATCTCCGCGCCATCGGCGACTTCGGTGAGCGCGCCGCCGTCGAACTGCGGCAGAACGGGGACGGTCGGACCAAAGGACCCTTCGGCGACCGTGTCGAAGGGAACGTGGAGGAGCACTTCCGCTTCTCCGGCGACCGGCGCGGCGCTGGAGAGACCGAGCAGCTGCGCCGCCTCTTGGCAGGAGGTATTGATGGTTCCATAGAATAGCGCATCTCCTCCGGAACGCAGATGCGCTTCCAGCCGTGCGAAGAGATCGGGAGAATCCAGCACGGTGAGCGGCACGATCGGAATGCTTTTCCGGAGCGGATCCTGTCCTTTTGCGAGGAGGGTGCGAAACACCTTCGTGCTGATTACGGTATTGATCGGCGCACCGTTTTCGACCGCTTCGGCCAAGAAGAGCTCTTCGGAGAAGGTTTTGTCGATCCGGTCGGAGGCGGCGTATTCGTCGAAGGGATAGATCCAGAGGAACGGGCCGGGCTGGTCAGGCGCGTTGCGGAACGCTTCAGCGAGGAGGGGCTGTACCTCATCCGGCACCTGTTGCGGCATTCGGCCGAAGGAGTCGTCGCAGCTCAAAAGTTCGATGCCTTCGGGGAGCTGCGGCCGGCCGGTCTCATCGATCCGGGAGATCGAGAGCGGCAGGAAAATGTCCCACGGCTCCCGGCCGTAACGGTCGAGCCATGGAGAGTTCAGGAACCACGGATCGTGAATGTAGAAACGGAAGGAGAACCAGCCGTCCGGCAGTTCCGCGATATGGCTTTGCCAGGCGGCGAGTTCCAGACCGGGATTGTAAAGGATCGCCGCTTTCGGGGAGTTGATCGGTGGCGCGATGATCTTTTCCCGATAGAGCCAGGCGAGCGGAGCGGCGTCGGTGGCGATTTCAATTCCGGCTGGGTAATCGCTGCCGCGGGTTTCGATGACGGTTCCGGGTGCGGCGTCAAGGAAATCATGCCAGAAACGGAGCATTTTCCGGGCCGCATCGTTGCGCCGTTCCGGATAGAAGTGCTCCTTGTCGAAGAGTTCTCCGGTGATCCCCCAGGTTTCGGTGCCGAATCCCATGCCGTTGGAGAGCCAGATGTAGTCGTACCCGAGGTCACGGGCGAACTCACGGTACTGGCGGCCGAGAAATTCGCCGAGGGTGGTTCCCTCCGGAATTCCCGAGGGAAAACCGGCATAGGCGCGGGAGTCGGCATGCAGGACGGAATTGCAGGTGACGAAACTGTGCGGATAGATGGAGTGCCCCTGGGCGATCTCCCGATGGCGGCGGTACTTGAAGTCGGAGACGGAGAACTCCGGGCCATTGTCGAAGGTTGCGCCGATCCGGATCGGTTTCCCGGTGATTTCGCTTCCGGTTTCCCGGAGCACTTCGATCATCCGCTTCAACCAGGCGTAGGTGCGGGGGGCGGCGTCGGGACGGTATTTCACGGGATAGTAGTTGAGGTATTTCTTATCCCAGGCCGTGGGATTTTTCGGCGGCGGCAGAGGATTGGCGATCCCCTGCCAGTAACCCCACTCGAAGGTCTGATTCGGATCTCCGGAGTATTCGAGAATCTCGCTGCCGTCCGCGAGCCAGAGAAGAACGGAGACGGTGTCCGCCTCCGCTGTCAGCGGAGCCCATTGCCGGAAGAGAGTTCTTCCCACCGAATACATCATCTCTTCGCTGTCATTCTGAAATGGTTTGGCACTGAGTTCCAGCGTCACGTTCCGTAACTTCATTTCCATCCTCCTTTTTTTGTTGCGATAAGTATACTATAAAAAAATGCGGATGGCTAGGACAATGGTAACCAGTTGGCGGAAAAACAAAGAACTGTTTACAATAGTCCAAAAAAACAGCGGATTGCGAACTGCCCGGTTCTCGTTTCACCTCCGGGAGGAATTCAACAAGACGGTCACAGGTAGCGGCCGGTGCGGCTCTCCGGAGTTCGGGCGACGGTTTCCGGCGTGCCGGCGACGACGATTCTGCCGCCTTCGCTCCCGCCGCCCGGACCCATGTCGATGAGAAAGTCGGCGTTGCGAATCACATCCAGATTGTGCTCAATCACAATGACGGTCGCGCCGTTTTCGATCAGTTTCTGAAAGACGCCGAGCAGAACCCGGACATCCAGCGGATGCAGGCCGATGGTGGGTTCGTCGAAGACGAAGAGGGAATCCTCCTGCGTCCGGCCCATTTCTCCTGCGAGTTTCAGCCGCTGCGCCTCGCCGCCGGAGAGACCGGGCGTCTCCTCCTCAAGCGTCAGGTAGCCGAGCCCCAGATTCCGGAGCGTCTCCAGCCGCTGGCGGACCGTTTTCCAGTTGTCGCAGAACTCCACTGCCGTGTTGATGTCCATGTGCATCAACTCCGGGAGAGTCCGGAGTTCCCCTCTGCGGTTGGCGAGGTGAACCGCTCCCGCCGCAGCCGCATAGCGGGTGCCGCGGCAGTCGGGGCAGGGGATCTCCACGTCGGGCAGAAACTGGACATCCAGACTGATCGTGCCGGTGCCGTCGCAGCCCGGGCAGCGCAGCTTACCGGTGTTGTAAGAGAAGTCCCCCGCCTTGTAGCCGAGATTCTTCGCATCCGGCGTCGCGGCGTAGAGCTTTCGCAGTTCATCGTGGACGTCGGCGTAGGTCGCCACGGTGGAACGCACGTTGATGCCGATCGGCGTGGCGTCGATCAGCTTCACCTGCCGGATCTTCCCCGGATCGACCGCCAGCACGTGTTCAGGCAGTTTTCCGCCTGAGATGGCGGCCTCCAGCCCCGGAATCAGGCTTTCCAGAATCAGGGTCGTCTTGCCGGAGCCGGAGACGCCGGTCACCACCGTGAGCCGCCCCTTCGGAATGTCGACCGAAAGCGGTTTCACCGTATGGATGGCGCCGGTGTCGAGGTGGACTCTCCCGAGTGAAAAGAGTTCGTTCTCCGGGGTGCGCGGCCGCACGATTGTTTCCATCTTGCCGGAGAGAAACGGTCCGATGAGCGAGGCCGGATTCGCCGTCAGCTCCGCCACCGTTCCCTGAGTCATGACGCGCCCGCCCGCGGCTCCGGCGCCCGGACCCATTTCGATGAGGTGATCGGTTCCGTTGAGAAGTTGGGTGTCGTGATCGACCAGCACCACGGAATTCCCGTCGGCGATCAGGTCATGCATGACGCCGGCCAGCCCTTCGAGGTTGGCCGGATGCAGTCCGATCGAGGGTTCGTCCAGCACATAGAGCACGCCGGTGGTGCGGTTGCGGACCGCCCGCGCCAGCTGCATCCGCTGCCGTTCGCCGGTCGAGAGGGTCGACGCGGCCCGGTCGAGCGTCAGATAGCCGAGCCCGAGATCGAGCAGCCGCCGGGCGGCGGTACGGAACGAGTCGCAGATGCTCTCGGCCATCGGGCGCATCGCCTCCGGCAGGGAAGCGGGGATGCCGTCCACCCAGACGCAGAGGTCGGAGAGGGTCATCCGGCAGACGGCGTTGAGAGTGATTCCACGCACTTCCGGAATCCGTGCCGCGGCAGAGAGTCGGGAGCCGCCGCAGTCAGGGCAGGGGCTCTCGCACAGGAAGCGGGCGACCCGCTTCATACCGCTTTCGTCCTTGACTTTGGCGAGGGCGTTTTCGACGGTGTGGATTGCGCTGTAGTAGGTGAAATCGAGTTCTCCGGCGGAGTCGGTGTTTTTCGAATGGTAGAAGATATGTTTCTTGACCGCCGGACCGTTGTAGACGATCTCCTTCTCTTCCTGTGTCAGTTCGGAGAAAGGAACGTCGGTGCGGACCCCCATCGCCCGGCAGACGTCGACCATCAGCGACCACATCAGCGTCTTCCACGGGGCGACGGCGCCCTGGTCGATGGTGAGCGATTCATCCGGCACCAGCGTGGAGCGGTCCACGCTGCGGACGATGCCGGTGCCGTCGCAGGTGCGGCAGGCGCCCTGACTGTTGAAGGCGAGCTGTTCCGCCGAAGGGGGCGTGACGAGGGCGCCGCACTCCGGGCAGCGCAGTTCCCGTTCGGCGGCGACGGCGAGTGACGGCGCGAGCCGGTGCCCGTTGGGGCAGCGGTGACAGGCCAGCCGGGAGAACATCAGCCGGATGCTGTTGAGCAGTTCGGACCCGGTGCCGAAGGTGCTGCGGATTCCGGGGACGCCGGGGCGCTGGTGGAGCGCGAGGGCGGCCGGAACGTAGAGCACCTCATCGACGTCGGCTCTTGCCGCCTGAGTCATCCGGCGTCGGGTGTAGGTGGAAAGCGCCTCCAGATAGCGGCGGGATCCCTCCGCATAGAGGACGCCGAGCGCCAGCGAGGACTTGCCGGAGCCGGAGACCCCGGCGATGCCGACGATCTGGTTGAGCGGAACATCCACATCGATGTTCTTGAGGTTGTGGACGCGTGCGCCGCGGACTTCGATATGATCTTTCATCGGGAAAGAGCTCTTCTTTGCAAAAATTTATCTGTCGTTATACTATAGCATGAAACAGAAAAATTTTCTCTTTTGCCGATGCGGAATTGCATAAAAAAGGATATGTCCATCTCTGCTGTTGCCGTTGCCGGCAGAGAAGGGAAACACCTTTTGTTTCAAAACCGTTTTCCCGGAAACGTGCAATCACTCTTCAAGGCGGAATTCAATGTTGTCAAGAAAAATTCTGTTTTCCTGTTCTGCCGGAGACAGATTGTACTGCAATTTTGCCATCTTGTCCAGAAGTGCCGGGTAAGCGGCCGTGTCAGTCGGAACATCGAAGCGGAAGGAATACTGCTGCCATTGCTCGTTCAATTTGAAGTTGGCGGAGGCGTAGAGATGTTTGCCGCCTTTGTGAATCCGAGCTGAAAAATTTATGATTCCGCGCAGAACGGCGGGCCGTTCCGCTTTTGCCCAGAAGATCATTTTGACCTTTCGGCCGGGAATGACCGGCAGAAAAATACTTTCCATGGCGAAATTTTCTCCCGCTTTCGGATGAAGTTCCAGACTCCTGCATCCGGATAAGAACGCCGGACTCTGCACAATTTTGATTCCTTCAAAAGGCGGTGCATTGACTCTGGAAAAATTGGAGGGGCGCGTGTTCCCCGATTCGAAGTCTCCATCCGGCAACAGATTCTGCTCCAGTTCCGCCGGCAGAAGAGGTGCGAGGGAGGCGTTTCGGATGAAGACGTTGCCGCCTGGGCCCGGATTCATGCTGAAACTGATACGTTTCGCAACAGCATCCATTTGAGCCGGAAAATATTGCAGGCAGCTTTCATATTCCGTCGCCGGATGCCATGGGATGTATAGGGTATCCTTCTTTGCCTGCTGATAGTCAATGGATACGAATGTCCGGGGAACTCCCGCTTCCGCTTTCCCCTCCCATGACAATTTGTAGAAAGTATTTGTTGTCGGAGAGGGAATTTCTGCGACAAGGCCGGGCCATCCCTTTCCGGAATATTTTACGAAGAATTCACCTGTGCCGATCTTCTGCCAGGGAGAATTTGCCTTGAGGTCGAGTTCTGTTCCTTTCAGGAGCAATGCGCCGAATGCGAGGAGGCCTGTCAGAAAAGAGATGATTTTCATTTGCTTATTTCTCCTTCTCCACAATAGTGAAATTGCAGCGGTCGCGATAGAGTTCCGCTTTGCCGGAAAGCGTGGTTTCCCGGAGTTTTTTCCCTTTTGAGAAATCATTGATCTTTACATCGAATCCCAGATATCTGCCGGTTTGCCGTGGAAAGCTCAAATCGAAACGATAACCGGTGGGTGTCGGGTCCAGTTTGAAATGTGCGGTGTCACAGGAAAATTCCCCCATCGATGAGAGTTTTTGTTTCGCATGAGGCACAACGAAAAGTCGGAAGGTATGATCCGTGTAGTTGTGAGGATGTCGCATCGGGGTAATTTCCGGCCTTGAGTCAAAAAACAGTTCCACGGAATCCGTCTGCCATGGCTCTGCGTTTTTCGGCGTTCCCGGCTGGGTCGCATCCCGTACTTCCAGCGAAAGCCGGACCGTGGTCTTGTCAAAAGAGATCGTTCCTTCGGCGTTCTCCATGCGGAATTTTCCGGAGCTTGTCAGATGGCGGTTGCGGACAATATCAATCGGAAAGGAGTAGAGACGTCCGCCGCTTGCAAGTTGAATGGAGGTCTTGATGATGTCGTTTCCTCCTTTCCGCAAGGCAACCGGAACGGTGGTGTTGCCGGAGGCCATCTGGAATGAAACCGGTTTTTCTGCCGCCGGCGAACCCGACAGACCGAGAAATCCACTCTGTTGCTTCTCGGATGTGTTGTACAATGTCACCAGCAGGGTATCTCCAATTTGACGAGCGAGCGGAGCGACCAGAACCGGCTGTCGCAATTCGGGTTTCAAGTTTTTCAGACGGTTCAGAAACTCTTCTTTCGTAAGTTTGCCGGGCTTCAGATAGAGGGGGGCGTCCTCGAGTTCTTTTTCCCCGGCTTTTTCCGAATTCCCAAACACATCGTAGATGTCAAATTCGGAGAGATCTGCGACAACCCCTTTGATTTTTAGATAATTCCAGATCGCGGCGACGGCTTCCCCTTTTTTGTCATAGACGTAGCAGATTCCTCCATTGGAATAACGGAATTTTCCAATGGTTTTCGCTCCCTCGAAAAAGCGTGCAAGAGCGTTGTAGGTCACGAAGTTTTCAGAGGGGATCAGCTCTTGAAAATTCTTCACCGTGAGCATATTCGGCGTGAGCATCCTTTTCCAGAGGTATTCTCCGGGGATCGCGATGGACTGTGTCACCCCTTCGCCGAGATCGACGAGGAAACGCCATGCCACATGATGAGGCTGGCACAGCGACTCCTCATAGGAATTATGTCTGGCGTTGTGGTCAATCAGGTAATAGAGTTCCGTATTCCACAGGGGCATAACACGATGGGAAGCCATGAATTTCCTGAGATCGGCAATGTATTTGTCTGCCGGATAAATTGCTCCGAGTTCACGGCCTCCATACGGATGAAAGCTGAGAGCCTGCACATAGTCGAGCCCGCCAAGCTTGATGCACTTTTCCATCCATGGATAAGAAGACGAGGCGTTGAAGTCGCTTGATAAACAGAACCCTGTGATCTTGGCATCGGATTGCACACTGCGAATTGCGGAGCTGGCAATTTTCAGATATTCCACATAAGTTTCCGGAGAGAAATACAGATTTGGTTCGTTGGTAATTTCATAGACGGGAACCCGACCGTTGATGTGCTTTACGGTCTGCCGGACATAGTTCTCAAAAAGTTTCTGGGGAGGCAGAAGAATGCGATCTTGAAGGCTTTTGATGCAGTTGGGCGGGTTCTCCTTGACGTGTTCCGCAAGCGGGAGCACCCACAGGGGCAGATTCTGGTTCTGCCATCTGGAACGGATATCATTTTTGATGAAGCATTGTCCGATGACCGGAAACAATGTGATGTTGTTTTTCTCATATAAATCGAGCTGGCGGTCCAGATGGGAAAAATCAAATTTCCCCTGATTCCATTCGACCGCGGGCCAGTCGACACCGCGGACCCCGCCGTCATGATCGCGCATAATCCGGCAACCCGTCTTGCTCAGCAGCTCAATGTGTCTGCCGAAAGGCGCATTGAAGCATTGGTAGGAAGGATATTTCGTCTGCGGATATTGCTGAAAATAGAGGCCCCCGTTGAGGCCGACCACATAATCCCGGGTAATGTCGACCGGTGCCGCTTTGTATTCGCCGATGACCGAGTAAAAACCATCATGAGAAGACAAATTCTTGCCGGAGGTTTGAATTCTCACGGAACCAAAACGTTTCAGCGCTTCCGAAAAATGGAACTGCTTCGTCTCCCCCGGCGCCAGTTCAACGGTGAATTTTTTTTGGAAAAGTGTGTTTTTTCTGTACTCGTCCACGCCTTTGACGGTGATGTTTTCCTTGTAATTGCGGGGGCCCGGATTGAAAACCTTCAAGCTGAATTCTGCTTGATTGTCCACCCCTGCCGTATACAGATTCCGGTCGGGAACGGTGATCGCTTCGACCAGACCGGATTGCGGCGCATTGACTCTGGTAAGCTTCAAGTCGTCGAACCACAGCGTGTTGGAGGTTGCTTCGTCATGTTTTCCGGGACGGATCAGAATGTGATAATAACCGGCTTTTTTCGTGGTGAACGTTTTGCTGAATTTTTTCCACTCCACATCGGTGTTGACCATGATCGATTCCGCCGACCACGTCGGATCGACCTTGAAAATTCCGAGGTAAACCTTTTCGCCCGCGTTGGCGCTTCGAATTTTCCCTTCAAAGTGATAGGTCGTATCGGCTTCCAGCTTAAATTCCTTGGAGAAAATATTGTAATTTTCGCGATAGGGATTCGCCAGTTTGAGGGAGTTTTTACCGCAGTTGTCAGTTCCGGAATCCAGTTGAAGCGGAATGAAGTTGAGGCGCAAATTGGTATCGGTCCGCAGGTAACGTATCAAGGCAAATCCATCCGTCCCCAGCTCGAAGGAGCCGTTGAAGGGGAGGGCGGACGCATATAATCCCGCCCCCAGAAATGCGATGGTTGAAAGTTTGTGCAATGTCATGATTTCTCTCTTTTTTTATGTTTGGAAGAGGTAAAAGAATACGGAACTTATTTCCAGTATATGCCGGGAGATACATCCGGAATAAAATGCGCCAGAAAGGTGTTGTTGTCGAAACGTAGAAAGTCGAGAGTTTCCACATGCCCATCTACAAAGAGCAGATTATCCCGCTTGAGATGACGCGCCGCCAGCCACTCCATCGCAACGCTGATATTGTGATAATTGCGGGCATTGTTGGTGTCTTTGAATACACTGCCGGTGGAAAGGTTGATATTGGAAACATCCCAGCAGGTTCCGACTGCGGCTGGGCGACGGCATCTGGATAATTTTTTGAACGGATACTTATATTCTCCTGTGCTGTTGTCCCGGTATCCGCCCAGACGCAGATTCCACGTCAGATTGGTGATCGGATAGCCGGAACCTGCACTGGAGCCGTTATAACGGAACAGCTCTTCCTCGGTGCCGCCGGGACAGATGAAAATGGATTTTTCGGTACATTTGCTCAACTCAAATTCTCTTCCGACGGCATACGGCCAGAGGCGGGTGATCCAATTGAGCTCATAATGGATATTGCTGCTTCCCCAGGCACTTAACGTTGCCGGACACCACCAGTCATTCTGATCGCCCGCATATGAAACCGCCCCTGTGCCAATCTGTTTGAGATTGCTGGTACAGGAGATTTGCTGAGCCCTGCTGCGCGATTTGTTGAGTGCCGGAAGCAGCAAGGATGCGAGGATGGCAATGATTGCAATAACGATAAGAAGTTCGATAATTGTAAAACATGATATGTTTCTTGGAGATGAATGCACAGCCGGTTGATAAAGAGTCTTCATTCTGTTTCGCATGACCCACCTCATTTGTGTTGACGATCTCTCTTTCAAACTATGTTTCAGCCTCATCAATGACCGGAAGGAATGCAGAACAACAGATCTGCGGCACGAGCGGTCGGATAATCCGCAAAAACGTCATAGCTCTCTTCAAAATCGTTTACCATGGAGCAGAGCTGAATGAATTCGACCTTGTCCCAGGCCGCGATTTGTCGGAATGGCCATTTCTCCGGCCGGCAAAGGTATGGTGCAAGATAGTGAAACGCACGATTGATCCCCTCGTCCCACAGATGAAATCCCCATTGTCCGGCATAGGCGTCGATCCGCATCAGTGCAAGCAGGTTAAAGCAACTGTAACTCAGAGAGAGAGTCCTGACGAATTCGAACGGTTGTTCTCCCAGAAACGTAATTTGATTCTTCATCCGGGGCAGTGTTTTTTCTTGAATCAGTTTCTGGGCAAGCCCTTCGAGACCAAGGAACGCGCACAGGACGGTGATTTGCGCATCGTGCCAGCTGCCGTGGTTGTTGGCCGAGGTGGCTTCCTGCTGGGTAATCGGGCTGCTCAGAATCCAGAGAAGATAGTCTTTGAGCCAGAAACGGAATTTCGTGAGATCCGCCGCGGTCCACTCCTTGTTTTCCGGAAGAGACGCGACCGCCTCGATCAGCTGGCAGAGCGGATGGAAATCGATGATTCCGCCACCGTTTTTCCCTTCTCCTCCCGGCGCAACCTGTGCGTATTTCAGATGCGGTCGCATACAGGTTGCCGGCTCGATAAACCAGGTTTTCAACAATCTTCCCGCCTGTTCGAAAAAACGGATGTCGCCGGAAAGATTTCCCGCCGCGACCATAATGGTTGTTCTGCGGCAGAATGCCATCCAGCGGACGATGTCGCATACTTCGAAATCGGGGTTGATGCATCCGTCGCGATAGATCCACGGACCATCGGGATTGTCGGGGTCGGGAAAGGAATATTTGGGGATGCTTGAGTAGTCGTGTGCATCGCCGAAGGGAGCTTTCTTTACCTTCTGGGTAACGGATAACGGCTTGAGCGACAGGAAGGATTCCGCTTCCTGAACTAACTCCCGGATCAGTGGGGCGGGGAGGGTTTTCTTCTTTTTGTTCCAATACTCCGGCGTGCAGACTGGACCGCTCATTTGTCCTGACCCTCCTTGTGGTGGCATATTTGATTGTAATGTGTGGAGTCTTTCATGGCAGGACGGGTGGATTGCCGTTCGACGAGTGTCATGGGAACTGTGATGGAGGAAAATTTTCGCGATGGGTGATTCAGCATGTGGAGCAGAAGTGCGCAGGCTTCTCGAACCAGGGCCCGGTTGTCGAAGGAGGCTGTGGTCAGAGGAACCGTGGAACCGTAAAAAAACTCCTGGTTTTCCAATCCGGCCACACCGATGTCAGTTGGAACTTCGACACCTTTTTTCGACAGTTCCCGAATCACCTCTACCGCCAGAAGATCGTTGGGAACGAACAGCGCATCCGGGCGAGGTTTCGACGACATGAGCTGCCAGAGCCGGTTCTGGGTTTCCGGATTCCTGATATTCCATAACAGTGGCGGAAGCGTCGGCAGTCCGGCAGCTTTCATCATGTCATAATAGGCCAGGAGTCGAGGCGCGAAACTCGCCTGGTTGAATTCATCGACATCGATCGTGACAACTCCGATGCGGCGATAGCCGCAGCTGAGCAGATGGCGCATCACATCGCAGCTGCCTTGATAAAAATCCGGAATTACGCTCGGCATTCCTTTATGGTCGCCGAGACTGGAGATGAAGACACAGGGAATTTTTCTGGCGGTCAGCTCGTCTTGCATCGGCGTACGCAGAGTGATCAGCGCACCGGCCAGCTGGTCCATCTGGTCGGTGGAAAGAGATTCCTCTTCATTCAATGCGAGATCCACGAAACCGGCTTCCCGGACGATGCGCTGAAAGCAACTGTAGCGGAGCAGATCATGCGGGTTGAGCTGAGAACTGTCCTGACGGTCTGAAATGTAGACAATCAGTTTTTTCGTCAGTTTGCTTCTGGCGTCGCCAGTCACGAAGATGCCGTTTCCCTTGGCGGTTTCCAGATAGCCGGAATTCTTCAGCGCCTGCACGGCCCGGAAGGCAATCACGTAACTGCAGCCGAACTCCCGGCTCAGCTCCCGAAGCGACGGAAGTTTTTCTCCCGGAGCGTATTGCCCGCTCTTCAGCTGTTGAAGAATCCCTTCTTCCACCTGTCGGACCAGCATGAAAACCTCACCGTTCAGAGAGTATATTTACGTATATCACTTAACGGCAATATATCGTTGTTTTCGGAAAAATCAATCCTGCAGTTGTAAAAAAAGGGAATTTTTTCCTGCTGAAGTTACCGGCGGACCAGTTCGAAGAACGGGGTGACGCCGTCGGGGAGCTGTGCCGTGTCGAGTTGAAAATGCAGTGCATTGTCCCGAAATTCAAGCGGGAGCGGAGAACGGCGTCTGCCGCTGAGACTCAACGGGTAAAGCGTGTATTCTCCTTCGGGAAGTTTCAGCGAGACCGAAACTTTTGCCGTCTCCATCAGCGAAACCATTTCCCGAAACGGGAATTTTCTTTTCCCTGCCGGGAGAGAATCCCGCCCGGCATACACCGCCGGGCGGACCGGCAGAACATTACCGGCTGTTTTTCTGGAATGCCTTGAGCAGCGTCTGTTTGCGGTCGTTGTCGGCGGAGGGTTTCAGGCTGCCGGCATCGGTACCTTCATGTTCAACGCTCCAGCCTTTCCATTCCCGGAATGCGTGATAGGTCCAGTCCCAGCCGTACTCTTCGAAAACGTCGATGCAGTCGGCAAGATACTTTGCCGCACCGGGAGCCCAGGCGATCGCCGAAAACTCGCCGACGAAGATTCTGGCGTTGTGCTGCAACTGAAAGTCGCGGACCGGCTGCAGGGTCTGGCGGATCATCTCCTTGTTCCACTGCCTGCCTTCGATGAAGCCCGGATAGGTGACGCCGACTCCCTTGCCTTGTTCTCCGAACGTGTTGTTCACTCCCTGATGGGTGAACGTGCCGGGCGCATACATGTGAACCTGATAGATCACATTATCCATGGCCAGCGGCGAAAGATAACTGTAGGAGGCGGGAGCCGCCCACCTGTTTGACTCGATGATGATCGGGGTGTCCGGGTCGATTTCACGAACTGCCTCTGCTGCCATCCGCTGCAGATTCCAGTAGTCGTATTTTGCCGGGCGGTTCTGGACCGGTTCGTTGATCAGGTCGTAGGCCCATACGGCGGGATTTCCCTTGAAACGTTGCGCAATCCGTTTCCAGCATTCGATGAAGTGGTCAGCATATTTTTTCTCGTAAAACATGTTCATATCGCGCCCAGTACTCCGGCCTCCGGGTGGCGAATGCAGATCGATGACCATTTTGATGCCGTATTTTTCTGCGAGTTTGAGTGCCTCTTCAAGATGGTCAAGTTTTCGGTTGAGCCATCTGTCATATTCCGCGAGGTCGCGATCGGTTCCGGTCTTTCCCCAGGCACGGGTGAGCTGAGCGCGCACAAGGTTCACATTCCACTCTTTCAACGTCTTGAAGTCATCTTCCGTGAATCTGTGGGGCGACATCACTCCACGCAATGGAGCGGTGTTGCGGATTCGATCCGGATAGGCGATTTTGTAGTCTTCATTCACTCGCGGAAACAGCGTGTAAACTTTGATGGAATCAAGTTTGAACTCGATTTTACCTGAACTCTGCTGCAGGCCGAGGTGCAACTGCCCTTTGGTCGCTCCGGCGGAGATCGGTGCGGAGAACCCGATGTCACGCCAGTCGAATGAGCCGGTAATCCGGGTGGGATGATGCCAGTGATCCATGCCGTTTTCATCCCGGTAGTGAAGCATTACCTTGCCGCCGTTCCAGTTCCGTGCCGGAATCGAAATATTGGTCCCCTTCGTGTTGACCGTGACGCTGATGGATTGGTTGCGCAGTGGAGTGAGGTCGATCGGACAGGTGGCGAAATTCTGCCCGTTCTTTTCCGGAGTATTCGGCACATCGATGGTTAGAATGCCATCTTTGATCGAAGCAAATTTACCGAGTCTCCACTTTGAATCCTCGAATTTGAGCGGCAGCGGCTCCGGCTGCGAGGCCGCGGGAAGAGTGGTGCAGACGGCGCCGAACAATATGGCGGTCAGACGGGCGAATTGTCCAATCATAGTTATTGTCCAAAATTGAGTGAAATACATTGGTAATTTTCAACGCCGATGACGACGTCGCCGATAATCTTCATACGCTGGTGTCATTCAGTGTAGGCTTCGTAGAACTTTTTCCAGCGCCGCTCCTTGCGAACCTCGGCCGATGCCATTGTCTCGACGTGTCCGTCTAACAGTGCGGCATTCAACTGATTCATACCGCCGTGACGGTAGGCGACATAATTGCTCGCGGTTCCGTTTTCCCCCTGGAGTCGATAAATAGAAGGAGCTGTTTTCATATATAACAGCGCCCAGTCACAACCGTCAACGAACCCCATCCGCTTCGAGGGTTGCATGACCCGGGTAAGCTTGTACGCGGCGATTTTGTCTTCCGTGGACCACGTGGGAAAATCTTCCGCTGTAACACCGTAACTGCGCTGGATGCTCGGCATCCCGTTCTTGAGATAAGTCGGGGCGAAAGCCGAAATGGCATTGGGACAGATCATATTGGCTCCGATGTGTCCGGAAGTCTTGTTGACCGCGAGATCGCCGGGCTCGCTGCTGGCGGTATAGCCGCTGCCGAGCAGTCTGACATATGCCAGATTACGGTACCAGTTGATTCCCGACGCCGACCCCGGGTATCCGGGAACCATGAAATCATCGTAACTGTTCGAATAGAGAATGGCGGCGGCTCCGTATTGTTTCAGAATGCCGGTGCATTTGATTTTCTTCGCGGTCTGCCGCGCCTGGTTCAGTGCCGGCAGCAGCATTGCCGCCAGAATGGCGATGATCGCAATCACGACGAGGAGTTCGATAAGGGTAAAAAATCTACTTTTCAACATTCGGTTCTCCTTTGCGTTGGTTGACTGGTATCTGCGGTGAATTGCCATTATCTTCTGTATCCGGGCGGAAATTTACTGTTCTTCCAACAGGAACACCTGTGATTTACCCGGATCGGTTCCGGGGAGAATGAGCGTCCCGTCCGCTCCGGCGGAACATTCCGATTCGGCCCAGTCGTGGTCGAAGTCGATCCGCACCAGATGGAAGCGGGCGTTTTCGGCGCCGCGCAGATGGAGTTCCAGAGTGTCCGCGCCGGATTTGAAGTCGGAGATCAGTACCGATCGTTTACCGGATTCCCCGATTCCCGCCAGAATCTGGCAGTTGTGATTGCCGGTTTCGGTCTTCACCCGTTCTCTGCAACGGGCGATCCGGGTGAACGTCTTCAGCGTGTAGAATAGTTTGAGCGGCTCGCCGTAACTCCACGCTCCCCAGGCGTTGGAGAGTTCACCGATCGTGTAGTGATACCCCATCGTGAGCGGAGAGTCCTGCCACGCGGTCAGCAGAGCCGTCGCAAAGACGGCGGCGTTGATGCCCGGAATCCCGTCGATCATGTCGCAATAGGCCTCTTTGGTAAATCCCTTGAACCAGTAGTGCCATTCGGTAAGGTGCAGTTCGGCGTCGGGAAAGCCGTACTCGTCCAGAAGCGCCCGCACTCCCGCCGGTTCCGAGATGATTTCGTCGAGATCCCCGGCGTAGCGGTGCCAGGAGAAGAAATCCAGCGGCACCTGATGATCCCGGCAGTAGCCGAGGAAGATGCGCGCGTTTTCGTCGTTGCTGCCGGGACGGACCCGCGCCAGCACCGGACCGCCGATCTTGACTCCGGGGAAGCGCGCCTTGATTCTCTTTGCTGCGGTTTCATAGAGGCGGCAGTATTCTTCGATCGAGGAGTTCCACATCTTCTTGACCACATCCGGCTCGTTCCAGATCTCCCAGTAGCGGATGTTCCAGGAGAAGCCGTTGTTCCACCCCTCGTTGTAGTGGCGAATGATGTTGATGCAGATATCGGTCCATTTTTCGTAATCAGCCGGCGGGAAGGCGTAGTAGTTGTTGAGCGAGTGTTCGATCGAGGTCCCCAGTCGAAAAAGGATGTCGGAGCCGCCGGCGCGGATGGTGCGCAGGTAGTCGTCGGTCTGAATGAAGTAGTAGTTGTCAGGATTCTGCGCGTCTGCTTTCCAGTTTCCGAAGATGTGTTGAATATCGACCAGCCGCATTCCCTTGTTGCCGAGCGGCGCATCGTGCAGACGGGTGATCGGGATCTCCAGTTCGGCGAACTCCTCGACGAACTTTCCGCCGTTGCTGTATCCGTTGCTCAGCATCGGTCCCAGATTGCCGCCGTTCAGGCGGCGGATGACTCCCGCACTTTGACCGAAATCTGCACTCAGCAATTCTTTTTTCATGAAAACCTCGATTTTGTGATGGATTCTTTCTTGAAATCTACTATATTATACCTGAAAAACAGATGGATACCTAGAACAGATTGCGCCAAAAAATATAGATTTCGTGCCAGAATGAAAAAAGGACTCTACCGACTTGCAACGATTCCGCGGCTTCCCGGATCGCTTCCATTGATTCAGTCAGTCGGCTGGATGCCGGATCACTTCTATGTGCATCGCGAGCATCAGATCAATGCATTGTTCATCTGTTTTGTTCTCCGTGAAGAGCCCGGCTGCAGCAGCACGATCATCAACGGCAGGGAGTTTGCGTACAACGGGGGTGCTCCGCATGTTTCCCTGGTTCTGCCGGGGAGCGTCATGACCACGGTTCATGCACTGAAAAAAGATGAGCTTTTCTTCATTTACAAAGAGGACAGCGCCCCGTTCTGGCGGAACTATTTCGTGGAGCGCCGGGACTCTTTCGTCATGACGCCGCGTTTCCGGAAGCTGCTGGATGAGGTGTTCGAAAATCTGAATGATCTTCATGCGCCCGGACGGGCGGATCAGCTCGACCTGCTGGTGCTTCGGATGCTTCTGGAGATCAAAATGCAGAAACAGCAGCAGCTGGAGAGCAGGGAGGAGCAGGAGGTGCGACGAATTGCCTCGATGCTTGCCGCACACTTTCAGGAACCGCTTTCCATTCCGGAATTATTGCGGGGCAGCGGGTTGAGCACGCGTTCCTTCTACCGGTTGTGGAACAGTTTTTACGATGAGTCGCCGATGGAGATGTTGCAGGCAAAACGGATGTTTGCGGCGGAACAGCTTCTCTCCACCACGGATATGCGGATTCAGGAGATTGCCGACCTCTGCGGTTTCAGCAGTCCGGTCTACTTTTACCAGCGGTTTCTCAAAATGCACGGCTGTTCCCCGGCAGAGTACCGGAAAAGAAAAGCCTTTACCGTTTCCGACTCCGCCGCATCGGCTCGAATGGATTGAGCCGGTACCGGCGGTTCCGGACGAAACTCAAATCTGTTTCGGAGTCTTGCATTCGTTTCGGGCGACATGTATATTGAGAAGAATTCGTGTTTCATCCCGCAGAGAGAGGAAAAGATGTCGGAGAAAACGCTTGCTGTACTCAATGATGCCGCCATTCGCTTCGACGGCCGCAGATTGACGATGGAGAACAACCTCGTCTCGAGAACGATCGATTTTTTCAGAGGATATCCGGAAACGGTTTCATTTCGACGAATCGACCTCGACCGTGAATTCGCCGATCCGGAGGAGCCGGGGTGCGGCGTCTCCTTCTCCGGAATCACTCCGCCCGGAATGTATGACGTCGCGTTTCAACTGGAGGGGGTGACGGCGAAAAGTGTTCCTGCGGGCTGGGCGGAAACGGCCCACCTCGAAGCGGAAGTGACGATGTATGAACCGGTGCAGCAGGTGCGGTTCCGGGTGACCTATTTTCTCTATCCGGGAGTCCCGGCGGTCGGTGTACGGGCTGCGATCTTAAGCCGGGTGATGCCGAACCTCTACTGGTCATATCGCAGAGAAATGCGTTCCGCGAATGACTTTCTGCCGGTGGAACAGAGTTCCGGCGCGGTGGACGGATTCCGACTTGCTCCCGGGTTCGCTCCGGAGTGTTCCCTTGAACCGGTCGCCCGGACCGATGTGCATGACGATCTCCTGCTCGATCACCCGGCGTTGCCCGGTGAGGAGTTTTTCCGCGGCAATCTGCTCTGGTGCCGCAACCGGGCGGGAGCTGGGGTGCTGGTGCTGCAGGAGAGTTCCCCGAGCGGTGAGCGACGCGACTGGGCGGAGTTCGATTTTATGGTGCGCGACCGGAGGCTCCGCTCCTGTGCGTGGAATGCGGCGCCGTGGGAGCTTTCTCCCGAAGTGGAGATCGAATCCGGCCGCAGCGTGACGATTCTTGCCGCCGACGAAGTTGAGCGAGACTGCCGCCTCAAAGATTATCTGCGGGGGCGGTTCCCGACTGCGCCGGAGACCCATGTGGCGATGGTCAACCCGTGGGGATGCGGCCGGTTCCGCGAGCTGGTCGGGGAGGAGTTCCTCCGCCGGGAGATCGAGGCGACCGCCGCCTGCGGAGCCGAGTGCTACCAGATCGACGACACCTGGCAGCAGGGGGAAGGGCTGGGGCGGCTGATCAACGTCAACGAACACCTGACGCCGGCGTTCTGGAAAATTTCCGAGACGAGACTGCGCGGCACCTTTGCCGGACTGCTGCCGATTGCGGCGCAGTCCAAGGTGGAGCTTGCGCTCTGGTGCGCGCCGTCGAGCAACGTCGAGTTCCGTGACTGGGAGGCGTTTCGGGAGTTCCTGCTCGACTTTCATCGAAGGTGGAACTTCCGTTTCTTTAAGATCGACGGGGTGAAGATCCGCACCTGCGAGGCGGAACGCAATCTGGAGACGTTGCTTCGTTCGGTGCGTGAGGCGACCGGTGGGCTGGTCTACTTCAACCTCGACACCACCGCCGGACAGCGGCCCGGTTATTTCCGGATGGTGGAGTACGGCAACATCTTTCTCGAGAACCGCTACGTTTGCCACGAATGGGGCTTGGGATATCATCCGGAGAAGACGCTGCGGAGCCTCTGGCAGCTGGCGCGGGTGATGCGTCCGCAGCTGCTGCAGGTGGAGATTCCGAGCCCGTCGGACATCCGCCGTTCCTTCTACGAGAAGAAAGGAATGTCGCAGCCGGACCTCTATCCGGTCGAATACTGGGCGGCGATTGCGCTCTTCGCCAATCCGCTGCTCTGGTTTGCGCCGTCGACGGTGCCGGAAGAAATCCGCAGCCGGATCCGACCGCTGCTGGAGCTGTGGCGGCGCAACCGCGACACGATTCTGGGCGGCGAAATCTATCCGGTCGGCGCGGCGCCGGATGGGAAGGCGCTGACCGGACTGGTTTCCACCGGCGGCTGGCTGATCGCCTTCCGGGAGCTGGGAGCGCCGGAGGCGGGGGAATTCCGACTGTCTCACTTCCCGGAAGCGGAGGGGCGGCGCTGGCGTCTGGTCGCGGGGCAGGGGCGTGCCGAACCGGTTCCGGGCGGCGTTACGCTGCTCCTGCCGGACCACCCGCGCTTCGCTCTCTTCCAACTCGAAGCGTGAGGCTTTTTCGGCGCAGGATGTCGTTGCAAAACGTCCCGGCCGGGGATGCCGGCCGGGCCGGGATGGTTATTTCAGGCGGAGAAGCTGGAAGAGCACATCGTTCTTCTCAGGGGAGATGCCGAACCCCCAGGTCAGGAATCCCGCTCTGCCGGAACCGGGATTGCTGTTGACGAGCATGGAGGAGCCGAGGATGGAGCCCGGTTTCAGGGTGAGCCCGAGCTCTTTCCCGTTGAGCCGGATTATGTAGAGGAACCATCCTTTCTCCAGCGGGCGGAACTCCAGTTTCGATTTCTGGAGCACCCCCCGGGGGGTGCCGATGTGGGCGTAGAGCAGGTCTCCCTCCCGGCTTCTGGCTGCGGCGATTTCGTGGAACCGTTTCCCCAGAACCGGATTTTTATCCGCCCCCCTCTGCTGGATGGTCAACTGCACGGAGTCTCCCTGCCACGACTCGAACGCACTGTAGGGATTCACATGGCGGGCATCTTTGACGAGAACCAGAAAGACGAGCTCCTCCGGCGTGTAGAACGCCCGAAATCCTGCCTCGATGTCGGGAGTGGTCTTGTCCCCCTCCCAGGGGGTCCAGTTGGCCGGGCCGCTGAAGTCGATCCAGCTGCCGGAGGCTCTCAGTCCGGAGAGTGACGAGGGGATGGGCCGTCCCACCGGTTCTTCGTGAATCTCCACCTCGCGGCGGAGGAACGGGGTCAGCGAGAAGGCGATCGGTGTTGCATTGCCGCCCGAATCCGTCAGACGGACCGTTTGAAACGTGCTCTGGATACCCGCATTGAGGGCGATTCGGAAACGCACCTCTGTCCGGCCGCCGGCCGGAATGATGACCGCCTCCGGTCGCTGGAGCAGGGAAGCGCCGGCCGGCACTTCGACTTCAGGATGAAATTTCAGCGCGGTAGAACCGAAATTGTTGACCAGCACCTTCAACTCCAGCTCATCGGGATTCGGCAGGAAAAAACCCCGGTTGCTGATGATGAAGTTTGAGAGGTCGGTCGTCGACTGGAGAACCAGCGGTCTGGCCGCTCTGGCACGGGGCCGGTACGATTTCGCCAGCCGGTAGAGTTTCATCGCCCGCGTCTCCGGATGGATCAAACCGGGATTCTCAGGTTGCGTGAAATAGAGATAGGTGATGCCGTCCGCATTGGAAACGCGGCCGTTCGCAATAGGCAGCGGCCGGCCGTCGATCCCCGTCGCCCGGAGCGGCTTGAGGGTGCGCGGAAGGTTGACGTACTGTTTGCGCTGCTCTTTCAGGCCGTTGTAGAGGACGGCGACCAGATCGTTTTCTCCGGCGAAGACACGGGCTCGGAAGGCGTTGGTTCCCTGCAGGTCGCCGATGTAGCGGCGATGGGAGAGTACGCGGACCAGATGGGTGTATGCCGCCATGCCGCGCATGGGGGTGCGGTTGAAATCCATCAGACCGAAATTGTTGGCATTCTCCTTGCGGAACTTGTATTCGAAGGCGAAGTGGCGCTCGATCCCCAGCGCGCGGAATTCCGCCGCTTTCCCTGCAATTTCGACTGCGGAGAATTGGTCCGGGGCCGTCGTGCCGCGGGAGACGCCTGCGTAGGGACGCGGTTTGCCGCACTCGGTGATCCAGTAGGGGATGCCGAGGTTCGGAGAGCCGCTCAATTGCTCGGTTTTCCGCATATCCTCAATGAGCGGCTCCAGTTCCGCCACATTGCCGTAGGTGTGAAAACTGATGAAGTCGGCGTCCGCCAGAAGGCCGTTGTCGATGTAGGTCCTGTAGAAATTGGTTCCCGGACGGGGCGAGGCGAATACGCCGCCGCCGATTGTTGTCCTGCAGCCGGCGGCGGAAAAGACGCGGGAAACCGCCTTGGTGAATGCGGTGACATATTCCGCTGGCAGCGAGTTCCCGAACCCGATGTCCGGCTCGTTCCAGACTTCGAGGGCGTCCTGTTTCCAATGAGAGGCGATGGCAAGCCAGCTGTTCCCCGCCGCGAGGAGATCGTGGGGGAACGGATTGTTTTTCGAGGGGCGGCTGCGATCGACCTTTTCCGCTCCGGTCCATGCCGGGGCGTCGTGAAATGTGTCGAGCATATGGATTTTCTCCTCTTGGGCGATTCTGCGGTAGAGACCGAAACGTCTGCCGAAGTCGAATGCTCCCCGGGTGCGCTCGATCGAACTCCAGTCCAGCCGGTCCCGGTTCCAGAAAATTCCATTGTTTCTGAGAATTTTCAGGTAAGCGCAAATCCCTGTTTCGTCGCCCGGCGGGTCGCCCCAGCTGAAGGAGCCGTCCATGCCGAAGTAGGGGTCCGGCTGCCGGGGCGGCGGATCGTCCGTCATCATGCCGAAATGGATTCCGAGGCGGGGAAAGTCATATTCGTGAAAGCCGCGTTCGCCGGAGGGTGTCAGCAGAACCCGCCCGTTTTTGGCGTCGTAGTCGGCATATCCGGTGGCGACCTCCGCGCCGCGGTAGTCGCGGCAACTGTAACGGAGTGACTCCCTCCTGTGAATTCCCTTCGGCAGAATGGCGCGGATTTCCACTGGAGAAACATCGCCCGGCAGCCGGAAGAGGTTGACCGGATCGGCGATTTCCCAGAGCGGGAAAAACGCTTCCTGGTCATCGCTCTCCAGTTCCACTGCGGAAAAGGCGGTTTCTCCTTTCTTCGTCGGGCCGAAAAAACGGCCGCAGACAATCAGCTCCACCGCGGCGAGCGGCGGATGGAACTTCCCGTCGTTTTGACCGCCCCAGTGCTGGCCGGAGGCGGCGACATCCAGTGTGATCGCCTGTTCGGAGCCTGGTGTGCCGGAACAGCTGCGCTCATGGTTGTGGTATTGGCCGGTCGCATCGATGAACCGGACCGCGTATCGGGTGTTCGCTCCACGCATCTTGAAGTGAAGCCGTCTGACCCGCAGTTTTTTCTTCAGCGCGTAGGAGATCCCCGCATAGTCGCCGCCTGCGCTAGCGTCGGTTTTCAGCGTCAGGGTGGAGCCGTCCGACGTGATCGAGGCGCGTGTGCCCGGTCGGAACTCCGGGCCGTTGTTGAGGCGCCAGAAGACGGTGTCCATGGGCAGGGGCAGCCGAAGACTCCCTTCTCCGGCAGCCAGGCAGAGGACATTGCGAAATGCAATCGAGCCTCTTTTGCCGGGAAGTTCAGCGGCATTCACGGTGAGGGAAAGGTCCGTGATTTTCGCCCCGGGGGATGGCTCCGTCCCGCCGGGGACCGGGACTTTGACACATTGCCACACTTCCGGATCCCCGGAAAGGGTGAGAGTGTACTGACGGTTTTTCCCGTCGGTGTCGCGGAAGCCGATCGTCATTTCCGGCACGCCCGATTTCACCTGAAACTGGAGTTCCCGCAACCGGAGCGGCCGGCTCAGTTCATAACGTGCGGCGACATATTTCCCGCCGTTTCGAAAATCGGCGGAGAGCTGGAGCGAATCCGGGAGTGTCCGTAGTTGGCCGGATGCGCCGGGGAATTCTGGACCGCTGCTGAAGTTCCAGCCGCTCAGCGGCAGAGTTCCCGCCGCGAGAAGAGGGGCCAGCATTCCTTGACAGATCAGTGTTGAAAACTTGAAATGCATCGTGTAAATGTCGTTTGAAAATGGACTGAATTGCTGTACTGTTCCATGAATTCTTAGTTCAGACCGACCATGATTCCATGTTCACTGATGCCGAAAATCTGATAATTCGGGGTGAAATTGTCCCGAATGATTTCGACATATTCCTTCTTGCCGGTCGAGGCGACGTGGCCGTCGGCAAACGCGATATTGCACTGGGCGTTGTGCCGGAAGGTGGCCAGGGCGTCCGTGCCCCAGCTGGTGTACATGAAAGCGTAGGATTGTTGACGCAGGTGGGGATACTGGCTGTCGGCAAACAAGGGATACCGCGATGCTTTCTTCACATTCTGCGGGCGATATGCGATATAGGAGCCTTTGTACTGCAGGACGCCGGGAAGGGCGTTGACGTGCCATTCCCGGGGATTGAACAGGCCGTAGGTCGCCCATTTGAGGTTGCCGAATGTGCCGTCCCAGCCCTCTTTCGGCGGCATGGAGGGGCAGTACATCTGTGCGATTCCCTTGGTCTGATCGTCATCGAATCCGTACACAAAGTCAGCCCAGCAGTAGATTTCGTCCCAGCTTGCCCACTGGATGAGGTAGCCGTTGTAGGAATCCATGTAGTGGTAGGCGGCGAGGCTGTTCTGTTTCAGGTTGTTCTGGCAGGAGGCACCCCGCGCTCTCTCCCGTGCCTGATTCAGAGCGGGCAGCAGGAGCCCTGCCAGAATGGCAATGATTGCAATAACAATCAGAAGTTCAATAAGAGTGAATGAGGATCTCTTCGGGAAACTGTTGCGGGTGATGGCGGTTTTTGGGTGTTTCATGTTGCATTTCCTTGTGTTAAGGTTATGGTTGAAGCGGGGAAATTACAGTTGTTCCTGAGAGAGCAGCAGTCGGGGGGATTGCAGCATGAGAATGCCGGGGTACTCCGGTTTGCCAAGCCGCCCGATCAGCAGATTTACAGCGCGTTCCGCCATGGCGGGCAAATTGAGATCGATCATGGCCGGACGCGGAAAAAATCCATTCAGAAGCAAGGATTTGTCACAAACAAGAACGCTGTGCGGCGAATATTTCCGCAACAGACCGAGACTCTCCAGCGCACAACAGAGTTTGACGCCGCAGAGGGCGTTGAACCCGAAAAATCCGATCCGCTCATCGCCGGAAGAGATCAGCTCCTTCATGCGGCCGGAGAAATCCGGCTCTTCCCGGTCGAAAGGCATGGGGGCCGCCTGAATGCCGAGTTCGTTCATCCGTTCCAGGAAGCAAGCGATGCGGGGGTGCCGGGGAATCTGGACCATGTTCCGCTGCCAGATGATGACCGCCCGCTTCACACCGGCACGGCAGAGATACTCTACGGCAAGCGATACGATTTCATCGTCGTTGGTTGTGATTCGATCGAGTGCCGAACCCCGCGCTTCCCAGCCGAAAACCTGGACCCCGGGATAGTTCTCCGGCAATAGAATCCCCTTGAGATCATTGCAGAAAACAATTCCCTTGAACTCTTTCAGCAGCTCGGGGTTTTCCCGCAGCCGGCTCTGGTTGATGTACTGATGTTCGATGCCGTATCGGCTCAGATTCTGCGATACGACCGGCATGATGCCGTCCCGGACCGGATCCTCTTCGCCGTGATCGTCGGGCAGCAGCATCACCGGTCCGAGCCCGGTTTTTTCTTTGACACGGTTCGACTTGGTCCGGCGGGTGTAGGAGCGGGGCGAGAACTCCAGCTCCGCCGCTGTCCGCTGAATCTTCTCCCGCACCTCAGCCGACAGCAGGGGTGAGTTCCGCAACGCCAGCGACACGGTTGCGGCGGTGACGTTCATCTGTCTGGCCAGATCGGTTAAGTTTCGCGGTTTTCTGAGCGTGGTCATTCTTCGGTTCCGGTATTTCGTATTTTTTCTTTCATTAATTATACCACAGGGATTTTTTATTGTCAATGGTTATTTGATAAATATTAAAAAATAAATTTTTAATGATTTTTAAATTGATTGCAGTTGCCAAGATCCCGAAAGTTCCATGACCGAACGGCAGGGAAGAAAGCCGGGAATCGGCGGTAAGAGCGGGTATCCTTTCGATTTTTCCGGCAGTATTTTTTTCAGGAACGAAACGGTGGTTCCCGGTATGATTTGTATTTTCAGAATCCGGGATTCTATTATAAAATGAACAGAACAGAGGCTTGTTTTTGTTGAAAGGGAATGCCGGAATGGATTATTATGACGATCTCTTTTTCGCCCTTGCCACACCGGTGCCGGATTTTCACCGTCGCACCCATGTGCCGATCTATTACGGGATCCAGTTCAACCGCTCCGGCCGGCTCCGGCTCCGCATCGGCGACGGCGAAATGCTCGACCTCGAAGGCGCCTGGGTCTTCATTACCCATCCCGGCTGCCGCTTCGAATATGAACTTGCCGGAGCGAGGCCCCACCACTACCGGGTGATCTGCTTCAACGGCGCCGCCGTCGGCCGCTACATCGAGCACGGCCTGCTGCCGATGGCGCCGGAACCGATCCGGATCACCCATGTCGACCGCTTCCGGCAGGCGATGGAGGAGACCAGCGAGGCGATTCATGCCGGTCCTGCTTCACATGCGCGAGCCGCGTGGCTCTTCGAGGGATTGTTGCTCCAGCTCCACGAACAGGCCCCCGCGCGGCGGCTTCAGGCGTGGCAGCTGCCGCTGCTCGACGAACTCGGCGACGCGATGCGCCGCCATCCGGAACAGGAGTGGAACTTCGTCGACGCCGCCACCCGGCTCCACGTCGGGCTGACCCATTTCCGGCGGCTGTTCCGGCAGTACTTCGGCTCATCGCCCCAGCAGTTCCTGATCCGGCTCCGGCTGGAACAGGCCGCCCGGATGCTGATCTCCTCCCGCGAGACGCTCGCCGCCGTCGCTGAAGCGGTCGGCATCGGTGACGAATACTATTTCTCCCACCTCTTCAAACAGCGCTACGGCGTCTCGCCGGGCGCCTACCGCCGGGAGTTTCATCGGAGCGAGTGAGGGCGCAGTCAGTCTTCGACCGTTTCCCTTTCGGCGCCCGCAAGAAGCGTCAATGTCTCGCGCGTGGCCGGAACCTGTCGGATTCCTCCCCCTCCGGCAAGCTCCGCCGGAAGGCGTACCGCCAGATAGTTGTCGCTCCAGCCGTGCGCGAATCCGTCGCGGTCCACCGTTTCGAAGATCACCGGCAGTGTCTGCCCGAGCTGGGATTCCGCAAAGCGGCGTTTCGAATGGTCCGCCACTGCCTGCATCCGGCTGTGGCGCTCTTTGGCGGCTGCGGCGGAAATTCGTCCGGAGAGCGAGGCCGCCGGGGTGCCGCCGCGGGGCGAGTAGGTAAAGACATGAAGGTTGGCGAACTGCATCGATTCGACGAAGGCGAGACTCTCGGCAAAATCCGCATCGGTCTCGCCCGGGAATCCGACGATGAGGTCGCTGCCGATGTGAATGCCCGGGATCCGTTTCCGCGCCGCTTCGACGAATTCCGCGTAGTCGCTCCGGCAATAGTGGCGGTTCATCGCCTGCAGGGTGCGGTCGCATCCGCTCTGGAGCGCCAGGTGGAGGAAGCGGCAGACCCGCGGTTCCGAGGCCATCACGTCGAGCAGCGAACGGTTGGCCGGATGCGGTTCGGTCGAACTCAGCCGGATGCGGAACTCCCCGTCGAGCGCGGCGACCGCGTGCACCAGCGCGCCGAGATCCCGGCCCGAATCGGAATAGGCGCAGGTGTTGACGCCGGTCAACACCAGTTCGGGGTATCCGGCCTCAATCGCGCGGCGGCAGTCGGTGAGCACTTCATCAAAACTGCGGGAGCGTTCCGGTCCCCGGGCGTAGGGGACGATGCAGTAGGTGCAGAAGTTGTTGCACCCCTCCTGAATCTTCAGAAAGGCGCGGCTGCGGAAGGGAAACCGACCGGTGGCGTGTTCCGCGAACGGCTCGATCGGCTGATCCAGACTTCGGCAGATTCCTCCCCGCTTCTTCCCTTCGCGCAGAAAGGCTTCGATCGACGGCACGATCTCCCGCTTTTCCGGATTGGTGAGAACGAGGTCGGCGGCGCCGTCGGCGAGAAAGGCCGCCCGGTCAAGTTCGGCACTGCAGCCGGTGACCACGATGGTCGCACTCCCGGCCTGCTGACGGAATTTCCGGACCGCCTGGCGGCTTTTGCGCGACGCCTCCGCCGTGACTGTACAGCTGTTGATGACGATGAGCGAAGCGTTCCGGGCGGAGTCGACGATCTCGTAGCCGTCGGCGGCGAGCCGGGAGACCAGCAGGGCGCTGTCCGCCGAGTTGAGGCGGCAGCCGAGCGTATGAATGTAAGCGGTTTTTTCCAAAATCAAGATTCCCATTTCCTCCGCATAAGATAAAACCGGAAACGGATTTTTCAACCCGCAACGGTTCCTTTTCTTGCACTTGAGCAGCCGGTGCACTATATTAATAAGCGATGACGAGGAACTTGAACGTTCAACCGACGGAATAGGGTTATGGCACGACGGGACTACATCAGCGACAATCTGGTCGATATCCGCGACCGGCTCAAACAATATGCGAAACCGACGGAGACGACGACCGATCCGCAACTGGATCCGGCTCCTTCGGCTTCTGCGCCGGCGCCGGTGCCGGTGCAGACGGCCATCCGTCCCCCCGCCGTCCGGAGCGAGGAGTTTGAAAGGGGGCGTCGCGATCTGCAGGGGCGGATTGCACGCGATCTGGCGGCGGTTTCCGCTGAACTGGAGTTGCTCGGAGCCCGTTCTCGTGAGCTTGAGAAATTCCTCGATGTTCTCAATCACGTCTCCGGGGAGTTTCAACTTCTCTCTTCTGCGCCGGATCAATCGAAGGCGTTGGAGCGGCTCCGGATTGAATATTTTCAGGCTTCGGGGCGGGCTGCCGCCTTCGGACTCCATTCCGGAACGGTTGCGGGGAAGGCCGGGGAGGGGGCTCCAGTAGAAAAAAACTTCGGCCGCCTCTTTCTGGAGGCGCTGCCGACAGGCCTCTTTTTGCTGGCCGGCGCGGTGATTCTCGCGCTGGTGCTGGTCTTCATCTTCTGCTGATTCCGTCGTTCAGTGCCGGAGCGTCCGCCCGCAGGAGAGTGCCGCCAGAATGGCGACGGCTGCGTCGTCGAGCGTCCCGAAAAAGGGGATCGCGTCCGGAATGAGATCCACCGGCGAGACGATCCAGAGCAGGGCGAAGAAGAGCGCAAACAGCAGGCGGGGAACTTCCGCCACACCTCGCAGAAGCGTATTTTCCACACCGAGTTCCGGGCAGGGTGTGAGGAAGGTTCCGCCGCGGTTGCCGCGCAGTTCGATCAGGCGGTGAAGTGTGACCAGGTCGCCGGTCAGCCGGGCGGCGATTGCCCTGATTTCCGGGGCGGAGACATCGGGAAACTCCTGCCGGATCAGTTGTACCGCGGTATCGGCGTCGATCTCCCCGCGCCGGAGTGTTTCCGTTGCAATGCGCAGCTTGGCCCGGTAGGCGGCGCGGTCTGTTTCACCCTCGAGTTCGCGGAGAATCCGACTGCAGGCGATAGCCTTTGCCGCAGGATTGCTCTGAAGCAGCAGTGCCGCGCCGAGTGCCGCCGTGGCTGCGAAACAATAGAGCGCGCTCCCTTCCGGCGCCTTCAGGGCGGCGAGGAATCCGACAGTTAGTACGAGAAAGAGAAAACCGAAGCGTAGTGCGGGGCGACGGAAACAGCAGCCGGCGAGCACCGCGAGCACCGTCAGCGGCAGCAGCGGTGAGACGAAGAGATCTTTGAGGACTTCCGGTATCCGCTGGTTGATTCCCAGAAAGCTGCCCAGTTCTGCCGCCCGTTCCCGGAAGAGGCCGAAGAGCGAACTGTCGAAGGCGCGGGCAGGTGATGCTCCGAAGAGCCGGGTGAGAAACATCGTGAAGGGAACGAGAAGCGTGAAATGAAGCAGGAGATTGGCGCCGCGCGGCGAACCGAGCCCGGACTCCTCCCAGGCGAACGAGGCGACGATCACCAGCGCGAGGAAGGCGATGAACAGATTGGTTTCGAAGGTGAAGAAGAATCTGCCGAACCACGGATCGCGGATGAAGCACACGCACGAGGCAAATTGCAGCAGTACCACCAGGAAGAAATTCGGGTCGGAAAAACCGTTTACCCCGGTGTGCGGGCGGAACCGTTCCGGTACGGCGGTGCGGAGAAAACGCTGGATGATGTTCATGGTTCACCTCGTTCAAGCAGGGTCTGCAGATCGGAGAATTCTTTTTTCAGTTCTCCGGCGGTGATGCGTTTCCCCTCGACCACCTGCGTGCGCCAGAACCACGGGAAGCTCCAGATGTGCTGGAGGATGTCGTGCCGGAGCCGGACCAGTTCGCGGTCCGCCGGATACCGGCGGCAGAGCGCGAGGGCGTGCTCCCGTTCATCGAAGCCGGGCTCTCCCGGATCATCCTTGCATCCGGCGGCGATCCACTGTCCGGCGAGCGCGAGGGCGAGCTGCCGTGTGACCCGGTTGCGCATGGCAGGCCGAAGTCCGGCAAGATTGACGAGCGGCTGAACCAGCGCCGCAGCCTGGTCGGAACGCTCTTTCAGCTCCTCCTTCGGTGTGACGAGCAGAGCGGCGAACTTCGTTCCCGGCAGGAAGGCACCGGCGCGGGCGGAGCGACCGAGCAGGGAATCCGGGTCGAAGGCGAGCAGTTTGCCGGTTTCGGCGAGCAGTTTCCGGGGATTGCCGCGGTAGTAGTTGAAATAGAGTTCGAGCAGCCTTTCGTTGGCGCGCGCCTTCTCTGGCGAGCGCGAGGCGAGGATTTCCCGCCCCGGCTGGAGCAGCAGGGCGGCGTACTTCCGGAATTCTCCGGCATCGTGGGCGGCAATGGCGGCTTCGAGCCGTTCGCGGTACCCGTCGTCAACCCTCTCTTCGCCGGCGAATTCCGGTGTCGTAAGCCGCCGGGTGAACCGTTCGCGCGGAAAGGTCAGCAGCATGGCGGCAGCGGTGAGGGTCAGAAGAAGGAGAAAAAGCAGAACCGTTCCCGCGGTGAGCGGCCGTCGCGCGGCCAGTTCCGCCTCGGCCGCCTGCCGGAGTTCGGCGGGCAGCAGTTCGCGGATCGCCGCCTCCCGCTCCTCCGGTGTCATCGGCATGCCGGAGTGCGGAGCCTCCTTCCGCTGGAATTCCGGAATCAACTCTTCGCTCATTGTCTTGTCTCCGCTATAACTTACAGGGGTTGGGAGCGCTTTTCAAGACGCGGGGTGTCGCCTTCTTCTTTTTTTTGTCAGGAAACGTGTCGCAGTCACATCGGCAGCTTTGTTTTGACCGGTCTGCCGGTATCGGAAAAAATCAAGAAAATTTGAAAAAAATAATTTCAAGTACTTGAAATATTATTTTTTTTGAGTATAATTAAAATAGAGAGAAAAAGGGCAGGTGACGCACGATGATTTCCCTGAAAGAGATTGGAAGAATCTGCGGACTTTCCGAATCAACCGTCTCCAAGGCGTTGAAAGGAAATCCGGCGATCCGGCGTGCGACGGTGGAGCGGGTGACGGAGGTGGCGCGCAAATACGGCTACCAGCCCAATGCCGCGGTGCAGTGCATGCAGACCGGGCAGAGCCGCAGTATCGGGATCGCCTACAACAACTTCTGCTGCCAGTTCGCCGGTCAGGTGATGGAGGGAATTCAGCAGGTTCTTCACGAGAACAATTACGACTCCTTTGTGATTCAATGGGATAAGCTGGTCAAGGATAAGATCGGCCTGCTCGGGCGATTCGCCCGGCGCCGGGTGGACGGCATGCTGCTCTTTCCGCCGGAGTCGGCCGATCCCGGTGAACGGCTTGCGGAACTGCGTAACTTCCACAGCCCCATCGTGGTGATCGATCAGCGCTGGCCCGGGCTTGACTTCGACTATGTCGGCTGCGACAACCGTCGCGGAATGCATGATCTGGTGGCTTTTCTGATCGGGAAAGGATATCGTCGTCTGGGAGTAATTTCCTTTCCGGAAACAAGTTCCGGTGCGGAGCGCCGCCAGGGGTTTCTGGAGGCGATGTTCGAACACAAGCTCCCGGTGGATGCTTCTCTGCTCACCGTGGCCGACGGCTCCTTCCGGGGGGCCTACGATGCCGCACGCGCGCTGATGGAGCGTTCCGACCGCCCGGAGGTGCTGGTCTGTTTCAATGATTATCTCGCCCGTGAGGCGCTCAATGCCGCGTGGGATCTTCAACTCCGAGTGCCGGAAGAGGTCGCAGTGACCGGCTTCGGCAACCTGCCGTTGTGTGAATTGGTACGCCCCCGCCTCACGACAGTGGAACAGTCTCCGTTCAATACCGGCGTTGCCGCCGCCCGGCTTCTGCTGGAGCGGATTTCAAGTACTGGAAATCCGGGGCGTCGCGATATCATTATCCCAACTCGTGTCATTTCCCGTAATTCAACCCGGTAAGGAGTCTAAAATGAAAGGATGCGCTCTTGTGAAGAAGGTTGACAGTCGGAACGGAAGAAGGGTTTCCGGAGGCTCTTCCGCAGTCCGGAAACGGTTTGCTTTTACTCTCATCGAACTCCTGATCGTGATCGCGATCATCGCGATTCTGGCCGCCATGCTGCTGCCGGCGCTGAACAAGGCCCGGGCGCGCGGGAAAGCGACGCAGTGTCTCAATAACATCAAGCAGTGTACGACGGCCTGCCTGATGTATGCGGACAACTATCGTGGACACATGATGGCGGCGCAGCTCCGGCTCAACTTCTACTGGTCGAATCTGCTTGCTGATGAAAAATTTCTGCCGGTAAGCGATGTTTTCCTCTGTCCGAACCAGACGGTGAAACGTCCCTGGAAAGGCGATGCAGATGCTGTCTACAGTTACGGATTCAACCGGGATATTACCCGTGACGGCTCGAAAATTGGAAATCCCGGCGGTTTATATATCAATATCTATACCAATCCAAGGGTGCGAAAGCATTCTCCCTCCAAGGTCTGGCTGCTGGGCGATGGTGTTGACACCCGTGCCGGGGATGAAAAACTCGGTTCAGAACCTTGGAAAAGTTATTCAGTCATGAGCTGGAACATTCAGGGCGAAGGATTCATCTCCTGTCATCACAACCGGTTGGCCAATCTGGGATTCATCGACGGCAGCGCACGAGGAATCAGTTCGGAAAAAATGCATCAAATCTTTCCTCAGCCGAACAAGTGGTATATCAATGATATCGTTCCCATCCGATCCGATTACTGAATCATTTGATTTCCAGAGCATATAGTATAACAAGAAAGGATGTAGAAGATGAAGATGAATCTCCTGATGACCGGAGGCGCGGTGTTCGCCTGCGCGGCGTTGCAGGCGGCGCCCGCATTCAGCAATCCCTCGTTCGAACAAGGAACCAGCGGCTACTGGATCAACAACGCTTCCGCCGCGCGGGTGGAGCCCGGCGAAGCCTCCGACGGCAAGCAGAGCCTCGGAATCCGGGTCGTGCCCGGCAAGACGGTCAGCGTCGTGCAGGGGCTCAACTACGAGGCGAATCAGTATTACAAGATCAGTTTCGACGCCAAAGGCAGCGATGCGCAGCTGCGGCTCCAGATCATGCTGCAGGGGAACAAGCCGCTGCAGTTCTTCAGTGATCCCGACCTCAAGAAGCCGTTCCCGCTCACCGATGAGTTCAAGCGGTTCAGCATCGAACTCGGACCGTTCCCCGAGTCGATCGGCAGCAATCCGGTCAAGAAGCTGATGATCTATTTCAACGTCACCGGCAAGGAGGGCGGCAAGGTCAATCTCGACAACCTTTCGGTGGAGCTCAAGGAGGCGGCGAAAACCTCTGAGAAATCCATCCTGAAGAACGGTTCGTTCGAACAGGGGATGGCGCAGTACTGGGTCAACCGCCGCAAATGCGCCGAGGTGGTTTCCGGCGATGCCAGCCATGGCCGCAAAAGCCTGAAGGTCACTCCGGAAGACAAAACCGTCGATCTGGTGCAGGGAGTTCCGATGAAACCGGGCGAGGTGTACACGATCCGTTTCGATGCGAAGAGTTCCGCGCCGGAGAACGGTCCGCAGCTCAAGCTCGGCATTTTGATGCGGGGAAAAACGCCGCTGGCCTATTTCTCGCCGAAAGGGGAACAGAAGCGGTTCGCCGAACCGGTTCCGGTGGAGAAGGAGTACAAGACCTTCGAATATGAGATCGGGCCGCTGCCGGAGGACTGGCGGGGAACGAAGGTGGAAAACCTGATGTTCTACTGGCACGTGAAACCGGGGGCGAATCCCGGCTCCATTTCCCTCGACAACCTGCAGATTGAAACCGCACCTGCGGTTCAAAAAAAAAATAACGGAATAAGTTTTCAGTTTCCCGGCGACATCCGGATCTTTGAAAAGGGTTTCCCGCTGCAGATTTCACACGGAGCCGGAACGGGAACGTTGAAGGTCCGCGGGTGCGATGCACTCGGCCGGGAACTTTTTTCCGCCGAATCACAGCCGGGCAGGCCGGAACTCTCGATCGAGATCTCCGAGCCCGGCTATTACGCCGTCACTGCCGAGGTGATCGAAGAGGGCAAACGCGTCAAGCAGGCCACTGCCACCTTTGCGGTCACCACACCTCTCCCGGAGGATTACTATTCGACTCCCCAGCCGGCCTTCGGCGTATGGGGCGGGTTGAATCCGGAACTCCGGCGGCTCGGCGGCGCGAAGTGGGACCGCCAGCTCTTTTTCACCATCTTCCAGAAGAAGGATTTTCAGGCGGCGGAGCCGACGCCGGAGAAGATCGCTGCCCGCGAGCCGATCAACATCATCCGGTGCATGAACATCTTGAATCCCTTCAAAAAGATGGTGCCGGTCAAAGAGGAGGAGTGGCCGGAGCTGGAAAAGAAGCTGGAAAAGGAAATCCTCTCCCGCAAAGGACTGGTGCAGGTTTGGGAGACGCAGAATGAACCAATGGTCGGAGAGAATTTTCACGGCACCATGGATGATGTGATGGACATCATCCGCTTCGAGAGCAGGATCGTACGCAAAATCAACCCGGAGGCGGCCATCGCCGGAATCTGCATCAACCCGATGAATGCCAATCAGTACAACCAGTACCTGGGCTACTACCGCAACCACGGCATCGACCGATTGATCGACGGGGTCATGCTTCACCCCTATATCCCCGGGGCGCAGAATCCCGACCTTGCCGGCTACGTCGAGACGCTGAACCGGCTCAACCGCGAGCTCTCCGCGATCGCCGGGCATCCGGTGCCGATGTACATCAGCGAAATCGGCTATTCCGCCAAGCCGGGCGGGGAGGTGACCGAATATCAGCAGGCCGCCTATCTCGCCCGGGTGATGATCCTCAATTTCACGATCACCAATCTCAAGGCGTGCGTCTGGCACATCGGCCTCTGGAACGAGGCAACTTCACAGCGCGAACTGGACTTCGCGCTGATCCGCAAACAGACTCCGGGCAGCAAGGTCTACCAGCCGAAACCCTCCTTCGCCACCTGGGCAACCGCATCGCGGATGCTTTACAATGCGAAACTTCTGCGTGAACTCAACGTCGGCAAGGCCGTGCGGGTCTGGCTCTTTGAAAAAGAGGGCCGTCCGATGCTGGTCGCTTACTCCCTGGTGCCGGAGCCGGTGCGGATGCAGCTGGCGCTTCAGGCTCCCGAGGCGGAGATCGTCGATGTGTGCGGCCGCCGTTCCCGCGTGGAATGCCGTGACGGAATCCTTCGTCTGGAGCTCGGCGAAGGACCCTCCTACATCTTCGGCGGCACTCTGGAGCAGTTCGCCGCCGGCAAGTTCGACGCGGTTTTTACTCCGGAGAAACTCGCCGTGGTGCCCGGCGGCACGCTGTCGGTGAAGATTCGGCTGCCGGAGCATCTTGCCGCAGGGGCGAAACTGCAGCTTCAACCATTCCGGGCGGGCAGTGCGCAGCTCTCCGGCAGCGGGCGCGACTGGACGATGCGGCTCTCGGTTTCTCCGGAGGCCGCTCCGGGAGAGTGTGATCTCTTCCTCATGCTGAAACAGAAGGGCTCCACCCGTTACATCTGGCAGAAGACGCTGGAGGTCCTGCCGAAGCTGACCATGACGGAGGTGAATCCGACCGAAAAGAACGGAGCTCCGGCCCTCTCCTTCGTGCTGCAGGCCAACGATCCGAAGGAGCGTCAGGCGAATGTGGAGATTGTCGCCGAGGACGGCAAGGTGATCGGTTCCGGTTCTGCCCGGGTGGGAGAGCGGACGGAGCTTGCGCTTCCGCAGGCGGCGGTTGTCGCCCGGCCGACCCGATATGAAGCCCAGCTCACGCCGGCGGCCGGAAAGCCGTTCCGGGTGGCGCTGCCGGGCAATCCGCTGCCGGTCCGGATTCCTTACTGCCGCGATGCGGTGTCGCTTCCGGTCGAAGAGTGGTCGGCAGCCGGAGCCTATGTGCTGGAGACCGGGACTTTCAGCCGCCACACGCTCAAGGGAGAGGTGGACCGTCCTGCCGGGAAGCTCCATCTGGCCTGCGATGAAAAGTACCTCTATCTCGACTGTGAGGTCAAAGACCGGGAATTTCTGCCCGCCGGGGACGATGCTTCGCTCTGGAACGGGGATTCCCTTCAGATCGGCATCAGTGTGCCGCAGGCGGATATGTTCCGGGCCAACAACGACGGCATTCAGGAGACCGCCTACGCCGAGTTCGGTGTTTCCGCCGACAACCGTTCGTGGGTCTGGGCGAGCATGAATCTCAACCGGATGGGACTGGCTGCGCCGGTGCCGGGAATGATTTCCCATAGCAAAATCACCGATGGTGTGCTATTGTATCGCGTGGCAATTCCCTGGGAGACGCTGAACATCCGGTACCGTCCCGGCCTCGGGCTGCGGCTGAGTATTCTGGTCAACGACCGTGACCGCGCGGGGCGTCACTGGCTGGAGTGGTTCGGCGGAATCGCCGACGGGAAAGATCCCGGCGCCTATGGAGAAGCAAGGATTATGGAGGTGACAAAATGATGCCGATAAACGAACTTTTCTCGGAGCAGGACCGGGATGCAATCTACGCTTTTTTTGAAACGCGTGAGCGCTGGCACGATATCGTGCGCTGGCGGACGCTGGAACACGGTCCGGTCGATACGATCTTCTACGGGGACTCGATTTTTGAGATCTGGCCGACCGCGGAGGCGTTTCCGGAGCTGTCGCACCTCAACCGGGGGATCGGCGGAGACAACATCAACGGGCTCTACTTCCGGCTGGATGAGGATATCTTTCCGAATTCTCCGCGGCGGGTGGTGATCAACATCGGCATCAACGGGATCGAGCGGGAGTTCAACGACTCCGTCAACCGGCTCAAATATGTTGCCGGACTGATGCGGGAGCGCGGCATCGAGGTGTGGCTCAACAGCATCGCGCCGCTGCGCAGTCCGGATGCCTGGAATCGTTTCCAGTATCAGGACAAAATTGTGGAGCTCAACCGGGTCAATCGGGAGATCTTCGAGCGGGAGTTCGCCGGATTCATCGATCTGCATTCGGTGCTTCGCGACTCGACCGGGCAGCTTGCGGCGGAATACGCCCGGCCGGACGGCACTCATTGGACCTTTGAGGCCTACCGGGTTGCGTCAAAGGTGGTGCGTCGCGCCCTGATGCCGGAATGCTGATTTCGGGGATACATATTGATGTTCGCACTGAGAGGTTTCCCGACTTTTTCAATTCTCTGATTGCTCTTGCTTGTTACTCCCGAGGTCGGTGGAGTAGCAAGCAAAGGGGATTCTTCTGACCGTTGGCGGTATAGCTGGATTTTGCATATTCGTAAACTTTTTTGTCATGAAAATGCTTTTCATTGTAGGCGAAGGCGAGCTGAAATAAATTTCGAAATTGCTGTGGCTGGTTATGATGCCGTTACTTTTTTTCTCTCCATCTCCGGATTGCCGTCTGAACATATGGAAGATTCGAGAACGGTTGAATTCATCAATGTGCAAAATGACAAGCTTTTTCCCTTCCATCAAAGCGTTTTGCGTACATGTTTTTCTACCTGGAGAATGACGTCAGTGCTTTCATTTGCAAAGTGGGAGAGAGTCATGTATAGTACATAAGATGAATTTTTATGGAAAAACTCTGGCTGAGATTCAGACGTTGCGCAGGAGAAAAGATGAAGCCAGGTGTGGTTTGGGTGCTGTTGACAGTTTGCATCCCTCAGTTTGCCGCGGAACCTTTCACCACGAAACTGGGGTTCGATCTCATGCAGATTACCCGGCGCAGGGATCACTGCGAAGCCGCGATACCGGAATGTTACGAGCTGGATCAGGAGGAGCTTCTCATCAAAAAGCTCCGGTACGGAATCTCCTGCTGTTTTACTGCTCATGTCAAGCCGTCCACCGGCAATGTGATGACCTTTCAGGCCCGTGCGGAAGGTGCTTCGAAATATACGATCAGTGCGTGTATCTCCATGCGCGTCACACATTGTTCCGGGGCCGACCATTGCAAGGGCATGTGTAATGATAAATTTTTTAAAATCTCCACCACGGTCATCGGAAAACAGGAAACATTCCGACTCCCTCTGGAAATCCGGCCGGAGGATCTCATATGCCCTCAATGCGGGAAGATGGTGAACTGTACCCTCTTCTCTCTCGATTTTTATCTGGAAGGGTGTCCGAAAGACGCTGTGCGTCAGCAGTCGAAACACACGGGCATAAGAATCTCGCCGTTTACATTGAATACGGCATTTCCGGTAAAAACCGATCAGGCAGGCGGCAAAGACTCTTTTTCCGGACTGCTGGTTCGTCTCGATCCCGATTATCAGCCGCCACGGCAGGAATATCCGAGACACTCCAGCCTGAGCAGGGATGTTAAAACCCTCTCTCTGGAAGCGGTGAGAGTCCGGGCGGAACTGGAGAAATTTCTGCCGGTTCTGCGTCTTGCGGATCGCGGCGATTATCCCAATGCCGTGATCGAGGCGGAAAAAATTGTACCGGGAAACCGGTTCGCGGCAATCATGCTCTATCTGATCTACAGCCGGGGATACTGCGGAGTTCCTGTCGATTACCAGACGGCGGCGAAATACTTCGATATGCTGTTTGATTTCCGGTTTCACACTGTAGAATACTACAATCTCTGGAAAAAATACCGTTTCATGCCGACCGTTCCGAATGAAAAGGTGACTCTGCTCGCCTGGTGGAGATATGAAACGATGCAGGAGGTGATTCCGCTGCGGGGGAAGTACCCTCTGCGGGAATGCTACGAAGAGAAGATGCGCAATATCGGTGGAGTCGCTGCCCGGGCACTTTACGAAGGGAGCAAAGCCCTGTCCGTGCTTATCGAACCGGAATTGATCGCCATGGCGCGGGAGCGCGGTTGTGCCGAGGCGTGGGCGGACCCGTTTGTTCCGTTTGAATTCCGGCATGAAGCGTCGACGTGGACATTGAGAACCGGTAGCCCTTACGTTTCCCCGGAACAGTTCCTCGGACTTGTGCGTGCGGCTGAGCTGGGGTATGTGCCGGCAAAATTGAGAGTGGCGAGAATTTTGCTGGGCAATTATTCCTATGTGGAGCCGGATATTCCGCGTGCCCGGAAATTGATTCAGGAATCGATCGTCGAGTGTGGACGGTATGAAAAAATCGGCTGCCGGCACGGTAGAGTGGAGAAGGCATTCGCGGAAGAGCTTCTGCAGGTGATCCCGAATGAAAAAGCGTCGACGAAGGAGCTGCTGAAACAATGGGCGGAGACGACAGGATTCACGACGGCTGATCGAATGAAATTCAACCTGATCAACCGGCTGTTGCTCCAGCGGAATGATGAACTCGACTGCGACTATATCCGAGCGATGAATCTTCCGAAGGAACAGGCTGACTTGCGGAATAAGATCATCCATGACACCGCGGAAAAAGGGGGAGAGCTGGCGCTGCAGTACTGCATGAACAATTTGCGCAGCGGGGAGCGGGGATGGCTTTATTTCTACTGGGCGGGGATCCGGACGAAGGGAGATGAAAAGAAGAGGAAGAAAATGCTCCATGGCGCATATACTTTGCTGCGGGATAATAAACTATTGTTCAGCACCGAAGCGTATCTGCGGAATCTTGCCCTGCTTGTTCCGCACGTCAAAGAGGCGCAGCATGACTATCGGATATTGACGGAAGGGCTACAGTTCAAGGTGGAATGCAGCTGGCAGGAAAAAATTCCCTGGATTTCCACCCTGATGAACGGAAAGCAGACTGTCGTGATCAAGTTGAAGCCGTCGGATAAACGGCGGTATGTGGACATCATGGTGGTATCGCCGAAACATGCCGAGGGAAAAGTATTTCTGAACACCAACTCCTGGCAGAAGGACGAGAGGAAAAATGTGCAGCTGTACTACTGGGATTCCCTGGGAAGGGCGAACTATTTCCAGATTGTCGATGAATGTGAATTGATTCCGGAGAAATTAAGAATTTTGATCGCCCCGCGCAGCGAACCGCTGGACCTGTTCGTCGTGTATCAGGTGAAAAATTCAGGAAAGGGAGAGCCGTGAACAGTTTCAGTGTGTTGAAAATTGCGGTAATTTTTTTTGAACTGCATTCAACTTTTGTTTTGAAGGGTTTGAAAACGAATTTTTATGGTGCATCATTGCTGCGAACTTATACACGTGTGAAAAAAATCTTGCAAGATAAGAATCGTTTTTGTGAAGAATTGAGGTGGAAGTCGTTTCCCTCAATAATGTCCTTTGAGGCGGTTGGGTTGAGGAATATTACATTATGTAGAATACTCAAAAAAACAGTTTATTTTAACCCCGATTTTTCGTTTTAACTCTATTAAACTTGCTCCGCTTCGTGAAGGGATGTGAGAACCCCGACCAAAAATGGAGGGGAAATTTTTGATTGCATTCTCTTCCTGTGGTAGATCGTGTGATGAAATGTCTGCTCTCCCGCTTGCAATTCACTCAGTATTCGCATATTGTATGGCGAAATATCTGAAATTTTCATACCAGGTGGATTTATGAAAAAAACAACGATTCATCAACTGCAGAAACTGCTGGATGAGGCGACGGAAAGCGGTCTGGAGTGCGGCTGTCAGCTGGCGATCTATGAAAACGGCGAACTGGTCGCCGATCTCTGTTCGGGTTATACCACGCCGGACCGGCGGCGGAAGGTGGAACCTGATACGCTGTTTCCGGTCTTCTCCGTCGGCAAGGGACTCTTTACCACGGCGATTCACCGGATGGTGGAAAAGGGGGCGCTCTCCTACTCCACCCGGCTGGGGGAGCTTTGGCCGGAATTCGATTGCGAAGGGAAGGAGCATCTGCTGTTCTGGCATGTTCTGACCCACCGTTCCGGCCTTTTCATGACCCCGGAACACGCCTCGTTTGCCGAACTGGCGGACTGGAAGCTGATGTGCCGCCGCCTGGCCGCCATGCATCCGGAATGGACACCGGGCACCCGCTGCCGGTATCAGTCGTTTTCCTACGCCTGGCTGGCCGGTGAACCGCTGGTGCGTGCCGATGGTCGGCCGTTGAAACAGATCCTTGCCGACGAGGTCATCCGCCCGCTCGGCATGGAGCGGGAGATCTTCTTCGGCATATCCGATGAGGCGGAAACGCGGATGGCGCCGCTGGATATCTCCCGGGTAGGGGAAACGTACGGACACGCGCGCCTGATCGCGGCGCCGGAAATTCTCCGCAGCTGCATTCCGTCGTTCAACGGTGTGATGACCGCCCGCGCCGTCGCCCGGCACTACGCCGCGCTGGAGCGGGAGATCGACGGCGTGCGTCTGCTCCGGCCCGAAACACTGGAGAATGCGGCGATTCCACGCCGGGCGGCCGACGATCCGTTCGTTCCGGAGAAGGACTGGGCGCGCTTCGGGCTCGGTTACGTGGTCGCCGGATTTCCGGGAGATCCTTCCGGCGTGATCGGTCACGGCGGCGCGATCGGTTCGGAGGGACTGCTGGACCGCCGTCGGCACATCGCACTTGGATTCACCAAGAACAAGGTGGATCCCGCTCATCCCTGCCATCCGCTGCGGGACAGGATCGCGGCGCTTCTCGAATTGCCGGTTCGTCACTGGTAAGTTCATGACATGCCCGGCGGGGGGAGGTGACAGGTACTTCGAGATTTCGTATCCCGTGATCCTTTTCCGGGAAAAATAACCGGACAAGACTTGCAAAGCGGCGTTGCTTCGTTATAGTATGCGGGCGAACTTCCAAAATTCAGAGGTATATGATGATACTTTTCCCACCGCCGCACAATGTTTGTGATCGCGGGAGGCTGTTGGATTTCTCCGGCCTTCGCTGGTTGATTCTGCCTCCTCAAGCCGGGTTCGAACTCAAAGAGGCCGCCCGAAGGACCGCCACACTGCTGGCGACAGGCTTTCTGGTGCCGCCGGCGGTGACCGCCGGGATTCCGGGCGCGGGCGGAAATCTGCTCAGAATGGTCCGAAATCCCGCACTTCCGCAGGAGGCCTACCGGCTCGAAACTTCCCCGGAAGGCGGCGTGCTCGCCGCCGCGACGGACGCGGGATTTTTCTATGGACTTCTGTGTTTTCGTCAACTGCTCGTGAAACCGTCACGGGTGCCGGAGATCCTCATCGAGGATGCTCCTGACATGCCGCACCGCGGGTACATGCTCGACGTCTCCCGCTGCAAAGTGCCGACCATGGAGTCGCTCAAGGCGCTGATCGACAGTTTGAGTCTGCTCCGTTACAATGAGCTGCAGCTCTATATGGAACATTCGTTCGCATTTGCCGGAGAGGAACGGGTCTGGTACGATTCTTCCCCGCTCACGCCGGCGGAAATCATGGAAATCGACCGCTACTGCCACGATCGTTTCATCGAACTGGTTCCGAATCTGAACAGCTTCGGGCACCTCGAACGCTGGCTCAAATTCGACGAATATCGTCCGCTTGCCGAATCTCCGGAGCCGTGGTATTGCAGCGGGAACGACACCTGGTATCAGGCCACGTTGACGCCGGGAGCGGAAACTCTCTCCTTCATCGATCGCCTCTATGCGGAATATCTGCCGAACTTTACCGGAAACTCTCTGAATGTCGGCTGTGACGAAACGCTCGAGCTCGGGCAGGGGCGCAGTCGGGAACTCTGCGCCGACCGGGGCGTCCACCGGGTTTATCTCGATCATCTTGCCGCTCTGGTGAAACTCGCTGCCCGCTACGGTCGCAGAATTCAGTTCTGGGGAGACATCATCCTGCATGAACCGGAATTGATTCCGGAGATTCCGGAAGGGGTGACCGCCCTGTTATGGGGCTATGAGGCGGACCATCCGTTCCGGGAACAGTGCGCGAAATTTCGCCGGGCGGGGATCCCGTTTCGCGTCTGTCCAGGAACTTCGACATGGAACTCCATCACCGGTCGCACCGCCAATATGCTCGCCAACATCGCTTCCGCCGCTCGTTGCGGTTACGATGCTGGAGCCGACGGTTTTCTGTTGACCGACTGGGGTGACGGCGGTCACCACCAGTACTGGCCGGTTTCATGGCCCGGCATTGCCGCCGCTTCCGGCTGGAGCTGGAACGTGAATGCCGAAATCGAGACGTTGATTCCGTATGCGGTCGATTTCGCGTTCAATCCGGATGGGGACGGGACGCTCGGGAGCTGCCTGCTTGAATTCGGGAGAATTCCGGAGGCCTTTTCTCATCCCGGCGTGAACTGCAACAACTTCTGGGCGGTCATGAACCGTCCGGAGTGGAGCATCAGCCGCTCTCTTCTGCAGCAGACGACGCGACGGGAGATCGCCTGCGCCGTCCGGAAACTTGTCTCGTGGCGCCGCAGAATCGAGAAGTGTCCGCCCCGGGCGCCGCGCCTCGTCCTCGATGAACTCGACAACGCAAGTTCCCTGGCCCGCTTCGCGTTGGAGTCGATGGCCGCACGAAAGGGCAGGAGGATCGACCGGGCCGCCTGGAACGATCTCCTGCGCCATGTCATCGGCCGCCATCGCGATCTGTGGCTTGCGCGCAATCGCGCCGGCGGCCTGCGGGAGAGCATGGATGTTCTTGAACGCTTTTTCCTGCGCTGATTTCCGGCAGTGCTGCGTCCCAGGGAGGCGCGGTCAAATGTTTTCCGGATTATTCCGTCCGCATCCACACCGCCATGTGTGCCGGTCCGCGATTCTGCCAGAGCGCATAGGGAACCGCGAGAAATTCTGTCTCCTGCCGCTGCGGTTCTCCTCGGAAGTAGAGCGCGCCGCCGGAACAATCCTGCTCCTCCAGCGCCCGGCCCCGGATGGCGACGGTTCCGGCCGGAAGTCCCGGCGCCTCCTCCAGCGTGAATTCCTGCCGGGCGGGAAGGATCAGCCGCGGAATTCGGTCGCCGTTGTCGACACTCTCCAGCGCATAGACGAGCGGCCCCCGCATCAAGGCGATCCTTCCGGCATCGGAGGTGACATGCCAGTTGGCGCGGACGACCTCGACCGGCATCTCCAGAGAGAGTTCCAGCCGGTCTCCCGTCTGCCATTCGCGTTCCAGCGTGACGTATCCTTCCACCGGTTTCACCTCAGTCGGAGAACCGTTGAGCAGAAGCTGGAACTCTCTGCACCAGCCCGGAATGCGCAACGCCAGGCGGAACGCGCCGCCGCGCCGGATCGTAATCGGAATCGTTCCGCCGTAGGGGTATTGACCACCGATTTCCAGCTCTCCCCCTGAGAACCGGTAGAGCCCGGCCGCCGGAATGTCAAGCCGGAACTCTCCCTGCCGCACCGTGAAGGTGAAGTTCCCAAGCTGCGGCAGAAAACGGCAGTAGCTGGTCGGGCAGCAGGAGCAGTCGAACCACGGCTGCCGTTTTGCACAGGTGGTATTGTGGACAAAGGTGTTTGCATCCACCTCGAGCAGATTGGCGTAAAAGTACTGGTCGCCCCGAAGGCTGATTCCGCTCAGTGCGCCGTTGTAGAGGGCCTGTTCCATGACGTCGGCGAATTTGCCTCGTCCGGTGTATTCCAGCATCCGGCGGGCGAAGAGGACCAGAGCCATTGTCGCGCAACTCTCCGCATAGGAGGTATCGTTCGGCAGGTTCCAGTCGACGGTGAACTGTTCCTGGATGGGGGTGGAGCCGCAGCCGCCGGTAATGTACATCCGTTTTTGAACGATGCTGTCGAACATCCGTTCGCAGACCGCAAAAAGCTCCGCGTCGCCGGTGGCGGCGGCGACGTCAGCCATGCCGGAATAGAGATAGAGAGCGCGGACACTGTGCCCCGTCGCATTCAGCTCTTCGCGGACCGGTCGGTCCGCCTGCCGGTTTGCCAGCTGTTCCTGACTCAGCTGGGAACCGTTTCGAATTGCTTCTTCGACAAAGTAGTTCGGCGACGTGCCGCGTTTGTCGATGAAGAATCCGGCGAGTTCAACATATTTTTTCTCGCCGGTGACGTCGGCGAGCTTGCAGAGGGCGAGCTCCAGCTCCTCGTGCCCGGGATACCCCTGTTTCTGATCCGGACCGGGGCCGAATACGGTGCTGATATAGTCGGCATAACGGGCGAGGGCGTCGACGAATTTGCGGCTTCCCGTGGCGCGGAAATGGGCGACCGCCGCTTCGATCAGGTGACCGGCGCAGTAAAGCTCGTGACTTTCGAACAGGTTTTTCCAGCGGTTTTCCGGTTCGACGCAGGTATAGTAGGTGTTGAGGTAGCCGTCCGGCTGCTGTGCGGAGATGACCAGATCGACGAAGCGGTCGAGCTCTTCCGCCAGAGCCTTGTCCTCCGGATGAAGTTCCAACATGTAGGCCATTCCTTCGAGCACCTTGGCGAAGTCGGAGTCGAAGAAGCGGTGCGGCTGGTTCGGCATGCCCGGTTTCCAATTGAGCCGGAAACAGTCGATCCGGCCGGTTTCCCGACATCTCTTCACGGAAGCGGGAATGGTGACGCTGCGGCAGCTTTCCATGCGTGGCGCAAACACCGGGTCACACATGGTTGCGGAAAATGAGTGATTCATCTCAAACTCCTTTCTCTCGTGACGGATTTTTCTGTCTGTTTTTATTATAGCGTCGTTTGCTTTTTTTCGGAAGGGGGATAAAGTATCATAAACAGAGGACAATTCCGATATGGCTGCCGTTGATGAAACAATTTGCCGGATGATCAGCGCCGGCCGATTCATCTCCCGGGGGAAGGGGCGTCACATCACCCGGGTGATCGATTCCTATGAACTGATTCTGGTCGTTTCCGGAGTGCTGGAGATGTTTGAGGAGTCGCGACGCTTCCGGGTGGCGGCGGGGGAATATCTGGTGCTTTCCCCCGGCCGTCGCCATGGAGGAATCGGTGCTTACGGTGCGGATTTGTCATTCTTCTGGTGCCATTTCCTGGCCCGGAGCGAAGCGGGGAAGGCACGGCTTGCGGCTCTTGCCGGCTCTGCTCCGGCGGCCCGGCCGGAGCGGTTTGCGGACTGCTTTTCCCAGCTGCTCACCGAGCTGAAGGCGGCGCGGAACAACCCGGGGGAGCATCAGCGGTGCATTGACCTGCTGGGAGAACTGCTGCTGGCGGAAGCGGCGCTTCCGCAGGAGCGTGTTGTGAGCCGTGATGCGGCGGGGACGATTCCGGAACAGGCCGAGGCATTGATCCGGCTCCGTTTCGAAGAGGAGATCTCCACGGCGACTCTGGCCCGGGAGCTCGGCTGTCATCCCGACTATCTCGGGCGGCTCTACCGGGAGCGGTTCGGGTGCACCGTGATCGACGCGATCAACGATGCGCGGATAGAATGCGCCAGAAAACTTCTGGTGAACAGCCATCTTTCCGTGAAGGAGATCGCTTTTGAATCCGGTTACAATGATCCGGTTTATTTCCGTCGCCAGTTTTTCCGGCGGACCGCCATGACGCCGGGGGAGTATCGACGCTGCCGGTCGGGCGGTCACATCAACACCGAATAGAAGGCGTTGCGACACGGGTGCGGCGGGGTTCCTCTCCGTCGTTTTTGCTGCCGAAAACTGGATTTCGGGGAATTTTCGATAAATTCCTCCGCGCGGATTGGGATAATTCGGAAACGGTAGTATATTAATAGTGCATTTGTAAGAAAATCAACAGCGGAGTTTGTTGAGCGTTATGCAGAAAATTATGCTGAGCGGCAAGATTCACAATGCCCGTCTGACGGCTTGCATGCTCGATTATGAAGGCAGTCTGGAAATTGATCCTGAACTGCTGGAGGAGGCGGGAATTCTCCCGTATGAAAAAATTCTCGTAGTGAACCGGAACAACGGGAAACGGCTGGAAACCTATGCGATTCCCGGGGAACCCGGGAGCAAGGTCTTCTGCCTGAACGGGCCGGCCGCTCACTGCGGAAGCGTCGGTGACGTGGTGACCATCATGGCGTTCAGCGTTTGTTCCGAGACGGAGGCGTCGGTGATTTCGCCGACGGTGATCGTGCTTGATGAGAAAAACGAGATCATCATGCGCAAGGGCAGGGCACGACATTGAGCAGAGAGGCTGGCGGCCATGGCAAATGCGCGCGGACAGGTGTTGACGGAGTATGTTGCGTTTCTTGCGTGCGCGGTTCTGCTGGCCATTGCGCTTCTGGCGTTGTGTTCCGGCGTGTCCAGATACGGCCGCCGGTTGATTGAACTGGTGAGTTTCGATATTCCCTGAACCACATTAGAGCGGGAGGAAAGAGAGATGGGAGTCATTCGTCGCAACCTGAAGAAGAGAATTCAGCGCGGGCAGGCCATCGTGGAATACATTATTCTGGTGGTGATCATCGCCCTCGGTGCGCTTTTTGTGCTGGCCAACTTCAGCGACCGTCTCCGCGACATGATCACCGGTGTTACGGTCACTCTGGGCGGCGAGGAGGATGCGACGGCGGATCGCAGCAGCCTGGATATTGTTCAGGAGCTCGACAAGACCGGCGTGGATTGATCGATCGCCCGGCATGTCCGATCTGCGAAACATTTTCCGCCGTTTCCCCGCCGATGTGTGGTGGGGGGGCGGAGTTTTCCTGCTGGCCGTTCTGCCGTTCCTTCCCTCTACGGGATATCCCTTTCTGATCGAATGGGATGACGGCCGTTTCGTACTGTTCAACGACCGGCTGATTCCGTCGTGGGAGAACGCGTTTCATCTCGCCACCCACACCTTTCAGACGCTCTACACGCCCCTGCCGATGCTTTCGCTGATGGTGGATCGTCTGCTCTTCGGCACGTTCCCCGCCGGATACCATTGGCACAATCTGCTGCTGCATGGCGTGGCGGCACTTCTGCTCTTCGGCATTTTCCGCCGCCTTGAGGCACGTTCCTGGATCGCTGCCGCCGCCGCGCTGCTCTGGGCGGTTTTGCCCGCCCGGGTGGAGTCGGTCGCGTGGATCACCGAACGCAAGGATCTGACCGCCGGAGTATTCGCATTCGGGGCAGTATGGTTATTTCTCCGCGCCGCAGACCGGGGAAAACTCTCCTGGGGGAGTGCGGTACTGCTGCTGTTTGCCGGGATCAGCAAGCCATCGGCCCTGCCTCTTTTCGGGTTGATGATCCTCTATCTCTTCTGCCGTTCCGGGGTCCGATGGAGCGCTCTTCGCCCGGCGTTTCCGCAGTTTGCCGCTGCGGTGATTGCCTCCGTGGCGACGGTGGGGATTTCGATGGCCGATCTTGCGGCGGAACCGCCGCCGCCGGAAGGGGGGAGCGGCATGACAGGAACCGTGGTGCGGTTCTGTCGTTACTTCACCGCTTCGGTTCTGCCGACGGGGATGAATCCGCTCCATCCCCGGTTCCGATGGGAGGAGAGCTGGGGGCCCGGCCTGCTTGTCGCGGTGGGAATCGCGCTGGGGCTGGTGCTCGCGGCGCGGAAATGCGGCATGTCGTGGCGGTCAATTTTGTTTTTCGCCTTCGCTTTCGGCGGCATGTGGCTGCCTTCCGAGGCGAGCGGCAGTTTCACCAATGCCGATTTTTGTGAACGGTACGGCTATTTCCCTTCCGCAGTGATTTGGGGGATGATCGCCGTGATTGCGGAGCGTCTGCTGCTGCGCCATCCCGGCTGGGGATTCCGGATGACCGTGGGCGCCGGATGCTGGTTTTTACTCTGTGCCGGCGTGACATTTCACTATCTGCCGACATTTTCGGATTCGGCGAAACTCTTCACATACGCCGTCGGGGCGGCAGAGGTGCCGAATCCGAAGGCGATGGAAGGGCTGGCGCTGACCGGATACAACCGCAACGACCCGGAATTGATTGAACGGGCGGGGAATGCATTTCTGGCGGCGGCGGAGGAGGTGCCGCAAACGGTTCGACCGCTCTACGAGAATACCGGTCGCTGTTTTTCCGGGGAGGCGGCCATGCGGCGCGGGGATCTGCTGCGCGCGGCTCGACACCTGCTGGAGCCGCTGGCGGTAACGCCGGTTCCGCCGATGTTCGCTCCCGATCAGTATCTCGGCGGCTGGTACGGCAATGCCGTCACACTGCTGCTGGCGGCGAACCGGCGCGACGAGGCGCTGGGGTTGCTGAAATTTCAAGCGGAGCAAAAGATCGGTTCCGAAGCGGAACTGCTTTTTGCCGCCGGAGTTCGCTGCTATCTGGAAGGGGACCGGGCCGGGGCGCGCAAGGCGTGGCTTCGGGCGCGGGAACTGCGTCCGGAGGATCGACGGATCGAATTCAACCTGCGTCGGCTGGATGAAAAGGGAGGCGGGGGAAAGTGACCGGGACCGTCCGCTTTCACGGCGGGGCGCCATTTCGGGCCGCGGCGGTACACGGCGGGCCCGGGGCACCGGGTTCGGCTGCCGGGCTTGCCCGGGAGATGGCGCGATGGTGTGGCACGCTGGAGCCGTTGCAGACAGAAAACTCCATCGGAAAATTGATCGAAGAGCTTGCCGGAGTGCTTCGGCAGGACGGGTGGCCGCCGATGGTGCTGGCCGGGCACTCCTGGGGGGCATGGCTGGCGGCACTGACGGCGGAACGTCACCCGGAACTGATTTCCGGTCTGATCCTGATCGGCTGTCCGCCGCTGGAGGAGCGTTTCGTGCCCTGCATCGCATCGCGCCGCCGCGCCATGCTTTCTCCGGAGGACCGACGGGAGTTTGACCGGCTCGTTTTTGCACTGGAGAGCGGGGGAGGGGCTCCGCCGGATTCCATGCTGCTGCGGAAACTGGGGATTCTGGCGGGGAAAGCCGATTCCTGCTCTCTTCTGCCGGGAGATTCGACCTCTCAAGTGAACGGAACACAGTATGCCGCAGTGTGGAAAGAAGCGGCGGAACTGCGACGAAGCGGGTACCTGCTCCGTCGTTTCCGGTCGCTCCGGATTCCGGTTGTCCTGATCCAGGGGGAGATGGATCCGCATCCGGCCGAGGGGGTGACGGAGCCGCTGCGGGGAAGCGGGGTGGCACTGAGGAGTCACCTGCTGCCGGAGTGCGGTCATACGCCGTGGCGGGAACGGTTTGCCGCGGAGACGTTCCGCCGCATTCTCGCAGAAGAATTGTCGCGGTCAACGTTTGAGCAGCGCGAGTGCTGACGCAAGGACCTGTTCCCGGTCGATGGTGGCCACGCAGTGGCGGAGCTGCTCCGGTTCCGGATGGCGTCGGCATTGCCAGTTGCAGTTCCCTTCTCCGCAGAGTTCACCATGGATCGTCACCGGCGGAACCACTCCCGGCGGAACTTGTGCTGGATAGGGGAAGAAACGTCCGTATCCGCCACCGCCGACCAGCACGATGGAGGGAATTCCCAGAATCGCCGCCATGTGGACGGGGCCGGAATCATTGCCGATGACCAGTTGCGCCCCGGCGATCAGAGAAGCCAGTTTCGGAAGAGAAGTCTTGCCGCGCAGGTCGGTCAGTCCGCCGTTCTCACCCGGAACGCTGCCGCACAGAATGCACTCCAGTCCAGTCTGTACGGCGATGTGGCGGCCGACGAAAAGAAAGTTGTCGAGCGGCCAGGTGCGGAATGCCTTCCCCGCCTCCGGCGCGAGCAGCACATAGGGGCGTTCCCGGCGGGGCGGAACCGGCTTCCGGTAACGGGAGGAGGGGGCGGCACCGGGAACTGCTGCAGCCAGAAAGGCATTGAGATTTTCCAGCTCGTGAACTCTTCGATGCGGCACGAGGAGAAAATGCGGCAGATGGTTGACTAGTTTCTGGAGAATGCCGATCTTCCAATGGTAAGCCTGTTGCCGGGAGTAGGCGAAAGCCGCGTTCCGTGGCGCCCGGCAGGCGAGCTGCATCAGGTCATCCAGAAAGAGGTATCGGCTGATGCGCGGATTGAATGTCTGGTCGAAGTGCTCGTTACGGAGAGTGTTCAACAGTTCCGAACGGTAGGTCCGGTCGGTGTGGAATTCTCTCGTCTGGACTGGAATGTATGCGTCGAAATCGAGCAGAGACCGGGCGAGTTCCATCCATACGGCATTGCCGATGAGCGTGAAATGCGCTTCGGGAAAGGCCCTGCGCAATCCAGCGGCGCAGGGAAGAAACAGGAAGAAGTCCCCAAGCTCATCGAGCCGGAAGACGGCGATCTTCCGGGGAGTGGTCCTGGCCGCCGGAACCCGAAACGGAAATCTCAGAAGTGTTTGAAGGAATTCTCCGGGTAAACTCATGGCAGGTGAAGAGGTTACAGTGTTTCCAGTTCCTGAGGATATGCAATCATGGTCATCTCAAAGACACCCCCGCAGAGTGCTCGCATTATTATCCTGTAATCCAGTTTCTGCGCCATCAGAAACTCATACATTCCGAACAGTTCTTCACGATTGTGGTAGTTCGCCAGCAGAAGAACCGGACGATCCCGGGCAATCACCTTTTTCCCACCTTTAAGCAATTCCACGCCCCAGCCTTCGACGTCGGCGGAAATGACACCGAGAGGGGAGCGCGGCTGTTCCTGAAAAACGATATCGAGAGTAGTCATTTCTCCGGAAATGGCTTGAGCATTTTTGTCCCGGCAGACATTTTGAAAATCTGCGGAAGTTACGGTGCTGCCCAGGGCGCAGGGATGGTATTCATAATTTGAGAAATCGTATTTTTTCATCGTGTTCCGATAAGGTTGTTCCGTCATCGGATCCGGATCGAATGCATGAATGAAGCCGGGATGATAGTTCAGGAAGATGGCGGAGGACTCGCCGTAAAACGAACCTGCATCGACAAATATCTTGCCGCGGATGTAATCATGAACTGCCGGAGGAACCTCATGTTTCAGGCCGTGGTGTTCAAGGAGCACTTCAGAACTCGCATAATTTCCGCTTCTGACCTGGGCCAGTCGCAATCGGTGCAGATCCCGAATGGTCCGTTTCCGTTCCCGGGCAGTGAGAAACAACTCCCCCCGGATAATGGCGTTTCCGAAGAGTTCCGGATGTTTCATGGGAATTGCAAGCAGGCGACAAACCCGTAGATATCGGGAAATATCTTCGCGGGAGACAGAGTCCAGAGTCGGCATTCTGCTTTGAATCTCTTCATCGGAAACATCTGCCAGTTCTGCGGCAGACGCATGATGGAAGGAGCCATCGCCCGGCAGAAACATCCAGTCGCCGCGCAGGACCCGCCAGACCAGTTTCAATCGGTATCCCAGGCCGGGCAGGAGAAGAGGCAGGAGGTGTTTGAATAGACCAGTCATCGGAAAATCCTTTCGATCGCATGTTTGGACGCCGCCACCCAGCGCGGGATGTAGAGCGTTTTGAACTTCAACCATTTCAGCGGTTTTACCGCCGAGGAGAATTCCACTGTTTTTTCCGGGGGCTCGATCGCGGCGCGCATGGCGGCGCGGAACCGGTTATATCCGTTGTGTCCACAGTCGATATCCCATTCCATCGCATATAGTTTCATACGGTCGGCAACGCTTCGGAAGAGGGCGCGGTTTTGGGAATCATCGCACCAGCTCAGCCGATCCATGAACTCGAAATAGAGTCTCCGGCAGACGGTTTCCCGGAAGAGGCGTTCCCAGTTTGCTTGCTGCGGCCCGGCAGCCGAAAACAGGAGATCCCGCATGACTGCGAAGGTCTCCAGCTGCGTCAGGAACAGCTCCGTTTTGCGGGACGCCGTCATGCTTGCGGAATTGCGGCGTTCATAAAAATAAAATACGCCGGGATGGAACACGATTTTCCCGGCGAGAAGGAGCAGTCGGGCAACAAACAGCGTATCTTCGCCGAGTTTTCTGCCGGTCCCGTGATGCAGGGCGTTTTCCTGAATCAGTTTCCGGGAGATCAGTTTGTTGCACTCATACCCTTCCGGATTCTGCAGGGGAGAGGTCGGATGAAATCCGAGGAGAAAGGGTTCCACCAGATCTTTCCCGCACGCAACCACCTGCCGGGTGTAACGCGGATAGACCCGGTCGAAAAAGCGGTAAAGATGATGCATGCCGAAAACGACGATATCCGCCTGTTCCGCCCGGGCTGTCGTCAAAAGTTCCGACAATGTCCGGGGCGCGAGATAATCATCCGCGTCGAGGAAGAAGAGATATTCCCCCGTTGCCGCGGAGATTCCCGCGTCACGGGAACGGCCCTGACCGAGATTTTCCCGGTTCCGGATGAGTTGTACTCTGGAATCTTCCGCCGCGATTCGGGTGAGTATTTCCACGCTCCGGTCGGTTGAGGAGTCATCGACGAACAGAATTTCAAATTCCTGAAACGTCTGCCGGAGGAGGCTGCGGTAACAGCGCCGCAGATATTTTTCCGCATTATAGACCGGGATGATGACGGAAATGAGCGGTTTCATACTGGTATTATCGATTTTACCTGCCGGCAGCATGCCGCCACGCTTTCCCCGGGAAACTCTGGCGGAGGTTATTTCAAACTGGTTCATTTTTTACACTATATCCCCATTGAGGCGGTTTGCAAGTGTTCCCCGAAGACATTTTTCTTTTTTTATCGGCAGGTGAGAGAGAAAAATCCGGGCCGCCGGGGATGAAGGCAGTTTCAGCTGCTCTTTTCATGACCTCGTCCGAATTCGGAAGCGGAGGATTGCAGGAGAGAAACGGCGTGAAGGATGCATAATGCGAATTCCTCTGTGTAAACAGGATTTACAGGAAAAAGAAAAAGCTCCGAATCAGCAGGCTGACCGGAGCAGAGCGTTCAATATGGGGTGGTAAACGGGACTCGAACCCGCGACCTCCTGGGCCACAACCAGGCGCTCTAACCAACTGAGCTACAACCACCATTTTTAACGTGTCATATACAATAGTACATTTTGGAAAAATTTCAAGCGTTTTTCTGCTCAAAACCGAAAAAATATTGCGGGAGTTGCCGCCGGGAGCTGTTTCCCGGCGGTTCTGCCGCCGGAATCAGCCTTTCAAAACCGCCAGCGGAGTCAGGCGAACCAGCGGTTCGATCAGATCCCGCTCGGCGTCGATCACTTCATCGATCGGTTTGTAGGCCTGCGGCGCTTCCGAAAGGTCAAGCAGATTCCGGTGTTTTCCGAACTTCCGGACCGCATGCCACCGTTCGCAGACGATGCCCTCCATGGCCTGGTCACACTCTTCGACCGTGAGGCGGGTACTGGCGGCGATTCGGCTCATCCGCCGTCCAGCCCCGTGCGAACAGCTATGGAAGGAGTCTGGATTCCCCAGCCCCCGGACGATGTAGCTGGCACTTCCCATCGAACCGGGAATGATGCCGATCTCGTCGAGTTTCGCGCTGGTCGCCCCTTTCCGGTGGATGCAGAGCGTCTCACCGAAGTGCTCTTCGAACGCGGCGTAGTTGTGGTGAATGTTCACTTCGCGCAGGAAAGGGCACTCCGGTACGAACTCCGCGAAGGTCTCCTTCATCACCGCCATCATCCGGCGGCGGTTTTCCGCCGCGTACCGCAGCGCAAAGAGCATGTCGCGGAAGTAGCCATGCCCCTCCGCCTCCTCAATCGGCAGGAACGCCAGATCGGGATCCGGCAGCTTCACGCGGTAGCGTTCGTTGAGTTTCCGGGCCCGCCGGTGATAAAACTCCTCGATCCGCTTCCCGAGGTTGCGGCTGCCGGAATGGATCATCAGCCAGACGAAACCCGCGTCGGATTTTTGGATTTCGATGAAGTGATTTCCGCCGCCGAGCGTCCCGAGATTTTTGCGGTCCAGCGTGTTGGCGAAGTCCGACACCTGGCCGTTGTGATCCAGATAGGATTCGAATCCCTCCCACTCCTGCGCGACCGGGTGCGAGACTCCTTCCCCGACCGGGATGCGGGTTTTGAGTTTCTCCTGAATGGCCCGGCGGAACTCCATCGACGCGAGCCTTTCCGCCGGGACGCCGGTTTCGACCGCGACCATGCCGCAGCCGATGTCGACGCCGACCGCGCTCGGAATGATCGCGTCTTTCGCCGCGACCACGCCGCCGATGGGCATGCCGTACCCCTGATGGCAGTCCGGCATCAGCGCGACGTGGCGGACCAGCGCCGGATGGGCGGCAAGGTTGGCCGCCTGCGCCATCGCACCGGGTTCCACCTCCTCACACCAGCTTTTGACCGGAATGCGGAACGACTCTTCCTGTTTGATCCATTTCATTGTTTCACCTCGATAAGATAGTATCCATTCATTTTCTTTTCCACTGAAATTTTCACCTCGAGAAACTTCTCGATGACTGCGATGTTGGTTTGCGTATGACGGCTCGGCGACACGGTCCCGAACGCGCCGCCGGCGCCGATCGCCATCGGCAGCAGCAGCTGGTCGGCGAGAAAACGCCAGACCGGAATCTGCATATGCCGGTAATGGTTGACCATGTCGGCGACCCGTTCCCCGACCGCGCGGCGCGAGATGCCGACGTCGCCGCAGACGCTGAAGAGTTCGGTAATCTTCTCCATCCGCAGTTCGGCGAACATCACGTTGCCGGGGCCGGGGGAGGGGACCTCCTGCGTTTCGGCGGTGAATCCGTCTGAGGAGTTCAGCCTTTCGATGCAGAAACGCACCTCGTCATCGCGGATGGCGGGAGCGATTCCGCTGCTGAGCGCGGTGAGCCGCGCACTCCGGAGCGGGCCGGATTCCAGCAGCTCGAATCGCTCCCACCGGCGGACCGGTTCGATTTCCAGCCGGATCCGGCCTCCTCCGGCCGGATAGAAACCGACCGTCTCCAGCGTCGCCGAAACCGTCGCCCCCATCCGGCGGAGACAGGAGAGATAGACCCGGTCGAAGAATTCGAAGATCGGGGCGTTCGCCGCATGGGTTCCCCCTTCGATCACGACCGTGGAACTCCCGTCTGCGCGGAGCAGACAGGGCAGGACGGTCTGGGCGATCAGGATCGTGCTTCCGGCGCTGCCGACGACGAAACGGTAATTGCCCGCTCGAATCGTGCCGGGCGTGAACGTGAGCTCCTGCGAGTTGAGTTCCGCGCCGGAAAGGGTACCGCCGGAGATCTCCGCCACCGCCCGGGCGCAGGCCAGATGCTGACGCATCAGCCCGGGTTTGCGGCGCCGGGCGCGGATGTTGCGGAAGTGGACCTCCTTTCCGCTCAGTGCGGCGAGTGAGAGCGACGAACGCAGAATCTGCCCGCCTCCTTCGCCGAAACTTCCATCGATTTCAATCATGGTATTCCTCTTTAAGTGAATTATTTCAGCGGTTTTTTGAGGCTCCCGCTGTTTGTTGAAAAAAAGATGGAGAAAGAGCCGAAACGGAATTTCTCCATCTGAAACGGATTGCCGAACCGGAGAAAAATAACGCTTTCCTTTTATTGCTTTCGTTTTCAGGTTTACCAATCTGTCAGATAAATTATAACGGGCAAAAAGCGCCCCGGATATCGTATCTGAGATAGCATCTGGATCTGTGTTCTCCGGCGGTTTTCCGTTTTTATAATTCCGGCAGTTCAACCTTGGTCTTTACATTGAATTCATCCAGTTCATCCTGAATGGCTTCTCCTCTTTTCTGCATCGTTTCGACATACCGCAGAATCTCCGCCCGGGGGAATACCACGTCGAATGTGGCGGTTTCGCCGTAGGAGCGGGCTTGAATCCCCTCGGTCACGTCGATCTTGTTGAGCTGAGTGATGATGGATTTGATTTCATCCATCTCCGCCAGTCTGCCCGCGATCGGGGCATTGGTTTCTGCGATGATTTGTTTGAGGCGGATGATCGCGGCATGCATCTGCATCGTTTCCGCCATCAGCGCCTTCAGATCGAAACTGCGGATGCTGCCGGAAATTTTAGAGTTTTCCTGTGACAGAATCTCAAAGTTCCGTTTGAGCCTTCCGGCCAGACGACTTTTTTCTTTCAGTGCTTTCGCCAGGGTGACTTTCATTTTCATCTCCACGATTATCATTTATTTCTGTTCTGTCTCGGATACTTCACTCAGGCCGCCGGGAAGTCCTCTTCACCGGTATCCCGCTGATTCAATGCGGCCCGCCGTTCCGCCGGAGGCAGCTCGCCGTATCTCCGCGGATTGCCGCACTGGACGCAGGAACACGGTTTGCGGTGGCAGTTTGTCATCAAGCCGATTTCCCGCGCTGAAATTTCAGACGTGGCGAAATGCCGCTGTTTCAGCAGTTCCAAAGTCCGGCGTCTGGCTTTTTTCTCCTGGAACCTGCGATATGCTCTCGAACGCATCATTTTTCCCTTTCCTTTTTCGTTCTTGTTCCGCTTTTGACATTAGCAAGCTGCGTGCCAACTTTTGAAATCGCGTTTTTTCGAGCGAGAGAAACGATTTTTGCTTGCAATCCGTCGAGGACGGGATATTGTATATTATAGAAAAATAAATATAAATTATAAAATATTATAATCCTATGAATATCCTGATCTCACTGCTCGGCAGTACGCTGGACGATCACGGCCGCGGGGAGGGGCGCTGGAACGTGTGGCGCCCCGCCGTGGCGCTGGCGATGCAGGAAGAGCTTCATTTCGACCGCTATTATCTGCTTTACCAGCCGGAGTTTGAGCGCCTTTACAGACGGATCCGGGAGGACATCCTCATCTGCTCTCCGGATACCGAGGTGATCGGAGAGGCGATTCATTTCGCCAACCCGTGGGATTTCGAGGAGGTGTACGCGCGTCTCTACGACTTCAGCCGTGCCGGGAAGTTCGCCGAAGATGAGAATAATCGCTACTTCATCCACATCACGACCGGGACGCACGTTGCGCAGATCTGCCTCTTCCTGCTCAATGAATCCCATCATCTGCCGGGGACGCTGATTCAGACCCATCCGACCAGGCGCAACTGCGCGCGTGGTTCCTTCACGCTGATCGACCTCGATCTTGCCCGTTACGATCTCCTGGCGCAGCGTTTTGCTGTGGAGCGGCGCAACGATCTGGATTTCCTGAAATCCGGCATCGCCACGCGGAACACCCGGTTCAATGCCCTGATTGAAACCATCGAACGGGTGGCGATCCGTTCCGGGGAGCCGATTCTGCTGACCGGACCGACCGGAGCGGGGAAATCCCGGCTGGCCCGGCGGATCTACGAGCTGAAGAAGCAGAACAACCAGCTCAAAGGCGACTTCATCGAGGTCAACTGTGCCACGCTTCGCGGCGATCAGGCGATGAGCGCCCTGTTCGGACACCGGAAGGGCGCGTTCACCGGGGCGGTTGCCGACCGGCCGGGACTGCTGAAGCGGGCGGACGGCGGCATCCTCTTTCTGGACGAGATCGCCGAACTGGGGCTGGACGAACAGGCGATGCTGCTGCGCGCAGTGGAAGAGAAGAGTTTTCTGCCGCTGGGAGCGGACCGGGAGGATTCGAGTCGTTTCCAACTGATCTGCGGTACCAATCGCAACCTGAATGCCGAGGTGGCCGCAGGACGTTTCCGCGATGATCTGCTTGCCCGCATCGATCTCTGGAATTTCGAACTCCCCGGCCTGGCGGAGCGGCGGGAGGATATCGAGCCGAACCTGGATTACGAACTGACCCGTTTCTCGGAGCGGAACGGCAAGCATGTCACCTTCAATCGCGAGGCGAGGGAGCGGTTTCTGCGGTTCGCTCTGGATCCGGGCAATTTGTGGCGCGGGAACTTCCGCGATCTCAACGCGATGGTGACCCGGATGGCGACGCTCGCCGCCGGTGGCCGGATCCAACTGGAGACGGTGGAGGAGGAGATTGCCCGGGGGACCCGGCAGCAACGGCCGTCGCCGGAGAATCCGGAACTTGCCGCACTGCTGGGGGCGGATTTCCGGGAGAGGTTCGACCTGTTTGAACTCGCGCAGCTCAAAGAGGTTGTCGCGGTTTGCCGTGAATCTTCGACTCTGGCGGAAGCGGGGAAAAAACTGTTCGCGGTATCCCGGCTGGAGAAGCGGAGCGTCAACGATTCCGACCGGCTGAGCAAGTATCTTGCCCGGTTCGGGCTGGAGTTCCGGGCGCTCCGGAACGGCGGGGTGTGAGGTCTGCGGCCGATACAATGCGAAGGAGAGAAACATGGATACGGATTGGGAAGCTCTGATAACGGCGGCGAAAGCGGTGCTCCATCCCGCCGCGTTTCGGAATTCATTGAGGCAGGCGGCGTTGCGGCGGCGATTCAGACTCTTCGCGGAAACATCTACACCGGAATCTGCATCGATTCGGCCTGTTCGCTCGGTATGTGTGCGGAGCGGAACGCCGCCGCTCATATGCTGACCTGCGGGGAGTCCGCCATTGCGAAGATCGTCTGCATCAACTGGAACAGAGACTTTCTGCCGCCCTGCGGCGCGTACCGGGAGTTTCTGAAAGAGCTTGCGCCGGAGAACGGCAAGCTTCTTTTTCTCCTTTCCGAGAATCGCATCGTCACACTTCGCGAACTGCTGCCGGAGTGGTGGGGAATTTCCGGAGAAAAAGAAAGCCGTCACTCGGACGGCTGAATTTGACAATTGGTAGCGGGGGTAGGAATCGAACCTACGGCCTTCAGGTTATGAGCCTGACGAGCTACCACTGCTCCACCCCGCAACGTTGATGATACGCCTAATATAGCGGCGAAAAGCGGATTTGTCAAGCTCAAATTGGAGAAAAATCGCGATTTCCGATACGAAAATCGACGATTTTTCTCCCTGTCGGATTCTTCAGAGCTGATTTACCAGCTGCCGGGCGGTCCCCCCGATCTCCTCCAGGCTTCGGCCCGGTTTGTAGAGATTCGAACCGATTCCGGCTCCGGCGCACACCTTCAGAAAGTCGTGCAGATTCTCCGGCTTCACCCCGCCAACCGCCATGATCGGCGCCTTGATCACCGCCTTCAGGTCCTTGACGTACCCCGGCCCCAGCGCACCGGCCGGGAAGAGTTTCAGATAATCCGCTCCCGCCCGCAGTGCAGCGAAGCCTTCGCTCGCAGTGAAGAAGCCGGGCATCGAGACGAGTCCCGCCCGTTTCGTCGCCCGGATCACCTCCGGATTCGTGTCCGGCGAAATGATGAACTTTCCGCCCGCCGCCGCCACGCGCTCCACATCCGCCGCGCTGAGGACCGTTCCGGCGCCGACCAGCATCTTTTCGCCGACATGCCACCGTTCCGCCGCCCGTCGGATGCTTTCGAGCGCATCGGGCGAGTTGAGCGGAATCTCCAGCATCCGGAATCCCGATTCATACAGTACCTCGCAGACCGGTTCGATCTCGGCGGGTGTGATCCCGCGCAGAATCGCGATCAGCGGACACTCCTGCAATTTTTCTGCGAAACTCATCGTATTTCCTCCTTCTGCACCGTTACCGCATGACCCGGCCGGAACCGCTGCCGTTCATCAAGTTGACCACCTCGGCGAGCGAGACGTAGTTGTAGTCGCCGTGGATCGTGTGCTTGAGACAGCTTGCCGCTGCGGCGAAGCGGATCGCCGTCGCCGGATCGCGGTACTCTTCGCTGTGCAGCGCGTAAATCAATCCCGCACCGAAGGAGTCGCCGCCGCCGAACCGGTCCACGATGTTCCGGATCTCGTAGGGATGGTATTCGCCGTTCGCGTCGTTCGGCGCGAAGAACGCTTTGCCTTCCGCGCGGCCGTAGAGCATCGCGCCCCAGTTGTTGTGATTGGCCGAATAGCTTTCACGCAGCGTGATCGCGACATACTCCGCCTTCGGGAATCGTTCCAGCAGGCGGCGGGCCACACCGCAGTAGCCTTCCGCGTCGATTTTTCCCTCTTCGATCGAACTGCTTTCGCTCGCGATGCCGAAGACGTCGGAGGCGTCTTCCTCGTTGCAGATGATCCAGTTGACATAGGGGACGATTTTCCCCATGCATTCGGCGGCGAGTTCCCGCGGCGCGGTTCCCGGACGCCATTTCCAGAGCTTCTTGCGGAAGTTGAGGTCGCAGGAGATGTTGATTCCCTGCGATGAGGCGTATTTCACCAGTTCGAGCGTGGTAAGATATGCCTTTTCGCTCAGAGAAGGGGTGATGCCGGTGATGTGCAGATGAGCGGCGTTTTCCAGCATTGACGGGAAGTCGTAAGCCTCCGGCCCCAGCAGGGAGATCACCGAGTTCTCCCGGTCGTACACCACGTTCGATCCGCGCTGGGCCGCGCCGTGTTCGGCATAGTAGACCCCCATCCGGCCCGATTTTGTGTAGAGAATGTGATCCACATCCACCTTGAGGCCGCGGAGCTGCGCGGCGAATGCGGCGGAGACCGGATTTTCCGGAAGTGCGGTGAGATACCGGGATTTCGCCCCGAGCATCGCCAGCGACGCGCAGACGTTCGCCTCACCGCCGCCGAAGGTCGCTTCCAGCTGCCCCGGAAGTGCCTGCGCAAACCGTTTCCGCTCCGGAGGACAGAGGCGAAGCATCACCTCTCCAAAACCAACCAGATAGCCGTTCTTCATCTTTTTTCTCCTTGGATTGGGTTGAAAAATAAAAAAATTCTCACATTGTAGGATTGAATTCTCATTATTTTAATATATCTTATTTTGTGAAGAAATACAAGAGGAGGCTGCGATGAAAAACGGCGAAAAGAGTTTGAGCAAGGTTTTTGACATCATTGAAACGGCGGGACGGCATGCGGAGGGAGTGGCGGCAAAGGCGCTGGCGGCGGAACTGGGAATGCCGGAAAGCACACTCTTCCGGATGGTGAAGTTTCTGGTGGAGCGTGGATATCTGCGCCGTTCCGGCAGCTGCCTGACGCTGGGGGCGGCGGCGCTTCGTCTGGGCGCACTGGCGCAACGGCAGAACCCTCTGGCGCGGGTGGCGCATCCGGCACTTGCCGCCCTTTCGGAACGGACCGGCGAGACGGTTCATCTTGCCGAGCTTCAGGGGGATCATATCGTCTATGTGGACAAGGTGGAGGGCAGCCGCTCCGTGCGGATGGCGTCTCTGGTCGGCAGTGCCGGGCCGCTCTACTGTACCGGCGTGGGGAAGGTGATCCTCGCCTTTCTACCGGAACCGAAGCGGAGACTGCTGCTGGAGGCGGTCCGCTTCGAGGCGTTTACCGCAGCGACAATCACTTCGGCGGAGAGGCTTTGCCGCGAACTGGAGAAGATCCGCCATGACGGCTTTGCCGTCGACGACTGTGAACATGAACGCGGCGTCTTCTGCGTCGCCGCTCCGCTCTTCAACGCCGCGAACGGAGTGTTCGCCGGGATCAGCGTCTCCGGTTCGGAACTCTATCTGCGCGACCATGTGGACGAACTGACGCACGAGGTGGTCGCGGCCGCCCGCGTCATCTCCACCGGACTGGGAGGCGGTACCTGTTGACGCTGAAAACGGTGGATTTCTGTTGCATTTTTACGAAAATGTTGTTACATTAATATAACAGGATAATTCCGCATTCCGCGGCACCTCGAGAAGGAGAGTTTGCAATATGAATCTCGAACACATCATTGAAGCACAATCCGGATTGATTGACGCACTGGGGAAATTCGCCGCAGGGGAACTGGAGCCCGCGGCATTCAAGCCGTTTGGTGCGCCGTTCGGCGTCTACCAGCAGCGCAACGGCGAGTTCATGAACCGCATCCGTCTGGTCGGCGGAGAAATTCCGATGAATAAGCTGAGGTTTCTCCGCGATCTGGTTCGGGAAAGCGGAGCGAAATTTGCGCACATCTCCACCCGCCAGAACATCCAGCTCCACGACGTTTCGCCGCTCAACTCGATCGAAGTGATCCGGCGCTGCACGGCCAACGGGCTGCCGTTCCGCGGCGGCGGCGGCGACACCTTCCGCAACATTGCCATCACGGCGGCGAGCGGCGTTGCTGCTGACGGCTCCTTCGATCTGGCGCCCTACGCCCGTTTCCTTACGGAAGCGGTGTTCGACTGGGATATCGCCTTCCATCTGCCGCGGAAGATCAAGATCGGTTTCTCCACGAAGGAGGACGCTGCGCTCGCGCTCCGGCAGGACCTCGGATTTGTCGCCGCGACCGATGAGACCGGCCGGCGGGGATTCGCCGTCTACGGCGGCGGCGGATTCGGGCGGGAGTCCACCACCGGAGTCCAGCTCTTCGACTTTCTGCCTGCGGAAAAAATCGTGCCCGCCGCCCGCGCAATGGTCGAACTTTTCAGCGAGCACGGCGACCGCACCAACCGGAACCGCGCCCGGATCCGCTTCATCGTCAAGCGGCTCGGGGAAACGGAGTTCATCCGGCTCTATCATGAATATTACAACAAGATCGATGCCGGGGCGTATCCGGTTCCGCCGGAATTTCCGGCCGACTGGGCGTATGGGAAGACGGTGAACCCGTTCGATGCGGACAACTCCCTGGAGGCCGATCCGGAATTTGCCGCCTGGCGCAAGATCGCGGTTGCTCCGACCCGGTTCGGGGCCGATGTCGTCATGGTCACGCTGTTCGTGCCGCGCGGCGTACTTTCCCCGGAGGAGTTCGCCGCCATGACCGGCGTGATCGAGGAGTTCGGACTTCCGGCGATCCGGCTCACCTTCGAGCAGAACGTCATTCTGCCGGCGCTGCATGTTTCCGCGCTGCCGCACCTCTACCGTGCGTTGCGCAAGCTGCCGTTCGACCTCTGCTTCTCCACCTTTGCCGGTCAGCTCGACTGCTGCATCGGCGCCACGGTCTGCAAGATCGGCGTGCTCGATACGCCGAAGTACGGCGCGCTCGTTGCGGAAGCGCTGGACCGCTATTTCGCGGAACATCCGGAAAAGAAGCCGGTTCTTGCGACGAAACTCATTGAGATGCTGCACTTCTCCGGCTGCCCCAACTCCTGCACCGCGCACGAGGTGTCCCGATTCGGGTTCCAGGGGTGCCGGAAGAATATTGACGGCGTGCTGACCGACTGCTTCCAGCTCTGGCGCAATCCGGAGTTCCCCGTTTCCGCCATTGGCGGGGCGGCGGACGAGGTGATTCCCGCCGCGAAGATCGGCGAGCGGGTCATCAGTCTGCTCGAAGAAGAGCATCTGCTCGACTGAGGCGGCCAGCGGAAGGGGCGGCGGAAACGCCGCCTTTTCTGTATTCAGTGATAGATGACCAGTACCGCCGCGTAATCGCAGCCCGGAGCAAGCGTTGCACCGTGCGGCAGATGAGCGTCAAGATAGACGGTGTCGCCCTTCTTCATCCGCCGGCGGTTTTCGCTGCTGCCGATGGAGTAGTCGACTTCTCCCTCAAGGACGACGAAGAACTCCTGGCTGTCGTGCTGGAGGAGTTCCCGCTGTTTGTCGCTCGGGCGGTATTCGATCAGAAAGGGGTCCATTTTGCGGTCGGTTTTCTCGAAGGCAAGGGCGAAGTAGCTGATCCCGTACTCTCCGGCCTGGTTGCGGTCGATGAATTCCCCGTCATCGAGACGGCCGAACACATATTCCGGGCAGGCGTTCTCCCTGCGGAAGAGATCGATCATTTCGACGCCGAGCGCCGCGGCGATCAGGTTGAGTGCGCGAAGAGAGGCGCCGGTGCGGAAATTTTCCAGCCGGGAGATGTATCCTTTGCTCAGCCCGGTGCGGGCGGCCAGCTGGTCGATGGTGAGCTTCTGTTGGTGCCGGAGCTGTTTTACCTTGTTTGCGACGTTGACCAGATCCATCCTGTTCCCTCCGGAATGCTTTTTGTTTACAATACAGTTTTCCCGCAGGAAATCAAGGGGAGGGGACGGGAAAAGTCACCGATTCCCGGCTGAGATCGGTTCGGCTTGATTTTTCTGCCGCGGCATGATATATTAACAGATTTTCGTCAGCGGCGGCGGACACGGAACTGCAAGGTCTGCCGTGCGGCTGCGCAACGGGCAGAATCCGGCGGGAAAGCGAGGGAAAGGCGATGCCGATTACGGATATTTTGGAGAAGAATGCAAAACTGTACGGGAACGACGTCGCTCTCGTCGAACTCAATCCGCAGGAACTGGAAAAACGGCACGTCACCTGGCGCGAGTATTCACTCATCGAACCGAGCCGGACCGACTCCTTCCGCTCCGAACTCACCTGGGAGGAGTTTGATCGCAAGGCGAACCGGATGGCCAATCTGCTGCTGACCCGGCATATCCACCGGGGAAGCAAGGTGGCGATCCTGCTGATGAACTGCCTTGAATGGCTGCCGATCTATTTCGGCATCCTCAAGTGCGGCGCCACCGCCGTGCCGCTGAATTTCCGCTACACCGCCGACGAGATCCGCTACTGTCTCGATCTTGCCGATGTCGATGTTCTGGTTTTCGGGCTGGAATTCGTCGGTCGCATCGAGGACATCTGCGACCGGATCCCCCGGGTGAAGACGCTGCTTTACGTCGGCGAGGAGTGCCCCTCCTTCGCGGAGCCCTACTACAACCTGGCCTCCTACTGTTCGAGCAAATCTCCGGCGATTCCGCTTTCTGACGACGACGATGCGGCGATCTATTTCTCCTCGGGAACGACCGGGTTTCCCAAGGCGATTCTCCATACCCATCGCAGTCTGATGCACGCCTGCCGGGTTGAGCAGAACCATCACCGGCAGACCCGCGAGGACACCTTTCTCTGCATCCCGCCGCTCTATCACACCGGAGCGAAGATGCACTGGTTCGGCAGTCTGCTGGTCGGCGGGCGCGCGGTCCTGTTGCGCGGCACCCGGCCGGAATGGATCTTAAGCGCTGTCTCCGAGGAGCACTGCACGGTGGTCTGGCTGCTGGTGCCCTGGGCGCAGGACATCCTCGACGCGATTGAACGCGGCGACATCAAGCTGGAGGAGTTCCAGCTCGATCAGTGGCGTCTGATGCACATCGGCGCCCAGCCGGTGCCGCCGAGCCTGATCAAGCGCTGGAAAGCGGTTTTTCCGCATCACGACTACGACACCAACTATGGACTGAGCGAGTCGATCGGCCCCGGGGCCGTCCATCTCGGAATCGAGAATATCGATCATGTCGGCGCCATCGGTGTGGCCGGTTACGGCTGGCAGACGAAGATCGTCGATGAAAAACATCGTCCAGTGCCTCGCGGCACCGTCGGCGAACTGGCGGTCAAGGGCGACGGGGTGATGAAGTGCTACTACAAGGATGAAAAAGCCACCCGTGAAGTGCTCGAAGACGGCTGGCTCTTCACCGGTGACATGGCGCAGGAGTCCGAGGATGGGTTCATCTATCTTGTCGATCGCAAGAAGGATGTGATCATCACCGGCGGAGAGAATCTCTATCCGGTTCAGATCGAGGAGTTCATCCGGCGTCATCCCGCTGTCAAGGATGCGGCGGTGATCGGCCTGCCGGACCCCCGGCTCGGCGAAATCGCCGCGGCGATTGTCGAGATCAAGGAGGGGGCCGCACTCACAGAGGAGGAACTCGCCTCCTTCTGTCTCGAGCTGCCGCGCTACCAGCGTCCACGGAAGATCTTCTTTGCACCGGTTCCCCGCAATCCAACCGGCAAGATCGAAAAGCCGCGACTGCGAAAAATGTACGGTGCGGATCATCTGGTCGCCATGCAGAACGAAATCTCCGGTTGAACCGGCCTCTCCGGTTCCGATGAAGAAATCGGCGGAAATCGTTTTGCAATTGCCGCGAAAAAGTGGTATATTTTCAAAAAGCGATTTTCATCCAAACCGGAGTGATTCATGACGCTCAAGAAACTGCTGTATCCACCGGTCGACATGTGTGCGGACATCGACCGGATGGCGGCGGAAATCCAGCGGGATTTCTGCGGGGGAGATCCGGACTCGTTCGCATTGATCGGTCTTTACAAGCAGGGGGTTCCGCTGGCGGAACGGATCTGCGACGTGATCGAACATCGTACCGGCCGGCGTCCGCGCCTCGGCAAGCTGGATATCTCCATGTACCGCGATGATGTCGGTTTGCGCAGCGGGCTGCCGCTGATCCGCGAGACGGTGATTCCGTTCAACGTCACCGGCACCCGGATCATCCTGGTGGACGACGTGCTCTCCACCGGTCGGACCATCCGCGCCGCACTCGATGCAATCACCGACTACGGACGGCCTGAACTGATCCGGCTCGCAGTATTGGTCGACCGCGGCAATCCGGAGTATCCGATCCGTGCCGACTATGTCGGCCGCCAAATCCTGCTCCCGGATGAGCACAAGGTCTCCGTTCTCTTCGATGAGGATGGAGATGAGGCCGGAATCTACGAAGTCAACTGGAAACAGGCATAAACGAAGGCAAGCGGCAAATGGAGTGGACCAGAAAAGACCTGCTCAGTCTCTATGACCTGAGCGCCGAGGAGATCACCTTCATCCTCGACACCGCCGAAGAGTTCAAGAAGGTTTCGCAGCGCAAGGTCAAGAAGGTGCCAGCGCTGCGCGGCATGACCGTCGTGAACTTCTTCGTCGAACCGAGCACCCGCACCCGGGTCTCGTTTGAACTCGCCGAACAGCGGCTCAGCGCCGACATCGTCAACATGCAGGCTGCCGTGAGCAGCCTTCGCAAAGGTGAAACACTGCTCGATACCGTGCGCAACATCGAAGCGCTTCAGGTGGATCTGGTGGTGATGCGTCACTCCGCCCCCGGTGCGCAGGACTTCATCGCCAAACATCTCAAATGCGGCGTGGTCAACGCGGGCGACGGCGCCCACAGCCATCCGACCCAGGCGCTGCTCGACATCTTCACCATCCGCGAGAAGAAGGGGCGGATCAAGGGGCTGAACGTCGCCATCGTCGGCGACATCCTTCACAGCCGGGTCGCCCGCAGCAACATGTGGGGGCTGCTCAAGCTCGGGGCGAACGTCACCTTCGCCGGACCTTCGACGCTGGTGCCGCGCGAATTCGAGGAGGTGGGCGTGCGGGTCTGTCACAATCTGCGCGATGCGCTTGCCGATGCCGACGTAGTCAATCTCTTGCGTATTCAGCATGAGCGGCAGACGGCGGGGTTCTTTCCGAGCACCGGGGAGTATGCGAAGTTCTTCGGCATCAACCGCGAGACGCTCAAACTGATGAAGCCGGATGCGCTGATCATGCATCCCGGGCCGATCAACCGTGATGTTGAACTCACCAGCGAGGTGGCCGACGGGCCGAATTCGGTGATTCTCGAACAGGTAACCAACGGGCTCGCCGTGCGCATGGCGGTGCTCTTTCTCGTATCGGGGTGCGTGAAAAAATGAAAAGCTACATCTTCCGCAACGCCCGGGTCATCGACCCGGTCCGCAATATCGACGCCTCCGGAGACATCGGCGTCGCCGACGGCCGTTTTGCCGAACCCGCCTCCCTCCGCAATGCGGAGCAGATCGACCTCGCCGGCAAGGTGCTCACCCCCGGATTCATCGACCTGCACGTCCACCTGCGGCAGCCGGGGAACAACATGGCCGAAACCATCGCCAGCGGCACCGCCGCCGCCGCCGCCGGAGGATTTACCTCGGTGGTTGCCATGCCGAACACCAATCCGCCTGCGGATACCGCCGGCGCGATCGAATATCTCCGCCAGACCGCCGCGCAGAAGGGGGTGGTGCGTGTCCTCCCCTGCGGCTGCATGACGAAGAACTATGCCGGAGAGGAGATGGCCGGCATCGGTTCGCTGAAGGCGGCGGGCGTGGTGGCCCTGAGCGACGACGGCCGCTGCATTCAGGATCATGCGCTGATGCGCCATGTGGTGGAATATGCGAAGTCGTTCAATCTGCCGATTCTCGACCATTGCGAGGATAAATGCCTTGCCGCGGGCGGCGTCATGCACGAAGGCAAGTGGTCGGTTCTGCTCGGCATGATGGGGATCTCCGGCGCGGCGGAGGAGCTGATGGTTGCACGTAACATCATCCTCGCGCGCAACGTCGGCTGGAAGATCCACATGCAGCATGTCAGCGTCAAGGAGAGTGTCGAACTGCTGCGGAACGCCCGTGCCAAGGGAATTCCGGTCACCGGCGAGGCGACGCCGCACCATTTGACGCTGACCGATGAGTGCATCAAGAAGTACGACACCAACTACAAGATGAATCCGCCGCTGCGCTCCGAAGAGGATCGGCTGGCGCTGATCGAGGGGGTGGCCGACGGCACGATTACCGCGATCGCCACCGATCACGCGCCGCATACGATGACCGCCAAAATGGTGGAGTTCGACGAAGCGCCGTTCGGCATCATCGGGCTGGAGACCGCGCTGCCGCTCACCTACGGCGAACTGGTGGCGAAAGGGGTGATCTCCCTGCCGGAACTGGTGAAGAAGTTCACCGCGGGACCGGCGGAGATTCTCGGTATGGAGAACTACAGCCTGGCGGAGGGGAATCCCGCCGATCTGGTCGTATTCGACCCGGAGGAGCGCTACACGATCGACAAGGAGAAGTTCAAATCGAATTCGCGTAACACGCCGTTCGACGGTTGGGAAGTTCAGTGCCGCGTCAAGCTGACCATGGTCGGCGGAAAGATCGTCTACAACGAATGATGCGGACTCTTGCGGAAATTCTCCCCGGAATCATCGAATTCCGCCACACTCTGCACCGGATTCCGGAGATGGCGGGGGCGGAGTTCGAAACGTCGCGCGCCATCCGGGAGCGTCTGGCCGGACTGGATCTGGAGGTGCTGCCTCCGTTTCTCGGGACCGATGTCGTGGCGATTCTGCACGGACGCGGGCCCGGGAGGAACGTCACGCTCCGGGGGGATATCGACGCCCTGCGACTCAACGAGGAAACCGGCGTTCCCCATGCATCCTGTCACGAAGGGAGGATGCACGCCTGCGGTCATGACGGCCATGCGGCGATGGTGATGGGGGCGGCGGAGCTGCTCGCCTCGCGGCGCGACAGTTTTAATGGCAGCGTCCGTTTCGTCTGGCAGCCGGGAGAGGAGAACCGGGCGATGGGGCGCGATTTGGTCGAGGCCGGCGCGCTGGAGAATCCGCGTGCCGATCTGGTGACCGCGCTTCACGGCATGCCCGGGCTGCCGGTCGGCGTGCTGGCGCTGCGGGATGGGGCGATGATGGCGTCATGCGCACACTTCAAGGTGACGATCCGGGGCAGGGGAGGCCACAGCAGCCGCCCGCATCAGGCGGTTGACCCGGTGGTGGCGGCGGCGGCGGTTGTTGTCGAACTGCAGAGCGTAGTCTCCCGGCGGATCGATCCGCAGCAGGCCGCAGTGCTCAGCGTCTGCCGGATTGCCGGTGGCGAACTGGCCAACGTGATTCCCGACGAGGTGGTGCTCGAAGGCACCGCTCGCGCGCTCGACATGAATGTCGCCGCCGCGCTGGAGTCGGGATTGCGCGAGGTGGTCGACGCGGTTTCGCGGGCACACCGGACAAACTGTGAAATCGACTATCGGCTCGCCTACCCGGTGACGTTCAATGCGCCCGGGCCGACGGCGCTCGCCCGCCGGGTAATCCGGGAGACGGTCGGCGGGGAACGGTTCGTTGAACTTGCCGAATCGTCGATGGGGGCGGAGGATTTTGCCTATTATCTGCAGCGGTATCCCGGCGTTTACGTGAAGCTGGGCACCGGGGAGAACTGCCCGGCGCTGCACAATTCGAAGTTCGATTTCCCTGATGCCGCGCTGGCGGCGGGAATCGAATACCTGGTCAACTTTACATCAGCCGGATTAATGACAGAGTGAACTACTATTTTCATGTCCCTTTCTGCCGGAGCAAGTGCGGTTACTGCGCTTTCTATTCCGAACCCCACCCGACCCCCCGCATGATCGGTCGCTACCTCGATCGAATTGAATCCGATCTGGAAGAGTACGAGCCGGAGGGGCCCTGTGAAACCATCAACTTCGGCGGGGGCACGCCGACACTGCTCTCCACCGCGCAGCTGGAGCGGTTGTTCCGGGCGATTGAGAAGCGGTTGAAACCGGAGAAGACGACTGAGATTTCGATCGAGGCAAACCCCGAGACGCTCGACCGGGAAAAGGTGCAGCTGATCCGCAGCTTCGCCAACCGGATCAGTCTCGGCGTGCAGTCGTTCCGACCGAAGTTCCGCGACACGCTCGGGCGCGACTGCTGCCAGAAGGCGCTCCGGCAGGCGATTGAACTCATTGCGGAGGCGAAGTTCCCGCACTGGAACTGCGATCTTATCTACGCGATTCCCGGGCAGAAGGGGGCGGATTTCCGTCACGATCTGGAGGAGGCGTTCGCCACCGGCGCCGACCATGTCTCCTGTTACAATCTGACTCCGGAGGAGGGGGCCAGGCTCAGCGACCGGCTCATCCCGGATGAGGAGGATTCCGTGAAGATGTGGAAAAAGGCGGGGGAGCTCGCCGAAGCGGCCGGATTTCACCGTTACGAGATCAGCAACTACGCGAAGAAGAACGGCGAGTGTCGGCACAACGTCAACGTCTGGCGTGGCGGACTGCTGAAGGGGTTCGGTCCGGCTGCCGCGAGTTTCGACGGCAGAAAACGTTCGATCCAGCCGGAGTCGATCCGCAGCTGGCTGCGCCGGTCGGTGCCCGAGTTCGACGAGATTCCGCTGGAGGATCGCCTCAACGAGATCTTCGTCATCAATCTGCGGACCGCGAACGGATGGACACCGAAACTCTGGAAAACCGTTCCGGAGGCCGACTCCTGGCACCGCCGGGTGGAGGCTGCCCGGAAGGCCGCCTCGAAAACCTCATCCTCCTTCTTTGAAATTTCATCGCATCGGATCCGGTTGACCGAAGAGGGGATGCTCTTCTGGAACACTGTTGCGGAAAACATCATATGAGTCTGGAATCCACCCCTTACGAGCCGTCGCGACGCTATCTTCTGGAGATCGCCTACGACGGTACCAATTACAGCGGCTGGCAGATCCAGCCGCATTGCGTCGCCGTGCAGCAGCGGGTGCAGGAGGTTCTCTCCAAGCTGTATGCCGGGCTGCCGATTCACCTGATCGGCAGCAGCCGCACCGATGCCGGAGTGCATGCACAGCGGTTCGCCGCTTCCTATCTCACGCCGGTCCGACCGGAGATTCCGCCGGAGAAGGTGATGCGGGCGGCCAACCGGCTGTTGCCGCCGGACATCAAACTGCGAAGCATCCGGGAGATGCCGCTGGAGTTTCACGCCCGTTACGACGCGCTGGGAAAAGCCTACACCTATGTGCTCAATCTCGGGGAGCCGTCGCCCTTTTCCGACCGTTACACCTGGCGGCCGATTCACCGGATCGACGTGGAAAAGCTCCGCGCCGCCGCGCCGGTGTTGACCGGGACGCATGATTACTCCAGCTTCGTCGTGGAACGCAGCATGATCGAGGAGGCGGTGCGGACCATCTATCGAATCGACGTGCAGGAGTTCGATCGATTCTGCTGTGTGACCTTCGTCGGAAATGGATTCCTCTACAAGATGATCCGCTGTCTGATGGGGACCCTGGAGGCGGCCGGCGCAGGGAAACTCACGCCCGGGGATGTGCGGAGGATTCTGAACGCGTGCGACCGCGCTGCCGCACCGGAAACCGCGCCTCCGCAGGGATTGTTTCTGATGAAGGTGTTCTATTCGCCGGAGGAGCGCGATTCCTTCCGGCTGGAATCTCTGCCGTTCTGCTGAACACAGGAGGGGGTATGCCGGGAGAAAAAGTGCCGGAAAACACAATTCATCTCACGTTGAACCGGTATTGCGGATATGATTTCCGCTTCTGCATTTTCCCTTGGAGTCATACCAGCGAGGATGATCCTGGCAAGCTTTATTACCGGAATTTCTGGAAAATCATCTACATCTTTTCCGGCAGCTGCCGCAAGTTCATCGACGGTGAAAGTTACGAGGTCCGGCCGAATATGCTTCTGCTGGTACATCCCAAGGAGCGAACCCGTTTCGAGGTGCCTCCGGGGGAGAAGCTGGAACTTTGCAATGTCATTTTTGCGCCGGAACTGATCGAATTCGGACGGCCTCTGCTGGAATCCCACGTGGAATTCATGAACTTCTTCAAGCCGGTCAAGCCGGTTCTCAACCGGGCTCAGCGCAGACGGCTCTACATGCAGGATGCGGAACCGGTGACGGGAAATCTGATTCGCTCCATGCTACGGGAATTCGAACAGGTCAAACCCGGTTATCGGAGCATCATACGGCTTCAGCTGGTGGAGCTTCTCTGCCGGATGGCCCGGCGGAGTGAACGGATGTTGCGCCGAAGCAACGGCGAGATGATGGCAAAACAGGCTGCCGATTATATCTGTGAACACTATCGGGAACTTCAGAATGCCGATGAGCTGGCCGGGAAGTTCGGAGTCAGCCGGCAGTATCTGCATCGGATTTTTTCCCGATTTTACGGCTGTTCCGTCAACCGGGCTCTCTGTCGACATCGGCTGATGGTCGCCTGCCGCCTCCTGCAGGAGGCACCGTTGCGGAGCATTTCGGAAATCTGCTATGCGGTCGGATTCAATGATCTCTCATATTTCTACCGGAAATTCCGTGAGGAGTTCGGCTGCGTCCCGGGCGAGATGAGGAGGAACGCCATGCCGGCAGCAACGGAGGAGGGGCGGTAACGCAGGGGCCCGCCGCGCCGCAACTCTTCAGTTTCTGCGGGCGGCCAGAAAGTTGTGCAGCGCTTCCAGACCGCTGAGAAATCCGTTCCGCCGTTCCTCCGAGAGAGTATTCAGAAAGTCGGCGGTGACATGGTCGAAGTTCTTTTCCCCTTCCAGAAAGCGCTTGCAGCAGTTCTCCGCGAGGCGGATGGCCACCGCCCGGCGGTCCTGTGGATTGTGATCCCGGCAGAGCACATCCTTGCGGACCAGCGCGTCGACCATTTCGGAAGCTGCGGCGGGGGTGATGTTGAGTGATTCCGCGAGTACTTTGAGTGTGACGCCCTCAGGAAATTCCCGGTTCAGGACGTAGACGATCTTGATCATCCGCAGTTGATTGAACGTGAGATTGAGAAAGGTCTGATCGATCAAACCGGCGTTGATATTCCGCATCCAGTCGGTCACTTCGAACAGCGTCCGCCATACTCTGGTCGTCTCTTCGCGTTTCATAGAGTGTTTCCCCGCAGAAAAAAGTTAGGTTTCCAATAACTTAATACTTCCCTGATATTTTTGCAAATCCGGAGCGAACTTTTTTATCACGTTTTCCCAATTTGCGGAAATCTCGACCGCCGGGGTTGCATTTTTGCTCCCGGCGTCCTATAGTTAGCAGAGAAACAATGCAATGTGAACAGGGAGGATTCATGCGGAGTCTGGTGGTGAAGGGAGGAGCCGGGATCAGCGGCTCCGTGACGGTTTCCGGCAACAAGAACGCGGCTCTGCCGATGATTGCGGCGCTGCTGCTTACCGACGAGGAGACGGTGCTGCGAAACGTGCCGGACATTCTCGATGTCCGCACCATGCTCGATATCGCCGGAGAACTGGGGGCGGAATTCACCTTTGAAAACCACGTTCTGCGCCTGCGCTGTACGAAGATCCGGACCACCTGCGTGCCGCGGGAAATGTGTGCAAGAAACCGCACGAGCATCCTGTTCGCCGCGCCGCTTCTGGCCCGCTGCGGCCGTGCCGAACTCTATCCGCCGGGCGGGGATGTGATCGGACGCCGCCGGCTCGACGGTCATTTCTACGGACTCATCAAGCTCGGCGCTGCGATGTCCGCCGTCGACACCTACCAATTCGAAGCCACGGCCGGCCTGAAGGGGCGGGAGCTCTTTCTCGACGAAGCGAGCGTCACCGCCACGGAGCAGATTCTGATCGCCGCCGCAACCGCGAAGGGGCGCACTACGCTGTACAACGCCGCCTGTGAGCCGCATGTGCTGGATCTTGCCAGGCTGCTCAATTCGATGGGGGCGAAGATCTCCGGCGCCGGGAGCAACACCATCCGGATCGACGGTGTCGAACGACTGCACGGCACAGATCACACCGTTGTGGGGGATCACATCGAGGCGGGCAGTTTTCTTGCGCTTGCGGCGGCGACGGGAGGGGAGATTACCGTCCACGGAACGGTGCCGCGTCACTACTGGATGCTTCGCCGCGTCTTCGAGCGTCTCGGCGTGTCGATGGAGCTGCACGCCGACCGGATCTTTCTGCCGGGCGGCCAGGAGCCGCACATCGAGTGTGATTTCGGCGGTCACATTCCGCAGATATCGGACGGCCCCTGGCCGCAGTATCCGTCGGACATGATGAGCTGCACGATCGTTGCCGCGACACAGAGCCGGGGAACGGTGATGTTCTTCGAAAAGATGTTTGAAAGCCGCATCTATTTCGCCGACCGGCTGATCAGCATGGGGGCAAACGCGATCGTCTGCGATCCACATCGAGTGGTGATCACCGGGAAGGCGCAGCTTCATGCGGTAACGATGTCCAGTCCCGACATCCGGGCGGGCATGGCGATGGTGATCGCTGCGCTCTGCGCCCGCGGCGAGAGTACCATCCATTCTGCCGAGGTGATCTACCGCGGCTATGAAAACCTCGTGGAGAAGCTCACGGGGCTCGGTGCCGACATTTCCGAACTTGTCAGTCGATGACTCTCTTCGGGAAAGTGGTGGAAAACTCGCCGCCGGGGATTGCCGAAGCGGGGAAGATGTGCTATTTTAATAAGACGCATAAACGCGTTCGTCAGGGAAATGAGTTACGTTGCACGACTGAAAAAATTCTGCTGGTTTTTCGCCAAACTCGCCATCGCGGGGGGAATTGTCGTCTATCTGGTGCTGCGCAATCCGACGGAAATTCTCGACGGTTTCCGAAATTTCCGGTATGCCTGGCTTCTGCCGGCGCTGGCGGTCTATCTTTTTCATATGCTGGTGTGCACCTGGCGCTGGTACCGGCTCACCCGCATTCTGCATGTACAGCTGGGCAGATTCGAGGCGCTTTCGCTGACCATGCAGGGGTATTTCTTTTCGCTGGTGATTCCCGGCGGCGCGATCGGCGGGGATGTGGTGAAGATGGGAGTGCTTACCCGACGGTCGCGGGCCGGGGAGAAAATGGAAGGCGCATTCACCATCCTGATGGACCGCATTGTCGGAATGATTGCGCTCTTCATGCTCGCTCTGATTCTGCTCGGGCCGGCGGTACCGCTGCTCATGCGGATCGATGTCCCGGGGCTGAATCTTACTGACGGGATGCGGGAGATTCTGATTCTCGGTCTCGGCTGCCTCTGTGTCGCCGGCCTCGGAGCGAGCTGTGTGATCTTCTTCCACCGGCTGTTGGAGCGGCTGCCGCTGTTCGGGCGTCTGATGCACTGGGGCGATCGGATTTCCGGCGGTATGGTGACGCGGCTCACGCGTGCGACCGACACCTACCGCCACTCCTGGAAGGAGCTTTCGATACTGACGGTGCTCAGCGTTTTCTTCATCCACCTGATGACCTCGCTGACCTTCTGCATTCTGTTGATCGGACTCGGCATCGAAGTGCCGCTTTTTGCACTGATCGTGGCGACGACCATCGGGAACATTGTCGGGTTGATTCCGCTTTTTCCCTCCGGAGTCGGCGGGCGTGACGTGGCGACAATCACCATACTTGTTGCCGGGGGAGTTGCCGCGGGCGATGCGAAGACCGGTCAGCTGATCTACACGGCGATCGTGCTGTTTTTCAATCTGATCGGCGGGGTTTTCTTCCTCATCGATCCGGGCCGCCGGGAAACGGAACAGCTGCTGGAACGTGAATTGGACAGTGAATCATGAGAGACCTGCAACTTGAAATCAATTTTGCGAAACACGGCAACCGTTTTCGCGAGGCGCTGAATCGGGGGGAATTCGTCCTGCTGATCGAAAACGCCTCTCCGGGGCGGGACAACGATCCGGCGGCGAGCGCCGACCGGTTGGCCGCACTGGAGTCCGCCGTCCTCGGCATCGAAGGAGTCAACGCTGCGCTTGCGATCACCGACCGCTACCACAATCTCGACGTCTGGCGGGCGGCGGAGTACGCCAGCGCGCTCTCTCCGGAGAATCGCGACCGGCATGTGATCTACCTTTCCGGACGGGACACTTCGCCGGAGGAGGTGCACAATCTCGCGGTTATCGCGGGCAATGCGGGGAACTGCAACATCGTTCCGGTGACGGGCAGCGCGCTGCCCGGCGATACCGCGCGCGAGTGCCGCCGCCGTACCTTCACCGAGAGCGTCGAAATTCTGCGGATGCTCGGTGGCGGAACCGGGGATGTCGGATTCTTCACAGGGGCGACCGTCAATCCCTTTCAGTATACCCCTTACACGTTGATGGGGCAGTATTTCAAACTGGTCAAGAAGATCAATTGCGGAGCGTCGTTCATCGTGACGCAGGCGGGGTGGGACATGCTCAAACTCCAGTCTCTGCGCTGGTATTTCATCGGGCGGAGTCTCTTCTACCCGATGATCGCGCGACTGGTGCTGCTGACTCCGGACAAGGTGGAACGCATTCTTGCCGGAGAGTATCCGGGGATCAACATTTCCGGCGATTTCCGGAAGATTCTGGAGAAGGAGCTTCACTATTCGGTCAATCAGTTTGAATCCGCTCAGCTCCGCCGTCTGGAACTTCAGGCCGCCGGCTGCCGTCTGCTGGGATTCAGCGGCATCCAGCTTGCCGGTGCGGAGTTGCCGAGCCGGGCGAAAATCGCCGCCGAACGGATCGCCGGGGCTCTGCGGGAGTTCACCAGTTTTGAACAGTGGATCGACGAATACAACTCCTATCTGGCCCGGACCGAAATGGCGCCGTTTTCCAGCAGTTTCTATCTGTACGACCGGACACTGCATCGACCGTATCCGGAAGGTGAGCTGCCGGTTCCCAACGACATCGGTGAAGCGAAGATTTCCGGCGGGGAGAAATTCGGATTCCGGTTGCGCAGATTTCTCTTCGCCCATGCCGATCGGCAGCGCGCCGGAAGCGGGCGGCTCTTCAAAAAGCTGCTGGCCGGTTGCCGTTCGTGTGCGAACTGCCGGCTGCCGCTCACGGAATATGTCTGCACGGAGAACTGCCCGAAACGATTGTCAAACGGACCGTGCGGCGGAGTCCGTCCCCGCGGAGAGTGTGAACTCGGCGGCGGAGAATGCGTTCACAGCCGGATCGTCAGGATGGCGCACTGGAACCGCACCCTGCAGAAACTGGAAGACACTTTCCCCGGGGCGGGGAGAGGATAAACGATATAACGGAAATGAGGTGAAATATGGCTCAGTTGCTGCCGTTCCACGGCCTGTTGCCGTCGGTCGAGCGGGTTGCCGCCGTCGCCGCGGTTCCCTACGATGTGGTCAGTTCCCGCGAAGCCGCGGAACTGGCGAAAGACAATCCCTGGTCGTTTCTGCACGTTTCCCGACCGGAGATCGATCTGGAACCGGGGATCGATCTGCACGATGAACGGGTTTACGCGCAGGCGACTGCGGCGTTTCAGAGACTCTGCCGCGAAGTGCCGCTGACACTGGACAAGGAGGAACACCTCTACGTCTACCGGCTGGTGATGAACGGGCGGGCGCAGACCGGAGTGCTCGGCGCTGCTTCCGCCGAGGAGTACCGCTCCGGCATCATCAAAAAGCATGAGAAGACCCGGCAGGACAAGGAGGACGACCGCACCCGCCACGTGATGGAGCTGCGTTCGCACACCGGCCCGGCTTTCTTCACCTATCGGGACAGGGAGGAGATCGACGCCCTGATCGACCGGGAGACGGCGAAAAAGCCGCTTTTCGACTTCACCGCGCCGGACGGGATTCAGCATACGCTCTGGCGGCTGGATGAAAAGGCCAGCCGGGAGCTTTCGAAGCTGTTCGCCGACCTCGTGCCGGTCTTCTATATCGCCGACGGGCACCATCGCAGCGCGGCTGCGGCGCGTACCGCCGCCGAATGCGCGCCGAAGAATCCGAACCACACTGGTAAAGAGGATTATAACTACTTCCTGACGGTGGCGTTTCCGGCGACGCAGCTGCGGATCCTGCCCTACAACCGGGTGGTGCGCTCGCTCAACGGGAACAGTCCGGCGGGATTTTTAACGCTGGTGGGCGAGAAGTTCCAGATCACGCCGGCCGAGGATGGGGAAGTTGCCCGTTCCGGGGAGTTCAAGTTCTACATGGCGCATGAGTGGTACCTGGCCCGGCCGAAATTCGACGTCGCTTCGCTCGGCGTCATTGAGCGTCTTGATGTCAGCATTCTGCAGGACAATGTTCTTGCGCCGATTCTCGGCATCGAGGATCCGCGCACCAGCCGGGAGATCGACTTCATCGGCGGAATCCGCGGCATCGGTGAACTGGAGAAACTGGTCGATTCCGGCCGGTATGCGATCGCTTTTTCAATGTATCCCACTACGGTGGAACAGCTGATGGCGATTGCCGACGCGGGGGCCATCATGCCGCCCAAATCGACCTGGTTCGAACCGAAGCTTCGTGACGGGCTGGTCTGCCACAACTTCTGAGCTTCTGATGGATAGTGCGCCGCATCCGGATTTTCTGCCGGGTGCGGCGTTTTTTGTCGGGGAGGATCACACCTCTACGGAAAGTCCGTCGAAGGCGACTTCGATTCCATGAGGGGCGAAGAAGGCTTCGAGATCGGTATGAAGCGCTTTGCCGTTGTGGGAGAAATGGTTGACGAAAACTCTGGTTTCGGAGGTGAGGCAGCCGAGCTCCGCAAGGCGGTCGCGGAATGCGAGGACGGTATTGACTCCCATATGGCCGTCGCGCAGATCGGGCGTGCCGAGGGCACAGGTGCAGTCGAGTGAGATCAGGTCGAGGCGGACTCCTTTCAGGCATTCCCACTCCGATTCGGCGAGATAACCGGTGTCGTTGGCGAGCAGGAAGTTTTTTCCGCCACGGCGGATGACGTAGATCAGACCATTGAGCCCGGGACAGTGGTTGGCGCGCAGCGGCAGAAGTTCGATCTCTCCGTCACGGAGCCACTCTCCGGGAGCGGCTGGAAGCGGCTGGAGGCGCAGATCGCGCAGATCGTAGATGTTGTTGCTGTGGGAGGCAACGAAGGAGAGAATGGCGCAGAAGATGCTGGGCGCGCCGATGATTGTGAGGTCGTGCGTCACCTGACTGTACCACGGTGAGCGCCGCCAGCAGAATTCAGCCGGGGAAAGATGATCTTCGTGCGGATGCGTGAAGATCACCCGTTCGAGCCGGGTGAGGTCGATCTGAAACTCTGCGACCTGCCGGAAGGCGTCCGGACCGAAATCGACCATGGTGTCGGAGTCGACAAGGTAACTGCACCGGCTGCGGAACTCTTTGCCGCCCAACTTTTTCGCCCGGGCGCAGAGAGGGCACTCACACCAGAGAGCCGGAATGCCTTCCGCCGCCGCCGTGCCGAGAAATGTCACTTTCATCGTAAACGGATTTTCCTTTTTTGAGATTGCGGTTGCGTTACAATACACTCCCGATGAAAGAAAAGCAATCCCGCAAAACATCTTCCCCGTTTTTTCCAGCCCGGAGCCGGTTCCGCACAACCGCCGTCGTTGTGTCGGCTTCCGGTCGGACTGGGAGGCATGAAAACGGGCAGAAAACCTGTATCGCAGAATTTTTCAAACGGGTCGACTCTCTTGTTCGGCCGCAATTTGTTTGCGCAGACGTTCCGCACAGGCGTCGAGAAACGGGATCCACTCTTCCGGTGCGATAAAGGGGTTTCCCGTATCTGACCCGATGCGGGCCGCCTTGCCGAGCGTGTCGTTGCACTGCACATGATTGCCGAGTGGAACGTCGACCCGCTCCCGTTTCAGCCGCTCAAGACCGGTGAAGAATTTCTCCCGGCAGTCAAAGGAAAGGCCATAGCGGTTCAGAAACTCCGCCGTCATGGAGTTGACGCCGACTCCGCCGTGCATGGCCGCCCGGTATTTGACGCCTTTTTCCTCGGTGTCGAAGAAAAAGGACATGGTTCCGGGGGTATGGCCCGGGGTCGACAGGCAGAGAATTTCCGTGGAGCCGAGGCGGATGATATCTCCGTCGTGAAGCGCGTGATCCGGCTCGAATGTCTCCGTGTAGGCGAAGCCCAGTTCCCGCGCCCATGTGAGATCCAGCGTGCCGTTGGCGTAGTCGATGTCGTCCGCGCCGAGAAAGGTCTCGGCATGCGTGAGTTCGAGCAGGTGCCCGGTTGCTCCGAGATGATCGTAATGGCCGTGGGAATGGATCACATAACGGATGTCCCGGAGGTCGAATCCGAGTTCCCATATGGATTCGATGACGTGATGCAGCGTGTGAGGGTATCCGGAATCCAGCAGAATCAGACCCTCTTCCGTCGCGATCAGGTGGGAGGAGGCCGGTTCCGTTCCGACGAAGTAGATGTTGCCGCAGATTTTGAACGGTTTGATGTGATTCATTTCACTTCCCTGTAGTAGATGAGAGTGACGGAACGCGGGGTATTCATGACGATCGGAAGCCCGGCGGAGAGTTCACTGCCCCTGACGCGGCGGAGAGAGCCGTCGAAGTATTCCAGTTCGTATTCCGCCGTCGGATGAATTTCGGAGAGGGGGAAATTCATCTGCACCTCCAGACACTGCGGGCGTCGGAACGCGAGAACATAACCGCACCCGCTTTCCGGCACGTGAACCTGATATGCGCACCAGACGGCGGGATTGTCCGGTCGTTCCGTCAGCGGGTAGAGATTGCCGTCGATCAGCAGGTCGCGGAGCCGTTTCTGGTGGCGGAGCATGGTGCGGTGATATTCCCAGTCGTATGCGTCATCCTCCGGAACGGTTCGACTGTCGTACTGCCAGATCTTGTTGGAAACGCCGGTCCCGGAACAGCTCAGAAAGTCGTAGGGGTCGTGTTCCGGCATCCAGGTGAATCCCGCGTGAAGCGGGACCCAGTCGTGCAGGTAGAGATTCTGAACCTGAATGTATTCCCGGAGATAGTTCAACAGGCAGGCGTAGTCGCTCTGGCAGAGCGGCCAGCTGTAGGTGAGTGCGAGATAATCGAGCCGCCGGCCGCCGGAAGCGCAGTTGTCGAACGGCATGTCCGGGAATTCCTGATGGAGCCGTTCCCACAGTTCATAATGGCCGGCTACATATTTCATTTCCGCGACGCCGATCCGGTCCGGTGCATCCATTGCAGCCCAGAAGGGGAGGGTATTGAAGTTGAAATCCTCCCGGTAGATGTCGATTCCCTGCTCCTGAATCAGCGTTCTGAGCGTATCGAAGATGTAGTTCCGTGCGTCCGGATTGCCGAGATCCAGCATATAAATGCCGCCGTCGCCGAAGGTTTTGAGCCATTCCGGGTGTTCGGTGAGAATGGTGCCGCGGCAGAGCGGATGGATCCGTTCCGGTTCGAACCAGGCGAGAAATTTCATTCCCGCCTTTCGCGCGGCGTCGCTGACCGGCCTGAGGCCGTTCGGATGCGGAACGGAGTTGATCTCCCAGTTTCCGACCCGTCGCGGCCAGTCGGAGCGGCCTCTTTTCTGCTGCTCTTTCTCATCGAGAAAGTGGGGGCAGGGGCCGGGGTAGCCACTCCACCCGGCATCCACCCAGAATACTTCGTAAGGGAGCTGATGCTTTTCGATTGCGGCGATTCGGTCGAGCATTTTTTCGGAAGAGAGACCGCCCCAGGTGACGAAGGAGACCGGAGGTTTGAGGAGATTCCCTGCGGAATCGCGCGGGGCATGGTGGGCGATCATGAAACGACGGTGTTCATTCTGCGCGTCGCGGATGTTCTTTTCGCCGCGGAAATGAAGAAAGAAACCGATCTGGCGGAGCTTCTCGCCGGGAAGCATCCGGAAGCAGGTGCGCAGCATGGAGAGAGAAATTCGATAGTGGTGCAGGTTGTAGAAGACCGAATTATTCTCTACAGGAATCTCGATGACCGCCTTCCACGCTCCGCCCCAGCCGACGCCGATGTTCATGCCGTCGGATTCTCCGGTGTCGATGCCGAAATAGGGGAGAAAAGTTGAACTTGGCCGCCCCTCGCTGGACTCCATGACGAAACGATTGGATCCGGTGCGGGTCCAGAGCTCGCGTTGCTGCGGAATGAAGTCATTGATGTCGGCGCAGGAGCCGAGATTGTAACGGACGGTGATGTGGGTGCCGTCCTGCCAGTCCGGCATTACAAGGTTCTGCGGCGGAAGATCCTCCAGCAGATCCAGCGAGTGGAACTCCTCGATCAGTCCGCCCGGTTCCGAACCGGAGTATTCCAACCAGGGCAGACATTCTATGATGGGAAACGTTCGGTAGATGCGCATATTCAGGCGCAGAACCAGTTTGCCCGGCTCGATATCATAGACGATTTCCCGTTCTTCCCAGTGCTCCTTTCTACTGACGGATTCCCGGAAGTTGAGGGTATCGGAAGTCAGCAGTTTTCCGTCGTAGAGCAACGAAAAGAGCCTTTTCCGCCTTCTGTTCTGAGCGAAAAGTTGTTGTACAAAACTGTCCCGTCTGGTGAAAGAATCCATTTTTCAGCCCTTCCTTATTGGTTTCCGGATGCGATTTCACGATACAAAATTGTTCCTGCGCTTCCTCCCGGGCTGATTGCCTGTGCGATCCCGAGGCCGGCGCGCCGGCGGACCGGTTCATCTCAGGCTGATGCCGACAATGCCCAGTGTGACGGCGATCAGCCCGATCCATCCCGCGAACGGGAACCGTTCTTTCAGATGTACGGTACTGTAAATGGTGAAGCCGATAATGCAGACACCGATCGGAATCGGATACCCGATGGAACCTGCACCCGTTTCTGCGACAAGATTCAACCCGTTGTAAAAGAAGAAATAGTTGCTCAGACAGAACAGCAGGAGGAGCAGCAGGCCGATCTTCCATTCCGCGGGTCTGGCGGGCCGCCGCAGCGCCGGATCGAACCTCAGACAGAGCAGAAAACCCGCCGCATTGCCGGTCATGCAGGAGAAGGTACGGAAGACGCTCCCGGAATCCGCCGTGATCTGCCAGTAGGAAGGCAGGCTGTTGCAGCATTGCGTCATGCCTGCGAGCAGGAATGCCCCGAATGCCGGGATGAGCCAGCGCGTCCGGGTGGAGCGGGAACAGCCCGTGCCGGGATCCCGGGTTGTTCCCAGCAGCAGAATCCCGCAGAGAATCGCAGCGATTCCCAGCAGTCTCCAGAGGGGGAGCGGGACATTGAAGAAGAGTACGCCCATCAGAAACGGAGCCAGCAGTCCTGACTGCATCATTCCCCAGACGACACCGTTGTGGCCGAACCGCATGGCGCGTGCGGTCAGCACGTAATTGAAATAGTTCGCCACGCCTGCGGCGAAGTGAAGCAGAAAAACGGTCAGCAGAATCTTCGCCGGGAGTTCCGGCCGGTCGTCCGGCAGGAACAGAATCGGAATGCTGATGAGAGCGGCTCCTGCTGAGGAGATCATCTGGATGATGTTATAGTTCAATTGATGCGATGCGCAGAGGCTGACGGCAATGCCGATCGCAACCCAGCAGATCCCGGCGAGAATGAGCAGAACGATTCCTGAAATCATTTTGTCAGTGGAAGTATTGTTTTTCTTTGTTTCTATATTATATTACAAAAAGAGGAAAATTGGTATGTTGAATCAGGGAAATAATATGTCATATTACGGAAGATCGGAATGTTTTCGGCATCTTCGCATCGAGCGGCTGGATGGTGATGTGACCCCGGTGTTTTCCGATTATCTGAGAACGGTGCGCACTCTGCCGTTTACGGTGGTGACCTGTCAGGAGCGACTTGAAGGCTTTCCATACCACGGCAGCAGCTGCATCTTCGAGGACGAAGGGGAGATTCATGCGGAGGGCGCTTCCTGCTGGGTAATTCCCGCGGGGGTGCGCCACCGGTTTCTCGCCCTGGACGAAGGCCACCTGAGTATCTGGGGCCATTTCAACTTCTTTCTGGAGCCCAACTGGAACATCCTCCGTTTCTACCGGGTTCCCCGGCTGCTGGAGGGGGAGATTCGGGAGCGGATCTGTGGGCTGGTCCGGATCCTGGCAGAGAACCGACACGAGACGCTGTCGGAGGTCTGCCGGTTGAAACGGGCGGAATTCGAACTGCTGGAACTCATTCTCGAACAGAGCGAACCGCGTCTCGGGCTGCAGGATTTCCGGACGGCTTATCTGGACTTTCTCCCGCTTCTGGAGTATATCCGGGCGCATCTGGCGGAATCCCCCGGTCTGGATCGGCTGGCCCGTGAGTTCGGCACCTCCCGTTCGTCACTGGAGAAAAAGTTCCGGAAGGCGTTCGGCGTTGCCATCGGAAAATTCCTGTTGAACAGCCGTCTTGCCGAAGCGGCCAAGCTGCTGCGAGATGAATCGGTCTCCTGCGCGGAAGCGGCCGATGCGACCGGTTTTGCAAATCAGTTCGCGTTCAGCAAGGCATTCCGGAAAGCGTTTCAACTGTCGCCGCAGGAGTACCGGCGGAACCGCGTTGGCTGAGGGCGCATTTTCTCCGGAATCCGGCTGGCATTCAGCGGACCGGAACGATATATTCCTCACATAGTCGACCGGGCAGGCAATATGCGGAAATTACAGACCGGTGTTTCGTTGTTCCGCTGACGGGTTCTCTTCCCTTTTTGTGAAATTATGGCTGTGTTACCAGACATTTTTCGCGAAAGAAAAGCGGTTACACGGAACATCTTCTTTTGCTTTTACTGTCTCAGCGCCTGTTTTTTCGGAATCCTTCCAGCAGAACCTGCTTCCGGTCGGTATTCGGGGCCGGACGGATATTCCTGTGATCGGGACCGGCCTTTTCCACATCCCAGACGGAGGCTTCGCGGAAGGCGTGATAGCTCCAGTCCCAGTGATAATCCTCGAAGATTTCGATGAGATCGTGCAGATATTGCGCCGCTCCCGGTGCCCAGGTGATGGCGGAGAATTCTCCGACGTAGATGCGGGCGCCGTAGCGCAGCTGGAAATCGCGGACCGGCTGAAGAATCTGCCGCAATTTCTTCTGATCGAACTCTTCTCCGTTGATGAGACCGGGATAGACGACCGGTTTTTCTCCGGGCCGGAGCTTTCCATCCTTCGAATAGACGCGCTGATGGGTGAATTGAAACGGCTGATACATGTGAACTTCATAGATGATGTTCAACAGATCGACCGGTTTCAACAGGTGGAAGGTATCCGGCGAATTGGAGAGATTGGCGGCGATGATGATCGGCCGGGTGGAGTCGATTTTGCGAATCTCCTCCGCCGCCTGTTTCTGCAACGTCTCAAAGTCGTGTCGGGCAAACCGTTTCTGATTGGGTTCGTTGATGAGCCCGTAGCCCCACACGGCCGGATTGTTTCGGAAGCGGAGCGCAATCTTCTTCCAGAGCTCAACAAAATATTCGGCATAGCGAGTCTCGTGGAACATCGCCATCTCACGGTTTGCGTATCTGCCGCCCGGATAGGTGTGAAGATCGATCACAAAACGAATGCCGTATTGTTCGTAGCCGATGCGGAACATGGTTTCAAAATGATCGAGTTTGCGATTGATCCAGCGGTCGAATTCCTCCAGATCGCGGTCGGTGCCCACCTTGTGCCAGTTGCGGATAATCTGAGCGCGGACCAGATTGACGTTCCAGCTCCGGAGCGTGGCGAAATCATCCTTCGTAAGATTTCTCGCGGGGGACATCATTCCCCGCAGCGGCGGTGTGGCGCGGATCTCATCGCTGTAACGGGCGGTGAACTGCCGGTTCGGCGGGGAGAACAGCTTGTGAAAACGGAGGGAGGCCAGATCGAATTCCACCTCGCCGGAGCTGTCCTGCAGGCCCAGTTTCAGGAACGCTTTGCCCTGCGGTTTCCCGACGAGAGCGAAAAAGGAGAGTTCCTGCCAGTCGAACGTGCCGGAGAAATTCCGGATTCCCGGCCAGAAATCTTTTCCGGCCGAATCGCGGTAGTGCAGCATGAACTTGACTCCGTTCCACTCCTGAGGCGGTCTGGAAACATTTTTCGCTCTGGCACGAATTGAGAATTCGATCATGCAATCGGCGCTGGACGAAAGATCGAACTCCGCAGAAGCGCAATGTTGGCCGCTCTTGTTCTCCGGCGAGACGGAGAACTTCAGGAAACGCCCCTCGGAGAGTTTCGCTTCACGACAGAGATTCCACTTGAGATTCAAAGATTCCGCGTTCCCCGCAAGGGCGGCAAACAGAATCACGTTGCAGAGGAGATTCTTATACTTCATCATTTTCTTTCTTCCCTCACCATCAATATTGATAATGCAGATATTTTCTGTCGTCCTCTCCATCGGTAAATGGAGAATTTTCAAATGGATGAATCGTGTCGTTCAGGTGATATGCGGCAACGTGTCCATCGAGGTGGAGCGCATTGGCCGATTTCTGATGGCGACCGGCGACGATGCCGAAACCGGTATTCTGGAAACGGTCGACCTGCCAGCGGAAATAGCCGTTTTCCTCCATGGCAAGACCTGAGGCCTCCTGCTGCCAGGTGTCCGCCAGCAGGATTTTGAGGGAGGGGGATTTGAAATAGCCGAGCTTGAAGGACTGCAGCCGGGCGACCTGATACAAATGGCTGTTGATTCCGTAGTGCGGTTTGATGATCCACCAGCCGGCGCCTCCACCGGTTTCCGTTCCGGTCAGATCGTAGCGGCCAGTCATCGACGGGCAGTGAAACAGGGTGTTCTGCGCATAGCGACCGGTTTTCATCCAGACGCCGCTGGTATAGATGGCCGAGGCGGAAACTTTGAGATTCGGCCCCATCAATGCATTGGTCCAGCAGGGGTAGCTCCCGGAAGCGCTTCCCTGAATCGGGGGCAGAAAATCGGCGTGGTCGGCGGTGTAGAGGAGAACGCCGGTTCCCAGCTGTTTGAGATTGTTGATGCAACTGGCGGCCCGTCCCCGTTCCCGTGCCTGATTCAGGGCCGGCAGCAGCATCGCCGCCAGAATGGCGATGATCGCTACGACAATGAGAAGTTCAATAAGAGTAAAAGATTGCCATTTCGCTTTGGGAAGCAGGCGGGGGAGGGCGGAACCCGTCAGGCCGAGCATGATGACGCAGAAAGCGGAATTCCAGTCCGGAAACACGTTGCCCGCAATGAAGATCATGGGGAGCGCGACGAGAAAAATCCACATCGCCGGATGAAGCCTGCAGGGGGGCTGGTTTCTGAAAATCTTCCGGGCGCAGAGAACTCTTCGATGCATATTGCCTCCTTCTGTTTTTCTTGTTGCGATTAAGGTATGATTACCGGTTTGGCAGTGAATTCGGCGATCTGTTGCCGCCATGCTTCCACAACGGCGGGTGAGGGAAACTCTTTCGGCAGCGAAGGAATTTTCCGATGAAGCCGGCGGTAGTGCTCCGTCGCCAGAGGATGGTATGGCTCAATGTGAATTTCCTTTATCTGGCCAAGTCGTTCCGCAAGTCGGGCGATTCCCTGCAGATGGTCCGCCCGGCCGTTGACTCCCGGAATTAATGGGCAGCGGAGAATGATGGAGCCTCCCCATTGATCGAGCAGGTTTAGATTGCTTAAAATCAAACGGTTGTCCACTCCGGTGAACCGGCGGTGAAGTTCCGGATCGGTTTCTTTGCAGTCGAAGAGAAACCATTCCACGTACGGGATCCAGCTCTTCAGCGCATTCGGATCTCCGAATCCGGACGTTTCCACGCAGCAGCGGATGCCGCATTCCGCCGCAAGGCGGAGCAGGGAGAAGCTGAACTCCTTTTGAAACAATGGTTCGCCGCCGGAAATCGTGAGACCGCCGCCGCTCTCGTCGAAAAAGATTCGTTCCTTTTCCGCCTCCGTGATGATCTCCTCCGCCGACATCCGCAATCCGGCAATCTTCAGTGCTCCGGCCGGGCAGTTCTCCACATAAGTTTGACGGACCGGCGGAGCCGTCTTTTCGAAGATGTTTCCGCAGGCGCCGCAGTGCTGACATTTCTCTTGGAGATAAAGCAGTTCCGGCTCCGTATTCTGCGATTCCGGCGTATGACACCAGCGGCAGCGCAGCGGACATCCTTTCAGAAAGACCACCAGCCGGATTCCCGGGCCGTCGTGGGTGGCGAAATGTTCCAATTTGAGCAGATTGCCTTCCATCATCGTTCCGCCTGTTGAATGTATGCATCCTGTTCTTTGCGGGACAGGGAATTCCATAGCACGTTCCATCCGCAGATGCGTACCTGGAGATCGCGGAATTTTTCCGGTTCTCGCTGCGCCTGCCGGAGCTGGTCGGCATCCATCACGTTGAAGTGGATGGCGTGTCCGAAATGGTTCACATAGGTCATCAGCAGCGCACGCATGGCACGCAGGCCGTTTTCTCCCCGGATCTCAGAGGGGTGCAGCATGATATCCACGGAGAGGTCCGCCATGAACAGCCGCGAATCCAGTTTCAACACGGAGGCCGCCAGCGCGGTGGCTCCCTTCCATGCCGTTCCCTGACTGGCGGTCATATTTTTGCTCAGCTCGTCACCGCGGTGCCGCCCGTCGGCTGTTGCTTCGACTTGTCCGGCCCACTCAATAAAACGGTTGGAAGAGTGCAGTGAAACCGTGTGGATGCCGCCGCGGCCGTTGGGGGTACCGTGGTAGCGACGGGCGATCGCTTCGGTGAAGTGACGTGCAATTTGATCCGGCAGGTCGAGATTGTTGCCGAATTTTTCCGGATCGTTCCGGAGTTTTCGCCGCCAGAAATCAAATCCGTTCCAGTCCGCGTCCAGCATGGCGACCAGCTGCGGCAAGGTCAATTCCCGGCGTTCGAACACGTAACGCCGGATCATGGTAAGCGAATCCGCCGTCGTGGCGGGGCCGCAGATCCAGAGGTTTGTGTTGTTGTACCGGGCGCCCCTGGCGTAGCCGTCTTCGGCCCGTTCCAGACTGGAAACGAAGGTGCCGGACAGCATCGGCGCCGGATTGAAGCGGTCGAGGTGTCGTTCCAGCTTCCTGGCGAAGGCGATATGGCGATCGTAGCGATAGAAGAGCTGCCGGAGAAACGCCTTGTAGAATGCGCCGAACGTTTTGAACTGTTCCGGCTCACCGGTTCTGGGGCCCAGCTGCCGCCCGCTCAGCGGTTCCACGCCGTTGTGCAGGGTGAGGCCGAGGACCTTGACGGTGTTTACGGTGACGGGGGCGGTTTCAACCGTTCCGCCCCGGGCACAGTATTCGTAACACCCCTTGATGTCCGCCATATCGGCTTCGCGCCGGGAGTAGCCCTGGTGCATCATCGCCCGCCGAATGCAGGGTTCGCCGACGAAAGCGATGCTGTTGCGTCCGCGGCGGATCATATCCAGCGCCTTGTCGAGGAAGGTGACGGGAGTCTGCGGCGAAACCTTGATCTGCAGTTTCGGATCGAAAATTCCCAGTTCATCATAGACATCCAGAATCAGAAAGGAGAGTTCGTTGATCGCGGAGGAGCCGTCCGGATTGGTTCCTCCGAAATAGAACGGGTGGCCGACTCGGTAATGCATCGCCGTCATCTGGTAGAGGAAGGAGCGAAAAAGCTCCCTGACCTCCTCCCGGGTGCGGCGCCCGGAATCCAGATCGTGGCGGTAGAAAGGGTAGAGCACCCGATCGAGATTCCCGAACGAACGGGTCTGAATGACATCGACATATTCGGAGAGCTGGAAATAGAGCCAGATTTGCAGCAGAGCCTCGTACAGTGTATTCGGGGCTCCGACCCGCAGCTGCCGCAATGCGGCGGTGAGTTCGTGCGCGACCGGAACCGGGCGGAGTTTTTCCGCTTCGGCGAGGAGTCTGTCGAGAAAATGGAGGATGGCCCGGTATTCGATGCGGATAGATTCGTAGAACGCATCGGCCTCCGGGGAGAGCGGCCCGGTTTCCCGGTGGTGGAGTCGATAGCGTTCCGCCCGTTTGAGCAGGCCGGAGAAGCCCAGTTGCAGTACGGCATCCCAGTCCGGCACGGAGTGTTCATAATCGGCCCGGAGTTGAGCCAGCCGGGTCGCGTTGCAGCGGTCGATCTCCTGTTTTTCTTCCGGTGTGAAGAGTTCCGTCATCCCCGCTTGAACCGACGGGGTTACGAAGGTGGAGAGGAGTGGTTTTGCCGGACAGGCGGCAATGCCGGGAAAACGGTCACAGGTGGAGAGTTTGATTTGTACTTTAGCGAGGATTTCGGCGAACGCTCCAGCCTTGGCCAGCGGCGGGGACAGGGCCTGTCCCTTGAGAAAACGCCGGTTGAGAGAAGCCGTCAAAATATCCAGCGGCACTCCTGGCGCGTCGTTGTAAAAGGAGGGATCGACGAATTTCCGCTCCAGATAATTTCTTTCGCTGGTAAAATCACTGTTTTGCACGGGTAACGCCTTTCCTGTTTCTGCAATTAAGTATAGTCGATTTTCCGAGGGATGAAAATGCACGAAACCGGAAAAAAGATATATTTTTCTGTATCTCGCGTTGAAAAACTTTAAGATGCGTTCTATGATAATAACGGATTATGAACACATTGAGGAACAATCTTCTGCCATTGAGCAACTGTCTTCAGCTGGAATTCCGTAATTTTTTCTATGGAACCAGTTGCGGCAAATTCATCACGGAATATCCCTACGCAAGGCTTCTCTTCTCCTTCGGGAGCCGGGGCGAGACCGTGCTGGAGGACGAGGCGGGCGCGGTGGTGTTCCGGCGCGGCATGTGGCTTTTAATTCCGCCGTTTCGCCGTGTCCGTCACTTTCACGAGGAGAGTACACATCTGTCGATCCACTTCAGCTTTTCTGTATTGCGCGGCACCGAATTGCTCGCCGGGCGTCCGCTCCTCTGCGGGGAAGAGCCGGAACTGGCACCGCTTGCGGCGTCGCTGATCGATCCCGCCGCAGGCTCCCTTACGTTCCTCAACGGGGTCCAGCTGTTTTGCCGCCGGGTATTGTTTGAGGCTCTTCGCGATGAATTCACTGAACTGGAACAGGTCTATTCCCGATTTGTCCGCTATGCCGCATTGACAGACTATCTGCACCGGAATCTCAAATTCCATACTTCCGTGACGGAGATGGCACAGGTGATGAACATGGGGGTTCAGAGTTTTGCCAGACGTTTCTCCGCAGACACCGGCATTTCTCCGCGAAAGTTTTTCGAACGCATTCTCGCCGAACACGCGGTTCGGCTGCTTACCGGCACTGACATGTCCGTCAAGGAGATAGCCGGAGAGATGGGGTTTGACAACGAATATTATTTCTCCCGCTTTTTCAAACGGCATCTGGGGCTGCCGCCGGGGGAGTTCCGGCATCGGATGACACGGATCATGTAGCCGCAGCGGTATTGCGGGGAAACGCATTCGAGTGCCTGTATTCTCATGAGACGGGAGTCGGCGGCGTGTCTTCTGCGCCAGCCGGCGGAAAAACAGGCGGATTGACGTGTGAAAAGATCGTCAGGAAATCGGGGAATCGCTTGCAAACTCCCCGAAGGAAGGGTACTGTAAAAAGGAGGTGGAGACGGTCCGGATGGCACCATCCACTTTGAATGGGAAATACAGGGAGAAAAGCAATGAGTTCCAGAGGGAATTCCGAATACCGGGTGCTGGTCAGCGGCCACCGCAACCCGGATATCGACAGCCTCGCTGCCGCAACTGCGCTGGCAGAACTGCGTCGCCGACAGGGGTATTCCAATATCGCCGCTCTCTGTCCGGGCGTGCTGCCGGAACGGGCGGCCGCGCTCTTTCGCCGCTTTCATCTCAAACCGCCGGTCGGATGCAACGACGTCTATACGCGCATTCGTGATGTGATGGCGCCGGTTCCTGCGGTGCGTGCGGGCACGACGCTGCTCGACGCCGTCGGAATGCTGCGCGAATCGGGGCGCCCCCGGCTTCCCGTCGCCGACGGGGAGGGGCGCTTTCTCGGCATGCTCAGCAGTCTGGCCCTGCTTTCCGAACTGCTCGGCGTCGGCAGCGACAGCGGTAACAGCCTTACCGGGCGGCGGATTCGCACGTCGCTCCGGCTGATCCAACGGGTGCTGGAGGCGGAGGAGCTGACCGGATTCGATCAGGATTCCCCACAGGAGTTCGAGGTTTACGTCGCGGCGATGAGTCTCGACAGCTTCGAGGAGCATCTGCCGCAGGGAAACAACCGGGAGCTCGCGGTGATCGTCGGCGACCGGCCGGAGATCCACCTGCGGGCGCTGAACCGCCGCCTGCGGCTGCTGATCGTCACCGGGAACCGTCCGGTGGAGCCGCTGATTCTGGAGAGCGCCGCGCGCGACGGGGTGTCGATCCTGCAGACGAAACTGGATTCCGCCTCGGTGATCCGTCGGTTGAAGTTCAGCGTGCCGGTGGAGTTCAGCCGGGTTCCGGTGCCGGAGCTGGTGCTTGCCCCGGAGGATCGTCTTCGGGATGTGAAAAGCCGGATTCTCAATCAGCCTGAGGATGTGGTTCCGGTGGTGGATGCTTCCGGGGTTTTTCGTGGAGCGGTCTTCAAGAGTGTCTGCAGCAGTCCGCCGCCGTTCCGCATGATCCTGGTCGATCACAACGAGCTCGACCAGAGTCTGCCCGGCGTGGAGGAGATTCCGGTGATCGAAGTGGTCGATCATCATCGGATCGGCATGATGCCGACGGCGGTTCCGATCCGGTTTACCGGGGATGTAGTCGGCAGCACCTGTACGCTGGTGGCGTCGATGTACCGCAGCTCCGGGGAAAGTTTGGGTGCCGACATGGCGGGATTGCTGCTGGGCGGCATCGTGTCGGATACCCTGCTCCTGAAATCCCCCACCACCGCGGACCTTGACCGCCGCATGTGTGAATGGCTGGAGAAGGTTTCCGGTGTCACCGGAGCCGAGTTGATGGAGGAGTTGATGCGGATCGATTCTCCGCTGGCCTCCAAGTCCGCTTCTGAAGTGATCGGGCAGGACCGCAAGGATTACACCGAAGGCCGTTTCCACTTCGCCCTCGCGCAGGTGGAGGAGAGCAATCTGGAGTTACTCCATCAGAGGAAGGAGGAACTTCGCACCGAAATGAACCGTGTGATGGAGCGGGAGAAGCTCGATTTCTTCGGCTTGCTGGTGACCGACGCGGTGCGGGAGTCTTCGGAACTTCTGATGACCGGCTCCCCGGAGCTCCTCCGCAATCTGCCGTATGCCCGGCTCGGAGATGGTCTCTGGTCGCTGCCCGGCGTGCTCAGCCGCAAGAAGCAGCTGTTGCCGCAGGTGATTGCGGTCATTGCGGCGCTGGAGGGAAATTGACGGAGGCGCAATGGAAGCGGTTTCGTTTTCTCCGATCGGTTTTGTGCGGGGCGGCGGCCGCTACCCGCAGGAGGCGCCCCGGCAGAGTGTCTTCGCCCGGAACCGCGGTTTGGTGGAACTGCTGCCGGGGAGGGAGTTTGAAACGGCGCTGGCTGATCTCGCCGGATTTGAACGGATCTGGCTGATCTTTCTCTTCGACCGTGCCGGAACCTGGAAGCCGATGGTCCGTCCGCCGGACGGTGCGGGAAGAAAGATCGGGCTCTTCGCCACCCGGTCGCCGCACCGACCGAACCCAATCGGAATCTCCGCCGTTGAACTGGAAAAGGTGGAAGGCCTGCGTCTCTTTATCCGCAACTTCGACCTGCTCGACGGTACGCCTGTGCTCGACATCAAGCCCTACATTCCGGCGGCCGACGCCTTTCCGGAATCGGCGGCGGGGTGGCGCGATGCCGTGCCGCAGACGCTTTTTGCGCTGGAGTTCTCTCCGAAATCAGCCGTAGCGGTTGCGTGGATTCGCGATCAGGGCGGCCCCGACCTTGAAGAGGTGGCGCATGTTCAGCTCGCCACCCGTCAGCCTGATCCGAAGCGCCAGCGCCTGCGCGCGATCGATCCGGAGCGGGGCGAGTGGGAGCTCGCCTTCCGCACCTGGAGAATCCGCTTCATGCGGGAGAACGGGCGGATTCTGGTGATTTCCGTCGGCAGCGGCTACTCCTCGGAGGAACTGGCCGACGGGACCCCCGATCCCTACCGCGACAAACCGCTGCACCGGTCGTTCTGCGAACGGTTTCTCCGCTAGCAGCGGAGTGCGGCGGCCTTCGCCATCGCCTGCACGATCCGGGTGATCTCTTCCGGTTCGGTGATGAAGGGCGGCATGGTGTAGAGCCACGGGCCGAAGGGGCGAAGCCAGACGCCGGTTTCCCGGACAACCCGCTGGACCGCTTCCGGCTCCGGCGTGCGGGCGAGTTCCACGACGCCGACCGCGCCGAGCACCCGGGTATCCCGGACATTCGGCAGATTCCGCAGTGCGGTGAGTTCCCGTTTGAGCTGGGATTCGATCGCGCGCGCCCGTCCCTGCCAGTTGTATTCGCGGAAGAGCTCCAGAGAGGCGCATCCGGCGGCGCAGGCGAGCGGATTTGCCATGAAGGTGGGGCCGTGCATGAATTTTCCCGGGGACCCGGAAGAGATCGTTTCGGCGACCTTCCCTGTGGCGGCGACGGCGGCGAGCGTGATCGCTCCGCCGGTCAGCCCCTTGCCGACGCACATGATGTCCGGGGAGACTCCGGCGAATTCAGCGGCGAAGAATTTGCCGAGCCGGCCGAAGCCGGTGGCGACTTCGTCGAAGATGAGCAGGATGCCCCGTTCGTCACAGGCGCGACGCAGTTCGCGCAGGTACTGCGGGTGGTAGAAACGCATCGCGTTGGCACCCTGGAAGACCGGTTCGAGAATGACCGCGGCGATTTCGTCGCCGTGCCGGTCGAGCAGCTCCTCCATCGGCTGGAAGTCTCCGGAATCCCAGTTCCCTCCGAACGGTGTGACCGGCTGCGGCGCGAAATGGTGCCGGGCGAGGATGCCGCGGAACATCTGATGCATCCCGTCGGGATCGGAGAGCGCCATCGCACCGGCGGTGTCGCCGTGGTAGCCGCCCCGGACCGACGCGAGCACCTGCCGGGTGGAGCGCCCGGCCGCGAGCTGGTACTGAATCGCCATCTTGGCGGCGCACTCCACCGCGACGGAACCGGAGTCGGCGAAGAATACCTGCTCCATTCCGGCCGGGGTGGATTCCAGCAGGAGTTGAGCGAGGCGGACGGCGGGCTCGTGAGTGAATCCGGCGAACATCACCTGTGCGAATTTCTCCAGCTGGGCGTTGATCGCCGCGACGATACGCGGATGGTTGTGGCCGTGGCACATGCACCACCAGCTCGAGAGCGCGTCAATGAGTTCGGTTCCGTCGGCGAGCGTGATGCGCGTGCCGCGGGCGGAGGCCACCGGATTGACCGGCGGCGGATTGGTGGTGGATGCGTAGGGATGCCACAAATGTGCCCGGTCAAATGCGAGAAGTTGAGCTGTATCCATAAGTCCCTCCTGAATCGGGATGATCGTTGCCGGTTACCGCTGCCGCGCCACACTGTCGAAGATCGCGGAGAAATCCGGGTCGGGCAGCGGCTCTTTCACCTCCGGGAGTTCCACCAGAACCTCCGGCTGGTAATAGCGGTGCAGATATTTCAGAATCATGCGTTTGGAATCCTCTTCGATCAGCGGGTCCGCTTCCGGACTCCAGTTGTAAACCACTCCGGCGATCTTCATGTCGCGGCGGCTGGCCATTTCGATGGACATGATGGTGTGGTTGAGACTGCCGAGGCGGCCGCAGGTGACGAGGATCAGGGGATAGTCGTGTTCCGCTGCAAAGTCGATGGTCAGCAGATCCTCGGTGAGCGGCACCGCCAGCCCCCCCGCCCCTTCGACCAGCACGATGTCGAACTGTTTGTCGAGTTCGGCGATGGCGGATTCGATCCTGGGGAGATCCAGCTCACGGTGTTCCAGCTTCGCTGCCAGATGAGGAGAGGAGGGAAAGTGGAAGATGGCGGGCGCGGTCAATCCCGCCTTGTCCGCGGGCAGTTTCCCGATCCCCATCAGCTCCCGGTGACGGTCGAGATCCTCGGAAAAGCCATCGTTGCCGGTCTGCACCAGCTTGACGGTGACGGCGTTGACTCCCTGACGGACCAGATAACGCGCCATCATGCCGACGGCGATGGTTTTACCGATTCCGGTGTCGATTCCGCTGACGAAGTAGATACTCATAATTCCGGTCGCTTTCTTGCAATTAACGTGATGGGGTGATAGGTGAGCGGGAGCATCCGGTTCCCGCTCCGGAAACGGGCGGAGTAGTCCGCTTCAAAAGCGGCGAGCGTCGAACGGGTCCAGCGACTCCTGCCGCCGGAGGCGGTGACGCCGGTCGCTTTGAGATGGCGCAGGATATCCCGAACCGTGGCGAATTCCAGGGTGATGAGCTCCTCGTGGCAGGCGATGATGTCGAATCCGGGTGTGAGCAGTTCGTGCAGTCCGGCGAGGGCCCGGTAGGAGAGACCACGCCCGGTGAGCGCGGCGATCTCCCGGAGATTCTCCGGCCCGAAGGTGGTGAATGCGAGGATCCCTCCGGTTTCGAGGGCGGAGTGAAACCGGATGAGCAGCGAGGCAAGATCCTCCACCCACTGGAAGACGGCGTTGGCGATCACCAGCGAAAGATGTTCCGGCAGGGGCATGGTTTCGATATCCGCGGCGCGGAACTCCGCCGCCCTGCGGCCGCGGTGAAAACGCTCCCATTCCGGCACCAGATCGATGAGGTAGAGTTTGCGGTATTCGAGACGCGCTTCCACCAGATCGGTCAGCATGCCGGAACCGCATCCGGCTTCAAGAATCCGGTCGAACCGGCGTTCGCCGCCGGTGGCAAGCGCCAGCTGCCCGAGCAGAGTCTCCGCCATGTCGCGCTGGATTTCCGCCGCCTCGTGGTAGGTGGCGACACTGCGGGCAAAGCGGGTTTTTACCAGTTGTTTATCGATGTTCGCCAAGATCGGTCACCTCGCGGAAGCTGTGGAAATCAGCAAAAGGATAATGCGGCAGATCGAGCGGAAGTACCGGGATCTGCATCGACTCCCAGAACGCCTTCTGAGCTTCGGGCGGAAAGATCCGGTCACGTCCCCCGACGACCGCCAGTTGAAAGCAGTTGGCCGGAACCGATTCCCGCGCAGAGCGCTCCAGCGCAAGGAGTTCCCTCTGCTGTGACTCCGGGGTGCGGCGGGGCAGGGGGAATTCTCCCAGTTCGGCGCGCCCGCCGGCAACCCGCTGGAAGAAGCGGCTTCTCGCCCGCTCTTCCCCCCAGTGCTCGGCCGTGCCGCGGAAGATCTCCGGCGCAATGCCGAACGCGGTATCCACCGGGCGCAGTGTGCCGTTGAACGCGGTTGCGGTAGCGAAATCGATATCGTGTCCCGCCAGCAGTTGCGCCGCAGTGAACACGCCGAGCGACCAGGCGGCCAGATGGATTTTCCGGTATCCGACCGTTTCGGAGAGAAAAGCGATGTCCGGCGCGGTGTAGTCCCACAGCGCCAGCACATCCAGCCCGCCGGAGGCGAGGTGGGCGACGGCATGTTCATCCATGCTCCAGCCGAGAAAGAGGAGCAGAAGTTCGGAATTTCCTCCGCGGTGCAGAAAGGCGTAATTCACAATGCCTCCCGGATCGTTTCGACGGCGGACTCCTCCAGCGCCGCCGAGAGCGAGAAACGCAGCCGTGCCGTATGAACCGGCACCGTCGGCGGACGGATTGCGAATACCAGAATGCCGTGCGCCCGGAACCGTTCGGCGGCGGCGACCGCATCGGCGTCCTCGCCGACGAGGAAGGGGACGATCTGGGAGTCGCCCGGCATAGTCGCTTCCCCGAAGAGTTCGCGCAGTTTCCTCCCCATCCGGCGCAGTTTCGCACGTTCGGCATCCATTCCGGCGCAGTGTTTCAGCACAAAACAACTCCAGTTGAGGATCACCGGCGGCAGACCGGTCGTGAAGATGAAGGGACGCATGTGGTTGACCAGGAACTGCTTTACCTCCGGCAGCATGATCGCGTAGGCGCCGGTCGAACCGAATGCCTTGCCGAACGTGCCGATCAGCACGTCAACATCATCCGCGACGCCGAGCTCTGCGGCGAGTCCGGTCCCCTTCGGACCGCGGACTCCGACCGAGTGTGCTTCGTCCACCACCAGGATGCAGTCGTATCTTTTTTTGAGTTCCACCAGTTTTGTCAGGTCCGCCGCGTCTCCGTCCATGCTGAACACCGATTCGGTGACGAGGAAGACCTGCCGGTATGCCGCGCGACGGGCGGCAAGCTGTTTCTCAAGCTGTGCAAGGTCCAGATGGGGATAGCGGCGGAATTCGGCGTCGCCCAGCCGCAGGCCGTCGATGATGCTGGCGTGGTTGAGCTTGTCCGAAAGGATCAGATCCCCGCTCCGCGCCAGCGCCGGAAGGATGCCGATATTGGCGTGGTAACCGCTGTTGAAGACCAGTGCCGCCCGTCCGCCGTAAAGGCGGCTCAGCGTCTCCTCCAGCCGGGTGTAGGCGGGCGTGTTCCCGGTCAGCAGACGGCTGGAAGCGCTCGACTGTGCGAGCTCCGGCGTGGAGCAGTCCGGATACTGTTCGTAGAAACGGCGGCGAAGCTCCACGTCTCCGGCGATTCCCATATAATCGTTGCTGGAGAAGTTGAGGTAGACTTTGCCGTCAAGCCTGGCACGGGCGCCGGGCAGGGGAGCGATTTCCCGGAGGCAACGCACTCTTCCCGCATCCGTGAGCGCCGCGGTGTCGGCGGCAAGTTCGTCAAGCCAGGTCATAGCCGCCGCCTTTCAGAAGATGCCGAGTGCATCGATGAACTTGAGGTCGTCCTCCGGGCTGCGCCCTCGCGTCGTGAGGTACCCGCCGGTAATCATGCCGTTGAGCCCGGAGAGCATCAGCAGCCCCTGGAAATCCTTCATGACCGTCTCGCGCCCGGCGGCGAATTTGAGCTCCATCGCCGGATTGATCAGCCGGAAGATGGAGAAACACTTGGAGACTTCCGCCGGCTTCATGACCGGTCGCCCTTCGAGCGGGGTTCCGGCGATCGGCAGCAGCACGTTCAGCGGGGCGCCCTCCACCTTGAGTTCGCGGACGGCGATGGCCATATCGACCCGGTCCTCCCAGGTTTCACCGAGACCGAAGATGCCGCCGCAGCAGATGGTGACGCCGAACTCCTGCAGATAGCGGATCGTCTGGATCTTCTCCTCGATGGTGTGGGTGTCGGCGATCAGTTCGGCGTAGCGCGCCGGATTGGTCTGCAGGTTCATGTTGTAGCGCCAGGTGTGGTGCTCGGCCAGAAGCCGGGCGGTCTCGCGGCTGAGAATGCCGATCGAAACGCAGAGCTTCAGCTCCGGACAGGCTTCATGCACCGCGTCAAGCGTTTCGAGAATGCGTTCGAACTCCGGGGTGACGCTCCGGTAGCCGTAACCGCTGGTGACGTAGCCGAAGGAGTTTGCGCCGTGTGCTGCGGCCCGTTTCGCTGCTTCGATCACCTTCTCCTTCGGCAGCAGCGGATAGGTTTCGATGCCGGTATGATGATGGGCCGACTGGGCGCAGAATCGACAGTTCTGCGGGCAGACGCCCGACTTGGCATTGAGGATGGAGCAGGGGATGATCTCGGGGGAGAACTTCTCCCGCACCTTGTTGGCCAGCGAAGCAAGATCGAGGATGTCGGCTCCTTCGATCGACCGGGCCAGTTCGAGCGCTTCCGCCCGGGAAAGTTCAGCGCCGTCAAGCACCTTGGCGGCATTGACGATCAGCGGATTGAGCATGATGTTTCTCCGGTATTCAAAGTTCAGCATTTCAATTTTCCATAATATAGCACCGGAATCGGCAAAAATCGAATTTGCAGCTTGCATTTTCCCGCATGCGCGGTATCTTATGAGTATTTGATGTGAAAGCGTTTCATAAAGGAGGCGATGAAGGTAAGATGGATAAAGTGAGATTTGGAATTATCGGCCTGGGCAATATGGGCGGACTGCATCTGACCTGGATCAATGAGATTCCGGAGGTGGAGCTGACAGCGGTCTGCGACATCGATGCGAAGAAGGCGGACGACAAGGCGAAGGAGTACAATGTCCGCTCTTTCCACAATGCGGAGGAGCTCTTCGCCTCCGGCTGCGTGGATGCGGTTCTCATCGCCGTGCCTCACTACTCGCATACGCCGCTCACCATAGAGGCGTTCAGGCATGGGCTTCACGTGCTCTGTGAAAAGCCGATTGCGGTGACCAAGAGCGACGCGCAGAAGATGATCGATGAACATGCGAAGCACCCGGAACTGCGTTTCGGTCTGATGTTCCAGCAGCGGACCCACGAGGCGCACAAGAAGATCAAGAAACTGATCGACGGCGGCGAATTCGGCCGGATCCAGCGGGTCAACTGGACAATCACCAACTGGTTCCGCTCGCAGAGCTATTACGACAGCGGCTCCTGGCGCGCAACCTGGGCGGGCGAGGGAGGCGGCGTGCTGCTGAATCAGTGCCCACACAATCTCGATCTTTTCCAATGGTTCTTCGGACTGCCGGTGATGGTCCGCAGCTATGTCTCGATCGGCAAATATCACGATATCGAAGTGGAGGACGACGTCAACACCTTCTGCCGTTTCGCCGACGGTTCGACCGGCAATTTCGTCACCTCGACCGGGGAGTATCCCGGGACCAACCGGCTGGAGATCATGGGCACCCGGGGGCGGATGGTCTTTGAGGAGGGAGTGATCCATTTCCGCCGTACCGAGGAGGATGTTAACGACTTCTGCCGCTCCACTCCGGAATCGTTCCCGTCGATGACCACCTGGGAGATTGAAGTGCCGTACCGGGAGCAGAAAAACCACAAGGCGCATCAGGAGGTGATCCGCGACTTCGCCCGCGCGGTGCTCGATCCGAAGGCGAAGATGGTCGCCGAAGGAGAGGAGGGAATCCGGTCGGTCGAGTTCGGCAATGCGATGCTCTACTCCGGTCTCAAGGGAGTCGAGGTGCCGATCCCGATGGATACGGCAAAATATGACGCCATGCTTCAGGAATTGATCAGGAACTCCCGTTACGTCAAGAAGGAAGCGAAGACCGCCAAGGTCGATATGGGGAACACCTTCTGAGTTTTCCGCTTTCCGGGCGGTTTCACCGCCCGGAGTTCCGGCTTCAGGCGAGGGCGAGCAGAATGACCCCGAGCAGAATGAGGCTGAGTGCAATCACCTTGCCGCGGATGTTGGCGTCGTGAAAATACCAGCTTCCCGCGGCGAAGGTGACAATGCAGCTGCACCGGCGCACCAGCGAGATGATCGAAATGTGGGTGTCGGGCAGACTGACCGTGTAGAAATAGAGCCAGTCGGCGACGATCAGCAGAATTCCGGTAAGCGGAATGCTCCAGCGCCACTGGAATTTCCGCCGCATCTTCTTCCGTAGCAGCAGCAGGCAGAGCAGATAGGCCGTGCCGAGCAGCACGGCGATGTCGATTGAGAACCAGAGCTGAACGGTGTTGCGGGGGATCCGGAGCACGCCCAGCAGATACTTGTCATAAAGCGAAGAGGCGGCTCCGAGCAGCGTTCCGGCCATGATGAGGTGGACGCTCGGGTGGCGAAGCGAGAATCCCTCGAGCTTGCCGAGCACGGAAAAGCCGTAATATCCCGCGAAGATCGCCACCATGGCGACTCCCTGCCAAGGGGTGGGAATTTCGTGAAACAATACCAGACTGCCGAGAAAGGTCCACAGCGGAGCGGAAGCGCGCACCGGCGCGGCGATGGAGATCGGCAGATCCCGCATCGCATAGTAGACGCAGGTCCAGCTGGAGCCGACGAGTACGGACTTCGCGGCGATCAGCCACCAATCGCGGCTGGAGCAGGCGGCGATTTCGGCAAAACGGCCGCTCGCCAGCGATGCCGCTACGAAGAGTGTGGTTCCGGTGAGCGTGGCGAAAAAGAGCACCGGCATGACGGTGTTGTTGCGGACAGCGTGCTTCTTGCACAAATCGTAAAAACCGAGTGCGAGAGCCGATCCGAGAATCGGCATCATCCACCCGGCGTCGGTGGATATCATGATATTCCTCTGTCTGGGCTGAATGGTGATGAAACGATTCTATTAATATAGTCCTTCGGAGGCGGTTCCGCAAGCGACGGTTTTCGCTCCGGAGATCTCCGTGTCCGGAAGCGGAACTTTCGTGCCGGAAAATCAAAACCACCGGCTTAGCCGGTGGTATGCACCACGCCTTCAAGGCGATGTT
>OLGD01000286.1_pt1 | contig 106632 bp, 97 predicted proteins | sample 1605311 | NCBI WGS metagenome assembly OLGD01 (sample SAMEA3888917, study PRJEB22519) | human gut metagenome | biome: human gut; feature: human-associated habitat; material: faeces | place: Denmark | collected 2010 | reverse complement strand
CTCAATGCGGCTCCGCCCCCCGAGACCCCCCGGGTAACGGGCAAGCCGGGAGCGGCAACTTACAGAGATGAGGTGCACAGCGGAAAAAGATTCGGTATTCGGGGCAAAACCCGTCAGTCAGCTATCCGCGCGGAGCTTTTGCTTTCCTCAAAAATATTTTTTTCAAAAGTTTTTAAGGATTCTCAGGGTGCTTTTTTCAAAAAGCACCCTGAGCGGGGTACGGGGCAGCGCCCCGATAATAATTAATTCTATCTTCTGATAATATCTCCGGCGCCGACTGCGAACGGAACCGGGAACGAAAAGCGCATTTTCGGGTGCGGAGCGGAGTCTATCGGCTCGCCGGATTCGTCGCGCAGGTCGGAAACGGTGAACTGCCTGCCGGGAAGACCGGGGGAAATGATCTCCGCGGACTCACCGGCAGAGATCTTGTTGCGCTGGACGGCAACGGCGCGGCGGGTTCCGGGATCGTAGGATTCTATGACTCCGATATAGGATTTTTCGCGCACGTAGCCCGGCATTGTGACCGTCTTTGCATCCTCCGGCGGAGGCGAGAAATAAAATCCGGTGCAGTATTCGCGGTGGCTGACGCTTTCAAGCTCCGCGAGCCATGCCGGGTCGTATTTATATCCGGCGGGATCTTCGGAATATCTGTCGATCGCCATGCGGTATGTGTTGGCGGTGACCGCCGTGTAATAGGCGCTCTTCATCCTGCCTTCTATCTTGAAGCTGTCGATCCCGCTTTCTATAAGCTCCGGAATATGCTCGATCATGCACATATCGCGGCTACTCATTATGAACGTACCGCGGTCGGACTCTTCAATCGGCAGAAACTCTCCGGGACGGGTCTCCTCGGATATCTCATAGACGTGATAATTCCAGCGGCAGGGCTGGGTGCAGGCACCGCGGTTTGCATCGCGTCCGGTAAAATGGTTCGAAAGCAGGCACCTGCCGCTCCATGACACGCACATGGAGCCGTGGATGAAAGCCTCAAGCTCAAGCTCCCGTGTGGTTTCTTTTCTTATCCTGCGTATCTCGTCAAGGGTAAGCTCCCTTGCCAGAACCGCGCGGCAGCAGCCGAGCCTGCGGTACTGCTCCGCAGCTTCGGCGGAGACAATGCTTGCCTGAGTGGAGACGTGTATCCCGACCTCCGGAAGTATCTCGCGGACAAGCGCGATGACACCGAGATCGGCGGCGATCACCCCGTCAATCCCGGTGTCGGAGAGCGAATACAGATATTCCTTCAGCGCCGGGTATTCGTACCCGTGAGGCATGACGTTGACTGTCAGATATATCTTTGCCCCTTGCTTCCGGGCAGCTGCGGCGGCATCCTTTATTTCACCGACCGTGAAATTGTCGGCGGCAGAGCGCATTCCGAAGCTCTTTCCCGCGAGGTAGACAGCGTCGGCGCCGAATCTCAGCGCGGCGCTCAGTTTTTCCGGGTTTCCGGCAGGACAGAGAAGCTCGGGCTTTTTCATTGTGTTCATTACATTCTTTCCGCGATATCAGGAGTTCTTTTCCGCCTCGGCGCGGTAATCGCAGGCACTGAAGCGGTAATTGTTGTTTCCGGCGTTTTTCTCAGCTTCCGAGCCGGCAGGAGCATAGATCGTCAGCCTGTCACACCCGACGAACGCCCCCTCGCCGACCTTTGTGACGGTTGCCGGGATGACTATTTTTTCAAGCGCGGTGCAGGAGCTGAAGGCATATTCACCGATTTTGGTGACGGTTTCCGGAATCAGTACGTACTCAAGCGCGGTGCAGTTGAAAAACATTCTCTCGGCAATCTCGGTCATGCGCGGACAGAATTCTATCGTTTTGAGGTTCGTGCAGCCGTAGAAGGCATATTTACCGGCTCTTGAGACACTTGCCGGGATCTTTACCGACGATATTTTTGTGCCGTAGAAGCTGTATTTTCCGACAGTCGAAACGCTGTCCGGCAGATTCAGCACCGTAAGCCCGGAGTTGCGGAAGGCATAATCGTTCACCGATTCAAGCCCGTCATTGAAATCCACCGACGAAAGAGCGGTACAGCCCTCGAAAGCGTAGCGGTCGATGGAGATAAGCCCGGAGGGGAGGGTGACCTTTACAATTTTCGCGTTGTTCCGGAAGGCGCCCTCGCCGATGAGCTTTACCGTGACACCGGCGGCGGATTCCGGCACCGTGACCGAAACGTCCTTTCCGGTGTAGCTCTTTATTTCAGCATATGTCGAATGTATATCGACGGTGAATCCGTCGGCAACGACGGTTGATTTTACCTTCTCGTCCGGTATGCCGTGAGTGACCACGGGCGGAAGGGTGTCGCCGGCATTTCCGGAGCATCCGGAGAGCAGAGACACAGCCGCGACCGCCGCGACGAGAGCCGAAAGCATTCTTTTCATATTATTTACCCGTTTTGCATTATGCCTTTCCACAGTTATCTGACAGTATCGATATGTTATTATAGCATTTTGTACGGCGGTTGTCAAATGATTTTAATGTGAAAAACAGTACTGCCGCGGTGCTGCAATACGTAACAAAAAATTTACCCTGACGGCTTGAAATGGTCGGCAAAGTGTGATATAATGAGATGTTAAAAAGACGTAACCGTCTCTTTGGAGGAATAAACAATTGATCAAGGTTGACATATTCTCCGGCTTTCTCGGAGCCGGAAAGACCACACTCATAAAAAAACTGATTAAAGAAGCATACTGCGGCGAAAAGCTGGTGCTTATCGAGAACGAATTCGGAAAGATCGGCATCGACGGCGGATTCCTGAAAGAAGCCGGAATCGAGATCACCGAGATGAATTCCGGCTGCATCTGCTGCTCGCTCGTCGGAGATTTCGGCGAAGCACTGAAAAAAGTAGCGGAGCAGTTCAGTCCCGACAGGGTCATTATCGAGCCCTCGGGCGTCGGCAAGCTGAGCGATGTAATAAGAGCCGTACAGGGCGCAGATGTCCCCGGAATGGCGCTCAACGCCTTCACCACCGTAATCGACGCGACCAAGTGCAGGATGTATATGCGCAACTTCGAGGAATTCTACCGCAATCAGATAGAATTTGCCTCCTCCGTCATACTCAGCCGCACCGCCGGAATATCTCAGGACAAGCTGAACGAGGCGGTCGGGATAATCCGCGGCATCAATAAGGATGCATCCCTCATCACCACCCCGTGGGACGAGCTTGACGGAAAGCAGATCCTTGAGACGATGGAAAAGAAGAACACGCTTGAAGCCGAGCTTGAAAGACTTCTTGCCGAGCAGAAGGAGCACGACCACCACCATCATCACCATCACCACGATGATGACGACGATGACGAGTGCGACGATCCCGACTGCGAATGCCATCACCATCATGACGACGATGATGATGACGACCACGAACACCATCACCACCATCATCACCATGACGATGACGACGAATGCGACGATCCGGACTGCGAATGCCACGATCACCACGATGACGACGATGACGAGGATGAGCATCATCACCATCATCATGACGAAGAACACGAGCATCACCACCACCATCACGACGACGATGATGAAGAATGCGGCGCCCCCGACTGCGAGTGCCATCATCACCATGACCACGACCACGAAGGACATCACCACGCCGACGACGTGTTCACCAGTTGGGGCGTTGAGACCGCAAAACAGTTCGATGCGCAAACGGTCGAGAACTGCCTGAGAGAGCTTGATACCGGAAAATACGGCACCATTCTCCGCGCAAAGGGCATTCTCCCCGCAACCGACGGAAGCTGGCTCAACTTCGACTACGTTCCCGGCGAGATAAACGTCCGCACCGGCGCCGCCGATGTCACCGGAAAGCTCTGCGTCATCGGCGCAAAGCTCGACAGAAAGGCGATCGCCGCGCTCTTCGGCTGCAACTGACCCCTTAAGAAAGGAACAGAACAGATGGAAACTCCCGTATACCTCTTCACCGGTTTCCTTGAAGCGGGAAAAACGAAATTCGTTCAGGAGACCCTTTCCGACCCGAATTTTTTCAAGCCGGAGGACGTCACCCTCGTTCTTCAGTTCGAGGAGGGCGAGGAGGAGCTTGACCCGTCGCTTTTTGCCTCCGATAAGGTCTTTATCGAGACACTGACCGACAAATCAAAGCTCAACCCCGACAAGCTTGCCGCGCTTCAGAGAAAGCACTCGGCAAACCGCGTCATAATCGAATACAACGGTATGTGGCTGCTGCCGGAGCTTTTCGACGCAGTCCCCGACGGCTGGCTCATCTATCAGGAGATCATGTTTGCCGACGCGCAGACAATTGAGATATTCAATGCAAACATGAGAAACCTCACCGTTGACAAGCTGTCCACCTGCGAGCTTGTGGTATTCAACCGCTGTGACGCTTCGACCGACAAAACCGCGCTTCACAAACTCGTCCGTGCGATAAGCCGCAGATGCGAAATAATCTATGAAAGCACCGACGGCTCGTTCGAGTACGACGAGGTGATCGACCCGCTCCCGTTTGACATAAACGCAGATGTCATCGATATCGCCGACCGCGACTATGCCATATGGTACCGCGACCTTTCGGAAAATATGCCGGCATATGACGGGAAGAAGGTCACCTTCCTCGGAATGGTGTCGAAGGGCTCTGATCTCCCGAAGGGCAATTTTGTCATAGGACGGCAGATAATGACCTGCTGTGCAGCAGACATCACATACAGCGGCCTGCTCTGCGAGTATAAGGACAGCGATAAGATCTCAAAGGGAGAGTGGATAAGACTGACAGCCTCGGTAGACGTGAAATACTGCAAGCTCTACGGCAAAAAGGGTCCTGTTCTCACGCTCATCTCATACGGAAAAGCCGCTGCCCCTGAAGACCCTGTGGCAACATTCTATTAATAAGTCAAATAACCGATACACTGTGTATCTGATAAACAAGGAGAACCAACAATGAACAGAAAAATCTACAATCTTGTCTGTGCGGCGCTCTGCCTTGCACTCTGCATAGTGCTTCCCTTTCTGACCGGTCAGATCCCGGAGATGGGTCAGCTGCTGTCGCCCATGCACCTCCCGGTATTCATCTGCGGATTCGTCTGCGGATGGGAATACGGACTTGCGGTCGGTTTGATTGCCCCCCTTCTCCGTTCGGTTACCTGCGGAATGCCGCCGCTTTTCCCGACAGCGGTGTCAATGGCGGTCGAGCTTGCCGTTTACGGGCTTATGACCGCCGTGCTCTACGCAAAGCTCCCGAAAAAAGTCGGGTATATCTATGTGTCTCTGATCTGCGCGATGATCGCCGGCAGAGCAGCCGGAGGAGCATTCAAGTTCCTTCTGCTCGGTCTGGGATACATCAACAAGTTCACCTTCGGAATATTTGTGACCTCGTACATCACAAAGACGATCCCCGGGATCATCAGCCAGATAGTGATAGTCCCGCCGGTCGTTATGCTGCTTGAAAAGATCCGACCGGGAGTTAAAGCCGGAGCCGGAGCTGAATAAACGAAAAAAGGCTGTTAAAAAGCTCAAAGTGAGTTTTTTAACAGCCTGATTTTTATTCCGCAATGTCAACGACGGATTTCTTTCCGTCGGCAGCGGCAGCGGCCTTCATGACCGTGCGGATAGATCTCGCGTTCTTTCCGTGCTTGCCGATCACCTTACCCATGTCGGATTCGGTCACATGAAGGGTAAAGACGACGGTGTCGCCCTCTTCACGTTCATCAACAGTCACCGAGTCGGGGCAATCAACAATCGCACGGGAAATATCCGTGAGCAGTTGCTTGAGCTCCGGCATATAATCACCCGATGATATTCTGCTTCTTGAGGAGCGCACGGACGGTCTCGGTAGGCTGAGCGCCGTTCTTTATCCACTGCGCCGCCTTTTCCGCGTCGATGACGACCTCGGCGGGATCGGTCATGGGATTGTAGTGACCGAGCTGCTCGATGAATCTTCCGTCACGGGGATATCTGGAATCCGCAACGACTATGCGGTAAAAGGGAGCCTTCTTCTGTCCCATCCTTCTGAGTCTGATTTTAACTGCCATTTTTCTTTTCCTCCGAAAATATATAAGAGATAGTTTTTATTTAACAAGTTGAGTCATTGCACAACCATGTTTTCGTTTTTTTGAAGCGCCGGTGTCAGCGGAATTTCCTGCTCTTTTTCATCATGCGCCTGAATTTGCCGCCTGACAGCTCCTTCATCATTTTGCAGGTCTGGTCAAACTGCTTAAGCAGACGGTTTACGTCCTCTACCTTCGTTCCCGAGCCGGCTGCGATACGCTTCTTGCGGGGAACGTTTATTATGGAGGGCTTCTGCCGCTCCTTCGGGGTCATTGAGAGGATTATCGCCTCAAGCCTGTCAATCGCGCGCTCGTCTATCTGCGCGCCCTCAAGCTTGCTCTGGTCAATTCCGGGAACCCGTGCAAGAATGTCCTTCATCGGTCCGAGCTTCTTTACCTGCCTGAACTGGTCAAGAAAGTCCTCAAGCGTGAATTCGGAATTACGCAGCTTCTTTTCAAGCTCCGCCGCCTGTTTTTCGTCATATGCCGCCTCGGCTTTTTCAATAAGCGACAGCATATCGCCCATACCGAGTATCCTTGACGCCATTCTGTCGGGATAGAACGGCTCGATCGCGTCGAGCTTTTCCCCGACACCGACGTACTTTATCGGCTTTCCGGTGACGTATCTGACCGAAAGCGCCGCGCCGCCTCTTGTATCGCCGTCGAGCTTTGTCAGGATGACACCGGTGATGTCAAGCATATTGTTGAAGGTCTCGGCTACATTGACCGCGTCCTGACCGAGCATTGCGTCAACGACAAGCAGTATCTCGTCGGGGCTGACCGCATTTTTGATGTTCTGAAGCTCCTCCATCATCTTCTCGTCGATGTGGAGACGACCGGCGGTATCGATGAATACGATATCGTGGCCGTGCTTCTTCGCGTGCTCGATACCTGCTTTTGCGATCTCGACCGGGGACACGTCGGTACCATCGGAATAAACCGGGATATCAAGCTGTTCGCCGATGACCTGGAGCTGTTTTATTGCAGCCGGGCGGTAGACGTCGCAGGCGACGAGAAGCGGGCGTCTGCCCTGCTTTCTGAAGGCACCGGCGAGCTTTCCGCAGTGGGTGGTTTTACCCGCGCCCTGAAGACCGACCATCATTATTACCGTCGGCGGACGGGAGTTCAGGTGTATTTTTTCGTTTTCTCCGCCCATCAGAGCCGTAAGCTCTTCGTTTACGATCTTGACGATCTGCTGTGCGGGGAGAAGGCTTTCAAGAACGTCGGCTCCGACCGCACGCTCCGTTACCTTTTTTATGAATTCGCGGACGACCTTGAAGTTTACATCCGCCTCAAGAAGCGCGAGCTTTATCTCCCGCATTCCCGTCTTTACGTCGTCCTCTGTCAGCTTGCCCTTGTTTTTGAACTTTTTGAAGGCGGCGTTGATTTTTTCGGTCAGATTCTGGAACATGAATATTCCCCTCAGTTAAACAAAACGGTTCTTTATGTCCTCTGCCGCGCCGATGACATCGGAAAGGTCGATCCCGCAGGAATCCTGTATCCCGCGCAGCCTTCCGATTATGAAGGAAACGTCCTTTTCGACGCTTCCGAAGCGCTTTGCAAGTCCCAGCTTGCTTTCAAGCTCCGTCAGTATCTTTTCTCCCTTGACGATTCTGTCGCGGACACCCTGTCTTGTGATCCCGGCATCCTCGGCTATTTCCGAAAGCGACAGATCGCCGTTGTAGAACAGATCCATCGCTTCTCTCTGCGGCTCGGTCAGAACATCGCCGTAGAAGTCAAGAAGCAGCGACATTCCGAGATCCTTTGACATTTCATCGCCTCCGGAGGTGTAAAGCAAAATACATTACAGATTATATCACGTTTTTTGCGGATTGTCAAGAGTTTTTTGAGATTGCCGTGGAATTTATTTCTGCATTTTCAGCAAAAAAATTGGCTTTCTGCCGCAATTCACATTTTGCACAGCCGCTGGGAAAGCCGGAACTCAGCCACGGGCAAAACCGACCGTGACTTCACAAAAAAATGCCGGAGCATCGCCGGCATTTTTTAAGGGGCTGTCAAAAGCATCGGGTTGTTAAAGCCTCTTTTTATATTTCCCTCCCGGCAGAGCTTTGTTTCTGCCGGAAGGGATTTTTTATCATGCGGTTACAGCGCGAGGTTCTCTTTTACCGCGTTTTTCTTCCCCCACGGGTCGTAAAGACCGCCGTATTCTTCGTCGAGGGATTTGAAATACTCCTCAAGCATTGCCGAATTCGTTGTCTTTTCGCCCTGCTTGTTTGTGGCGGGGTAGAAGTCATATACGTAGCACGGATTTTCCTGATTGGTCAGTATTGCATAGGCTTCCGCGCCGGTCGTGCAGGCGGAGAACATATTGTTTTTGTCGATTTTATCGATGGCGATAACCGCTTCCGTGTTCGGCTTAAGGACATACGTGTAACGCCTGTTTGCACCGTCCTTGCGCAGTTCGCCGCTGTCATCATAATACCAAAAGCCGTTCTGACGAGCAGTGATTTCCTTGCCGATGAGATAGCTGTAATCGTGATTTTCGTCCTGAGCATGGTTCCCGACGGAAATAACACCGGTAATCGTGATTTTGGTTTCTGTATAACCGTTATAAATCACATACCATTGCTTCGGAATTCCCGGCAGTTCTTCATCGTGTCCGCTGTTGAGAATATTCTCTTCACGCACACAATGAGAAACAAGATCGGTTACATATCCGATTATCTCAATTCCATACTCAGAATGACCGTACTCAACGCTGCCGGGTTTGAACCTGTCTGCAACCGGATCGGGCTTTCTGCTCTGCGATAAGACCTTCTGAGGGAATATCTCCTCGCAGTGTCTTAGTTCGGACAGCGGAAGAGTCAGTTCGCCGTTGTCATTATAGCCATAGGCTTTCATCTCTTCGTTTGACTTTGGGTTAACGTAGGTCACCCAATAGTCATACTGCTGCTGTCTCATCTTTTCCGCAAAGAGCTCGTCAGGGTCTTTTGTGACAGCGGAGGTGCTTCCTTCGGGAGCTGACATTTTGCTGCCGGAGCAGGCTGTGGAGATAATTGCTGCTATGAGCATCAGGATGACAGATATTGCTTTTTTCATATTATCACCGTTTTACCCTACCGGCAGAGCTTTGAGGTCTGCCGGTAGGTTTCGTTTGATATTTACGTGTCTCAGTTAAGTTTATTTGCCTGTACGGTTATTGAAAAATCCTCCACACTGCCGTCCTGTGTCGTTGATTCTCCCTCAAACACATATACCGGCAGCATCACCTTGATTCCGACATCGATTGCTTCAGCCCAATAATGAACCGAAACACTCTCAAACCTCAACTCTTTCGATGCATTCTCCATCGAAATGTATGCCTTCTGCTCATCAATTCTTTTAAGTGCGCCTTCTATCGAAATCAGGTCAGCCTTGATTTTCCGTTTGTATTCTCTCCAGCGGTAGTAAACATCGACAATTTCTCCGTTGCCGTTCACACGCACCGAGACTCTTGAATTTCCGTATATTCCACAGCCGTCGTCCGTCAGGGGATGAAAAACTATGGTTTTGGCAATAACGACGGTTTCCCCTTTTGTGGTAACCATACTCTCACCTTTTGTCCAGTACGGGTCGATATTCATATTCAGAAGACCGTTTTCTTTCAGCCATTGTTTTGCTATGCTCATGCACTCGGCGTCACTTAGCTGCATATCAAACCACGTATCCTCAACCCCTGTTTTATAAACGAACGAGCCGTACTTGTCGATCTCAATATGCCTTTCATTTATGTCGCCGTAAAGCCGCGCCTCTTCAAACGTACCAAAAGCCGGGTAGTGGTATTTACCGATATCAAACCCGAATTTCTCAACAATTTTGTAATCAGTGATTACAGGATCACAGTAGATGTACCCTGTCATAGTGGACACCTGCTTTTCCAGCGACTCGACATCAGCGGATCTGACTGTCGTGTTCAGTACAGTCATATCCCCGCCCTCACCCGGAAAATCGATTTCGTATGTCCGTATAACAACTTCTTTTGACACTAAAAGAACCGCTGAAACGATTATGACCAAAGCCAGAATAATTCCGGCTATCGTGATTATCTTTTTGTTTTCGTTGACATGATTTATCCTTTCTCCGCAGTGGGGTCAATATTCGGATCGACCCGGTATTCACCCTCTGCCCGAAAAAAACGTCTCAAGCGACAAAAATTCAGCCCGTATTTGAATAATATTTCCTCTCCCAAATCAAGTGTATCACAAAAAAACGCCGTTGTCAACCCCAAATGCGGCATTTATGCAGCCGAGCCGTCATTTCCCCGCCGCATACAAAAAAGGCAGCCCTGCACATGATCTGCAAAGGCTGCCTTTTTTCACAATCCCGCCGTGATCTGTTCAAAAACCGGCTCAAGACCGCCGAAATCCATCGCGCCGCGGTATATATCCTCAACCGCAAAATGACAGGTTCTGATCTCCCCGAACAGCGAAAGCGCGCGGCTGAACAGCTCATTTTCGAGTTTTTTCAGGAATCTCAGGGCTGCACGGTGCTCCGAAAGCCCCGCACCGTCGATAAAGCGGTCGGTGTTGATTATCCGCGTCGCCTTTCCCGCATCGCAGTCGCTGACAACGGCAATCCGCTTCTCCGGGAAGTAAAGGGCATCCGGCTCAAGCAGATGATCGCGTGAGATATGCGTCTCAAGTCCAAGGCTCCCGGCTTCCTTTATCATCATTCCGAGGAAATCCCCGGCAATTCCGCGCCGGTCGCTTATCAGCCAGATCTCGTCGGCGTTTTCGGCAAAAGTACCAAAATTGCACACTCCGTTCATCCCGACCGCCGATATCTGACGCGGGATCAGCCGGAAGCCGCCGCCGCGTCCGAAGCGCTCCATCAGACGGTGCACGGCAGCCTCGGCTTTATCGCTTTTTTCACAGCCGGAGACCAGCTTTTCCCTCTCGGTTCTCAATGACCGGCAGACCGAAAAGTACTTGTAGACCGTTGCAAAAAGTCCGCTTTTTCTGTCGCACAGCGTTTTTATCTCATCAAACCGCCCGCGCAGCAGCCCGGTGTCCCAAAGTCTGCCGATATTCACGATCTCCTCGCGTGCCCCCGGATACTTCGGATCTGCGCAGTGCGGCGCTGTGCCGTCGATTATTCCCGTCCCCGCATCAAGGAGAACCACCCCGTCAAGCGAATCGCTGTCGGACGAGCAGAAATACCTCTCAACCGTATGCCCCCGCTCCTCCGCATACGCTGCAAAACGTTTCATCAGAGTAGACTTGCCCGTTCCGGGACCTCCCTTGATTATGTAGACCCGATCAAGACCGCAAAGTATCTCGTCCGTGTAATTTACAAATCCCGCCGACGTGTTTGCTCCGATAAAATAGCGTCCTTTTGTGACTGTTTCCGGCATTATTCCCACCGTTCCTTTCATAGAACCGACGATCCGGGCAATCCCGCCCGCCTGTTTTTATTCTATGCCGGAAACGCTTTTGTGTTCGGAAAAAGAAAGGGGCTGTTAAAAAAACGAGGTTTTCCTAACAGCCGCTGTATTCCGTATTTCAGTCGGCAAATGTAACGGTTACCGACCCTATCCCGCCGTCGATCTCAATGAGGTTGTCTCCGCTTCCGCACTTCTCGCCGTCGGACATTTCCCTGCCGCCGACGGTAACTCTGCCGATCCCCTTGTCGACATCAAACCGGTAAGCGTCCTCTCCTCCGCGCAGCGTAAGCTCTGCCCTTCCGACGCCGATGCTTATGCGGCTTGTCCCGGTAAGCACGCCAGCAATGTCCATGGCACCGGCTCCGGTATCGGCTTCAAGAGAGTTTATCCTGCCGTCCTTTACGCTGATCTTACCGGCGCCGCCGTCGATCTCCGCCTTTCCGGTCGCAACAAGCATTCCGATCTCCGTCTTTCCGGCACCGAGGTCAAGCTTTACAGTCTCAGCCGAGACAGAGTCTATGTCAACTGTTCCCGCGCCTGCATCAAGAGAGAGCTTTTCAAATACCGTTCCCTCCGGTATGCAGACCTTAAGTACCGCCTTCCCGTCGTATGAAAGCGAAAGACGCCTTTTCTCCGAGATCTTAAGCACCCCGTTTCTACAGCTCACCGTCAGCTTTCCGATATTGCTCTCCACACGGAACTCCCCGCCGGTAACAATCTTAAGCTCCGCCGCACCGATATTGATGTCGAGCGATTTTACCTCTTCGCCGATCTCAAATGTCTTCATTTCTCCGATCCCCCTTTTGCCGCCGAGCAGTGAAAGCACTCCGGCTATCGAAAGCACGACCGAGGCGATTATCGTAACGCTGAGCAGCACTGCAAGCGCAATTGCGCAGTACCTGATAACACTCTGCCCCGTGGTCATTTTATATCCACACCGCCGAAAATACAGGTGGCGTTGACGTAAACCGTATACGGGTTGCCGTCAGTATTCACGTGATTCCTGTCAGATACCCCGCCGAAGACGGAATTCGACCGGACCCTCACGTTCACCCCGGCAGGAACGATTATATCAACTCCGCCGAAGACCGCCGTCGCGTTGATTACGGTGTCGCCCTCAAAAGCCGCATTCGTCAGGTCGCATTTCACTCCCCCGAACACCGCGTTTATTTCGGCACCGCGAAAGACCTCGCCGTCAAACTTCATCGTCTTTCCGGAAAATGCCGCAAAACCGGTTGACACATTCCCGGAGCTGCTTTTCAGCTCGAACCTGCGTCTCCTTAAACCGAATCCGCCGAAAATCAGGCAGAGTCCGATTATGACCACAACGACCGGAAGAACCAGCTTCCATATTACGCTGAAATCAATGATATCCTGACAGCAAAGCAGAAGTATAACGCCGATAAGCAGACCGATAAGATTTCCGGTTCTGTCACTGCCGGTAAACAGCCCCACAAAGCACGGGATTATTATGAACAGCGTCCACCAGCCGTCGAAAAACACCTTTACATCGGTCACTCCGACCGCATTCAGTCCGAACAGCACGCCCGCCGCAACAAGAACCAGTCCCCAGACAATTTTACTCAGATTTTTCATAAAAACATACATCCTTTCCCGATGTCGATTTATTATATCACAAGCGTTATATAAAAAGCAATACCTATCACGAAAAAACTGAAAAAACTGCGTCCCGGAATTGGCGAGTGTGCGTAAGACAGTATTGCGCCGAAATTGTCAAAGCGGGAAACCGCATGAAGCCGATCGTGCAGTCGCTGGCGAAGCGAAACGGCGTGACCGAAAAGCTGAAAGCCGAAAACCAAATGGAATGGGTGCGGCAGATAAACGCTTGCAAGGCACAGACAGGAGTTATAGTGAAATTTGAGCTGATTTATGATTGATACCGAAACCGCCCGGACGAAAATGTTCGGACGGGCTTATCCTAACGGTAGATTTCTTCATAATTTTCTGGTATAATTTATTAAAAAAGTACTAGACAAATCTGAATCTGCGGAGGTGATAGTAGTGCTATTTAAGCCCTCGAAATCTATGAAAGTAACCGTTCTGCCTGAGCAGGAAAAGCAATTATCATCTAAAGAAAACATAGCGTCAGCATGCTTAAAAGAAAATGTGCTGGCATATGATATTTATTTACAAGATTTATTGATTGGTTTTGTGATGGTGCGGAAGTTTGATGAAGGCTCCTATTTTCTTTGGAATTATGCGATAGACCGTAAATATCAAAATCAGAATTATGGGACGGCTGCTCTAAGAGCGTTTATTCGTTTTATGAAAGATACCTATAATATGTTGGAGATGACAACGACCTATATTTACGGCAACGAACACGCAAAGCACATCTATGAAAAAATCTGATTTGTAGAAACAGATATTGTTGATGAGGTTGACTGCCATGAAGTAAATATGGTTTATGACTGCAGATAAATTCCAGTTTGTCGAGGAGAGAAGCAAACGGAAAATCCCTTTAGGAACGAAAGGGCGCACTTCTATACTCTCCTATTGAGAGTAGTGTGCGTCCTGCGGAGCTTCATTCTCCGTCAGCAGACGAAAACTGCTTGACCCCGAATGTTGTGTCACTTCGTTCAGTCAAGGTGGCTGCCCCCCTTTTTTGCGCCGCTAAAGCGGCTATCCCCTGTGGACTTGCCGTCAGCAAGTTTGAAGATTAGACATAAACAATCCTCCGTATGATCTAAACCATACGGAGGATTCATTGTTTTACGACCACCCGGCTATGTGCGGGACGCAGTTTTTCAGTTGATCTTAATCTTCGCAACAGCCTTCTTCACGTGCATCGGGATGCCGTCAGGCGCCGTCATGGGTCTGTGAGCTTCTCCGGGGAAAAGCACGGCAAACCAGCCCTCGCCGAGATATGCCTGCGCGTAATCCGCAGGTTCGGCAAGAAATTTAATGTCCCCCGCCGGATTATCCACGGTTACGCAAAGCCCCTCGGCATCGCAGACATCGATGACCTCGCGCCCGCAGATCATATACTGTATGTCGGCATAAACATCGTGTACCTCAAATCTGCCCTCGGAGCGCGGCACGGTGTCGCCCTCCGCGACATTCACGTATGCGGTGTCGGAAATGTCGTATCTCCCCAATGCCGTGCTGCCGTCGATCCCGGCAAGAAATGCGAAAACCTTCGCAAAATCCGCATTGACCGCATTGTATTTTCCGCTGTTTGAAATTCTGTCGTTTATCATAGTGTGATCCTTTCACATAAGTCCGTCGGCAATCCGCCGGCCGCACCGGCGCAACGGACAGGGTTTCAGAGCATACCGAATTCGGTGATGTAGCCCCTCCAGACGTTATACGGCTCTCCGGCAAGCATATGCAGACCGTCGCGCGCGTAATCCTCACGCAGATACCCCTCTTCATCGTCGAAAAGAGTCTCGAAGCCGAGATAGAACACGTCCTTCCCGTTCGCAAGTCCGGCAAGAAGCGAATTCAGCTCGTTTACTCTGTCCTTTCCGCGTACCGGGTACTTCTCCTCATATGCCTTTGTGACGTGCATATTCGACTGAATTATGATTTTCGCATTCGGCTGTGCGGCTTTAAGAAGTGAAACGAACCTTTCAAATCCGCCCCTGACAGCCGACGGTGCGCTTCCTCCGAGCTCGTTTATGCCGAACAGGATGTATATCTTTCCGAACTTTCTTCCGGCAAGCACCTCCGAAAGCGTCCTGTCTCCCATTCTGGGATCCGGCTTTGCGGTTTCATATCCGTTCAGGAAGGTGTAAACGGTGGCGCTGTTTTTTGCGAAATACGTCGCACCTTTGATCTCTCCGTAAAGGCTGAGTCCGACCGTCCTTGAATCTCCTATAAACAGCGCGTCGGAAAAGTAACTACCGTCATCCGGCTCGGTTGTCGGAGGCTCCGTTGTCGGCGGTTCGGTTGTCGGCGGCTCTGTTGTCGGAGGCTCCGTTGTCGGAGGCTCGGTCGTCGGAGGCTCCGTTGTCGGAGGCTCCGTTGTCGGAGGCTCGGTCGTCGGCGGTTCGGTCACCGGCGGTTCGGTAACGCGGTCGGTGGTTCCGTCGGTCCGGTCGCCCCCGCCGGAATAGCCGGGGTTGGTGATGACTGTGATATTGGTATTCTCCGGCAGGCGGAGCATTCCTTCGCTGAGAAGATAGTCTCTCCATATTTTATAGCTTTTCGCCTTGAGATGCACGCCGTCGCCGGAATAATCCGGATTCATATTCCCGTCGGCTCCGTCAAATATCGACTCGAACGAAAGATAGAACACCTTTTTCCCGTCAGCAAGCTCCGACAGGCGGCGGTTCAGCTCGTTTATCCTTGTATTGTTGAACGTTTTCGGGCTGGAGTCGGACTTTGCCTTTGTAACGTGCATATTCGACTGGATAACAATGACCGCACCCGGCTGAAGCTCCTGCAGACGGGATATCAGCTTTTCGTACCTTGTCACGATCCAGTCATAAGAATAACCTATTTCGTTTATGCCGAGAAGGATATATATCTTGCCGAACCGGTTCTTTTTCAGATACGCTTCAAGGCTGAGCGAGCCTGTCCCCGTCTCGGATTTCGAGCTGTTGAAACAGTTCCCGACGTTCATGGAGGTGCGCGCAAAATACGACGCTCCCTCTATCCTGCCGTAGATATAAAGCCCGGCGGTTCTTGAATCCCCGATGAACAGAGTGTCCTTATAGTACTCTGTCGGATTTATCGGCTCCTCCGGAGCAGCGGTCGTCGGAGAATCGGTCACTCCGGTATCGGTCGGCGCCGGCGGAACGCTTCCGGAAGGCCCGTCTGCCGTCACCGTACCGGTCACACTGCCGCTTCCCGGCTCTGTCGCCGGATCGGAAGCGCTGCCGCTGCCGTCCGTGCCGCCTCCGGGGCTGTCGGAGCCCTGCTTAAATCCGTTGCGGGCAAAGAGCATGAAAGCCTCTATCGGATTCTTTGCCCCGTCGGACGGGACGAAGAGTCCCATTGCCACAACCGCCAGCGCGGTGATTATCAGACAGACAAGAAGCGCATATCTCCCGCCGGATATGTTGCCACTGTTATCCCGCTGACCGCGCGGATCTGTGTAAGAACGGCGTTTCATAGATCATTATCTCCTTTTGACCGGAATCAGAAATTGTTGTAAAGAAACGGATCGTTTGCCCCGCACACCGCAAGGTAAACGGAATACCAGAATACCGCAAGCAGGATCGGAACAACTATGTAAGGCTTGTTCTTTATCTTCTCATAGACCCGTCTCGGCAGAGGCGTGATGAAGAACAGGCTTATCACGATGAGCGCACCTGTGGATTTCGCGTATTTAAGCCAGTCAAGCGCATAAACCTCCTCCGGAACCTTTCCGAAGAAACCGAACATCCTTGACAGATAAATTCCGACATCGGAAAGCGTCGGCAATTTGAAAAGCAGCCACGAGAATATCACGGCAAAGAACATATATATCCGTGAAAGCACGGGGCTTTCGGTGATGAAATCGATTATTCCCTTCTTTTCAAGAAGCACGAGTAGGAACAGGAACAGCCCCCATACAAGGAAATTCAGCGTGCTCCCGTGCCATATTCCGGTAAGCACCCAGACAACGAACAGGTTTCTTGTCAGCTTTATCCGGCTGCACCGGCTTCCGCCGAGAGGAAAATAAACATTCTCCTTGAACCACTCGCCGAGGGTCATGTGCCATCTTCTCCAGAAGTCCGACATTGAACGCGAGGTATAGGGGTAATTGAAGTTCTGCGGGGTCCTGTATCCGAGCATTTCGCCGATACCGGAAGCCATGAGCGAGTAGCCGTAAAAATCGAAGTAAAGCTGAAGCGCGAACGTGATTATCCCCATCCACGCAAGCGGCGTTGATACCGAGTCAAAACCGATCGTGGTGATGCCGTTCCACACGCCGCCGAAGCGGTCGGCAAATATCTTCTTCAGCCCGAAGCCGATTATGAATTCCGAGGCGCCGGCTGATATCCCGTCAAACGTGACTGTCCTTGAATCCAGATACGGTCTGAAATCCTTATACGTCTGTATCGGTCCCATAGATATCTGCGGGAACATCGTAAGATATGCGCCGTAGTTTATGAATGAAGTCTCGGATTCGACCGCGCCGTTGTATACCTCGCGCAGATATGACAGGTTTTTGAATGTATAAAAGCTCAGCCCGAGCGGAAGCGCCACTGCAGAAAGCTCAACCCCGGTGACTCCGATCTTTGAAAACAGAGGCGGAAGCATTGCCGACACGAAAGCCCCGGAATACTTGTAGGCGGCAAGAAACGCGACATTGAAAACAATTCCCGTGACAAATACCGTCTTCCGGTACCGCCCCTCTGTCTCGTTGATGATAAGCCCGAACAGATAATTCATAACCGTCGCTATCAGAAGCAGCAGCGTCCACTCATAGAGGCCCCCCGCCGCAAGCGCATAGAAGACAATACTGCCGAAGAAAAGCACGGCATTCCGTAACTTACCCTTTGTCATTCCGTGAAGAAGGACGAAAACCGGGAGAAATATAAATATAAAATCCGGGCTGCAGAAGTTCATGATACACTCCGAAAAAAGTCCTTTTGTCCGCATTTTGTGCGGTGCTTAGATTCTATCACAAAAATTCCGGGCAATCAAGTCGATACGGTGAAATTATTGTAAAGTTGTCGGGCAAAAAATCACTTTTTACCCGAGAATCTCGATGCAAAGCCGCAGGTCATGCACGGCTTCTCAACAGCTCTGCCCTTCGTAAAGCCGGCATACATCGCCGCGGCGCGTTCCGACGACAGAATCGTGTCAAGGCAGGTGCCGAAAATATTCCCGAGAGCCATCCTTCCGTCACAGTCAAGACAGCACGGAACGACAGTCCCGTCGCAGAGTATCCCGAACTGAAGCCTCAGCGCCTGACAGAACACCGCCGGGCTGACCTGCCCCTGTCCCGGCCACATAAAGCGCTCCCCGGTTTCAAGAAATATCCCGTCGCGGAGCCGGTACCCGCTGCGGTTCTTCGCAAATCCGCCGCCGTAACGCCCTTCCGCATACCGCATGACCCGCGCCGAAAAGCTCTCTCCTTCAGGATCCTCGGAATTCCACAGCTTAAGCGCCGCGATAGTCCCGTGCTCAGCCGCAGCCTCCGCGATACCGAAACAGCCGTCGAGGTATTCCTCTTCGGTCAGGGAATACCGGTTGCCCTCAAAGGAATGAACCGAGATTCCGATCCTGTAAACATTCCCGTCGGAAACAAGCTCCCGCCCGACCTCATGCAGAAGCCCGTTCGTCGTTATCATCACACGGAAGCCCCGCCGCTTTGCAAGAGAGGCAAATTTTCTTACCGACGGATGAAGAAGAGGCTCGCCCATTATGTGAAAATACAGATATTCCGCCCTGCCTTCGATAGCCGACAGGACGGAGGAAAACTCATCATCCGACATGAACCGCGCCTCCCTTGCCGTTCCGGGGCAGAAGGAGCACGCGGCATTGCAGACATCTGTTATCTCAAGATGTATTTTCTGAAATCTGCGCTTCATTTTTTAAGCCCGGAGCCGAAAAGCCGGAAGGCACGGAGAACCGCCGCCTGCGTCTTCCCGTCCGGCACGTTCCCGCACATTATCTCCGAAACAAGCCCGTCAAGCGGCATAAGCCCGACATTCAGAAACTCGTCGTCATCAAGGCAGTCATCGCCGAAGGTGAGCTTCCGCGCGGCGAACATATGGATGACCTCGTCGGAATATGCCGGCGTCGGATAGAATTCACCGAGGCTGACAAGCTCTCCGGCAACGGCGCCCGTCTCTTCAAGCAGCTCGCGTGCCGCCGCCTTCGCCGGGTCCTCGTCCTTTCCGTTCAGCTTCCCCGCCGGGATCTCAAGGATCTCGCGCCCGAAAGGATACCGGAACTGCCTCTCAACAACCACATTGCCGTCGTCGGTGATCGCAACAACGCACACCGCGCCGACGTGACGGATATATTCCCGCGTTGTGTTCTTCCCGTTCGGAAGCTCAACGGTGTCGCGGAAAACGTGAAGCAGACGCCCGCTGTATATCTCCTCGGAATCCTGTTTTTTCTCGGAAAGATCGCTGAATTTCATGAAAAACCGCCGCCCTTCTTATTTTATCATTCCCTTTTTGCTGTACCGGTGCCATGCAAAAAGCAGCACCGCGGTGTTTGCTATAAGAATTATCGCCCACGTCACCGGATAGCAGATGTATATCATCTCAAGCGACTTGCGGAGAGGATAGAACCACTGCATCCATACCGTTCTGACGCCGCAGATGCCGATGATTGAATTTATCATCATTGCCGTTGAATATCCCAGTGCCTGATTTGTGCCGCCCACCACCTGGAAGGCGCCGGATATCCACATCGTCGTCATCATGAACGCTGCCCTGACCATGCCGCAGGCTACCCCTTCCGGGTCTTTCGGCAGATATATCGCACCGATCAGCTGCCTGCTGAAGAAAAACACCGCAAATCCCGCGATAAGCGAAAATGCAACCGAAACGGCAAGGCAGACGAATATGACCTTCTTCACGCGCTTCTTGTTGCCTGCACCGATGTTCTGCCCGGCAAAGGCGACCGTTGCCGCATTGAGCGCCGCGATGCCGGCGGAAACGAAGCCTTCAAGGTTTGAGGAAGCCGAGTTGCCGGCAACCGCGCTTGTCCCGAAATCGTTTATCGCCGACTGTATCTGGATGTTCGAAATACTGTACATCGCCTGAGTGATCCCGGAAGGAAGCCCGTACCTGATTATACCTATGAGCTGGCTCTTCCAGATATGCGTCTCGCGGAGGACGAAACGGCAATCGTCGTCCTGCCGCATCAGGCACCTTATCGTGAGGAACGCGGCAAGATACTGCGTCAGCGTCGTTGCAAGCGCAACCCCCGCCGCCGCCATCCTGAAGACAATGACAAAAACCAGGTTCAGAAATATGTTGAACACCCCTGCCGCGGTAAGATAGTACAGCGGATGCTTTGTGTCGCCCTTCGTGCGGAGTATCGCGCTTCCGAAGTTGTAGACGAATATAGCCGGCGAGCCTGCGAAGTATATGATCATATACTGAACCGCCTGCTCAAGCGCGTCCTGCGGGCATCTGGTATACACCATTGCCGGGCGCGATATCAGTATCCCGACGATCATGACCGCAATTCCGGCGATCACGCTGACCGCTATCGCGGTATGCACCGTCCTCTTTGAGTTTTCCCTGTCCCCCGCACCGAGGCTTCTTGCAAGCACAACATTTACGCCGACCGCAAGTCCCATGACGGTGTTGACGATAAGCGAGATGGTTGAACCGGTGGCACCGACAGCCGCCGTTGCCGCAGAGCCCGCAAAATGCCCCACGACCGCAAGGTCGGCTGCATTGAAAAGGATCTGAAGCATTCCCGCGAAAACTATCGGCAGAGAATAGCGTATGACCGCACTCAGGATCGGTCCGTCTGTCATTTTTATGTTTTTTGTCTCAGACATTTTATCCGTTGCTCCCGTAATCAAGAAGCTCCAGCCCCTCGTTGTGCTCAAGGGTATACCTCAGGCTCCACTCACTCGTGAAGAGCAGGAAATTCTCCCCGCGGACGTCCTGCACCCATTTCACCTCGTAAAGATAGAGCTTTGACGGATCGACCCTCTCCGGAACGCGCTTCACGATCGTATACGGCTGTGCATACAGACGGTATTCCACGCCGTACTCGTTCTTCATGCGCGATTCAAGCACATCAAACTGAAGCTGTCCGACAACCCCGACATAGACCCGCTCCATACCGGAATTCGGCTCGAAGAAAATCCGTATCGCACCCTCCTGGGCTATCTGGTTGACACCCTTTGCAAACTGCTTGCGCTTCATGCTGTCGATCTGCTCGATAAGCGCGAACCGCTCGGGAGAGAAGGTCGGAATGCCCTCAAACGTGATATCAAGCGACCTGTCGCAGACAGTATCTCCGATCGAAAAGATTCCGGGGTCGAAAACACCGATTATATCCCCCGCATATGCCTCGTCAACGATGGATCGCTCCTGCGCCATCATCTGCTGGGGCTGGGAGAGCTTTATCATCCTGCCCTCCTGAACGTGCATATACTCGTTTCCGCGTTCAAATCTGCCGGAAACTATCCGCATGAACGCGATCCTGTCGCGGTGCGCCTTGTTCATGTTCGCCTGGATCTTGAAAACAAAGGCAGAGAACCGGTCGTCGCACGGATCGACAGTCCTTTCTCCCGCCTTTCTCGGAAGCGGAGAGGTCGTCAGCTTAAGAAAGTTCTCAAGGAACGTCTCAACACCGAAATTGTTCAGCGCGGAGCCGAAGAACACCGGGCTGAGCTTTCCGTTTCTCACCTTTTCAAGGTCAAAATCAAAGCACGCGCCGTCAAGAAGCTCCACCTGCCCGGTAAGCTCCTCTCTCGCATACTCGCCGATAAGGGAATCCAGCTTATCGGTGTCGGTGATGTCGCATTCGATGGAGGCAAGCCTGTCCCTGCCCCTGTGCGCGTCGGCATAGGCAAGAATGCACCGGTTTACCCGGTCATATACCCCCTTGAACCCGACTCCGCAGCCGATAGGCCAGTTCATCGGATAGGTCCCGATGCCGAATTCGTGCTCAAGCTCGTCGATAAGATCGAACGGGTCACGCGCCTCATGGTCAAGCTTGTTTATAAATGTAAAGATCGGAATGTTCCGCATCGCGCAGACTTTGAACAGCTTCCTTGTCTGCGGCTCGATACCCTTTGCGGCATCGATGACCATGACCGCGCTGTCGGCAGCCATAAGCGTCCTGTATGTATCCTCCGAGAAATCCTGATGTCCCGGTGTGTCAAGTATGTTTATGCAGTATCCTTCATATTCGAACTGCATGACCGACGAGGTGATCGAGATACCTCTCTTCTTCTCCATCTCCATCCAGTCGGAAACGGCGTGCCTGTCGGATGCCTTGCCCTTTACCGAGCCGGCTGTCTGTATAGCGCCTCCGTAAAGCAGCAGCTTCTCGGTAAGCGTCGTTTTGCCCGCGTCGGGGTGAGATATTATCGCAAACGTCCTGCGTCTGCATATTTCTTTTTCAAACTGACTCAAGTTTCTGAAACCTCCGGCATGATCGCATTATTAAAGAAGCGCCGAACCGATCGGCGTTTCATTAAAGCCATACCCTTTAATTGTATCACAAACCGCCGCATCATTCAAGATGAACAGGAAAAAAAGACGACCAATTTGACCGCCTTTCATTCTTTTTTTTTGTTAATTAATCGCCGGAAGCAAATAATCCTCACAGATATTGACCAACCCCCCTTTTACAAAAGTTCTTGAAGTTCCAAGAAACTTCTTTCAAGAAGTTTCTTGGCAGGTCCGGGCAGCGCCCGGCGTCCTCTCCTCCCCGTCAGTTAACCGTCTTTTTCACCCTCAGCCGCGCCATCGCACGGTTGAGCGCGATCTGGGTCTGGTGATATTCGATAAGGCTCTGCTTCTGCCTCAGCTTTTCAAGCTCCCGTTCCCGCGCCTCCTCGGCTCTGACGGCATCGATCTCCTCCGGCCATTCGCAGTCCTGCGTAAAGACAAGCACCTCGTCGGGGCGAACCTCAATGAACCCCTCGGACGAAAAGGCGTTCCGCCACTCGCCGTCTGACTTTATCTTAAGGCTCCCTATCTCAAGCGCCGCAAGCATCGGGCGGTGAGCCCTGAGCACCGTCAGCTCTCCGTCGGGGAGAGTGCAGGTCAGAGCCTCGACCTCTCCCTTGAAAAACTGCCGCTTCGGCGTAAGTATCTCAAGCATGAATACCGACATCCCGACTCACGCTCCCATCGTCTTTGCCTTTTCCCGCGCCTCGCCAATCCCGCCGACCATAAAGAAAGCATTCTCAGGCAGATCGTCGGCTTCCCCATCGATTATCTGACGGAAGGATTCGATCGTCTCGGAAAGCGGCACGAACCGCCCCTCCTCTCCGGTGAAGGCCTTTGCTACCGACATCGGCTGGGACAGAAATTTCTGGATCCTTCTCGCCCTGTACACCGCCTGCTTGTCCTCTGCCGAAAGCTCCTCCATGCCGAGTATCGCGATTATGTCCTTAAGCTCCGCATACCTCTGAAGGCATTCCTGAACGCCCCTTGCAACTCGGTAGTGAAGCTCGCCGACAATGTCCGGCTCAAGCACGCGGCTCGACGACGCAAGCGGATCGACCGCCGGATATATGCCAAGCTCCGATATGCTCCTTGACAGGACCGTCGTCGCGTCAAGATGCGTGAATATCGTAGCCGGTGCAGGGTCGGTCAAGTCGTCAGCCGGCACGTATATCGCCTGAACCGAGGTTATCGAGCCGTCCTTTGTGGAGGCGATCCGCTCCTCAAGCTCACCGAGCTCGTTCGCCAGCGTCGGCTGATATCCCACCGCCGACGGAAGCCGTCCGAGAAGCGCGCTGACCTCGTTTCCTGCCTGAACATACCGGTAAATGTTGTCGATGAAGAAAAGCACATCCTGCTTTTTCTCGTCCCGGAGATATTCGGCTGCGGTAAGCCCGGTAAGAGCCACCCTCATCCTCGATCCCGACGGCTCGTTCATCTGCCCAAAGGCAAGAACCGCCTTGTTTATGACCCCGCTCTGCTTCATGTCAAGCATAAGCTCGTTGCCCTCGCGCGAACGCTCGCCGACCCCGGCAAAAACCGAGTATCCGCCGTGTCCGACGGCAATGTTGTGGATCATCTCCATGATAAGAACCGTCTTTCCGACTCCGGCTCCGCCGAAAAGCCCGATCTTTCCGCCCTTTGCGTAAGGTGCAAGAAGGTCAATGACCTTTATCCCCGTCTCAAGTATGTCGCACACCGGTCTCTGGTCGCAGAGCGTCGGCGGCTCGCGGTGTATCGGAAGCCGTTTGTCGGCTGATATCTCACCGAGCCCGTCGATCGGTCTGCCGAGAACATCGATGACACGTCCGGCAAGCCCGTCGCCGACCGGTATCGTTATCCCCTCTCCGTCGCCCTTCACCGTCGTCCCGCACCGCAGGCCGTCGGTTGCCTCAAGTGCAATGCACCGGAGCGTGTCGGCTCCGAGCTGCGCGGCGACCTCCATGTGATGACCGGTGTCCTCGCACTCAAGAAGAGCATAGATCGGAAGCATGACCCCGTTTTCTATCCGGACATCGATGACCGGTCCGCATATTCTGATTACTGTACCTACCGATATTTCGTTCATAACCGTTCCCGATCCCTGACTTCTTATATCTGCTTTCCCGCCACCGCCTGCGTGGCGGCTGCCGTTTCGGAAAGCTCGTTTGTAACCGCAAGCTGACGCCTTGCATTGTAATCGGCTCTCAGCCTGTCAAGCATTTCGTCCGCATTTTTCGTCGCGCTCTGCATTGCGTTCATCCGCGCGGCGTGCTCCGATGCCGACGACTGCGAGATCGCATTGAAAAGCGTCGCGACGATGAACTGCGGCACTACCCTCTCGAACACCGCCTCAGGCGACGGGTCAAAGAGAATGTCTCCGCTGTAATCGTATTCCACCTTAGCGTCCTTCAGGTTCTCGACCGACAGCGGGAGCAGCTTTATCATGACCGGCTCCTGCACCGCGGCATTGACATAGTGCGTGAAGATCACATAAACCTTGTCCAGCCGCCCCTTGCGGTATTCCTCAAGAACCGTGTCGGTTATCACCCTCACCGCGTAAAGCGTGGGCTTCTGCACGACCCCGCGCCAGATATAATCCGGCTCCTTGCCGTGCCGCCTGAAATACTCCTCGCCCATTATGCCGAGGACGGCAATCCGGCTGTTCGGGGAAGCGTGCTTTTTCAGCTTTTCCTCCGTGAAGGCGAAAAGCGAAGAATGATAGCTCCCGCAAAGCCCCTTGTCGCCGGAAATGACGATGAAAAGCGAGTTTTTTGTCTCGGGATGACCGTCGAGATACGGATGATGAATAGGCTTTCCGGTATGCAGGAATATGTCCTTCATCGTCGCGCGGAGCCTGACCATGAATCTCACGTTGTAATCGATCATCCGGACGGTCTTTTTCATCCGCGAGGTCGAAAGCAGGTACATGGCATTTGTGATCTGCCGCGTCTGCTCTACCGCCCTTATATGCTCCTTTATCTCCGACGGGTTAAGCAAGTCCGACCCACCTTTCAAAGTGAGGCTTCAGCATCCCGGCCGTAACATCGTCAAAATCGTGAGCCGAGTTTATCCCGGCAACGACCTCCGGGCAGTTCTTTTCAAAATACTCAAGAAAAACCGGTATCATCGCCTTCATGTTCCGCGGCTCGACGCTGTCAAACGCACCGCTGCGGTATCCGAGGAGCAGAAGCGCCTCCTCACCCGGCGAATACGGCTTGTTTTTGTCCTGATTGAGTATCGCGGTCAGGCGCTCTCCGTTTTCAAGCGTCTTTTTCGTCCCGGAATCGATATCCGACCCGAAACGGGCAAATATCGCCATTTCCTTATACTGTGCAAGCTCTATCCTGAGCAGCCCCGAGACCTTTCTCATCGACTTGTACTGCGCCGCGCGTCCCACACGCGAGACCGAAAGCCCGGTATTTATCGCCGGCCGTATTCCCGAATGAAAAAGCTCCGATTCGAGATATATCTGCCCGTCGGTTATCGAAATGACGTTTGTCGGAATATATGCCGATATGTTTCCGCCGGTCGTTTCGATTATCGGAAGCGCGGTCATTGTCCCGCCGCCCTCGGCATCCGACAGGCAGGCGGAACGCTCAAGAAGCCGCGAATGGAGATAGAAAACATCTCCCGGATAAGCCTCTCTTCCCGGCGGACGGTGAAGAAGAAGCGACATCGTGCGGTAAGCCACCGCGTGCTTGCTTAAGTCGTCGTAGACCACAAGCACATCCCTGCCGTCATGCATGAACGATTCGGCTATCGAGCAGGCGGCATATGGCGCAAGATACTGCATAGCCGGGCTGTCCGACGCCGTTGACGCAACGACAACGGTGTATTTCATCGCCCCGGCATTTTTCAGAGTCATCACCACCTGCGACACCGTCGATGCCTTCTGACCGACGGCACAGTAGACACAGATGACATCCTTGCCCTTCTGGTTGAGTATCGTGTCAACGGCGATCGTGGTTTTCCCCGTCTGCCGGTCACCGATAATCAGCTCTCTCTGCCCCTTGCCTATCGGGATCATGCTGTCAATTGACAGTATCCCCGTCTCAAGCGGCCGGCACACCGGTTTTCTTGCCATAAGCCCCGGCGCAGGTTTTTCAAGCGGAGCATATTTTCTCCCCTTCAGTGCCCTTCCGTCAAGCGGAGCACCGATGGGGCTGATGACCCTCCCGATGACCTCTCCGGAAACAACGGTATCGACCGGATGTCCGGTTCCCGAAACGGTGTCGCCTATGCTGACCGCCGCTCCGGAATTGAGAATGACCGCACCGACCCCGTTTTCCTCAAGGTCAAGCGCGATTCCCCATATCCCGCCCCCGAATTTCAAAAGTTCTCCGTAGCACCTGCCCGGAAGGTTATCAATTCTTGCCACCCCGTCGCTCACTTTTGTCACCGTTCCGCAGGTGTACACAGTGCCGTTCGGGGTGAATTCCTCAACGCGCTTTTTCAGTATTTCGTTCAGCGCGCCGGTTTCAAAATCAATCATCGGTAAACCCTCCCGTCAGTTCTTCATGAGAATCCGCCTGATATCCGCGAGCTTTGACGATACCGAGGAATCGAAAACACAGCCGTCTATCTCGGCAACAAACCCGCCGAGAAGCGAACTGTCGGTTTTTATCTCGAAATCAAGCGGTCTGCCGAAAAGCTCTTCGAACGAGCTTATTATATAGTCGACAGTCCCCCTGTCAGCCCCGTCGGGAAGAGTCAGCTTCGGTTTTTTCATGCCGCCCTCCGTCAGCGCTTCATTCCGCCAAGCTCTTTTTCAAAGAAATCGGCGGCAAGACGCCTGTTGTCCCCGTTGTCGATGTTTCTGGCGATCAGCTTCGAGGCAATCGAAAGCGAAAGATCGACAACGTCGTCCTTCATGCCGGAAACAGCCTCTCTCTCCCTTGCCGCGATATTCGCGTTGGCATCGGAGATCAGCTTTTCCGCGTCGGCTTTTGCAGAACCGATGATACCGGCAGCCGTCTTTTCCGCCTCTTCCCGTGTTCTTTCAAGAAGAGCGGCGGATTCCTTTCCGGCATCGTCGCAGAGCTTTCCGTATTTCACTTTTTCCGTCTCGGCTTCGGCACGGGCGGCGGAAAGCTCCTCCCGCTCCTTATCTATCTTTTCCTTTCTTGCCGAAAGGAATTTTTTCACCGGTTTGTACACGAGAAGCCGTATGATAAGATAGAAAACGACGACATTCAGTATATTTATAATCAGATCAAACGGAACATTTGAGAGATCAAGATCCATAAAACACTACCTCCTTCCGCAGTACCCGCACCGGGGACACCGCCATTATATCTTTGTTGCGATTATAAGCGCAATGACAAAGGAGTAAATTGCGGTTGACTCCGCGAGCGCAAGACCCATAAGAAGAATGGAGTTGATCTTTCCGGAAGCCTCCGGCTGACGCGCGACCGCCTCCGTTGCCTTTGCGGTTGCGAAACCCATCATGATACCCGCTCCGAGAGCCGGAAGAAGAGCAAGTGCTGCTCCGAGTGCTGTCATAGTTTTATACCTGACCTTTCATAGGAGTTATTCGCACGCCTCGTTTATGAAGGTGAGCGAAAGTGTGACGAAAATGTATATCTGGATAAGCGGATGGAAAAGGTTGAAATACAGCCCCGCGACCGGCGCTATACCGAAGGAATATCCTCCCGCAGCCCCCTTCAGCAGATCCATAACGATAAGCCCGCCGAGCATATTTCCGAACAGCCGGCAGGCAAGCGACACCGGCACGGCGACGTCCGACACGATGCGCATCGGGAATATCACCGGAGACGGGGAGGCAAGTCCCTTTATCCTCCCGGAAAGACGCTTGTTCTTTATTCCGTACCAGTTGATGAGGAAGAACGTGATAAGGCTCATCGCAAAGGTCACGGTTATGTCCGAGGTCGGCGCGCGAAGCCCGAAAAGCTCTGCACAGGCGCACCCGAACATCAGAAGCGAAAGCGCAAACAGATAGGAGCTGAGGTTGCCCGTCCTTCCGTGGACGTTGGTTTTGGTGTGGTTGTCGAAAAACTCGACCGCGAGCTCCATCACGTTCTGGAGCCTCCCCGGCGAATCCCCGCGGAATTTCGGAACCGCAAAGACCCTGAACAGGACTGCAAGTATCAGGAACACCGCCGTCACGCCCCACATGATCACCGATGTCTGTGCAAACGACACCCCGAAGAGCGTGACCCTTTCGGAAAGCATACTGAATTCCAGAACGATCCCCTTTGAACCGCCGACAAGAATGTTGAACACCGTTCCGCAGAAGAACCACGCGGCGGCGATGAGAAGGAAGAAGAAGAGCTTTTTCGCCCTCTTTTTCTTTTTGTCGTCCGGCGCGGCTTTGCATTTTGCCGCAAGAACGAAATATCCGACAAGCGCACCGGCAGACAGTACCCCTGCCGAGGCGAGCATGACAATATCTTTAACAGCTATATTTACCATCCCCCCGAATCATCCCGCACAAGTCACTTTCTGCCGCAAATTGCCGCAAAAACGGCGGCGCCCGCCATACCGACGGCATAACCGATTCCGCAGGACAGAAGACTGTCCCGGAAGAACAGTATAACCGCTGCCGAGGCGGCAAGATAAACTCCGAGCTTTATCGCGGCAAGCGCCCCGACAGAAAGCCCGTCCTTCCTTACCCCGGTTATCCTTGCGGAAACAGCCGAGAGGAGGACAAGCTGAAGCACTCCGACCGCGATGCCGGTCACGGCACCGAAAACATTCATAGCATCCATAAACCTGATCCCCCTCCCGCAGGCGTGAAGTCACTTATGTTAATTACTTCGTATTATATCACTTTGCCGGCTGCCCGTCAATGGCGATATTAAACATTTTTCATGCCGAAATGAAGAAGAATAAGTGCAACGGTGTTTGATATCCCGCTCCAGTGCGTCCTCTCCATCCCGTGCGAGGCGTGGACTCCCGTCCCGATAAGCGCGCCGGGAACATCGTTGCCGCCTGTCCACATAGCCCCGACATCCGAGCCGTAGAACGGATAGATGTCAACGGCATACGAAAGCCCGTTTTCCTTCGCAAGAGTCACAAGCGCAGAGGTCATCTCATAATCATACGGTCCGCGGCTGTCCTTGGCACAGATCGAAACGTCGTACTCCGTGCACTGAAGATCGTCGCCTATGCAGCCCATATCGACCCCGAGCATCGATTCGATGTCCCTCGGCAGATACGACGCGCCGTGACCGACCTCCTCGTACATCGTGACAAGCATCACAATGTCGGTTTCCGGCACAAAGCCGCTGTCATGCATAATATGCACCGCAGTCAGCAGGCAGGCAACGCTTGCCTTGTCGTCGATGAACCTCGATTTCAGAAAGCCGCTTTCAGTGACTGTGGTTTTCGGGTCAAAGCATATGTAATCGCCGTTTTCAATGCCGAGAGCCTTCACGTCGTCGGCGCTCTTCACCGTTTCGTCAAGACGGACATACATATTGTCGCAGTCGCGCGCCCTTGTCCCGGAATCGCGGTAGACATGAACGGCGGGGCTTTTGGACAGAAACGTTCCGCCGTATTTTCTCCCGTCGCGGGTGATTACCGTGCAGTACTCTCCGTCAAGCGAGGGCAGACTCGGTCCCCCGACAGTCGTGAAATTTATCCCCCCTGCGGAATCGACAGATCTCACCATCGCCCCGAGGGTGTCGCAGTGCGCGCAGGCACCGACGGCTCTTTCCCTGTTCCTTCCGGGAACGGTGATGACGCCGCAGCCCTTTCTTGTCAGGTAAAATTCACAGCCTTCCGCCTCTGCAAGCTCCTTTACCACCTTCATGACCTCGCGGTAATACCCGCTGGGGCTGGGGGTAAGAAGCAGCTTTTTCACGGTGTCAAAGTAGTATTCACGGTATTTTTCAACGGTCTCGGGCATGATCCTCATCCTTCCTTTGTTTCAAGCATTATTCTGACTATCTCCCACATCCGCGCAAACGAACCGAGGTCAAGCCTCTCTCCGGGAGAGTGTATGTCCTTAAGCTCCGGACCTATCGATATCGCGTCAAGCCCCGGAACCGCCCCGCAGATTATCCCGCACTCAAGCCCCGCGTGGATAGCGGCAGTGCGCGGCACGGCTCCCTCTCCGAGAACCTTTTTAGCCGCGGAAACAAACTCTCCGGCAAGCTCCGAGTCAGCCTTCATCGGCCAGCCGGAATATCTGCCGTTTATGTCAAGATCAAACCCGAGCACCTTTGCCGCACGCTTTGCCGTCAGGGCAAGAACGTCCATCCTGCTGTCAAGCGACGACCTGCCGTGGTAAACAAGCAGTATCCTTTCTCCGTCGTCGGACAGAATTCCGAGGTTATCCGACGTCTCGACCATCGTCAGCTTCTCCGGAATGCGGCTGATAACGCCGTTCGGAACAAACGAGGTCAGACTGAATATCCGCGACGTGTCGGCAAGCGTCAGCATTTTCTCATATCTTCCCTTTGCCTTGCCGACCCTTACCTTCATGCCGGAATCGCAGGCGGGAAGCCACTCGCGAAGCGTCTTTGCGTAATTCATTATGAACGCTTCGGCACTCTCCGGCTCATCGGTGAAAATGACAGCCGAAGCCTCTCTCGGGATAGCATTTCCCCTGCCGCCGCCGGAAAGGGTCACGACCGAGAACGGATGCTCCTCATAAAGCGCCGATAGCGTGCGCATCAGCAGGATTATCGCGTTCCCCTTCTCGCGGATGATGTCCTCGCCCGAATGACCGCCGGAAAGCCCGCTGATCTCAACCGAAAGCGGACGGCAGAACGCCGGAACCGGTATCCTGTCAGGTACAAACGAAAAATCAAGCCCGATACCGCCGGCACAGCTGACGGTAGCCACACCCTCCGCCTCGGAATCGAGATTTATCAGCTTCTTCGAGCGGACGACCGAATAGTCAAATCCAGTCGCACCGTAAAGCCCGGTCTCCTCTCCTGTCGTGAACAGGCACTCAAGCTCCGGATGACGGAGCGTGTCACTGTCAAGCGCATAAAGCATGGCAGCCACCGCGCACCCGTCGTCCCCGCCGAGGGTGGTCCCGCGCGCCCTGAGCCAGCCGTCCTCGACATAAAGATCAAGCCCGTCGGTCAGAAAATCGTGCTCCGTCCCGGCGTTCTTTTCGCAGACCATGTCGGTATGCCCCTGAAGCATTATCCCCGGCTGATCCTCATATCCCGGAGTCGCCGGTTTTCTTATAAACACGTTGTTCAGGTCGTCGCGCAGGCAGAAAAGCCCTCTCTCAGCGGCAAATTTCACAATAAAATCCGCAATGCCGCTCTCATTCCCCGACCCTCTCGGCACGGCGCTTATGTCCTCAAAATAATTGAACAGCTTTTCCGGCTGATAGCCGGATATAACATATTCCTTCATGATCTTCTCCCCTCATTCCTCAGAACCGTCCGAAGCATCGCAATCCTCCGGGCATCCGTCACTTTCACTATATTCTTCCATATATTCAAGCAGCTCTTCCTCGCTCATCTCCCCGAAGTCGGTGTCCGGAACAACCGCGCGCGCCGCCCCGTAATCCGGGAACATGACATAGTACCGGTAAAGCTCCGCAAGCTCCCCGATGCTTGCAATGACACCGGAGCCGCGCGTGCCGTGCCGGCGGTATCTTATCCCGGCACCGTCAAGCGCATCCTCTACCATCCGCGACCATATGTACTCGCAGGACGTGAGATAAACCTCGTCGTTATCGCCGGCTTCAATGAATTTCTTATTTTTACCGCACAGCGGGCATACGCCGTCAACCGGTATCGCACGGCATTTCGCGCAGATAAGTGTACCCATTTTCATTTCCTCCTGTTTCTCCGGGGCATCAGCCGAAAAACCGCGGTGCCGCCGTTATATTCCGATAATATGATTATATCACCGACCGGAATTTTTTGCAATAGGGTGTTCACGCGAAAAAAGCGGCAGAGTCCGCCCTGCGGAAGTCATGCCGCCGTTCTTCCGCGAAAAGCGGTGATTTTATTGAAGAATCCGACAGAATTCCGCACCGTATCAAAAAAACAAAGCCCCAAAGAGACTTTGTTTTCCGTCTTATTTACCCAGCTCCAGCGTCCTCTCATACCCGGCAAGCACGGCATCCGCCGCCGCGCCTCTGAACGCGGATTTTTCAAGGGCATGGACTCCGGCAATTGTCGTTCCCCCGGGACTGCACACCGCGTCCTTCAGAACTCCGGGGTGAGTGCCGTTTTCGATGACCGTCTTTGCCGAGCCGAGAAGAGTCTGCGCGGCAAGAAGGATCGCCTTGTCGCGCGGAAGCCCGCACTGAACGCCGCCGTCGGCAAGCGCCTCGATGAACATGAAGGCATAAGCCGGACCGCATCCCGAAACGGCGCTTCCCGCATCGATCAGCTTTTCCTCAAGCTGACAGAGCTTACCCGAGCGGCTCATGAGAGAAAGGAACTCCTCCGTCTCATCTGCGGTCACCCCGTCGGTGCAGTAAAGTATCATTCCCTCTCCGACTGCCGCCGGGATGTTCGGCATTATCCTTATGACCGGATAATCGGCTCCGGCAAGCTCTTTTATCCTTGATATCTTGACTCCAGCAGCCATCGAAACAAGAACGAACCTTCCGCTCCGCTTCTCGAGCACCGGCCTTATCTCCGAAAACATATCCGCAAGCATCTGCGGCTTCACTCCGAGGAAAATGTAACCGCATTTTTCTGCGACCTGAGCCGCACTTCCGACAGACGCACCGGTCTCAGCCGAAAATGCCGCCGTCTTTGCCCCGTCCCTGTCGGAGACAAGTATTTCATCAGCGGGAACCGCCTTTGCCGCCGCTCCTGCAAGCGCGCCGCCCATGTTTCCGCAGCCTATGAATCCGTATTTCATTCCGTTGCCCTCATTTCCTTGTCTGTCCGTTCCCGCGGATCACGTATTTGTACGAGTTAAGCTCCTCAAGCCCCATCGGACCTCTTGCGTGGAGCTTCTGCGTCGAAATCCCCATTTCACAGCCGAGACCGAACTGCCCGCCGTCGGTGAACCGGGTCGAGGCATTGACATAGACCGCCGCGCTGTCCACCGTCCTTGTGAAAAGTCCGGCGTTTTCTTCGCTCCCGGTGATTATCGCGTCACTGTGATGAGTGGAGTGCGCGGAAATGTGTTCCGTCGCCTCCTTCACCCCGGAAACCACCTTGACAGCCAATATATAGTCAAGAAATTCCGTGTCAAAATCGCGCTCCCCGGCAGGGGTTCCGTCAATTATCTTCGCGGCTTCACTGCAGAGACGAAGCTCGACCGGCACCTCTCCCCGCGCGGCTCTGTCGTCAGCCAGACGCTTCTTCAGCATCGGCAGAAACGACGGTGCAATATCCCGGCTGACAAGGCAGACCTCGCAGGCATTGCATACCGACGGGCGCTGAGTCTTTGCGTTTTCGATTATCGCAAGCGCCTTTCCTGTGTCTGCCGTCTTATCAACGTAAATGTGGCATATTCCGGTTCCCGTCTCAATGCAGGGAACCTTTGCATTCTCGGTGCAGGCTTTTATCAGCCCCGCGCCGCCCCTCGGAATGAGAAGATCGACATAGCCCACCGCAGTCATAAGCTCGTTCGCGCTGTTTCTTGAAATGTCGGTGACGATATTGACGAAATCCGGGTCAAAGCCTACCCTTTCAAGTCCGGAGCGCATGGCTTTCACCGTCTCCGACGACGAACGGAAGGCTTCCTTCCCGCCTCTCAGCACGCAGACGTTCCCGCTCTTCAGGCAGAGCGCCGCCGCATCGGAGGTAACATTCGGACGGCTTTCGTAGATTATCGCAACCACGCCGAGCGGAACCGATATCTTCGATATCTCAAGCCCGTTTTCAAGCACATGAGCCGAAAGCACCCTTCCGACAGGATCGGGAAGAGCTGCGACCTCGCGTATCCCCTCTGCCATCCCGGCGATCCTTGAGTGATTGAGCGCCAGACGGTCGATCATGACGCCTGATATTTTCCCTCTCGCCGCCTCAACGTCCTCTGCGTTCGCGGCAAGAATATCAGCCTCAGCCTCAAGTATCGCATCAGCCATCGCATTAAGCGCGCGGTTCTTCTCATCCGGCGACAGAAGCCCAAGCCCCGTCTTTGCCTTTACCGCTTTTTCAAGTATTTCTTTCGTTGTCATGGTTATCCCCGTCTGCCTTCGGCAATGAATCTTGTCCCGACCGGCTTCCCCGATGCGATATCGTAAAGGTTCATCGGCTCAGCGCCGTTTGCGATGACCGTATCGCACCCGGCTTCACTGCAGATCTCCGCCGCGTGGAGCTTTGTCCTCATACCGCCGGTCCCGAGAGCGCTTCCCGGCTCTCCGGCAAAATTCATGACGTCGGAAAGCCTCCTCACGACCGGGATCAGCTTTGCGTCGGCTTTTTTCCTCGGATCGCCGTCGTAAAGCCCGTCGATGTCCGAGAGAAGTATCAGAAGATCGGCATTGACACTTACAGCGACTATCGCGGCAAGCGTGTCGTTGTCTCCGATGCTTATCTCCTCGGTCGAAACCGTGTCGTTTTCGTTGATTATCGGAAGCACTCCGAGCTCAAGCAGACGGTTCATGGTATTCGTGAAGTTTCCGTGCCTCTCGTCGTGCCTAACGTCGGAAGCCGTCAGAAGTATCTGCGCTACCGTATGGCTGTATTCCGAGAACAGCTTGTCGTACACATACATAAGCTCGCACTGACCGACGGCAGCCGCCGCCTGTTTCGTCGGCATATCAGTCGGCTTTCCCTTGAGCGCCAGCTTTCCCACGCCCATTCCGATAGCGCCGGAGGATACGAGGATTATCTCATGACCCGCGTTCTTGAGATCGCTCATGACCTTGCAGAGCTCCTCTGTTCTTCTGATGTTGAGACTGCCGTTCGGGTAGGCAAGCGTTGATGTCCCGACCTTGATGACGATTTTCATTTGATGGTTCCTTGATTTCAGTGATTATTTCAGGTAATTTTTGAGATAATTGTAATAGTTATAGTCGACTATTGAGGTGGCATAGCTGAGCTTGGTTTTCAGCAGGCTGTTCATACCTTTGACGTATTCCTTGATTGCGTCCTCGTCGGCACTGTAGCCCTCGGCGGGGATAAATCCGCGGTTCGGGACATACGAGCCGTATTTATTGACCCAGCACCTGGCATTTCCGTCGTTCAGGCACTTGATTATCACAAACGGGTCGGTTCCGGACATAACATCGACCCCGGTCATGAGCCTTGAGTCGTATTTCAGTCCGAACAGGTTTGAAACCGTCGGAAGAATGTCAATTGCCGAGCACGGAGTATCGACAATGACCGGCTCCTTCATGCTTGACGACCAGATTATCAGGGAGTTCCTGTAAAGGTCAAGATTGTGGAAAATATCATTGGGAGACAAGCCGTAAAGATCGCCGAGGGCGTCCTCTTTGCTGTACCCCTCCGTCTTGGTGTCGTCGTTTATCCCGTAAGGGAAGTGATCGGGAGCAAGCACAAACACGGTGTTGTCAAGGATTCCCGCCTCATCGAGCCTGTCGATAAGCTCCTTCACCATAAGCTCAACCTCAAGCTGGCACGCGATGTATGCCTTTGTCGCGGTGTATTTGTACGGCAGGTTCTGTACCTCGGCTTTGTGCTTTGTACACATTCTGTTTCCGCCGAGGAAGTTGTAGTTCGCATGGCCGCTTATAGTCATGTAATAGATGTGGAAGGGCTGGTTGTTGATATACTGACCGACCGTGACCTTTGCCACCTCATGGTCGGATTTCGGCCACAGCTTTGTGTTGAGCTTGTTGCCGTCCTTGTCCGTGAAGTTCTCAAGACCGTTTCCGACCCCGTAATACTCATATCCGAAGTTCGGTCCCCACTTTTCGCGTCCGTAGGCGTAATTGTAGGTGTGACCGTGGAAGAACATCGTCTTGTAGCCGAGTGACCTGAACTGATTGCCGAGGACAAACGGCTGATAGTTTCCGGAGTTTTTGCCCTTCAGACAGGAGGTCGTCATGTACATATTTCCGGTCAGGTTTGCGTATTCGCCGGTCAGGGTGCTGCCTGCCCAGACAGAGCAGTAGAAATTGTTGAATACAAAGCCCTCGGTCGACATCTTATATAGCGTCGGTGTAAGCTCCTTGCTTATCACCTTTCCAGAGAATCCCTCAAGGGTAAGGAATATCAGGTTCTTCCCCTCAAACATTCCGGTATATTCGTTTTTCTTTGTCGGGGTAACGTTTTTGAAATACTCGTGGAGCTTTTTTATGCTTGCGTTGCTCTCGTTGTTGATAAGCTCATCGAAATCTATCTCAAGAACGTTGTCGCCGTATACAACAGGCGGCTTGGGTTCGTCGGTATCGCTTCCGCCGGAGGAATTGCCTCCGCCGCCCGTACTGTCGCTGTTGTCTTTCCCGCTTGTATCAAACGGATTTGAAGGGTTGGTGTGGGGGGCGTCCGGGGGAAGCCCGCCGGAGCGTTTTCCGAAGATCAGCTGCTCGATATTGAGCCTCGACGCGGTAAGAACGCCAAAATTCATGTATGTGTCGCCGCTGTCGGGGAACAGGTAGCTGTAAAGCGTCCCCTGATACGACCGGTCGGCACAGGCTCCGAAGGAAAATACCGTGAACGACACCGCCGACAGAGCAAGCAGCAGCAGCGAAAAGACATACGGCACCCGCTTCAGCGGATAGAAGGTCAGCCGCTTGTTGAAGACAGCAAGAAGGATCGTGGGAAGAAATTCAAGGAACAGTGGGAACAGCTTATTGAAAATCCCGTTCATCAGCTGATCTTTGAAGTTTATCGCCGCCTCTCCCGCCATGCCGAAGTCAGCCCAGTTGTAGTAGTTTCCGAAAATATCGAAATACACGATCTGCGACGAGCAGACAAGCGCAAAAATAAATGAAAGAGCTATTATGACTATCCTCAGCGCGGTTCTGTTCCTGATAAGCGAAAGCACCGCCGACACAAGAAATCCGCCGGCAAGCGATGTCAGAAGTATGAGGAAAAACTGCCCTGCCTTAAGCCCGCCGAAGGTCGAAAGGCGCGCAACAAGCTCGCAGAAGAACATCGAAAGCGGGAAATACAGCATCAGCGGGACGGAATTTTCCCACGGCTGTTCCCTTTTTCGGACTGAAGAAATAGTTCGGCTGTTATTGTTCATTTTCGTTCCTTTCCGATGAGCATCCGGTTATCATCCGGAAGATCTCATCCGCCGCAGCTTCTCTTACCTCGCTGCGGCTTCCGTTAAGACGCAGTTTTTTCACTTTTGTTCCGTTTCTGTCGGAATACCCGATAAAGACCACCCCGGTCATTCCCTCCGGAACTCCGGCGCCGCCGCTTGCGTAGCCGGTCGCGGAGACTCCGATGTCGGCGCCGGACACTTTTCTTGCCCCCTGCGCCATTTCCGCCGCGCACTGCTCCGAGACCTCGGTGTGCCGCGCAATCGTTTCCGGCAGAACGCCGAGCATATCTGTCTTGATCCCGTTCGTGTACGAAACCACCCCGCCCTTAAGCACCCTCGACGCGCCGGGCACGTCGGTTATCCTCTTGCAGACAAGCCCCCCGGTGCAGGATTCTGCCGTGAAAAGAGTCAGCCCCTTTTCCGTGAGATAAGAAACGGTTTTTTCCTCGGGTGTCACCGGTTTTTCGCCTCCGTTCGTCTTTGCCCCGTTAACGCAATAACTGCCGTACCTGCATACCTACCGCGGGCCGGCAATTATCGCAATGATTCGGATGAAAAGTCGTATATTACTTGGTACCGAACAGCCTGTCCCCTGCGTCGCCGAGACCGGGAAGGATGTAGCAGTTGTCGTTGAGCCTTTCGTCAAGCGCGGCTGTGTAGATATCAACGTCGGGATGGTCAGCCTGAACCTTTGCCACTCCCTCGGGAGCCGAAACAAGGCAGACAAGACGGATGTCCTTGCAGCCCTTTTCCTTCAGCATGGAAATCGCATCGGAGGAGCTTCCGCCGGTTGCAAGCATCGGGTCGCAGACGATGATCGTGCGCTTTTCGATGTCAAACGGGAGCTTGCAGTAGTAAACAACGGGAGTGTGCGTCTCAGGGTCGCGGTAAAGTCCGATATGCCCGACCTTTGCGACGGGGATCAGGCTGAGAAGTCCGTCAACCATGCCGAGACCGGCGCGGAGGATCGGAACAATGGCGACCTTTTTGCCGGAAATGCGCTTTGCGGTCATTTTTGTCATAGGAGTCTCGATCTCATAGTCGTCGAGAGGGAAATCCCTTGTCACCTCATAGCCCATAAGAACGGTTATTTCCTCAAGAAGCTCTCTGAAATCCTTCGGTCCCGTCCTCTTGTCGCGCATGATAGTCAGTTTGTGCTGAATAAGCGGATGGTCGATAACGTGCAGTTTTCCCATAATTGATAATCTCCTTTTATTACGGTAGGCGCATTTTCCGCGCCTCGAAAAATCTTTGCAATCATTATACACCATGACGGCGTGATTTTCAACACCTTTTTATAAAATCCGGGAAAATAAAAAAACCGTTTTGCCCGCAGTTTTTGTCATAATGTAAAATCGGAGCAAAAAGGGCTGAAAAAACACACGGTCTGTTGACAAATCCGATGCCGTGAGTTATAATAATGTACACTTATTTTTCAAAGGACATTCCGGTGAATGTATAAACACTTCATAAAACGCGCCGCCGACCTGATCATCGCGTTCATCGCGGCGGTCATGCTCATCCCGGTGTGGCTGATCCTTTCCCTGCTCATCGTCATCGACGACAGGGGAAGCGTGTTTTTCGTCCAGAAGCGCGTCGGAAAGGGCAAAAAGCTCTTCCCGATCCTGAAATTCCGGACAATGAAAACAAAGACCCCGCACGACACGCCGACCCACCTCCTTTCCGACCCCGATCAGTACATCACCCGCGTCGGCAGATTCTTACGCAAAACCTCGCTTGACGAGCTTCCGCAGCTGTTCAACATAATCGCCGGTCAGATGGCGATCGTCGGACCGCGTCCGGCACTGTGGAACCAGTACGACCTCATAGAAGAGCGCGACAAATACGGCGCAAACGACATCCGTCCCGGCCTTACGGGGCTTGCCCAGATAAACGGCAGGGACGAGCTTCCGATACCCGAAAAAGCCCGTCTTGACGGAGAATATGCAAGGTCTGTCAGCCTGAAAACCGATATAAGCTGCATTCTCGGAACCGTATCCGCAGTCCTCCGCCACAGGGGAGTCGTCGAGGGCGGCACCGGAACGCTTGACAAAGAGAAAAACGACAGCGGGGCATTGCCTGATAATTCCGGAGAAAAGCCGTAATCCGCTGCATCTGACAAGCGGTACGGCGTTCCGTCCCGTAATTCCGGCACAGTGCCTCACTTACTTCCGAAAGCATCCTGCCATGAAGTATCTTATAATCACAAATCATTCATATATGCTCTGGCAGTTCCGCAGGGAGCTTATTACCGAGCTTCTTGCGCGCGGCGAGGTTGTCGTCTCCACCCCGTTTGTCGGACGCGAAAAAGAGCTGTCCGGGATAGGCTGCCGTCTGATAAAGACAGAGGTTGACCGCAGAGGGGCAAACCCGGCAAAGGATTATGCCCTTTTCCGGAAATACCGCCGGATCATCGGCGCGGAAAAGCCCGACGCGGTCATTACATATTCCATTAAGCCGAATATCTACGGCGGGATCGCCGCCACACAGGCAGGAATTCCCTATTTTGTCAATGTTCAGGGGCTCGGCTCGGCGTTCAGCAACAGACTTCTTGCACCGCTCGTAACCGGGATGTACCGTCATGCGCTAAAAAATGCCGATACCGTGTTTTTTGAAAACTCCGGCAATCTTGAACGGTTCGTGGAAAAGAGGGTGGTTGCCGCCGACAGAACCGTACTTCTTCCCGGCGCGGGTGTCGATACCGATTTCTACCCGTACCGCGAATATCCGTCGGAGGAAAACGGGCTCCGCTTTCTCTTCGTCGGCAGGATCATGAAGGAAAAGGGTGTCAACGAGCTTTTTGCCGCCGCCGAAAAGCTGAAGAGCGAGTACGGCGATAAGGTTCATTTCGATGTCGCCGGATTCTTTGAGGACGCATATTCCGACCGCGTGAAGAAGCTGTCCGACAGCGGGGTCATAACCTACCTCGGCTTTCTCGAGGACGTCCGCCCGCTCTACGAAAGCTGCCACTGCGTCGTCCTCCCGTCGTATCACGAGGGAATGTCAAACGTCCTCCTCGAGGGCGCATCGACCGGCAGACCCCTGATAACCACCGATATCCCCGGCTGCCGCGAGGCGGTCATCGACGGAAAAACCGGCTTCCTCTGCCGCCCCGCAGATACCGCATCGCTCTATGACGCAATGAAAAAATTCGCCGCAATGACCGGCGATGAAAGAAGAAAAACGGGACTTGCCGGGAGGGAGCATGTGGAAACCCGCTTCGGAAAGAATTACGTTATCAGTACAACAATGAACGCCGTCGGCAGAAAACAGAGGATTGCTCAATGCCTGAAATAAGTGTGATAATGGGAATATACAACTGTGCCGATACCCTTCCCTCCGCGATCGACAGCATCCTCGCCCAGACTTATACAGACTGGGAACTTATTATGTGTGATGACGGAAGTACAGATAACACTTTCTGCATTGCCGGAAAATATGCTGAACAATATCCGGAAAAAATCATACTTCTGAAAAACGAATGCAACAGGGGACTCAACAAAACCCTCAACATTTGTCTCGGTGCCGCCAAAGGAGACTACATTGCGCGGATGGACGGCGATGATACCTGCTCAGCAGACAGATTTGAAAAGGAAATCGCCATTTTGAAAGCCACTCCGTCGCTGGCTGTTGTCAGCAGCGGCATGGCGTTTTTTGATGATGGCGGTATTTGGGGAACGATAACTCACCCCGAGCATCCGACACGGAAGGATTTTCTGCACGGCTCTCCCTTCTGCCATGCTCCGTGCATGATGAGACGCGATGCAATTGTATCAGTTGGCGGCTACAGCGAAGGCAAACGTCTTTTACGTGTCGAAGATTATCATCTTTGGATGAAGCTATATGCAGCAGGATATTCCGGGTACAACATTCCGGAAATTCTGTATTCCATGCGTGACGACTGCGCCGCTTATAAAAGGCGCAGATTCCGGTTCAGAATCAATGAATCCAACGTGATTTGCCTCTGTGTAAAAAACCTCAGGCTGCCGGTTTACGGATATCTGTACGCTCTCAAGCCTATAATAGTCGGTCTGCTGCCGGAAAAACTCTATACCTCCCTTCACAAAAGGAAACTATCCCACCGGAGCCCCAAATGATCCCCCCACACATCCACTACTGCTGGTTCGGCGGTGCTAAAAAGCCGCGGCTTGCCGAGAAATGTATTGCAAGCTGGAAAAAGCACTGCCCCGGCTATGAAATCACCGAATGGAACGAAAGCAATTTCGACATTTCGGCTTATCCTTACGCGGAATACTGCCTGAAAAACCGCAAATGGGCGTTTCTCAGCGACTTCGTGCGGCTTGATGTCGTTAACCGTTACGGCGGGATCTATTTCGATACCGACGTTGAGGCGGTGCGCTCCTTTGACCCGCTGCTTGAATACGGCGCGTTTTACGGGTTTGAAAACGACGACAACATTGCAACCGGGCTTGGCTTCGGCGCGGAGCCGGGGCATATAACCGTCGCGGCGATGGAAGAACAGTATCTCTCCCTTGTCCCCGACGAAAACGGCGCTTTCCCGACGGTCACCTGCCCCGTGCTTAACACAAAAGCCCTTGTCCCCCTCGGGCTTGAAAAAAACGGGCAGCTTCAGACGGTCGCCGGAGCGGTCATTCTCCCGACGGAGTACCTCAACCCCTACGACGACCCCACCGGCAGACTTCTCCGGACGGATAACACGTACTCCATTCACTGGTACTCAAAAAGCTGGATGAGCCGCGCAACGGTTTTCAGAAGTATGCTGACAAAACCGTTCCACCGGGTGTTCGGGAAGGATTGTTTCAGAAAGCTCAAATAGAGGAACTGCTCGCACCGGCTCACCGCCGAAAAAATCACCTTTCGCCTTTTGGTTTCGGAGGCATCCAATGAAAAAAATACTGATCGTCTCACACGCAATGGAGATCGGCGGGGCGGAGCGCGCGCTTGCGGGGCTTCTGTCTGCCTTTGACCCTGAAAAATACTCGGTTGACCTGTTCCTGTTCCGCCATGAGGGGGAGCTGATGGGTCTTATCCCCGAGGAAATAAATCTCCTCCCGGAAAAGCGGGCGTATTCGTCGATGGCGGTTCCGATCGGCAGGGCGCTGAGAGAGCTGTGCTTCCGTGTCGCCTACGGCAGATGGCGCGGCAAGCGTGCGGCGGCAAAATATACAAAAGAGCACGGGATAAACGGCGGCGCGGTCGCCCTTGAGTACAGCCACAGGTACACCGTGAAGTATATGCCGCAGATAAGCGCGGAGGAGTACGACCTTGCGATAAGCTTCCTCACCCCGCACTATTACGTCGCCGAAAAGTGCCGCGCGAAGAAAAAAATCGCGTGGATCCACACCGACTACTCATACATCGACGTTGACACCGTATCGGAGCTTGCAATGTGGTCGGCATACGACAGAATCGCCTCCATCTCCGACGACGTCAGCACGGCATTCACAAGAAAATTCCCGTCGCTCTCCGGCCGGCTCATCCGGGTGGACAACATAATCTCCCCCGACGGCATCAGAAAATGCGCGGCGGCAAAGGACGTGTCCGGCGAGATGGACGGGAAGATAAAGCTCCTGTCCTGCGGCAGGTTCTGCGAGGCGAAGAATTTCGATAGCATCCCGGAGATCGCAAGACACCTTGTTGACCTCGGGAACGACATAAAGTGGTACATAATCGGCTTCGGCGGCGGCGAGGAGCTTATCCGCGCGAAGATCGGCATCCACGGCATGGAGAACCGCGTGATCATCCTCGGCAAGCGCGCCGACCCGTACCCGTACATGAACGCCTGCGACGTATACGTCCAGCCCTCCCGCTACGAGGGAAAGGCTGTCGCGGTGAGAGAGGCGCAGATCCTCGGCAAGCCGGTCGTCATAACCGACTATCCGACATCCGCAAGCCAGCTTGACGACGGCGTTGACGGCATAATCGTCCCCCTCGACCCGCAAGCCTGCGCAGAGGGCATCTCCGCCCTCCTGCACGACGCGGAGAAAATGAAAAAGCTGAGCGAAAGCTGCCTCTCCCGCTACTACTCCGACCGCGGGGAGATCGGGAAGGTGGTGGGGGTAATTGAGGACTGATAATCTGCCGGCTGCTGACGTGAAAAAGCGCAATTCCGGCATTGAACTTCTGCGGATCATCGCCATGTTCTCGATCGTGGTTCTTCACATTGTCGGAATCGGAGGAATCAACAACGCTTACCCGCTTCACAGTGCCGGATATGCCGCCGCTCTGCTTCTGCGCTCGGTTACCTTCTGCTCGGTCAACTGTTACGCGCTTATCAGCGGATACGTCGGCTGTACCGGAAGAAAAAACGCCGCAAAGCACGTAAAAAGCATACTCAACATATTGGTTCAGACGCTTTTCTGGTCATTTCTGATAGCGCTCATATTCTTCGCCTGCGGCAAAACAGGGATAAAAGGACTTGCAAAAAGCCTGTTTCCGCTGATGATGCACCAATACTGGTATTCCTGCGCATATATCGGGCTTCTGCTTCTTTCGCCGCTTCTGAACTTCCTTCTTCAAAAGCTGTCCGTGAGGATGCTCAGGTTCATTGAGATCACGGTTATTACAATAAGCGTTTATCTTACGGTATTTTTCTTCGGAGATCCGTTTGGGCTGTCATCGGGATATTCGACCCTGTGGCTGATCCTTCTGTACCTTCTCGGCGGATGCATCAGACTTGATGAAGGCTTTTTCAGGTTGCTGAAAAGCCGCGCCGCGATAAAATGCGCGGTCTGCTGGGGCGTTATATGGCTCGGAACGTACGCTGCCCAGCTCATAACCGCCATGATTTTCTCAACGCCGAGATATGACGTTGCCTTTTTGAGATACGTCTCTCTTCCGAATCTGCTTGTCGCCTGCGTTCTGCTGGCTGCATTTTCCTCTGCCGATTTTTCCATGCCGCGCTGGTCAGAAAAAGCCGCAAGATGCACGTTCGGGGTGTATCTTATCCACATTCACCCGTTGGTGATAACGTTTTTGCTGGATAACAGGTTTGCCTTCTTTGCAAAAACTCCGTTTTTCGTTATGTTTTTCGGCGTCATCTGCATTTCCGCGGCAATTTACGCAGTATGCACTCTCATCGAATACGCAAGACAGCTGCTGTTCGGTATCATAAAAGCCGACAGAGCAATAACCAAAACATCGGAAGCGATCTGCTCGCTCACCGGGAAGTACATGAGGTTTTTTGAAAAGTGGATGTAAAGGTCAGCATAATCGTCCCGGTATACAACGTTGAAAAATACCTCCCGCGCTGTGTTGCGTCGCTCCGGGCGCAGACTCTTGCCGACATTGAGATCATCCTCGTTGACGACGGCTCGCCCGACGGCTGCCCGCAAATGTGCGACCGCTTCGCCGCAGAGGACACGCGCATACGGGTGGTGCATAAGGCGAACGGGGGACTCAGCAGCGCAAGAAATGCGGGAATCGACGCTGCAGCCGGGCAATATCTCGGGTTTGTGGATTCGGATGATGCAGTAAGCCCCGATATGTACGAAAAAATGGTCGCGGCTATTGAAAAAGACGGGACTGACTTTGTAATGTCAGATTACATCCGCGTCCCGTCGGAAGCTCCGGAATATCTCAAAACAACCGCTATTGCCGGCGGAGTTTATTCAAAAGCTGATATCCGGGAAACAGTCTTTCCCGCGCTGATCATGGGGCCGGACCTGAACTACGGTCCTCTGCTTTCCGTTTGTCACTGTCTCTATCGCGCTGATTTTCTTAAGCGAAACAATCTGCGCTTTGAAAATAACGTGCGTTGGTCAGAAGACAACATATTCAGCGCCGAGGTCGGGTATTGCGCCGACAGCTTCACCTATCTGAAGGGCGAAGGGTTATACCGTTACTATCAGAATCCCGGAACGATAACAACCTCATATCGCCCCGCTGCATGGGATGTTTACTGCACAATGAATCGTAAACTCCATGCGTACTTCGGCAGCAAAACGGATTATGATTTCACAAATCAGCTGAAGCTTCACATTATCTTCTACGCCTGCTTCTGCATCAATCAGACCGCCTGTCTGCAAAGCAAAGAGCGGATCCGTGTCATTAAATCCATTCTGTCATCAGAAATACTCTCCGGTGCTTTCACCGGACTTGACAAATGCGGAATGAACCGTAAACTGCACATTCAGCTATGGCTGATGAGGCACAAGTGCAGCAGACTGCTCAGCAGATTCGTTGCAAGAAGGTAATACGCTATGACAGTATCGATAGTTTTTCCTGTTTACAACAAATCAGAACTCCTCCCCACCACCCTCCCCTCCCTGCTCTCGCAGACATACCGCGATTTTGAGCTTATCGCCGTTGACGACGGAAGCACCGACGGAAGCGGGGGTTTCCTTGACAGGCTCGCAAAGACCGACACGCGGGTAAAGGTCATCCGCCAGCCGAACGCGGGAGTGTCCGCAGCCCGGAATGCCGCCCTCGACCGTGCCTCCGGAGACTATGTCGTCTTCGCCGACGCCGACGACACCGTCTGCCCCGACTGGCTTGAGGTTCTGGCAAAAGAGGCAGAAACCAGCGGAGCGGATATTGTTGTGAGCGGATTTTTCTCGACAGACAGTAACGGGAAGGCGCTTGACACCGTCCTGCCTCCCGAAGAAGGAAATATCACGGGAAAAGAGTTTTTAGGCAACTTCTATGCCCACCAGTCCAACCACGGTCTGCCCGGCTTCGGACACGGAAAAATTGTCAGGCGTGATTTGATTGAGAAAAACAATATCCGCTTCACCCCCGGTCTGAAGCTCGCGGAAGACCTTGACTTTTTCGTCCGGCTTTACGATAAGGCAGAGACGGTGCGGACGGTACGGTACGCGGGGTATAATTATCTTCAGGGCGCCGAAAACTCCACCGGCGGCAGCAGCGCGTACCGGGTGGATTACCTTTCTCAGGTCAAAATATGGCTTGGCATCGTTTCAATACTTACGGCTCACGGAGAATACTGCGGAGAAAACAGGGCGTTTGCTGACGAAAAGCTCGGCGGGTACATCAGCTGTGCAATGCTGTACCGCTCCGATGTCAACCGCACGTCCGCATCGGAAATGCGGCGGCTCTGCGGGGATATCAGGGCAGTCGGCAACGGTGCGCTGAGGCCTGCGGCATGGCTTTACAACATAAGGCTCGGAGGGCTCTGCCGCCTTTATGCGTGGCTTTACCGGAAATTCGGAGGTGCGAAATGAAATATCAGCCGTATATGACAGTATTCACACCCGCCTATAACCGGGCGCACACACTGACGAGGCTCTATGAGTCGCTGAAAAATCAGACGGCAGACGGCTTTGAATGGATAGTCATCAACGACGGCTCGACCGACGGAACCGAGGAACTGCTTGAAAAATGGTCGGGCGAGGACAACAGCTTTGATTTTTCATACCTGACGGTTGAAAACGGCGGAAAGCCGCGCGCAATAAACCGCGGAGTCACAATGGCACGCGGGAAATACTTCTTTCTTGTCGATTCCGATGATTACCTCACCCCGGACGCAGTCGAAAAAATGACCGCATGGGCAAAGGAAACCGAAAACGACCCGGCATTTATCGGTGTCGGCGCCGCAAAAAGCACTCCCGACGGAAAATATCTCAAGGGAACACCGCCGAAGGTCGGCGCAAACGGGTATGTGGATGCAACAAACCTTGAACGCGCGAAATACGACCTTGATGCCGATATGTGCGAAGCATACCGCCTTGATATTTACCGGAAATATCCGTATTTCACATACGACGGCGAGAAATTTGCCCCGGAACAGATAACGATGAACGAGATCGCGCTCGACGGCTACCGTCTGCGTTGGCACAGCGACATTATCTATATCTGCGAATATCTTGAGGACGGACTGACAAAAGGCAGCTCCGCGCTTGAGAAGAAAAACCCGATGGGATATGCCGCAATGTACAACCATATGCTGAAATACGGCTACGGCTTCCGGCGCAGGTTCATGATCGCCGCGCAGATGACGGCTCTGTCGCTTTATGCCGGGCATCCCGGATATCTGAAGGAAACAAACAGCCTCCCGGCAACGGTTCTGTCGTTCCCGGTCGGCGCGATTCTTGCCATACGGCGCAGGCGGCAGTTTTCAAAAATATAAAATGAGGTCATTATGAGCAGACTTGCGGTAATCGTTCCGGTTTACAACGTTGAAAAACTCCTCCCCCGCTGCCTCGACAGCATCCTTGCCCAGACATACCGCGACTTCACGCTGATCCTCGTCAACGACGGCTCGACCGACGGAAGCGGAAAAATCTGCGACGGGTACGCTGAAAAGGACGAACGGATAAGGGTCATACACAAGGAAAACGGCGGAGTCAGCTCTGCGCGGAATGCGGGGCTTGATGCCGCAGACGGAGAGTACATCACATTCATCGACTCCGACGACGCGATCCCGCCGGGATATCTTGAAACGCTTTACATGGCGGCAAGCGGGAGCGGAGCGGATGTTGCCATATGTGATGTTCTGTTTCTCAGCGGGGATAACGCAAGAAGGCGCATTTCCTGTGACCGTGACTTCCTTTCCGGCAAGGAGGCTGTTGAGCTTATTCTCTCCGAGGTCGGAATAAACGCCGGACCGTGCGGGAAGCTGTTCAGGAGGAATATTATCGGGGATCTGCGCTTCCCTCCGATGAAAATATATGAGGATCTTATATTCAACCTCTCGGTTTTCGGCCGGGCAGAAAGCGTTGTGAACTGCAAAACCGAGTATCTGTATTATGACAATCCGACAGGCGCGATGGCGGGCGAGCGCAAAGCCCCGCGCGAGGATGCGATTCTTGCCGCAGAGCTGACGGTGCAGTACCTTGAATCCAACCGCAGCACTTTTTCCGGCAAACCTTTTTACACCGCGTCGTCGCGCGTCATGTCTTATATTTATGATTTCTGCGACCGCCCGGATTCTCCGGAGAAAAAGAGCTTTATTGACCGCGCCGTGAAATTTTTCGCCGACAACCGCCGCGAAATCCGTCGCTGCGGCGCCTTCCCCAAGAAAGAAAAATTACTGTTCCTGCTTGCGTCCCGCGGGGTGCTTTACCGGAACGGAAAGCTGACAAAACTATGAAAAAAATCATCATGTACGGTCACGGCGGGTCGGGAAACCACGGCTGCGAGGCTATCGTCCGGTCAACCGCCGCAATGTTCCCCGACAGGCGGCTGACGCTTATGTCGCGGGCGCCGGAGGAGGACCGGAGCTGTGGGACGGACAAGCTCTGCGACATCGGAAACGAGTTCGGAAGGTATCGCCGGCTGTCTTTTGAATTTGTTTCGGCATATCTTGCCCTGAAGCTGAAAAAAGACTACACCCCGCTTGATATGCTCGCCTGCCATGAGCCTGCAAAGGTCGCCGGCAAGGGTGATATTGCCATCTCTATCGGCGGCGACAACTACTGCTATGCCGACGTGAACGGATACGTGTACCTCCACGGAATCTACCGCCGGCGCGGGGCAAAGACCGTGCTGTGGGGCTGCTCCGTTGAGCCTTCTCTGCTTGACAACCCGAAAATTGCCGCCGATATCGCGTCATACGATCTCATTACCGCGCGGGAGAGCATCACTTACGGGGCGCTTAAAAAGGTCAACCCGAACACCGTTGCCGTCACCGACCCCGCATTCGGGCTTGAAACGATAGTCCCGCCGCTTCCGGAGGGCTTTGAGCCGGGAAACACCGTCGGAATCAACCTCAGCCCGCTTGTAAAGCTGAGCGAGAAGCTCCCCGGAGTCACGCTTGAAAATTATAAAGCGCTGATCTCGCACATCCTTGACACGACCGGCATGAAGATCGCCCTCATCCCGCACGTCATCTGGCAGGGAAACGACGACAGGGAGGCTCTTGCGGAGCTTAAGTCGTTCTTCCCGGACAGCGACAGGATAATTACCGTCCCCGACATGGGCTGCCGGGAGATCAAGGGGATAATTTCAAAGTGCCGCTTCTTCGTCGGCGCGCGCACCCACGCAACCATCGCCGCATACTCGTCAGCCGTCCCCACCCTCGTCGTCGGCTACTCGGTCAAGGCAAGAGGCATCGCCCGCGACCTCTTCGGCGATGAAACCGGCTGCGTCCTCCCCGTGCAGTCCCTCCGCGGGAAAACCGACCTCACCCGGGCGTTTGAAAATATCGCGGAAAACGAAAGCGCGATAAGGGACAGGCTCGGAAAGCTCATGCCTGAGTGGAGGGAGAGAGCTGGGGCGGCGGGGGAACATCTCAACAAGCTCCTTGAGGAATAAACATGAGCAATCTGATTTCACTTATCGTACCGTGTTATAACGTATCGGCAACGATCGAAAAATATTTTGATTCTGTCCTTTCCCAGACCTACAGAAATATCGAGATAATCGCAGTCGATGACGGATCAAAAGACCGAACCGGAGAAATCATTGACAGCTATACAGATCGCTTTGCGGCCAACGGAATGAAGCTCATTCACGTAACTCAGGCTAACCAAGGGCTCGGCGGCGCAATTAATACCGGACTGAAATATGTAACGGGTGACTTTCTGTGCTGGTCAGACCCGGACGACTTCTACTACCCGGAAGCGATGGAAATGCGCCTCAACGCACTGCTTGACCACCCGGAATATGCAGTTGTCACCAGCGATGCAGACGTATATACCTTTCCCGACCTTTCCGCCCCTACCGGCAGAGAAGCATCAAGGCTGAGACATAACGCAGAAGAAAACCAGTTTGAATTGCTTCTGAGTGAAAAATCGATTTTCTGCGCGGGCTGTCACATGGTAAGAATGTCGGCATTCGACAAGGCTAATCCCGACCGCGAAATATTCACCGCAAGAAGGGGACAAAACTGGCAGATGCTCCTGCCGGTCTATTATAAATTCAAACGGATGTACATCGATAAACCTCTTTATGCATATGTCGTTTATCCGAGCAGTATGTCTTCCGGAGATATAACCGAAAAATCCGTGCTTACCCGGCTTTCCGAGCATAAAGAGATCATAATTGAAACCCTGAAGCGTATACCCATGCCGGAAGATGAGCGTCTCTCTTACATGAAAATGACCGATGCCCGCTATGCACTCAAGCATTTTTATACCGCCATCGACTTCCGCGACAAAAAGCTCCTGCACGAGCAGTATGACCTGCTTAAGCAGTACGGAGAAAACACCCCGGAGATCGACAGACTTTACCGACGCAACCGGTCGGTATTCGGGAAAATGTATTACAAAACCAAAGAACTGTTTCAAAAAGGGAAAGCCGGAAATGGACAATAACACAGCCTCGCAGAATACAGCATCTGACATTCAAGTAGCTCTCTCCCGTGAATGGAACCCCTGCATTTCAATAATCGTCCCGGTCTACAATGCCGAACAATTTATAGCCGACACACTTGACAGTATTTCTGCCCAAAGTCTGAAAAATATTGAGATTCTATGCGTTGATGACGGCTCCGATGACAGTTCCGCGGAAATAATTCAAAGAAAAGCGGCAGAAGATTGCCGGATCAGATATATACATCAAAACAACGGCGGGGCGGGTTCGGCAAGAAACACCGGAATCAGGGCATCAACCGGAAAATATATTGCTTTTATGGATGCCGATGATTCATATCCGGACAATTCGGTGCTTGAGTTGATGTTCAATGCAGCGGAAGCCAATTCCGCGCTGATATGCGGCGGATCAGCTGTTGATGACATCAATAATCTTGGCAAAGGTAAGCGTTCATTCTCCTCATCCGAGATAATATCATTTGCCTCATATCAATTTGATTATCTGTTTCAAAGATTCATCTTCAACCGCAGCTTTCTTATCAGTGAAAACCTGTTCTTCCCCCCGTACCGGGTATACGAAGACCCGGTATTTCTGACAAGAGCAATGATCCGCGCCGGACGGTTTTATGCACTGACTCAGCCGACATACAGATACTCAGGCTCCCACCAGTCGTCCAATCTCAACCTGACAAAGCTCAAGGATTTTATCAGAGGCATCACGGACATTCTTCTTCTGACATCGGAAAACGCTCTCATGGAGTTGCATAAAACAACATTCGAACGACTCAACAATCAGGTCAGCTATTATGTCGAAACAATGATGAACGATTCGGACGACGAACTGTGGTATCTGCTGATAAAAGCAAATTCGGCAGTCAATCCCGATATTATTTCAGCCGGCGGAAACGTCTGTCTGATCCCGGCAATCAGAACAATAATTGAATCCGGCAGGAAATACAACAAAATCCGCAATTCAGCGATTTTCAGGCTGCTGAGAAAAGTGACCGGAAAACACTAATCCCGAAAGGACCCCCGCAAACCGCAATGACCCAACCAAGCAATAAGGATTTCACCACAATAATAACCTCCGACAAAAAGCTCTTTGATCTCAGTCTCGGCGAGCTTTTCAGATACCGCGACCTTGTGTTTCTCTTCGTTAAGAGGGACTTTGTGTCGAAATACAAGCAGACGATACTCGGTCCGCTGTGGGCGGTCATTCAGCCGCTGCTCACGACCGTGGTGTTCACCGTCATATTCGGAAATCTTGCAAAGCTGACCACCTCCGACTCGGCGGTGGCATCGGCTGCCGTGCCGTCGTTCCTGTTCTATATGGCGGGGACCATTCTGTGGACATACTTCTCCTCCGTCGTCAGCGCGACGTCCGGCACGTTCATCGCGAACAGTCACATCATGGGAAAGGTCTACTTCCCGCGCCTTGCAGTTCCGGTCTCGACCGCCGCGTCAAACCTCATATCCTTCGGCATTCAGCTTGTGATGTTCATTGTCATATACGCAGTCTGCGCCATCACCGGAAGCGCGGAATTCTCGCTCTCACCGTACATTCTGCTTGTCCCGCTTGTGATAATCCAGCTGATGCTGCTGTCGATGAGCTTCGGAATAATCATATCCTCCCTGACCACAAAATACCGCGACCTTGCGATGCTTGTCGGCTTCGGGCTTCAGCTGTGGCAGTACGCAACTCCGGTCGCATACGGGCTTACGCTTATTCCCGACAGGTGGATGACGCTCTATCTGCTCAACCCGGTCACACCCGCGATCCTGACCTTCAGATACGCATTTTTCGGGGTCGGTTATTTCAGCCTGACGTATTATCTTCTCAGCTGGGGTATGACCCTTGTCCTGCTTGCTATAAGCATCATGCTGTTCAACAGGATCGAAAAGAATTTCATGGATACGGTCTGAGGGGAACGGATATGGAAAACAACATCATGATAAAAGCGTCCGGCGTCTCCAAGGAGTACCGTCTCGGAGCTATCGGCGGAACGACGCTGAGAGAGGATCTTCAGCGCCTCGGCGCAAAGATCAGAAAAAAGGAGGACCCGACGCTCAGAATCGGACAGAAGCCGGTCAAAAATGCCGGAGAAAAGTTTCTCGCCCTGAACGACGTGTCGTTCGAGATAAAAAAAGGAGAGGCTGTCGGTATAATCGGTCACAACGGCGCCGGAAAATCCACGCTGCTCAAGCTGATAACCCGCGTCACCGCGCCGTCGTCCGGCTTTATCGGGCTGAACGGCAGGGTCGCGTCAATGCTTGAGGTCGGAACCGGCTTCCACCCGGAGCTTACCGGCAGAGAAAATATCTACATGAACGGCGCGATCCTCGGCATGAGCCGGAAGGAGATCGACGGAAAGATCGGGAAGATAATCGATTTCTCGGAGGTCAGGCAGTTCATTGACACCCCGGTCAAGCGCTACTCGTCGGGAATGTACGTCAAGCTCGCCTTCTCCGTCGCCGCACACCTCGACTCGGAGATCGTCATAATGGACGAGGTCCTTGCCGTCGGGGACATGGCGTTCCAGAAAAAGTGCATCGCCAAAATGCGCGAAGCCGCCGAAACCGAGGGCAGAACCGTCCTCTACGTCAGCCATAATATGAATACCATAAGACAGCTCTGCGACAGGGTCATCGTGCTTGAGAAGGGGCATATAATCTTCGACGGCGGCGTTGAGGAGGGCATCGGGGTTTATATGAAGCAGAATGACAGGCTCAGTCTGCATTATGATTACACCGGCATTTCAAGAGCCGCGGCAAACTCCCGCAAAATCGAGCTTATGGGGCTTGACATTCCCGACGGAAGCAATGCGTCACCGGTAAGGGGCGAGGATCTGCACTTTATTCTTCATTGCCGAGTGAATGAAAACGACAGTAGTGTCGGGGTCAGGTTTGAAATATCCAATTCGTCAGGGCAGATAATCGGCACATCGCTCTCCGACAGGAATATTTCCGGCAAAAAAGGCGAAATGATTGACCTTGACATATCAATGAACACCGGGAACTTCTCTCCGGGAAGGTACAAGGCGGTTGCCGTGCTCTTTGAGTCGGATGAAAACGGGTCGCAGGCAAAAATCGACCGTGTGGAGCCGGCGCTTTTCTTTGAGGTCAGAGAGGCACCCGGTGACATCCACTGGTTTCACACATGGTGGGGCGATACGCGGTTCGACAATATGAAAATCAACGGAATAGTTCGCGGGAATACCTGATTTCCCCTTGCAATCCCCGCTCCGCCATGCTATAATATAAATACAAAACAACACCACTCCCGGAGGTAATCTCATGGCACAGGACAAAACAGTCTGGAAAGACAGAAAACGCACGGTATTCGGTCTGCCGTGGTCGTTCACGCGGTATCTTCTCTACGAGAACAAGCTGGTAATCGACGTGGGATTGTTCTCACGGACAGAAGATGAGATCCGGCTCTACCGGATCATGGACATAACGCTGAAGCGGTCGTTCCGCGAAAGGATATTCGGTCTCGGAACGATACACTGCTGCTCCGGTGACAAAACCAGCCCGGAATTCGACATAAAGCACATAAAGAACCCGAAGGCCGTCAAGAATATGCTCTCCGACATGGTTGAAAAAGAGAGGCTTGAGCGCAGGGTCGGCGTCCGTGAATTCATGAAGGACGACGAGGAGGGCGCACTCGACGGCGATATCCACGGCACCGGCTGCGACTGCGGAATCGACTGATATCCCGCCTGAAAATCACAAAAAATCATCCCGCATATACGGATACGGGATGATTTTTGCTTTTCAGGGTCAGAGAATTATGCAGATAAGCCCGCCGCTGCCCTCGTTTATCACCTTCCCGAGAGTCTCGCCGAGACGCGTCCTCGCCTCGTCGGGCATACGGTCGAGCTTGGCATGAAGCCCGTCGGTTATAAGCTCGCGCAGCGATCTGCCGAACATATTCGACTCCCACAGCTTTGCCGGATCCTCCTCAAATTCGTGTGTCAGCATCTTCACAAGATCCTCCGACTGCTGTTCCGAGCCGATTATCGGGCTTATCTCCGTCTCAATGTCGGCTCGGATGAGGTGCAGGGACGGTCCGCTTGCCCTGAGCTTCACGCCGTAGCCGCCGGGCTGACGGATGATCTCCGGCTCCTCCAGCTTAAGCTCGGTCACGTCGGGAGTGACGATCCCATAGCCCTTTTCTCCGGCATCGTGAAGCGCGTCGGCGATCCTGTCGTACTCCTTTTTCACCTCTGACAGATCGCGCAGCAGCCCGATAAGCGACTCTTCACCGGTGATGTCAAACCCGGTCAGCTCTCCAAGGGTGCGGTAATACAGCTTCTCCGGAAGCCTTATCCCGATCCGCGCACGGCCGCTTCCGAGGTCGGTCTCAGTCACCCCGGCAGACTCTATAAACTCGTTTTCGGCAAGCGGGGCGAAGGCCTGCGCAATGTCCCCTGCCCTTGTGACCTTCTCCGCGCACTCAAGCACCGATGCCTTCACCGACGCGGCAAGCGGATGGTCGTCGCCGAGGGCGGTTATCCAGCCGGGGATATCGACCGCTATCTCCCTGACCGGAAATTCAAGAAGTATCATTTCAAGAATGTGCTTTATGTCCTCGGTGTTCAGCTCAAGACAGTTGACAAGCGCGACAGGCACCCGGTACTCCTTCTCAATTGAGTTTGCAAGGGCAATGCTCTCGTCCCTTGACGGGTCGGCGGAGTTCATGATCACCGCAAACGGCTTGTTTATCGCCTTAAGCTCCTTTATTACCCGCGCCTCTGCCTCTTCATAGTTTGCCCGCGGTATCTCGCCGACCGTGCCGTCGGTCGTAACGACGATCCCGACAGTCGAATGGTCGGTTATTACCTTTCTTGTCCCGATCTCGGCGGCTTCGGTGAACGGCATCGGCTCCTCCTGCCACGGAGTATGCACCATCCGCGGACCGCCGTTCTCGATATGCCCGAGGGCATCCGGAACTATGTAGCCGACGCAGTCTATCATCCGCACATTGAGCCTTGCATTGTCCGCAAGAGTGATCCCCACCGCCTCGTCCGGAATGAATTTCGGCTCTGCGGTCATGACCGTCTTTCCGGCGGCGCTCTGCGGCATTTCGTCCCGCGCCCGTTCGCGGTCAAACCGGTCGGGGATGTTCGGAAGGACAAGCGTCTCCATGAATTTCTTTATGAATGTCGATTTCCCCGTGCGGACGGGACCGACAACTCCGATGTAGATGTTCCCGCCGGTGCGCTCCGCAATGTCCCGGTAAATGTTTGTGTTCATCATAGTAACCCTCCGTGACGGTCACGGTTCGCGTCCGCAACCGAAGCCTTTTCGTTTTTTGTACATCTGTATGCGGGAGGGGGTGAATATATGACTGACGGAGAAATACTGTTCCCGCCGACCGTCCTCCGCGTCATTTTTTCCTTCCCCGGCGAATACAATTCACTGAAAACGTCCGGAAATAACCGGGGAATAAGCAAAGGAGACGGCAAAATGGGATGCAGTATAAACGAGCTTAAAAGCAAAGAGGTGATAAACGTGTCCGACGGAAAGCGTCTCGGCTTCGTGAAGGACATCGAGGTCGATACCGACGACGCGCGTCTCCTTGCCATAACCGTTCCGGGCGAGGGCGGAATTTTCGCCAGAGGGCGCGACATAAAGATCCCGTGGGCGTGCATTGAGCATATAGGTGACGACCTTATAATCGTCAACATGAAAAATCTGACCCCCCGGAATTGACCGGAGGGTCAGGCTGTATGTCTGTCACCGCGTGCCGGTGATCCTGTCTGATTTTACCTCTATCTTATATCCGCTTATCCCCGCGCCGGCGGCATCGGGATCGACCGATTCGTACTCCGTGACCGAGACCTCCAGCTTAAGACGGTAGTATTCATAGTAAAAATCCTTCCCGTTGCTGCGTTCGATGTTCATATAGACGTAGCTCCCCGCCGCATTGACCGACGCGGCGGCAAGATCCGGCTCCGACGGGCTGTATATCCGGTTCATTATCCCGCGCTCAAGCTCGTTCCAGCGCACATAATAAACCCCGCCCGGGACGGTAAGGACATAAATGCCGTCGGCAGTCAGCTGGTATCCGGAAAGCTCTCCCATAGCACCGAGGGGCGGCTCGCCGTAATACACTCCCCTGTCCTCATAGACCTTAAGACGGCTGACCGCTCCGCCGTTCCTGAACCACAGCATATCGGTCGGAGAGTCAAGCTGAAGCGACGACACCCCCGCCTGGTCGATCCCGTTTTCCGCAAAATCAAGAAGCGTCACCGTCTGCCCGGAAGAGATATCGATAAAATATAATCTTTCGCGGTCGAAGGTGTAAAGCCTGCCCTCCCACGCAAGAAGCTCCTCCGGCTCGTATTTCAGCTCCGGGATAACGTCCGACAAGGTTTTTCCCTTCAGGTCATACCGTTTCACCGCATAAACCTTCTCGTTCAGGCAGCCGTCGTCATCGACATAATACTTCCGGTTGTAACGGAGGTTGACAAGGTTTGCCCCGGTGTTTGCCGGCTCCTCGGTGACTCCTGACTCCGGGTCATTTATAAGGCGGAGATAATAGTCGGTTTTTTCGCGCCTCAGGGTAAGATGCGTATAAAAGTGCCGTGCCGGATAGGTTATCCCCTCCGTATCGGTGTCGGTGTCGGTGAAATAGAAAAAGTCCGCATCATCTCCGGTGTTTTTCAGGTTGGCGCGTCGGGTATAATAGGTCTCGGTGAAGTACAGGCTTCCGTCGTGATACACCGCCCGGTCAAGGTACTGCCCCGCGGGAACCGAATATATCACCTCATGCTCTCCGGTCGCAAGGTCATAGGAAATTATCTCCCACGGCACCTCCCGCTCGTCCCCGGACGTCCAGAACGACTGACCGAGAAACGTCTCGGTATCGGCCTCCGAAAGATCGGTGCCGTCGGAATGGCAGTAATCAAAGCCTCCGTTGCGGTTCTCGCGGTTCGCACGGGCAAAATACAGCTTTCCCTCGTTCACCGCGGTGTAGCGGTAATCGGAAATGTCGCAAAGAATGCATCTTTTCGTGAAATTCACCCTGTCGTTGTGAACACATTCCGGGTCGGTGCAGACCGGCTCTGCTTTTATGCTGTTCTTCTGCAGGAACATAAGCGCCGGGCTGACCTTCCCGTTCACATCTGCGGGAGAAGGCGCAAAAAAGTACGTCCGGCTTCCGGCTCTGAAAAACCGGCTGTTGTCCGAGGCGTACAGGGAATAGCAGTCTCCCTCTCCGGAATAGGTAAGCCCCGGAAGGTAGACGCGGGTATATTTGTTGAATCCGATCTTCAGATACCGTGAACACGACGTAAGAACCGTTGCCGCGGTAAGAAATGCGGCGGCAAATGTCAGCAATTTTTTCATTTCCGTACCCTTTACTGCAATGCAGTGCCGTAATTTATGTGTGGGGATGCGTGAAGTGGAATCCTCTGCATATTTATTATACACTGTTTCAGCCAGAATGTCAACAGTATTTACAAAGCCTTTACAGTTTTTCAACAAAGGGCAGTTATAATTGAGTAGGTTAGAGCGTATTCTCCGAGAAGGACATATCAATGCTGAAAAAGATAAAAGAAAAACTGATGTGCGCCGGCGGGAAAGCGAGACGCTTTTTTTCCGCTCATCCGGCGGCGGCGGTGCTGATCTCCGCACTGTCGGTGGCGTTTGTCAACGAAATACTCAGCCGCCGTTCGTTCATCGGGGCGGTTGTTTTCCTGTTTACAAAACCGCACCTGTTCCTGTGCAGTGCGGCGGTTATATTTGTTTTCGCTTCACCGGCGCTGTTCAGCCGGAGGTGGAGATTTACACTGACGGTCATCTCGTCTGTCTTTCTGCTGCTCGGCATCACGGATTTTGTCGTGCGCTGTTTCCGTCAGACTCCGTTTTCGTGGATAGATGTGGCGCTGGTGCGCAGCGTTTTCCCGATACTGGCGGTTTACCTTTCGGTGTTCGGTGTGATCGCACTGGCGGTGCTGCTCGTTGCGCTGGCGGTGCTGATCTTTATCCGGCGCAGCAAGGCGAAAAAGACCCCGGTCAATATCAGGTATTCCGCCGTGACGACCGTCTCTGCTCTTGCCGCGGCTGCGGCTGTCATAGGCATCTGCTACGGCACCGGCAGCTTTCCCGGAAGATTTCCGAATCAGTTGAGCGACACTTACCGCGATTACGGCTTTACATATTGCTTTCTTGCCGGAATTGTTGACCGCGGCATCTCAAAGCCCAGCGGCTACGACAATGACTTCAGGGATGTGATCTCGGACATAATCTCCGACGAACCGACGAAAACGCCGGGGAGAGACACCACGGACAGCGCCCCCGACCAACCCCCGGAACAACTGCCGAACATTATTTTCGTTCAGCTTGAGTCGTTTTTTGACCCGTCGTATCTCAAGGGCTTTTCCTTCTCGGAGAACCCGACTCCGGTGTTCTCGGAGCTGAAAAAGAATTACTCGCACGGCAGGCTCAGGGTCCCCACATACGGCGGCGGCACGGCAAATACCGAATTTGAGGTTCTGACCGGCATGAGGATCTGCGATTTCGGGCCGAGCGAGTACCCGTACCAAACCGTTCTTCAGAAAAGCACCTGCGAATCGGTCTGTTACAACCTTTCAGCTCACGGATATACCGCTCACGCCGTTCACAATTACAGGGCTAATTTTTACGACCGGGTGAAGGTGTACGGCAACCTCGGATTCAACACATTCACACCGATAGAATACATGAGCGGTACGGAAGTGAACCCTCTCGGCTGGGCGGACGACAGCGTCCTGACCCGATATGTCATATCGGCGATGGATTCGACCGACGGACCCGACCTTGTGTACTGCGTAACGGTGCAGACACACGGAAAATATCCGACGGTGCCGTTCAGGAACACTGAGGACAGGATAAAAGTGACCGACCTGCCGGAGGATTATCCGGAGGTGCCGCTGACATATTACCTGAATCAGCTCCGGCAGACCGACGAGTTCATCGGAGAGCTTATCTCAGCCGTCGAAAAGACCGGAGAGGACACAGTTATCGTATTTTTCGGCGACCATCTTCCCGACCTGGGGTTTGAGGAGGAGTGGCTTAAGGACGGAATGACTCTCTATGATACCGAATACGTCATCTGGAGCAGCCGCGGGAGGATCGGTGACAACGAAAACCTCTTCTCATATCAGCTTTCTGCCAAGACCGTTTCGCTTTTCGGAATAAGCGACGGCGTGCTGACAAAATTCCACCAGACATGGCGCGGTCAAAAGAATTACGAAAAGTATCTTGAAATGATCGAATACGACCTGCTGTACGGCGAGTGCTTTGCCTACGGAGGGAGCAATCCGTTTGCCGTGACCGAAGTGAAGCTGGGCGTACGCGACATTGTGATAACCGGAGCCGGAAATACCGGCGACGGTGCGGTAATAAGCGGCAGAGGCTTCACGGAGGCAAGCCGGATATATGTAAACGGCATCGTAAGAAAAACCGTATATGACGGCGAAAACACAATCACCGCGCCGGGACTTAAGCTGAAGGACGGGGATGCGCTGACGGTCGTTCAGATCTCCGACGGAATTTTCCGCCTCGGACAGACCGATGAGTACATTTCCCGGAGCGAAAAAGGCGATTCCTCCCTGAAAGGTATTGCCGACAACCGGTTTTTGTGTTATAATTAAAAGGATCGTCTGATCACGAAAGGATTTACCTAACTGTATGAACACCGATGTAGTAATAGTCGGAGCCGGACCTGCGGGAATATTCACGGCTCTTGAGATGATAAGGAAAGGCTCGAAGCAGAAAATTGTCATGCTTGACAAGGGCGCGGCTATCGAAAACCGCAGCTGCCCCAAGAGCAGAACCAAGCAGTGCGTCAACTGCAAGCCTTACTGCCACATAACCACCGGCTTCTCCGGCGCAGGCGCGTTCTCCGACGGGAAGCTGTCCCTCAGCTCCGAGGTCGGGGGCGATCTTCCTCAGCTCATCGGCGATGACCTCGCGCAGGAAATGATCAATTATGCCGACAGCATCTATCTCGAATTCGGCGCTGACGAGCATATCGAGGGACTTGAAAACACCGAAGAGGTCAAGTCTATCCGCAAAAGGGCAATTCAGGCGGGGCTGCGCCTTGTCGACTGCCCGATACGCCACATGGGAACCGAAAAGGCGCACGGGATCTATCTCTCAATCGAAAAATACCTTGCCGAACACGGTGTCGAGCTGCTTTTCGGCTGTGAATGTACCAACCTCATACTTGAGGACAACGTCTGCCGCGGCATCTACGCGCGTCAGAACGGTCAGGATATAGAAATTCACGCAAAGCGCACCGTTGTTGCGACGGGACGCCGCGGAGCCGACTGGCTTGAGGGCATCTGCGCGGAGCACAACATTGCTCACCAGCCCGGAACCGTCGATATCGGCGTCAGGGTCGAGGTCAGAAACGAGGTCATGGAGACCGTCAACCGCGTCCTTTACGAATCCAAGCTGATCGGCTACCCCAAGCCCTTCAAGAACAAGGTGCGCACCTTCTGCCAGAACCCCGGCGGCTTTGTCAGTCAGGAAAACTATGACGCGGGGCTTGCCGTTGTCAACGGTCACTCCTACAAGGAGCTGAAGTCCAACAACACAAACGTTGCGATCCTCTGCTCACACAACTTCAACTCTCCCTTCAATCAGCCGATAGAATACGCAAAAAAGGTAGGAGAGCTTACAAATATGCTCGGTGCCGGACACATCCTTGTTCAGCGCTTCGGCGATATTCTTGACGGAAAGCGCACATGGCCGAAGGAGCTTGCCCAGTCCAACATCAAGCCGACTCTCCCCGATGCCGTCGCCGGCGACATCACCGCCGCAATGCCCTACCGCTCCATGATGAACATCATCAACTTCATTCAGGCGGTCGATCACGTCGTTCCCGGCTTCGCCTCTATCGAAACTCTTCTCTACTCCCCCGAGCTTAAGTTTTACAGCAACCGCGTCAAGATGGACGAAAGCCTTAACACCTCCATCTCCGGGCTGCACTGCCTCGGTGACTCAAGCGGCTGGACCCGCGGTCTTATGATGGCGTCCGTCATGGGTGTTATCATGGGCAGAAAAATCGCCGAAGCCGAAGCTGCTGAGGTGTGAGAGGAAGGACGCCGGGCGCTGCCCGACCCGCTCAGAACCCCAAGAACTTTTGAACAAGGGTTTTTATCGGGGTAATCCTTCTCGGGACAGCAGGATAAGAATCTTTAGTCTTTACAATCAAAATAATCCCCCATCTGGCTTACCTGTCAAGGCAGTCAGGCGGGGGATTTCAGCTTAAACGCGTGTCAGCTTATCGCAGACAAACCCGTTTCTCATATATTTTTTTACAAAAGTTCTTGGGGTTCCAAGGGGCTTCTTTCAAGAAGCCCCTTGGCGGGTCCGGGCAGCGCCCGGCTTCTATTATTCCTCCTCAGCCTCTTCGGGCTTTTTTTCGACGTCAATGAAGGTAACGCGCTGACCGTCGGTTTCAACGACTGAGACGGAAAGGCATTCAAACTCAAAGGAATCGCCGGCTTCCGGCACTTTTCCGAGCTGCTCCATGACCCATCCGCCGAGGGAAATGGTCGTGGAATCGGTTTCAATCCCGAAGAAATCGCAGAAATCGTCAAGATTTACCGAACAGTCAACCCTCCAGCGGTTTTCGCCGATCGGGATATATTCCTCCGTGACCTCGTCGTGTTCGTCCCATATTTCGCCGACAAGTTCCTCAAGAATGTCCTCAAGCGTGACGATGCCGAGCGTGCCGCCGTATTCGTCAAGAATGACAGCCATCTGCGACTTTGTCTCCTGAAGCAGCTTCAGAAGCTCGTCGATTTTTTCGGATTTCAGCACAAAAAGCGGTTTTGTCATGATATCGCGGATGCTTTTTGCGGTGATTCCGGTGCCGTCGTAGAAATCCTTCATGTTCAGTATGCCGATGATATTGTCAATACTGTCCTCGTACACCGGCAGGCGGGCAAATTTCGACTGGGTAAATACCTCAGCGATCTCCTCCTTGGTGCTTTCGATATCGACCGCCTCAAGATCGACGCGGTGGGTGAGGATATCCTCCGCGCGCATATCGTTGAATTCGATCGCGTTCTTGAGCAGGTCGCCCTCCTCGCTGTCGATGGTTCCGCCCTCCCGCACCTCTTCAACGAGCATGAGAAGCTCCTCCTGCGACATCTTGCTGTCGGACTCAAGGTGCAGAACCTTTGAAACGAGCTTTTTCCAGAGTCCGAACAGGAAGTTCAGCGGCGTGAATATCCAGATAAGCACCCGTATGATCGGCGCGGAGAACATCGCAAGCTTCTCCGGGCAGTCCTTTGCCACGTTTTTCGGGGTGATCTCGCCGAAGATAAGGACAAGGACGGTTATAACCGCAGTCGAGACCGTAGCGCCTATATCGCCGTACAGCCTGACAAAAAGCACCGTTCCGATCGATGCGGCAGTCAGGTTGACTATGTTGTTTCCGATAAGTATCGTCGAGAGCAGCCTGTCATAGTTTTCGTTCAGCCTGTTGACAAGCGCGGCTCTCTTGTTTCCCTTCTCCGCCATCGTGCGGAGCCGTGTTTTGTTGCATGACAGAAATGCCGTTTCCGTGGCGGAAAAGTATCCCGACATCAGAATAAGCACTGCAAGCGCGATAATATTCCGTATGTTTTCCGGATTCATTGAAAAATTTCTCCTTATACTGTGTTACAGCCGGTCGTAATCGCCGGATCGACCGGCATTTTCCTGAAATAAGCGCAAAAAAACACATCCGCACAAAAAATCAGATGCGCAGATATGCATAAATACAGCAGTAAAAAGAGCAGTTACGGTTATTATTGTCGTCGTTACTGTCTCCGTCCATCGGGCGTATCATCCTCCATTCTCGGTCGCTGGTATAACGTATGATTGATTATAACAGATAATTCCGCCCCCGTCAATAGGAAAAAGCGAAAAAACCGTGTGATTCTGCGGCACAAATAAAGCCGAAGCGTTTTTCTCCGGATTTTTCTCCGACACCCGCCTCACATCCTGCTCAATTCCATTGCCTTTTCATCGGAATTCCGTCTGTATCTGCCGTCCCTGTCGCGGAAGAGACGTATCTTTCCTCCGTCCATTTTGAAGATCCTGTCGGCGTGCTCGGCGATCGTCAGGTCATGGGTCACCATTATTATGGTCTGTCCTATGGCTTTTTTTGTCTCAAGAAGCAGGCGCAGGACCTCGTCGGCGTTCTCCCGGTCAAGATTTCCGGTAGGCTCGTCGGCAAAAAGCACCTGAGGACGGTTTATCAGCGCGCGGGCGATAGCGACCCTCTGCTGCTGTCCGCCGGAAAGCTCCGACGGCAGATGATTCAGCCTGTCGCGCAGTCCGAGAATGTCGATCAGCTTCTTCAGATGCTCCTCGTAGGTGAAATCCTTTCTGTCGCACATGACCGCGGGGATCATTATGTTTTCAAGCGCGGTGAACTGCGGAATAAGGTTGTGCTTCTGGAATATGAACCCGGTATAGCGCCCTCTGAAACGGCTCAGCTCGTCCTTTTTCATCTTCATGATGTCGTTTCCGCGTATCTTCACGGTCCCGGAATTCGCGCGGTCAAGCCCGGCGCACACATGCAGAAGAGTACTCTTTCCGGAGCCGGACGAACCCATGATCGCGACGAATTCCCCGTCCTCGACCGAGAGATTGACACGGTCAACGGCGGTTATCGTCACGTCGTACTGCTTATACAGCCTGATAACATTGCTTGCCTCAAGAATCGGCATAATATTCGTCTCCTTTCGCTCCGGTCATTCGCCGGAAAAAACATCCCTGTCGGATTCGGAATTCATCCTGCCGTACACGACCCCCGGCAGATAAGCCGAGAGGAACGCAAGCAGCGCCGACACCGCGACCGCCGCGGCAAAAATCACAGCCGGGAATTCATATCCGAAGAACACTCCCGCCGCCGAGCCGATATAGTTACCGACGGAATTCACGGCAGCAAGCACAACAGCCGTCAGCGCCGCCGATACGAAAGCGGAAATCACCCCGGTTATGATCCCGCTCTGAACAAACAGCGTGCGTATCTCCCCGCTGACCGCGCCGAGAGCCGAAAGAATGTCCATCTCCGGGTATCTCTTCCGGTAGAATATCAGCTGCGAGAAGAACCATATGACCGGCGACACAAGCGCGATGAGCACCGCTGCCGCGACACAAAGTCCCGGTACCTTCATTGCATCAGAGATCGTTTTCTCCGAATCGGCATAGAGATTTGTTACCGTAAAGCTGCCGTAATCGGCGGCAATTCCGCTCAGCCGGTCTTCAAGCTCCGATATTTCATCGGGAGAAAGCCCCTTGGTGTAAACCGAAACCGACGTGTAATCGACCTCAGCCTCGCCCGTCGGCACATCGGGCTGAGTCAGGGCAAGATACGTCTCCTCCGGCATATATACGGGGATGTTCTCTCCGCACGGGATGTCGGTCAGCACTGCGGCAACCGTCAGCTCGATATACCGGTAATTATACAGCTCAAGCACAAGCCTCAGCCGCTTTTTCCCGGTCGCGTTCTTAAGCTCGCTCAGATTAGCGCGGGAGTCCTCGTTGTAACCGTCGTAAACCGCGGCGTAAATTTTGTCGCCGGGCTGTAATTTCAGCTTTTTCTGATTGTTCAGGTACTCGCCGGCGATAACGTAATTGTGCCCCGTCAGCACCTCTCCCGGATCTCCGGTCATGCCGTATTTTTCAAGCGATTCAAGCACCTCGGCATCACAGCTCCTGTAAACCGCGCTGTCGGTGCAGAAGGCGTAATCGTCATATCTGTCGCCGGAAGGAACGACAAGTCCGGACAGCGGCACTACCTCTCCGTCGGTGAACATCACGTGAGAATTTATGTACCTTGCCACCGTTTCGCTTGTCTTTTCGGTTCCGGAAACGCCCCCAAGCGCCATGATATCGGCTCTGACGTGTTCGTCATAGCGGTATCCCGTTTCGGCGAAATCGAGCCGGAACTGCGGCTTTTCGCTGTCCTGCTTCTTCTGCGCCATCCCGGAGGCAACAAGCACCGCAGACGCCGCCGACACGAAGGCAACCGCCACCGTGACGGTTTTCACTATGTATTTTCTGAACCTGAAAGCCGAGAAAAGCTCATAGTGGACTCCGAGCCTCTTCCCGAGCATCTCAAACGACACGCGCGGAGAGGTCACGTGAGCCGAATTGTCCTCGGCAATGATATTCCTCATCGGATACGCCCGCGAAACGGTGTACATCGGAAATATCACCGAAACCGCCGTGCAGACAAGCAGCAGACCGAGGGCAAGAAACGGCGTTCCGAAGCCGATCCTGACGATCCCGCCGTGAATGACAGCCGCCGTGATATATGCCGTGACCGCCGACGGCAGGAAGGTGATAAGCGTCACCGTCAGCATCTCGAAAAGCGCGTTTTCCGACAGCTTTCTGAAATCGGCTCCGAAGGTCATGTATATCCCGTACTCAAAACGGTAGTTGTTTATCCTGACCGAGTAAAGCACCGTCAGAAACAGCACCGAAAGCAGGAATATGCAGAACACCGCAAGCGCGGTTCCGCTCCTGACCGACGATCCGGTGTTTCCGGTGAGCGGCGACACCGAGAGCGACACTCCCGCGTCCTTGTCGGCAAGCGACTTCACCGACGGCAGGTACTCTCCGCGGAACTTCACATACATGTCAGCCGGCTCCCCGCCGATAAACCGCAGCTTTACGTCGTAATGCGGGTCGGAAACGGAATATCCTGGGGAATCGGAGGTCTTTGCTATCTCGTAAAGCGGTTTGTAGCGGTTGTTCGGAGAGGCATATTTTGCGATATACAGGTACTGATCCTCGTTCAGGTTTCTGATCGATACGTGCCAGTCGAAATCGCGCAGGACAGTCTCTCTCCCGACCTGCGCCGCCTCGTCGGCCGAGCAGAGAAGAAGGCTGAAAAGCATTCCGACGATAAAAACCGCGGCAAAAAACGGCAGATACTTTTTACGGTTGAATCTGACGCTTTTTGCCGCGACCTTCATGTTCGATTTTATATATCCGAAAAATTCCGCCACTTTCTGCCCTCCGCAGACGCAACGCGCCGCAAAATAATGTGAATACGGTCTTATATAAATAATTGTACCATATTTCTCCGGTTTTTTGGTTAACATTCTGTTAATCCAGTGCCGGATGCGGGGAATATTTCCGCGTCAAAATAATTTCCCGCCGGCGACGATTTTTTTCGCAAAGCTATTGCAAAACGCAAAAAAGTGTGATATAATAAGCAGTACTGTTAATTCTGAAAGAGGTGCCTATAATGAAAGCAGGAATACATCCCGAATACAAGGAAGTCACTGTAAAGTGCGCTTGCGGCGAAGAATTCGTGACCCGCTCCACTAAGGACAGCATCCGCGTTGAAATTTGCTCGAAATGCCACCCGTTCTTCACCGGCAAGCAGAAGTTTGTCGATGCCGGCGGACGCGTTGACAAGTTCAAGAGACGTCTTCAGGCTTCCGGAAAGTAATCCGGAAAAACCGATGCTGAACATGGGACAGGAAAACTGCGAAAGCCGTTTTGCTGTCCTTTTTTTGACCGAAGGAGGTTATGACTATGGAAATCACCGGTAAAATCGACACCGAACGTGCCGCAACGGTCGGCATAATCACATATGAGAACCCGGAGGACGAGGTAAATGCCTCGCTTGACGAGCTTGAAAGACTGCTTGAGACCGCGGGAGGGCGCGCGGTCATCCGTCTTGTGCAGTCGAAAGAAAATCCCGACGTGCGGACATTTCTCGGAAGCGGGAAAATGAAGGAGCTTGCAGAGCTCTGCCGCGGGAACGACGTGACGCTTGTCGTCTGCGACTCGGAGCTTTCGCCGTCGCAGATACGCAACATGGAGGATATCCTCGACAGCGGCGATCCGGAAAGACCGATCCGCGTCATCGACCGCAGTATGCTTATCCTTGACATTTTCGCGCTTCATGCGACGTCTGCCGAGGGCAAGCTTCAGGTAGAGCTTGCACAGCTGAAATACACCGCCCCGCGCCTTATCGGAAAGGGCATTGAAATGTCCCGTCAGGGCGGCGGAAACATCGCCATGCGCGGTCCCGGCGAGACAAAGCTGGAAAGCGACAGGCGGCACATCCGCAGACGTATGCAGGCGCTTGAGGGCGAGATTGCGGCGATAGAACAGCGCCGCGCGACCCAGAGAAAGCAGCGCGACCGCTCCGGTATCTGCCGCGCCGCGATAGTCGGATACACGAATGCCGGAAAATCGACGCTGCTCAACCGTCTGACCGACGCGGGGATACTCGCGGAGGACAAGCTGTTCGCAACGCTTGACCCGACGACAAGAAAATTCACCCTTCCCGGCGGAACGGACGTGCTGCTTGTCGATACCGTCGGCTTTATACGCAACCTGCCGCATCACCTGATAAAGGCGTTCCGCTCCACGCTTGACGAGGCGGTCTATGCCGACATCGTGATAATGATGACCGATGCCTCCGACCCCGAGGCTCCGGCTCAGCTGTCGGTGACCGAGAACCTTCTCTGCGAGCTCGGCGCTTCGGGAAAGCCGACGCTCTGCGTATTCAACAAATGCGACCTTGAGGGGGACACGATCCCGTCGCCGCCGCGCTCCGTTCCTCAGGAGAACGTCTTTTACGTCTCGGCAAAGACCGGAGAAAACATCGGCGCGCTTGTTTCCCGGCTTGAGGAGGTCGTGAACGAAAAGACCTCACGCGTGACCTTTGTCATCCCGATGGCAAAGCAGGACGTTGTTGCAAAGCTCTACCGCTTCGCAAAGGTCGAGGAGGTGACATACGACGGCGAAAACACTGTCGTCACCGCGATATGCGACGGCAAGGCAAAGGGAATGTTCCGCGAATATGCCGCAAAGCCGGAATGACCGGATAATTTAACCGAAAACCGCTCTTCTCCCGGCAGTTACCGGAGAAAAGAGCGGTTTTTTGTTCTGATGATGCGTTTTTTACCTGTAAAGCGGGTGTTCTGCGGCTTTTTTCAGGATCTCTGCCCTGCCGAGTGCGCCGCTGCCGGTCTCTATGATCACGCCGTGAGCCGACTCGCTTCCGTTGCAGCCGTAGGACTTCTGATTTCCGTCGTCAAGGTAATAGCTGTCGGTGATAAGCGTTCTTGTGTAGTCTTTCCACGTCTCTCCGATGAGAGCGCCGTTCTTTTTCATCGTCCCGCCGTTGACCTTTCCGGTGAAGAGGCAGTTCTTTATCACGCACTCGCCGTAACGGTTGTATGCGATGATGCCGCCTGCCGCCGTGCCGCTTGTTGTTGTCACCTCGACGTTGACGACGCAGTTTCTGATATTGACCGAGCCTTCAGCCATGCCGACAACACCGCCGACCGCGGCATATCCGGTCGCCTTGCCCTCGATGTAGCAGTTCTCGATGACGCCGCTCATGAGGCGTCCGACGACAAGACCGTATCTTTCGCCCCTTGATGACTTTCCGTCGTAGGTGAAGTTGACGAGTCTGAAATTGCGGAACACTCCGCAGGTGGAGGTGCCGAACAGCCCTGTGCCGTACCAGCCCTCTTTGGTATCGTCTGTCGCGATGACGGCATTTGATATGGTATGCCCCTGACCGTCGAATATCCCGGAGAAGCCGACCTGGTTCTTTCCCTGATCGCCTATCGGGTACCACGACATTCCGCCGAGGTCGATGTCTGCGGTGAGGATGACCTTTGTCGTGTGATAGAATTCGCCGGCATTGACCTTTTCGGCAAAGGCGACAAGCTCCTCTTTCGTGCCGATCTCAAGGATGTTTTCGGGCTCGGGATTGAACTCGATCTTTCCCGCATGGTCCCCGGTGACGGCGAAGCAGCCGATCATGACGGAGTCCTTTGTTATCGGGTTTCCGGCAATATCCTCCGTCACGCTCTCATCGATAAGTCTTCCCTTTCCGACAATCGGCGAGGTCACGGAGAGGACATACGACGCAATGTCATAGAGGTCGCCGCCGACAAAGCCGGGATCCGCAAGCGTTCCGGTCTTATCGAACGCGGGAACATGGTCGGTGCCGTAATAGACGTTGTTGTCGACCGTCTTTATCGAATACGGCTCGATGAGCGTGTGGCCGTCGGCAAAGACGATTATGTTGTTCTCCCAGAGCAGGTTGTTGTAATGCTCAAGGTAGAATGTGGCGGAGTTTATCAGGACATTGTTGTAGAACGACAGATTCCGTAAGCTTGCCGATGAGCCTGCCCCGACAAAGCCGTGGCTGTTCATCATGTTGTCGTTTATCGACAGGCAGTATCTGACGGTGTTGCCCTTGTTCGGCCCGTGAACGTCGGCGTCGTGGCAGTTCTGCATGAATCTTGCGTTGTCGTGGGAATAAATGTACTGATACGTGCATCTGACCGAGCCGCCGTCGAAATCGACCGTCATTCCGTCCTTGTCGGTGATGTTCCAGCCGAATTCGCTCTTTTCGATTATGCAGTCCTCTGCCATATGGAACCATGCAGGCGCCATGTAGTAGCTGTTGTCCTTACAGGTGCGGAGGAATTTGCAGCCGGTGGCTACCGAATCGCGGCAGCCCTCGAAGATCATGCCCTCTCCGCGCATATCGTCGATCACGCAGTTCTCGACCCTTGCGTTTTCGATGTATTTGTTAAGCCCGCCGTAGAACATGAAGCCGCTGTAGCTCTTTGTGACGGTGCAGCCGCTTATCAGAACGTTTTTCAGTTTGTACTCCTTGGTATAGTCAAGGAAGCTGTTTGTTCCGCCGCGTATCGAGCCGATGAGTATTGCCGAACGGGAGGAGGGACCGGTGCTCATGTCCGCGCGGTTGTACTGTTCGATGTAATATATGTTGTTGAAGGTGCAGTTTCTGACCGTTACGTCGGTTATGTCGCGGTTCTGCGCGTCGATCCAGATGCCGGCTCCTGTCGGAGCTTCAATCGCAAGGTTCTCGACGATGACATACGACACGTCTATAAGAGTCAGGGCGCAGGCGGCTCCCGTCACCTTCATCAGCGGAGCATCGCCCTCGCCGTATGCACCGACGGTTATCGGCTTTTCCGCAGTGCCGGAGACCTTCAGGCGGAGTCTGTCTTTGCACGTCGTTCCGCGTCTGAACAGGACGGTGTCTCCCGGCTGAAGTCCTTCCTGAAACAGCTTCATCGCGCTTTTCAGCGGCTTTTCGGGGGAACGGCCGTCGTTTGAAGAGTCTCCGTTCTCGCTGTCGATGTAATAAACTATCGCATTGGGGTCGTCTGTCACGGGAACGCTCCCGCTCCCGGTGCTGTCGGACGCCGTTCCGCCGCCGCACGCGCCGAGAATACACGGACAGAGCAGTGCGCAGAGCAGCAGCTTTGCAACGATCGCATTCTGATATTTGCCTTTTTTCTTCATATTTTTCCTCAGCTTTCGATCCGTTTGGAGTATACGGCTAAGCCGTACATTTTTATTTTAACAAAACGGCTCATCAAATTCAATGTACGGAAATATCAAACACTGAATTTTTCTATCAGCAAATCCCGCGGTTCCCGATTGCATTTTGTTCGGAAATATGCTATAATCATTCAGGGATAGGTCGTTTCTTTTATCACTTATACCGAACAAATACACGGAGGTTCCGTTTTATGAAGGATTATTCTCTTGATACCGAAGTGCGGAAAATGCTTGAAAACTTCTATACCATGTCCGGAATCCGCGTAGGGCTGCACTCGCTGAACAACGAGATAATCGGCGAATACCGGCATATCGCGCCTGACCGCAGGGACTACACCTTCTGCGAAATGATACGCTATGACCATCCCGCCGACTTTTCGATGAAATGCTTTGACTGCGACATAAATGCGATAGAGCGGGTGAGGGAGACGAAAAAAACGCTTATCTACCGCTGTCACGTCGGGTTTATGGAGGCACTTGTCCCGATAACCGCCCACGGCGAGGTTTTCTGCGTCCTGTTCATCGGTCAGATCATCGGCGAGAACGACAGCGCGATGACAAAAGCACGGGTCAGGGATATGCTTGACATAATGAAGTGTTCCGATGAGGTGAAGGCAGAATATACCGCCGCGTATGAGAAAATGCCGGTGCTGAGCGCCGAAAAGCTCCGTGCGTACGTCTATTTTCTTGAGATCAGCGCGCAGAGCATATATGACAACAGCCATATTTCAAGGCTTGACGTCTCAAAGACCGAGCAGTTCAGATATTATATCAGCCGCAATCTCTGCAGCCACATAACCATCTCCGACGCGGCGAAAAACCTCGGGCTGAGCACCTCGCACCTGTCGAAGATAATTTCCCGCGACATGGGCACCACCTTTACGCAGTACCTGACGCAGTGCCGGATGGAGGAGGCAAAGCGAATGCTCCGCACCTCGTCACAGTCGGTGATAAGCATTTCGCTGATGCTGAAATTCAACGAGCCGACTTACTTCATGCGCCAGTTCAAAAAATACACCGGCATGAGCTGCACGGAATACCGGAGGACTGTCGGTGAGGCAAAAGGCGGCGGCTCATAAGCCTTTCAGACACGCATATTGTGAAAACTGTCACACAAATCACCTCACTTTTCCGGTTTATGTGTGAATCAATGATAGTAAAATTCATATGATGATAGATTTGTTCATTGCGGATTTGCCTCCCATAGTGTAAACTGTATTCAGACGGAAACGTCGGAATACACATTTTTGAAAGGAAGATACACAATGAAAATCACAAAGGTACTCTGTTCTGTCCTGGCGGCGCTGACACTTGTGTCCGCATCGTTCATCTCCGCTTCCGCGGCTGACGAAAACAGCAAGGCTGACATCAAAAAGGCTACCGTCGCACCCGTGATCGACGGAAAGATCGACAAAATCTGGAGCTATGCTCCGGAAATCAAGCCGACCCAGTCGGGTGACAACCCCACCGAGGGACTGAAGGACAAGTCATACTTCAAGATGCTCTGGGATGACAAGGGCTTCTACGTTCTCGCTTACGTTGCCGACACAACGGTCAATCCCGATGTTGCAGGCGACGCATGGAAGCACGTTGCAAACGGCCTTGAGCTTTACGTCTCCGAAACCGATGCCAAGGAATGGGATCCCGCCAAGGCATACAAGGCAAACGGTGCGGGCGGCACAGGCGACTATATCGTCCGTCTTGCCTCCGACGGAAACGGAATAATAACCTCCGATCTTCTTCCGGCTGACAAGGTCAGCTTCAAGACCGTCGTCAACAAGGGCAAGGACTACATAGTCGAGGTGTTCATACCGTGGAACAAGACCGACGCAAAGCATGAGGTCGGCTCCAAAATGGGCATCACCTTCAAGATCCGTGACGACACAACCGGAAACGGTGAGGAAAACGGCTGGGCAATGTGGGACACTCTTCCCGACGGAAACGGTCAGCACAGATACTGGGACATGACATACTGCATTCCGACCGTCACCCTCGTTGCCGGTCCCGAAATCACTCCCGAGCCCCCCGCAACCGCCGATACCCTTTCGATAGTACTTGTTGTCGCAGCAGCTTCTGCGGCAGCGGTTTTTGCGGCATCCAAAAAGCGCGGATAATTCACCCTTCAGAGGAAAAAAATGAAATCAGGAAAAATACTTTCAGCAGTTCTTGCGGTGCTAATGTGCCTGACGGTTCTCTTCGGAGCAACAGCCTGCAAGGAGAAGACTCCGAATAACCCCGCCCAGACATCCGGCGGCACGGGCGGAACCGACGGCAGCTCAGGCAACACCCCGGAAACCAAGGAATTCATCGACAACCTCGGCGAATACAACTTCGGGAAGGAGACAGTAAACATACTTTCAAGATCAGGCAAGGTCAATGCCGACCTCGATGCCTCCTCCGATGCGTCGGAACCTGTCAGCGTGGCGATCTACAGACGCAACAGGAAAATCGAGGACCGCTTCAACGTGACGCTCAACTTCATCCCGCTGGACGATGACGGTGCGCTGTGGCAGTCCACCCTCCTTGCCGAGAACGGCTCCGCCACCGGCGCCTATGACTTTGTCCTCCCGGACTACTGGTGGGGCTGTGAGGCGGGCGGATACTTCCTCAACCTCCTTGATTACAACAAGATCTTCGACTTTGATCAGCCGTGGTGGACTCCAGGCTGGAACGAGAACTGCACGATCTTCGGTCAGATGTACTCTGCGGTCGGTTCCCTGAGCCTTGACCTGATAAACAACTCCAACTGCATGATCTTCAACCTCAAGGTTCTGAACGACTTCACGTTCGAATCCCCCTTCAAGCTGGTGGACGACAAGCAGTGGACGATCGACAAGGTCATTTCGATGGTGAAGACAGTTACCTCCGACCTCAACAGCGACGGTGTCATTGATGCCGACCACGACAGGATAGGCTCCAACTACTGGATGCAGTCCGGGCGCGGGCTTCTCACCGGCTTCGGTGTGAAATACGCCACAAAGACCTCAGACGGCGCGTATGAGTACAGCTTCTACAATGACACGTTCGTTGAGAAGTTCAACAAGGCTTACGACTACCTCAACAACACCGCCGGAGTTGTATACGAGCTCGGCGACGCGCTCAACGGCATACTGTCCGACCGTGTGCTCTTCCTCAACGACCCGCTCACCCGTCTCTCCAGTCTCCGCGACATGGACAGCGACTACGGCGTTGTTCCCTACCCGATGTACGACGAGGCTCAGGGACAGTATTATACCTACAACTACGGCACCTACTATGCCGCAGTGCTCAATACCTCCCGCGCGCCGGAGATGAGTGCAGTGATACTTGAAGCCCTCAATGCCGAGAGCTATCACACTGTGAAGGACACATACTTTGTCGAGACCCTCAAGATCCGCTACGGCAGAGACGAGGTTGCCGACAACCCCCGTATGCTTGACCTGATCATCGACTCCATCTACTTCGATTTCACGTTCGTGAACGAGGCATCGACGAATCACATCGCACAGTTCTTCTCGAACATGATCTGCTTCAAAGACCCGAATCTTCAGTCGCAGTACGAGGCGAACGCCGCGGGATTCCAGAGCGCGCTTGACACACTTTTCGAGACATACAGACGTAATCTTGGATAAAAACACATAAAATCAAAGCCTCCTTCTTCCGCCGGGCGGAGGAACGGAGGCTTACTTACAATCCGTCTGCCAAAACGGTTCAGAACGTCTGGGTCGATTGTTTTTTTCGCCGTCCGTCACTTGACCGGAAGGCAGACAGTATGTTATAATTCAGCAAGCACAGCACCGGCATTGCCGGTCGGAAGGAACAAGGAACAGAATATGAACAACAAAATCTTCATAGGCGCCGCATATTATCCCGAAATGTGGGCTGAAAACGAGGTTGAGAAGGATATTGAAAGATGCCGCACTCTCGGTGTGAACACGCTGAGGATCGGCGAATTTGCCTGGGGCAGAATGGAGCCGGAGGAGGGAAAATACGACTTCGGCTGGCTTGAGCGTACGGTCGACAGGCTTCATGAGGCGGGAATAAACACGATAATGTGCACCCCGACCGCGACTCCGCCGAGGTGGTTCCTCGAAAAATACCCGGAGGTCATAAAGGTCAACAACAGCGGAAGGCGCGACGCGATAGCCTCCCGGTGCCACATCTGCAAGACCTCGCCGCTCATGCGCGAAAAGAACCGCGGCATCGTCACCGCGCTTGCAAAGCACTTCGGCAGACGCCCCGGAGTCATCGGCTGGCAGATAGACAACGAGCTTTACCCCTATGACTGGGGCTGCCGCTGCGGGCTGTGCGTAAAGGCATTCAGGAAATACCTTGCGGAGAAATATCATACGGTCGATGAGCTGAATGCAAAGTGGGGCATGACCCGCTGGTCGCTTGATTATCCGTCGTTTGACAGCGTTGAGCCGCCGGCGCCCGACGAGTGGTATCACCCGTCGCTCTACACCGAGTGGATAAGGTTCCAGTGCCGTCAGATCATATCCTACGTCAACGAGCAGGCAGATATAATACATTCGCTCTCCGATGCGCCGGTCGGAACGGACATGATGCCGCACAACATTCTCGGCTATTACGACGTCAACGAAAAGCTTGACGTGATTCAGTACAATCACTATGACCCTGCGGCAAAGCTGTACACAAACACCTTTGCATACGATTTTCTCCGCCCGATAAAAAACCGCCCCTTCTGGGTCACCGAGACTCAGGTCGGCTGGAACGGCAGCGTTTTCGCCGAGTGCGGCTACCGTCCGAAGGGCAACTGCTATGCCAACACGATGCTCCCCATCGCCCTCGGAGGCGAGATGAACCTGTACTGGCTCTTCAGGACACATCCGAACGGTCATGAAATGGGTCACGGTGCGCTCTTCACGACAGCGGGAAGGAGCCACCGGGTCAGCGAGGAGGTCGGACGGGCAGCCGCCGATCTTGAAAAATGCGCGGATTTCATGAGCGGCACGAGGATAGAATCGAAGATCGCAATTCACTATTCGACCGACGCGATGAGCAATTTTGCCGCCGCGCCGCTTATCAAGGGCTTTGAGTACCGCACGGCGCTTATCGAGAATTTCCACCGGGCATTCCGGCACTTCAACACCGACATAATCGACGCTCCGCACTCGCTTGAGGGCTACGATGTTGTCATCTCCCCCTTCATGACGACGATAAAGGACGACCTGAAGGAGCGTCTTATCGCCTGGATAAACAACGGCGGAACCTGGATCGCAGGTCCTATGAGCGACATCATGACCGACTACACCTCAAAGTACACGGAGGCGCCCTTCTCCTTCCTCGAGGAGCTTGCCGGGGTGTACACAAAGTATCAGAATCCCATCGGGAACGACGTTTTCCGCGCGCATTTCGCCGACGGGACCGATGTCGGTATCTCCACCTGCTATGACGCATTCGTTCCCGCCGGGGGCACTGTGAGCCTTGCGGAATACGAGGGCGAATTCGGCGGCTGTTCGGCGATAACCGAAAGAAGGGTCGGCAGGGGACGTGTCATCCTTCTCGGAACCGTTCCGTCAAAGGAAGCGCTTCTGCGCCTTGTCGGGATGAAGCCGATCGCCGAGGCATCCGACAGCATCTGCCTTGTCAGCCGCACCGGGGAGGAGAACGGGATCATTGCCGTCAACCTTGAAAACACCGCAGGCTCCGTCACGCTTGAAGGAAATTATATCGAGCTTATCAGCGGCAGGGTTCTTTCCGGAAATGTCAGCGTCATGCCGTATGAGGTGCTTGTACTGAAAAAAACCGACTGACCCATTTTTCGGGAATAAACAGGGTTTCAAAAGCTCAGAACGGGTTTTTGATACCCTGTTTTTATTGCCGTTTTGTTAGTCATTCAATTATAATTGCTATTATTTTTCTTATTTGTAAATTTATGAAGTTAAGTTCATTGATTTTTCAATAATTTCCAGTATAATTATTGCAGTTGGTCATAATTGGAATATGAAATAAGACAAATATGCCGGAGAAGGATAAGCATTATGAATTATCAGTACAGTTACTATCAGATGGACACTGAGATAGACGGGGTCGGAGTCTGCGCTACATACGGTATCAGATTTTCCTGCGGCAAGGACTGCATTACCGATATCCGCGACGTAAGCACCGACCGTGACACCGTATCGGAAATCGTCAGGCTGCTGAACCGCAACGCAGTCTCGCCGATCCATGCGGCAGAGGTGATAATCGACCTTATTGGATAAGATACGGGGTGATAAAGCTCAGCCCGAGTTTTAACATTTCCGTATTTGTCATCCGGTCTATTGATTTTTCGGTTTTGCGGTGGTATAATGATACCGTTCCCTCTCCGTGGGGGAAAGGGTGAGTTCGTGACCTTCCTCACCTGCCCGGACTGTTCTTCCGGGAAGAACAAAACTAAAGGAGTTAAAAACCGAATATGAAAAAAAGGAATCCTTTTATCACTCAGGCGGCGCTTATTGCCGCTCTGTACGTGGTTCTGACGCTTGTTTCGGCGGCGTTCGGACTTGACAGCAAAGCCATTCAGTTCAGGCTTTCGGAGGTACTGACGGTGCTTCCCGCGCTCACCCCGGCGGCGATTCCGGGGCTGTTCATCGGGTGCCTGCTGTCTAATTTCATCTGCGGTGCCATGCTTCCGGACATGATCTTCGGCAGTCTGGCGACGCTCATCGGCGCTGTCGGTACATATTTTATCGGGAAGCGGGTGAAGTGGCTCTCTGCGCTCCCGCCGATAGCGGCGAACACCGTTATCGTCCCGCTTGTGCTGAAATATGCCTATCACCTTGACGGAACGGTGCCGTTCTTTGCGCTTACGGTGTTCATCGGAGAATTCGTCTGCTGCGGCATCCTCGGCACTGTGCTGCTTTATGCGATACCCAAAAGGCTGGCGGCTCAGATGAAATAAAGCGCCGCCGATTTTTTTCGTTTTATTAACCAAGGTCTTTTTGCTCCCTGCATTTTTGCGGGGAGCTTTTTTGCGGCAAAAAGAAAAATCCCTGTTTTCCGTCCTTCCGGAGGGCGGAAAACAGGGGAATTCCGGGGGAAAACTGCGGGACGACATTCACGGGAATTTGAGATATAATAATACTGCCGGGAACACCTTCCGCGTGGGAATACCTGTTCTTTATTCTTCAGACGCGACGCGGTTCTTTATTGCCTGAAATGATGCATCGCTTATGTCGTGCTCCATTTTGCAGGCGTCCTCCGCCGCGGTTTCGGGATCGACTCCGAGACGGACAAGGAATGCGGTGAGTACCGTATGACGTTCGTAGATTTTTTCGGCAATCTCGCGGCCGGCGTCTGTCAGTGTGAGATGCCCGTCGGGGTCGGCGATGACATATCCGCCGTCCTTGAGAAGTCCCACGGCGCGGCTGACGCTCGGTTTGGAATAGCCCATATATTCACCGACGTCGATCGAACGCACAGCCGGCTTCTTCTTTGAAAGCACAAGTATCGTTTCAAGATACATTTCTCCCGATTCGAGAAGATGCATGGTTTTTCACCCCCATTCAGCGGTAAGTGATATTTGATGTGAATTTTTCGGTGATTCTCGGCGGTTTTTTTGCATATCCGAGGGCAGCGGTGCCGTAGACCGCGTGCCCGTCGGGGACACCGTACTCATGAAGAAGCGCTCTTACCTCCGGTACATCGCAGAAATCGCGCAGCTGGTTTATCCACACGGATCCGACGCCGAGAGCGTGCGCCGCAAGGAAAATGTTCTCAAGCGCGCAGGCGCAGTCGTCGCGCCCCATTGCGACATCCCTGTCGGCTGAGGCGATTATCAGCGCGGCGGGGCGGTAGAAGCAATAGCGTTCGTCAAGTCCGCCGGCTTTTTTGAGTGCCTCGGCAAGTACAGCCATTTCGTCCCGGTTCGTCAGGACAGTGAAGTGCCAGCACTGCCGGTTCATTGCCGACGGTGCATAGACGGCGGTCTCGGCAATGGTTTTAAGCACATCCGCCGGAATCGGTTCATCCGAGAACGAACGGACGCTGTGTTTGGTTTTAATAAGCTCTATAAATTCGTTATTCATCACTTTTTTCCTCCTCTTTCCTCACCGTTACCATAAAATTCTCTACCACACGGCTCTTTCTGCCGCGGTATTTGATGTAGATAAATCCGAATATGCTGAATACGACAGCACCTATGAAGTTGACGATGAGATCCTTCATGGTGTCGATAAGACCGATATCGAGGTAACCGCCCACACCGAGCTCCCTGCCGTTGACGACAACGCTTGTAATTCCGTCAACCGTCACCGGAGTATTGCTTTTTGTCGGATCGAGGGCAACCGAGGTTATCGATCTTATCACGGTATCCTTCTGCATATCGGTTTTGAAGATCATATCGCTTCCGAATTCGAAAAACTCCCACAGCACTCCGACGGTCATCGAAAAGCAGAAGGCGACGAGCGCGACATATACCGGCGACAGCTCGAACCTGAACCTTTTATCGCGGTTGAGCAGGTCGATAAGCGAAAAGCCTACCCCGGCGCACAGAAAGCCGTTCAGTGTATGGAGCATCGTGTCCCACCACGGGACCTTGACATAAAAGCACCCTATCTCGCCCAGAATGGCGTGCGAAAAGGCAAAGCACATGATGATGATCTCAAGCACCGACGGGAGCTCCACCGAAAAGCTCTTTTCAATGAAAGACGGGGCAAGAAGCAAAAGAAGCGTTGCCACGCACAGCACGGCATTTTCAAAATTTCCCCTTACAAGTGCAAAGACAAGCGACACTATCACGATAAGGCGGAGTACGATATAAACGGCGAAGACTGCCTTGTTTTTCTTTATCTGAGCGACAAGATCAAGGCGGACTCTGCGTCTTTTCAGCTTTTTTTCGTTTTCCATCAGTTCATGTTCCGATCTTACAGTTTTTCAAAGCGGTAACCGCCGTTTTCAAGGACTATGTACCCTCTCGGTGTGCCGTTTTTCGGGATTGATACCGAGCCGGGATTGAGATAGCGGAAGGTTCCGCAGTCCTCGTCAGCCGTCACGTGGGTATGTCCGCAGAGAAGGATGCTCCCTGCAGGCAGCTTCGGAGGGTTGTCCTTTCCGTACTTATGCCCGTGAGTTGCGAATATCTCGTGTGCGCCGTCATAGAGGATGCAGTATTCCGCCATGACCGGAAAGTCCAGCATCATCTGATCGACCTCTGCCTCGCAGTTGCCCCTGACGCAGAGGATCTTATCGGATATTGCGTTGAGCATTGCGGCGACCTCCTTCGGCGCGTAGCCCTCCGGCAGGTCGTTTCTCGGACCGTGGTACAGCAGATCGCCGAGCAGAAGAAGCCTGTCCGAATTTTCAGCCTCAAATCTCTCCATCAGCTTACGGCAGTGGAATGCCGAGCCGTGAATATCGGATGCAACCATTATTTTCATCGGTAATTCCTCGTTTTTCCGATCCGTGCGAACACTCCCGGTATCTCCGCGACAATGTCCGACGGAAGCATTGAATACTCTGTAAGTTTTTCCCGTGCCGACTCTGCCGCAAGGCTGTGAAGAGCCGCACCGCAGACCGCCGAGTCGAATGCGTCATATCCCTGAGCGGCAAATGACGAGATGATACCGGAAAGCACGTCTCCGCTCCCGCCCTTTGCAAGGCCGGCGTTCGGTCTGTCGCAGACGAACAGCTTCCCTTCCGGAGAGGATATCACGGTTTTGCAGTCCTTCAGCACGGTTATGCAGTTGTATTTCCGCGAGAATTCAGCCGCCGTCTTTTCCCTGTCGGACTTTATAGCATCGGTTGAAGCTCCGGTCAGGCGCGCCATTTCGCCGATATGCGGGGTTATGACCGGGGGCAGAGCCGCGCTTTTCAGCAGCTCCGGTCGGTTCTTTATCGAATTCAGCCCGTCGGCATCGATTATCAGCTGATAGCCGCCGTATTTTATCAGCTCCGCGATGATATTTCCGGTATCGGTGCAGTCGGTCATGCCGCAGCCGGCGAGGACTGCGCGGGATTTTGAAAATGCCGGCATTTTACGTGCAAAATCGCGGTATGACATAGCCCCGTTTTCGCTTTCGGTCGGGAGAAAAACGCACTCCGGCAGTCTTGCCGCCGCTGAGGATATGACTTTTTCGACCGAGACAAGTCTGACTATCCCGACTCCGCACCGCAAAGCCGCTGACGACGCAAGCGCTGCCGCTCCGCGGTAAAGCTCCGAGCCGGCTGCAACCGTGAGTGTGCCGTTTGTTCCTTTGTTTGCGCTGTTGTCCTTTTGCTTCAGCCGTAACGCGAGCGCGGTCAGTATATCTTCCATATCAAAAACCGTTTACTATCGATTTGAATCGGTTGCCGCGCACCTCGAAGTTCGGGAATGCGTCGAAGCTGGCGCAGGCCGGTGAGAGGATGACGGTATCGCCCGGTTTTGCAAGGCTTTTTGCCGCGAGGACTGCCTTTTCAAAGTCAGGCTCTTCGGCTATCTCCGGCGAGCCGGGGGTATAGCCGGGGTATGATGTAAGCGCGGCTTTTATCTTTCCCGCAGTTGCTCCGGTGAGGACAACCGCCTTTGCCTTTTCGCACAGCGGCTTTGCAAGCGGTTCGAAGGGGATATGCTTGTCGTAGCCGCCGCAGATGACGATGACCCTTCCGGGGAAGGAATTCAGGGCGGCGGTTGTGCGGGTGGGGCTTGAATCTATTGAGCTGTTATAATATTTCACTCCGTCAAGGGTTCTGACAAGCTCTATTCTGTGCTCTACCCCGCCGAAGGTTTTTGCGATCTTTCTTACCGTTTCATCGGAAACCAATCCGTGAAGGGCGCAGATGACGCCGGTATAGTTTTCGATATTATGCCGTCCGGGGATGAGGATATCGGATGCGGCAAGAACCGGTTTGCCGTCGTATGTGATGTATCCGTCCTTTACGTCGGCGATGCCGTCAAGGAAGTATCTGACCTCGGTGCCGGTCGGGACGTCTTTGCCCAGCTCTTTTGTGACCGGGTTTACTCCGTTCAGCACTGCGACCGAGCCGGGCTTTGCGTGGAGGAAGATATTTTCCTTTGCCCGGATATACTCCTCCATGCCGCGGTGATAGTCGAGGTGGTTCGGGGATATATTGGTGATTATCGAAATGTCGGGAGATGCTTTCATTGTCTGGAGCTGGAAGCTGGACAGCTCGACGACGGCGAAGGTTTCGGGGCTCATTTTATCAAGCTCCGGGAGAAGCGGTTTGCCGATATTTCCGCCGACAAAGACCTTATCCTCTCCGTATTCCTCCGCAAGGCATTTATAGATGAGGGTCGTTGTGGTGGTTTTTCCGTCGGAGCCGGTGACGCCGATGATCTTGCCGGGGCAGAGTTCGAAGAACAGCTCCATTTCCGAGGTCAGCTCTGCGCCGTTCTTCACCGCTTCGGCGATTCCGGGGACGTCGTATCTGATGCCCGGAGATTTGAATATTATTTCGTCGTCGATATTCTCGAGGTAGTTATCGCCGCAGATGAATTTTACGCCGTTTTCTGAAAATGCCTTTACTCTTTCGGGAAGAAGGTCGAACGCCTTTCTGTCCCTTGCCGTTATGATCGCTCCGCGGTCAAGCAGCCACTGTATCAGCGGTGTATTCGATATCCCCAGCCCGATCACCGATATTCTTTTATTACTGAAATTTTTCATATTGCACCTTGGAAGGGGAGACGAGGGGCTCTGCCCCTGACCCCGCCTCTTTCTTGAGAAGAAAGAGGGGAAAGAAGAAACTAAAAAATATTATTGGGAGTGTTGGTCGGCACAAAACCGCTTCAGTATACCCAACATTTAATTCCCCTGTTCAAAAGTTTTTGAAAGGTGTCGGAAAACTTTTTTCAAAAAGTTTTCTGACAAAAAACCTCACCGTTTCACCAACTTCCCCATTGCTTCTTTGAGGAGGGAGATGAAGGTATCGACCTCGGGGAGGGTGTTTTCGTGGGAGAAGCTGATTCTAACGGTTGAGTCGGCGCGGGTCGGATCGAGGCCGAAAGAGGAGAGAACCGGGCTGGTTTTCAGCTTTTTCGACGAGCAGGCGGAGCCGGCGGAGATACAGACACCGTTTGCCGACATATGGCGGACGAGGACCTCGCTCTTTATGCCGGGGACATGGAGGCTGACGATGTTCTGCAGATACTCTCCGAGAGGCTGATTGACCGAAACACCGTCGGGGAGGGCAGAGATGAGCCTTTCGCGGAGGGCTGTGACGGTCTCACGGTCGGAGGACATATTCTGCGCACGTTCTTCAGCCGCCGCTCCCATTCCGGCGATTCCGCAGACGTTTTCGGTGCCGGAGCGGAGTCCGTCCTCCTGTCCGCCGCCGAAGATCACCGGCTTCAGGCGCTTGTGAAAGATAAGCTCCTCACTGCACCAGAGTGCGCCGATGCCCTTCGGTGCGCCGATCTTATGACCGCTTACCGTGACGAGGTCGGCGTTCAGCTTTGAGGGGGCGCAGTTCAACTTCAGGAAGCCCTGAACCGCGTCGCAGTGCGTCACTGCCTCCGGGCAGCGCTGTTTTGCGAGAGAAAAAATCTTTCCGACGTCATAGACCGCGCCGGTTTCGTTATTGACACGCATTACCGAGACTAAAACCGTCTCGGGCGTGAGCGCGGAATACAGCTCTTCATCGTCGATTATGCCGCCTTTTGTTGAGAGGCGTATGACCTCGAAGCCGTGTGCTTCCGCGAAATTGAGGGTATTGGCGACAGCGGGGTGTTCGCTGTCGGTGGTGACTATTCTCGGTCTGAAGCGGTACTTTTTGCCGTAGATCGAGCCTGATATTGCAAGGTTGTCCGCCTCGGTGCCGCTTCCGGTGAAGATAAGACGACCGGAGCGGGGATTCTTCACTCCGAGAGCCTTTACGATTCCGGCTCTTGCGGCGGAGACGAGCCTTTCCGCCTCAATGCCCTTGCCGTGAACCGACGAGGGGTTGCCCCAGTCGCAGCGGAGCGCACGTTCTGCGGCATCAAGTGCGGCTTCCGAGACTCTTGTGGTCGCGCTGTTGTCGAAATAAATTATGTCCATCGGGGGGATGTCACTTTCCGATGCTTATGTAACCGAGTATTGCCTCGGCGCTTTCAAGGTTTTTGTCATAGTTATCCGGGAGGGCGGTGTAGGTATAGATATAGACGGTACCCTTGTCAAGCATGACTACCTGCATGAATTTATACTTCTGACCGGTGACGGTTGCGGTGTAGACGTATTTCTTTGCCGCCTTTGCCGAGAGAAGGACGTTTTCGCCGTTCGTCTCGTACTCCATGTCGCCGAAGGTCTTTCTGAAATCAGCCTCATAGTATGCCCAGTACTCCTCGGTGCTTTTTATCTTCGGGACCTCGGTGGGTTTTTCGGTTACGGTGCCGGTTCCGGTTCCGGTTTCTGCGGGTGCTTTTGTCTCCGGGACGGTAGTTTCCGGCTTGTCGGTGGTGACGGCACCGTCGGTCGTTTTGCCGTTTACATCGACATGGATAAGTCCGTCGTCAGCCTCGAATGCCATGAAGCTGATATTGGAGCGGTCCTTTGCCGAGACGTAGGCGGTCGTAACTCCGGTTGAAATGTCGGCTGTCCAGCTGTCGGGGACGTAGAGTACATAGCCAGCATTCTCCGGAGAGATCTTCCTGAAATCCTTCGGTGCGAAATTATCGGCGGGGTTACCGCATCCGCAAAGCGCTCCCGCAAGGATAAGACCTGCGGCAAAGGCGCTGATTTTCTTAACAAAGCCCATTTTATTCTCCTTGAATGAATATATTGATCCTATTATAATATTATACTCCCGACACTGCGGAATGTCAAATGCGGCGTGAAAAAAGTAACAGATTATTAATCTTATCGGGCAAAAAATGTCCCGGTGGATTCTGTACACCGGGACGGGAATATGTTTGCTTTTAAAGGCCGGCAAGTCTGCCGTAGAGACCGCTGTATTTTTTACAGATTTCGCGGCAGGCGGCGACGTTTTCCGGTATCGGGAGGGTTTCGGTCTTTATTGTCAGCTTTGCCGCCGCCTCGGAAGCCGAGGAGAACACTCCGCAGCCTATCCCGGCGACGACTGCCGCTCCGAAGCCGCTTCCCTCTCCCGCGCCGTCAAGCGTGACGACCGGAAGCCCGAAAACGTCGGCGAATATCTGCCGCCAAAGGGGACTTTTTGAGCCGCCGCCGGCGAGGATGACGCGCTCTGCCGTTCCTTCGGGCGAAACTCTGTCGTATGTCTGTTTAAGCGAGAATGCCACGCCCTCGAGTACGGCGCGGGCAAGGTCGCCCTTTCCGGTGCCTGCCGAAAGACCGACGAAACAGCCGCGGGCGTTCGGGTCATTGACCGGGCATCTTTCGCCGTTTAAGTACGGCAGGAATATCACGCCGCCCGCACCGCAGGGAGAGCTTTCCGCCATGGCATCGGTGCCTTTATAATCGCCGCCGCTGAAATTCTCGCAGAACCACTTATACGAGCCTGCCGCGGAGAGGGTGACTCCCATGACCTGATACATTCCCTTTATACAGGCACGGGAGAACTGAACCGCGGCACCGGTGTTTTCCGTGAACTCCGGGACGTGAGCCGAGACGACGCCGGAGGTTCCGAGCATCACCGCCGCGCTTCTGCCGTCTGCCGCGCCCATTGCGACGGTTGAAAGGACTGCGTCGCCGCCGCCCGCGCAGACAGGGGTTCCCTCCGGTATACCGGTAAGCTCCGATGCGGCTCCCGTTACCCTGCCGATGATATCCGACGATTCGTGAACCTCGGCAAAAAGAGAGGGAGACAGGCCGCAGAGGGTTATCAGCCTGTCGGAGAATCTGCCGTTTACGACGTCGAAAAGTCCGGTTCCGGAGGCATCGGACACGTCGGTTCCGACATTTCCGGTCAGCTTATATGCGATATAGTCCTTCGGGTTGACGATTCTGACGGTTTTTTTATAGTTTTCCGGCTCGTTTTCCTTCATCCAGAGGATCTTGCCCGCCGTGAAGCCGGTGAGCATTCCGTTGTTCGTCATTGAGATAAGACTGTCAAGCCCGCCTGCCGCGCTGATTATCTCTTTACACTGTTTTTCCGTCCGCTGGTCGTTCCAGAGTATCGCCGGGCGGACGACGCGATTCTCCGCATCAAGGGCAACCATGCCGTGCATCTGACCGGAGAGCCCGACACCGGCGATTTCGTATTCCGAAAGCTGAGGAATCAGCTTTTTCAGCCCGGCTGCCGCGGCGTTCCACCAGTCGTCCGGATTCTGTTCCGTCCAGCCGGGGTTCGGGGTGTATATCGGGTACTCTGTGACATTGCTTCCGACAACGCGGCAGTTTTCGTCAACCGCAAGCACTTTAACACCCGATGTTCCTATGTCTGTTCCAATAATAACCTTCATGACTGATCCCGTCCTTTATATTTCTATAACGATATTGTACCACTCATGCCCGCTGTTGTCAAGTCTTATTCCATGATGTGCATGGCGGAAAGCTCTCTGTCACGTATCTTTGCGGCGATGCGGTATGAATGAGGCTCAAGGTACCGCTCGCTTCCGTAGGTATAACCGCCGTCGGTCAGAAGGCGCAGAAGATGTGCGGAAATTCTTTCGACCGCTCCGGCACACTCCGTGGGATCGAACGTCACAAGCAGCTTTTCAAGCTCTTCCGCAATCCCGGCGCCGCGCTCAAGCTGACGCATACCCCTGAAGAGCCATTTGTAGAACGGCGGATGTTTCCGGTTCAGGTAATATACGCTGAACGCGATATTCTGACAGAAGCCGTCAAGTGCAAGTCTTGACGCTCCGATCTCTCCGTGCCTTATACAGCGGGAATAATTGTACTGCCCGTACTGCGCCGCCATTATCACCGCGCGGGAGAGCTTTTTTGTCCGGACATCGGCGGGGATACCGTTTATAATCATGTTGCGCATATAGGTGAAGTCGGTCGCGCCGTCGGTGAACACCCTTCCGTTTGACGCGGCGGCAAGCGCATAATCGGGGATTTTCAGCCATTCCGCCGGGGTTTCCGGCACCGTGCCGTATCCGATGAGCGACCGGTAGAATTCTCCGCAGGAAAAGACTCCGCGGCGCTTTCCGGAGGCTGTTCTGCGGGCGGCTCTTTCAAGCCCCATGTAGCGGTCAGGGAGCGAAAGCAGACGCTCCTCAAGCACAGGGGCGACCTTGCTGTATGCGCTGTCATCGACCCACAGGCAGAAATCCGCGCCGACGTCGTGATCGAGCGATATCTCATCGTCATAGCCGAAGCACTCCGAGCCGTTTCCGACGAGTCCTGCCGAAACGCAGTCCTCAAATCCGCGTATAACGTCGGCTCCGTATTCGCGGAAGAAGCGTTCACAAAGATCGATTACGTGCATATATCTCCTCCGCCGTATTGTCAAGCTCCTTTTCCGCCGCGAAAAAACCGAAATAGCCGACAGACGGTGCGCATTTGCGGCAGGTGAAGGCATAATAACCGTCCCTGCGGCCGTCCGGCACCGATTTCAGGACGGCGAGCGCGTTCTTTATGCACATTTCGGTCTTTTCGTAGTCCTCTGATGCCTCATAAAGATGAGCCATGTTGACATATGTGTTGGCTGTGTCGCATTCCTTTTCCGGGCAGCGGGACAGGACGGTAAGGGCGGCGGCGAATTTCTCTTCCGCTTCACGATACCGTCCGAGGTCGCAGAGGGCAAGGGCATAGTTATTGCACAGTCCGGCCATCCGGCTGTCGTAGGTCGGAAGGAGTGCCGAATAGACCGCCTTTGCCATTTCGTAATACGGGACCGCCTGTTCTGCCATGCCGAACGCCTTGAGGGTGGTGGCGGCGTTGAGCTCTGCCGTTGCGCCGGCGATGCTGCCGTCAAGCCCCATGCGGGATGACAGGGAAAGTCCGGTGTCTATTGATTCAAGTCCTCTTTCCCGCTCTCCGGTCTTGCGGTAATAGCCCATCATTTCGTTAAGCACTGCAAAAAGAAGGCGGTCGTCGCGGTTTGTCTCTGCTTCTTTTCTGACGGAACGGAGGAACCCTCCGGCTCCGTTCATATCCTCCCGGTCGAAAAAGCTGTCGAGCTGTTTTATAAATTCTTCGGTTGTCATGATTTTTCTCCTGATATTCCGCTGAGCGTATCTTACTGACCGGAAGCGGCTGCACTGTTCATAACGGTTGACCCGTATATCTTGATTATTTCGCCGAGCACATCGGTATGGGCGAAGTCCCTGTTGTAGACGATCTTTGTTTCACGCACCATTGACAGATTTTCGATCGGCAGGGCGGCGATCTTGTTTTTTCTCAGTTCGTCGAGGCAGGCACTTCGCGGCAGCACCGATACACCGAGATCCTTTCGGACAAGGTCCTTTATTGTGGCAATGTTGTCAACCTCCAGCCTGACGTCAAACGACTGGATGGACTCGTTGTTGCTTTCAAGTGCCGATTCGAACAGCGTTCTTGTCGCCGACGAGGGTGTGCGGAGGATCATGTTCTGCTTTTTCAGTTCGGCAAGAGTTACCGCGCTTTTTTTAGCAAGAGGATTGTCTACCGACATCACGCAGGTGAGATAATCGGTATCAAGAAGCATCGACGAGAACCGGCTGTCGTTATACGCGCCGTCAACTATTGCCAGATCTATCTCATAGTTCTCAAGCATATCATAAAGATTATTTATGGTATCAGTAAAAAGAATAATCTTCAGGTTTCCTCTTTCGTTGCTGTATTTTGCAAGTGCGGCGGCGGTCAGGTTGCTCTCGGAGGTGTGGGTTATCCCTATCTTCAGAAGAGAAAACTGCTTGTCGGCGTTCCGGAGTTCAAGACGCATTTTTTCGTCAAGCGCGTTCATTCTCCGGGCATATCTGACGGCAATCTCGCCGTGCGGAGTCAGTTTCAGTCCTGCTCTGCTCCTTATAAACAGCGGGAAGCCCATCTCGTCCTCAAGCTGCTTTATGTGATGGCTTACGGCGGGCTGAGTCATATTGAGCATCTCGGCGGCGCGCGTGAAGTTCCTGCATTCCGCGACGGCAAGCATCGTCTGCATTTTTACATCGGGCATTTTCTTCTCCTTCATTATGAAAATTTATATGTATCAAAAATAATATCATTTGCATTTATCGCAAAAATATTATATCATATAGAAGGACGGAATGCAATACATTTTTACGCAGCACATACAATTACATAACGAGGAGCATTTATGCTTACACCAATATATGAAAAACTGCACATCACGTCGTCGGTTTCGGCAATAATCATCTCGCTTGCGCTTATGCTGATCGGCGGATTCCTCATGACGCGCATAACCAAGCGTCTTAAGCTGCCGAATGTTACGGCATATATTCTTGCGGGGATCATTCTCGGTCCGTTCTGCCTGAATCTGGTGCCGGGGAAGGTCATTGGCGGCATGAGCTTCATTGCCGACATTGCGCTTGCCTTCATCGCTTTCTCGACCGGGGAATTTTTTAAGCTCTCCGCGCTGAAAAAGAACGGCGCAAAGACTGTTGTCATCACGGTGCTTGAGGCGTTCCTTGCCTCTGTTCTTGTTTTCTGCGTGTGCTTTCTGCTGCTGCGGCTTGAATTCAATTTTTCGATAGTTCTCGCCGCGCTTGCCGCCGCGACAGCACCTGCGTCAACCGTGATGACAATACGTCAGACCGGCGCAAAGGGAGATTTTGTCGACACGCTCCTTCAGGTCGTGGCGCTTGACGATGTTGTCGGGCTTGTTGCTTACAGCATTGCTGTCTCGGTGGCGGTTGCCTCTTCGACCGGGACATTTGAGCTTCTGTCGGTCATAAAGCCCCTTCTTCTGAACCTGCTTGTTTTCGCTCTCGGCGGAGGATTCGGGTTTGTTCTGAAATGGATGCTTTTCAAACGTTCGACCGACAACCGGCTTATTGTAGCCGTTGCGCTGCTTTTCTCCTTCTGCGGGATATGCGCCCTTCTTGACGTTTCGCCGCTTCTGGGATGCATGGCAATGGGGATGGTATACATAAACGCAACCGACGACGAGCGGCTGTTCAAGCAGCTCAACTACTTCTCTCCGCCGATACTGCTTCTGTTTTTTGTTCGTTCCGGTCTGAATTTCGATCTGAGCGCTCTTGTAAACACCTCGGACATCATCGGCGGGGTGCCGCTGATCCTTATCGGCGTGGTGTATTTCATCGTCCGTATCGCAGGGAAATATGCCGGGGCGTATATCGGCTGTCTGATAACGAAAAAGGACAGATCGGTGCGCAATTATCTGGGGCTTGCGCTTATCCCTCAGGCGGGGGTCGCGATAGGACTTGCGGCGATGGGGGCGCGGGCTCTCGGAGGAGGTGCCGGGACGGCGCTTGAAACGATAATTCTCGCCTCAAGCGTGCTGTATGAGCTTATCGGTCCTGCCTGCGCAAAGCTGTCGCTCTACCTCTCTCATTCCTATTCGGATAAGCTTGAGGACATAACCGACACACCGGAAACCGATGAGAACGGGAACAAAAAGAGCGAGGTCGAGCTGCTTATCGAGCGGATACAGGCGATTCAGAAAGAGCTTCCGGAGCACAAAGACCCGTATTACGAGGACGAGAAGGCATTTTCCGATGCCGCCGAGGAGCATTACGCAATGCTGAACCGTTCGCTTTCGAACACAAGGAGGAAAAGATAATGAATTATTACGATCCGATAGCGGCTTACCTTGGGGAGTGGTCGCAGACGCTGAACACCGGTTCGGTGCTTCTGCGCATCGGAATTATGGTGCTGCTGGCATCGGTGATCGGGTGCGAGCGGTCGAGCAAGCGGCATTCTGCGGGGCTTCGGACATTCGTTCTTGTTTCATTTGCCTCGACGGTATCTATGATACTTGACGTATATCTGATGAGCACATTTTCGTCAAGGCTTCCCGTGATCTCCTGTGCCACCGTTATTGCCGCCGCGCTGATAAGCGGGAATTCCATCCTGTTCAGCTCCCGGAGCCAGATAAAAGGGCTTACGACATCGGCGGGGCTGTGGGCGTGCAGCATACTCGGGTTTGCGATCGGGGCGGGGCTTTACACTGTCACGCTTATCGTTTTTCTGTTTCTGATTTGCATTCTTGCCTGTTTTCCGTCTGTCGAAGCCTATCTGAAAAACCGCTCAAATCACTTTGAGATTCACCTTGAGCTTAAAAGCTGTGAATATCTTCGGGATTTTGTCACCGTCAGCCGACGGCTGGGGCTGAGGATCGACGATATCGAGGCAAATCAGGCCTATTCGGGTTCGGGGCTGAGCGTATTTACCGTGACATTCACCATATGCAGTGAGCAGCTCAAGAAATACAAGACCCACAAAGAGATAATCGAGGCGCTCTCTTCTCTTGACTACATTTATCACGTCGAGGAAATGAGATAAAAAACGGCTGTCACATCGGATCAACCTGTGTGACAGCCGTTATTTTTTATTTTGCGGAGGATGTTATGTCCTCAGCACTATTCCGAGGGTACGGAGGTTTGCCACAATCTTATCGACAGCCGCCTGAACCTCCTCCATCGAAAGGGTCCTTTCGTCTGACGAGAAGGTCAGACGCACGGTGACGCTCTTCAGAGCCTCAAGGTCGTAGACATCAATGACCCTTACCGAGGCAAGCTCGGCACATCCGGCGCTCTTCCATGCGTTTTCCGCCTCGGAGAAGCGCACACCCTCCGGAAGGATAACCGAAAGGTCAAAGTCGATCGACGGGAATTTCGACGGCTCGGTATAGGAAAGCTCTCCGACCGGGACGGCATAGAAATCGTCAAGGTCAAGCTCGACGCAGACGACCGATGCGTTTCTGTCAAGCAATTTCAGGTTCTGCGGATGAAGCGTGCAGATAACGCCGACATTCTTTCCGCCGAACGAGACTGCGGAGGTGTTCTTCGGATGCTGCCATGCGTGAACCGGGGCTGTCTTTGTGAATTCCGGAACGGAATGCTTTATCTCTGCGGCAATTGTCCTTATCATTGCGACGGCACGGAAGTACAGCTCCTTTTCGGATGCGATTTTTGAGCAGAGGGCAAGCCCGAGGGTTCTTCTCTCGTTGCACTCGCCGTTTTCGCGTCTGCCCTTTATTACGCGTCCTATCTCGAAAATACCGTAGGAATCCGAGAAGCCCTTGTTTTCATAGACAAATGTCAGCATTGTCGGGAGCATGGAGTTGCGGAGGGTCCCGTTTTCCGGGGTCGGGATATTGAGGATCCTTACGTTGTCCTCGACGTCGATGCCGAGCTTTTTATACTTCTTTCCGTCGCACCAGATGTAGGAATGCACCTCGTGGAGTCCGAAGCGCTGGACAAGGATGTTCTTGATGCTTCCGTCCTCGTCCTTTGAAACCGTCCTTCTGACCGGGCGGAGCAGGCTTCTTGTGGTGGCGATATCGAAGTTGTCGTAGCCGTATATTCTTGTTATCTCCTCGATGATATCGGCTTTTATCGTTACGTCCTTTGTGGCTCTCCATGTCGGGACGGAAACGGTAAATGTGCTGTCCTCTTCCTTCACGCCGAAGCCGAGGAGGGTGAGGGTCTTTTCGATTCTCTCCTCAGAAATATCGATGCCGGTATATCTGTCGACGAATTTCTTGTCGAAGGTGATTACAACACTGTCGTACTTTCTTACGTACTCATCGGTGAGATCTGACGACACATAGGCGCCGGAGTCGATATTTTTCAGCAGGTATACGAATCTCTTTATTGCGGTGACGGTGAGCTCGGGGTCGAGGATCTTTTCGTATCTCATGCTTGCGTCGGTGCGCAGACCCAGTCTTGACGAGGTTTTTCTTACCGAAATTCCGTCGAAGTTTGCCGATTCAAGCACAAGCGAATCGGTGCTGTCAACTATTTCGGAATCAAGACCTCCCATGATCCCGGCGATCGCGACCGGGGTTTCGCCGTTATAGATCATGAGTGTGTTTTCGTTTATCTCACGCTCGCTGCCGTCAAGGGTAGTGAACTTTCCGGACTTGTCCGGGGTGGCGATGCGGATGGAGTCGATCTTCTTTGCATCGAATGCGTGCATGGGCTGACCAAGCTCGAGCATGATATAGTTCGTCAGGTCGGCAAGGAGGTTTATTGCTCTCATGCCGCAGTAATAAAGCCTGATCTGCATATCCATCGGGCTTCTGTTCTTTGAAATTCCCGAAATTTCAAGGCAGGAGTAGCGGTAGAGCAGGTCGGTGCGGCTGACGGTGACCGCTATCTTTTTATCGCCGTTATATACCGGTTCGGTGAGGTCAAGCGGCTTCAGCTTTTTTCCGGTAAGCGCGGCGAACTCGCGTGCGATGCCGTAATGTCCCCAGAGGTCGGGGCGGTTTGTGAGCGACTTGTTATCGACCTCGAAAACGGTATCCTCTATCATGGGGTAGAGGGTCTTTATATCGGTTCCGAGGGGGCAGTCCTTATCTATCTCCATAAGTCCGGTATGACCGTCGGCAATTCCGAGCTCATCGGCGCCGCAGCACATTCCGAAGGAGTCGTAGCCGGCAATCGTTGCCTTTTTTATCTCACCGGCGCAGACACGTCCGCCGACGGTTGCGAGGGCGACCCTCTGACCGACAGAAACGTTCGGTGCTCCGCAGACTATGTCGAGGATTTCGCTTCCGGTATTGACCTTCAGCAGGTGGAGCTTTTTTGAGTCGGGGTGGTTTTCGACCGAAACTATTTCGGCGACGACGACTCCCGAGATATCGCGTCCCTTATGGTAAACCTCCTCGACCTCTGCCGTTGACAGGGTGAAGCGGCGGATGAGCTCCCCGATATTCTCCCCGGAAAGGTCAACGTATTCCTTTATCCAATTCATTGATACAAACATAATATTATACCTTTGTCCTTCTGATTATCGTCTTTCCGGCGGTCACTTGTCGGTGAACTGAGAAAGGGCGCGCAGACTGCCGCTGTTCAGCACTCTTATATCCCTGATGCCGTACTTCATCATTGCAAGGCGGGTAAGTCCCAGACCGAACGCAAAGCCGGTGTACTCCTCCGGGTCGATGCCGCCGTATTTCAGCACGTTCGGGTGGATCATTCCGCAGGGACAGAGCTCCAGCCAGCCGGAGTTCTTACAGGACGGGCAGCCCTTGCCGCCGCAGATGGTGCACTTTATGTCAAGCTCGAAGCCCGGCTCGACGAACGGGAAGAAGCCCGGACGCAGGCGGACGGTTATATCCTGACGGAACACCTCGGAGAGCATTGTCTTCATGAAGTAGATCAGGTTGGATATTGAAATATCCTTATCTATCATGATGCCCTCAAGCTGGAAGAAGGTGTTTTCATGGCAGGCGTCGGTCGATTCGTTTCTGAAGCATCTGCCGGGGAAAATGGCTCTTACCGGGGCGCCGTATTTGCGCATTATATAGTTCTGCGCGGCGGAGGTATGGGTCTTGAGCAGCTGACCGTTGTCAAGATAATAGGTATCCTGCATATCGCGCGCGGGGTGGTGCTTCGGGATATTTAGAGCCTCGAAGCAGTGATAGTCGTCAACGACCTCGTTGTAGTCCTCGATGATGAAGCCCATTGACGCAAAAATGTCCTCGACCTCGCGCTGGATGAGGGTTATCGGATGATATGAGCCGAGCGAAAGGTCGGACGGGAGCGATTCGTCATACGATTCGGTGCTGTCGATGAGTCTCTGCTCCTCGCGCTTTGCGATCTCCTCCGCTTTTTCACGGAGTCTGCCCTCGATATATTGTTTTGCATCGTTGATGACTCTGCCGGCTTCCTTTTTTCTGTCGGCGGCAACGTTTTTGAGGTCGCTCATAAGTGCGGCGACTCTTCCCTTTTTACCGAGATACTCTATTTTCAGCGTCTCAAGCTCCGATGCGGACTCCGCCTTATCGATGAGCGCCGAAAACTGTTCTCTTACCTTTTCTGCGTTTTCAAGCATATTCCTGTCCGTTTCTCCGGCGATTTTTCCTTTCGGTAAAATTCGTTCCTTTCGCATTCCCGCCGGGAGAATGCGGCTTCTGTCCGGCTGTAAACTCTGCCGGAAACAAAAAACGCCCCATGAAAAAGCTCATGGGACGGGGCAAGCCCGCGGTACCACCCGTGTTCGGATATAATCCGCTCTCTTCTGCCTCTTATGCGGGCACGGCATCCCGCTTGGCGCACAAAATGCTTTTCGCGGGAAAGCTCCGGCGCTGAAATTCGGATGCGGAAAGTTTCTTACGGTGCTTACAGCCAAACGGCACCGACTCTCTTGAAGGCTTTTTCCGTCCTACTTACACGCTTTCACAGCTTACCGTATTATATTAGCATTTTATTTCCGACTTGTCAAGCGACAGGACGTAAATTTATTGATTTTTCCCGTATTTTATGCTATAATTTCGGCAGGGAATAAATTTCAGCCGGGTTTTTTCACCGGAGAACGGAGAATTTATGGGAAACACTATCCTTCCTTGGGACAGCGCGGTTTCGCTTTCGGGCGGAAGATACATAAATGCCGCCGATCTGCTTATCGGGCGGGATGCCGTGAAGGGGATGCGGGCTGTCGGATTTGCCGCTGCGGAAAGCGATGCGGATTACGACAGGTTCAGGAAATTTCTTTCGGCAGTTCCGTTCATGGAGGGGCACCGGTCGGTAACGGCGGCTTCGGCGATCCTTGACACCGTCTGCGGGATGAAGCTCAACGACGACCCGGATGAGATATGGGAGGAATGCGGGCTGGCACTGAGCAGGAGCCGCATTGACCGTCCGGGGCTTGCCTCGCTTCTCGGATTCCGGGATATTTTTGCAAGGATGCGTCCCGGAGAGGCTGTGCCGGAGCAGGACAACATCAGGATACGCATTCACCCGGTATACGATCTCGGAAGAGTGGACGGCGGTCTTTTTGCCTCCGGCTCGCTTGATGCTTTTTCGGAATATACAGACGGCGCGCTTGCGGAGCTTTGCGTAAGGGGTGGGAGGGCCGTCAGGATATCGCTCGGTGACTACTCATTTGACCGCAATTCCAGAAAGCGTGAGATCGACTGCATTGCAAAGAACCTTGCCGACGGGAAGCCGGTCACTGCCGGAGAACGGAACCAGCTGCTTACCGCGGTGATGATAAGTCTTTCAGCCGCGGCAAAAAGGCACGGAATGCGGCTTATAACCGAAACCGACAGTATTTCCGCGCTGTCCGATCTGTATGCCTATCTCGGCATGAACGGCATTATACCGGAGAGCGTGATCGTTACGCGGTATTCCGATGAGCTTGCCGGGTTTATCGGAGAATTCGGATTTTCAACCGGAGACGGGAAGCCGGGTATTGCGGCGGCGCTTCATGATCCGTCGGCTGCGGCGGAGGCGATACCGCTCGGATGCGTGCTTGTCCGCACCGACTGCGCGGTCGACATTCAGGGGCTTGCCGCTCTGCCGCAGTCTGACAGGTTTCCCTCAGGCGGCACGGCTGCTCTCAGAATTTTTCTTTAGAAACAATCCTCCCGGAAGCGATCATGCCTCCGGGAGAGCTTGTTTTCATCTGTATTTTTTATATTCAAACCGGATGCGGCCTTTTTTCGATGTTCCGGCGGTTTTGCCGATGACTGCTCTGCCCTTGCCTCTCAGTGAGATTTTGTCGCCTTCGGTGACCTGCGCATCGGGCTTTGACATCTCGCTTCCGTTCACAGCGACAAGTCCGCGTCCGACAGCCTCTGCCGCCGCGCCGCGTGACAGTCTGAAAACCGATGCGCACACTGCGTCAAGCCGCATGGAGGCGACGGTATCGGAAAGCTCCACGCTGTCGTCATGACGCTCCATCACGGCGGTGTCTCCGACAGAAACCGTCACGCGGAATCTGCCTATCGAATCAAGCTCGTTTTTCACAAGCTCCGCCACGCCGGTTTTCAGAACGATGACAGCCTTGCCGCCGGAGCAGACGATGTCTCCGACCGTCTCACGCTCGATTCCCAGCCCCATAAGTGCTCCGAGGCAGTCGCGATGGGTAAAATCGGCGCGGTCAAGGTCGAAGCGGTTGACCTCGGCGGTCGCAAAGGCTATCCCGGCAAGCGCAGGGGAGGCGGTTATATCGTCCTCCGTAAGATAGTCAGGTAGGAATACCGGACATTTTCTTTCGGCTCCGTCGCAGCCGCCGAAAAGGATGTAGTTATGTATTCCGGCCGATCTCAGCATATCGGAGACTGTGTCCGCGTCGCTTTCAGGCAGAAAATTCCCCGACTCGACTGTATTCCGGTTCTCTGACCTGAGTGCGAGGTCAAGAATGTGGGCAAACATGACCCTCTGCTCCGGGGTCTTTGCATATCTGTTTATAAGCGACGCTTTGTCCATAGTGATGTCTTCCGTAAAAAAATCAAATGCGCAGGGTATTCGTCCTGCGCATTTATTTTATCATATTTTCGGAGGACAGTCAAGTCCCGGAGTTTCTCAGGCGGCTCAGCTCTTCACGGGAATATCGGTCTGCCAGAGCCGTAACGTCTGCGCTGCCGTACCTGTCGCGCATATCGATTATCGGATCGACGAAGCTGTGGCTTATCCACGGGAGCCATACGCCGTCTCCGGCTGTGCTGAACACATTTCCGCTGACGTTGCAGGCTTCAAGATTCATTCCGGGCAGATACCAGCCGGTTTCGCTGTCGGATGCGGTGATCTTGGTGTTGTTCTGGATGAACTTTGCGAAATCGAGGAAAGTGCTGTCGCCGGTCATGACCCAGTAATCGAAGAAGTCAAAGTATGTACAGGCGGCATAGGCATCGACCGCGCCCCATCCGGTGGCTATCACCGACTGGCCGATGACACCGCCGTTTTTGAAGACATTTACTGCGTCGTAATCACTTCCGGCGGAGTACGGAACGGCGTAGTCGTATACATACACGAAGCTCATAGCCGACACTGCGGCGTGTTCGAGTGCTTCGCGGTATTTTTCCTCTCCGGTAAGGTCATACGCGGTCGAGAAGCAGTACATGGCGTATATTGCCGATTCCTTATCGACAACGTTCACGTGGTCCGGGCAGATGCTGACGTACTTTCCGATCTCAAGATACATGGTGTCATAAGCCCATTCGGCTGTCCTGATTGCCGCGTCGCGGTATTCTGCATTGCCGGTGAGGGTATACATCTTTGCGAGGAATCTTACCGCGCAGTACGATGCAAGGCGGGACTTTCCGTCAAATCCGCTCCATATCATTGACTGGTCGAAGTTCTCAAGGCTTCCGTCAGTCATTATCGTTGCGCCGCTTCTTCTGTAAGCACGCGACCATGTGCCGTCGCCGTCCTGATTCTTCACAAGGAAATCGGCTGTTTTTACCGCCGCCTTCTGCCATACGGTTATGTCGAGCCCGTTTTTCTTTCCGAAAATGCAGGCATCGGCGATTCCCTCAACGCTGTCGACAACGACTCTTAAGTAATCGGCATATCCCTGTATGCTTCCGCCGGTGCGGCTGTTCCCGTCCGGGATCCACCACACGACCGGAAGCTCGTTTTCGTTTATCTTGTCCGACGACCAGAAGTCAAGCATTGCACTTCCCTTTGCTATAATACTCCGGTTTCCGGAAAGCACGCCCTCTCTCAGCATTTCATATGCGGCGGATGTCTGGGCACCGGAAAATCCGGCGAGGTATGAGACGGGGGAATACGGTCTCCCTGTCCTCACGCTTGCGTCGAAATACAGTCCGGCTGATTTTATCCCATCGGGGGAGGAATACTCGGTGTAGAATGCCTCGTATATCTTCAGCTGTTCGGAATAGACTTTGTTTATATCGATATTGTCAGCCACCTTAGGGGAATACAGTGAAAAAGCTTTTTTATAGCTTTCCGTCATCGCCTTCTGATAGCTGTCTGATATGCCGGGAATAAGTGAAATGCTGTACTTATGGCTGTTTCCGGCGGACAGGACATTGTACTTTTTCCGCCACCGTGAACCTTCGCGCTCGTAGGTCACCGGTCCCTCCGATGAGGGGTAGACAAAGCCCACCGACAGGGTCTGTCCGAAGGTATATCCGACTGAGCCGTAACGCACCTCGTCGGATACGGTTATGTCGTTCTCGCCCGGAAGCTCGATGCTGACATCTGGTGTCAGGTGGACGAGCATGAGGCAGTTTCCGTTCTTCCGGTTTCTTGCCATCGCCGACGGGAGAGTCACGCACAGCTCTTTAACATAGTTGTGTTTTCCGGAAAAGTCAGAGGCAAGAGATTTGCCCCACGGGTTTGTCGTCTGCATATACTCCGTGTCGCGGTAAAGCACTCCGGGAATAAAATAATCGTAACCGTCACGGTCGCAGCTTCCGTCCGGTGTGGCGTCGGAGAAGAGCACCGCACTTGCAAAGCCGGCTTCCGAGGGGGTGCTTGAGGTCACACTGACAGTTCTGTCAAATGAGAACGTGCCGCCGGCGGTCGGATACCAGTCGTCGCGGACAAGGAAAACACTTCCCGCCGCAGTCTTTACTTCGGCAAATGCGGAAAAGCCGCTTTCGGTTCTGATCGCGTTGCCGTAGGCACAGGCATATTCGCCCTCATTCCCGCTGCGTCCGATTGTTCTGATCACAGCGGGTGTATCGGAGCGGGAAATCTCCTTGCCGTCGCGGAGAACAGAAACGCCGCCGTCTTCGCGGATTTTTAATATATATCCGCCGTTTTCAAGTCCGGTGTCAGTTACTTTTCCGCACTCCGGCTTTCCGTGAGTTACGGCAATGACGGCATTTTCCACGATGGTCACCCCCTGTTTTATTCCGACCGAGGCGCGTTTTTCCGGTTCGCCCTTCTCTGCGTCGTATCCGGTGCAGAGCTCAAGGAAACGGACTGCAGCAGCCATTACCGTTCCTGCGCCGTTTCCGGTGATGAATATTTTACCGCCGTGCTCGGTCACCGAATATGACATGATCTTATTCTCCGTGCCGCCGCGGTTTGTGTTTCCGACAACGATCTCATGCTCTCCGGCGGTTTCTCCGCCCTTCAGCCAGTCGTCGGTGAGGTTAAGCCTTACTCCGGTGCTTCTTTCTATGACACTTCGTATGAGTGCAGCTGATTCGCGTTCTTCCTTTGTTGCCGTTGCCGATATGATTATCCTGTAATCTGATATGCCGTCTTTTACAATATCGGCAGTCTTTCCCCTCCCGCAGGAGGCAAGGAGGAGAAGGACTGCGGCAATAATTACCGGAAGAATTCCTGTACCGATCTTATTCATCCCCGGTTCTGCGTCTGAGAACGACAGCTGCGGCGGCAGACACAAGAAGCACTGCCGTCACGGCAAGGATCCCGTCGCCGGTTTCCGGAGGCATAGGCTCTTCGCCCTTCTTTCCGGCAAGAACAAGTTCTATCCCGTGCTGTTCGGGTATCCAGTCGAAGGAACTCATGTCAGCCATTGAGCCGTAAAGTCCGGCAAGCTCGCGGTTTGCGTTATAATCATTGTAAATAAAGAGGGCGGTCACGACACTTCCCTTTGCCGGAGCCGGTATATCCTCTCCGGTTTTGTCCTTCATGTCCTGAAGCAGCAGTGTCCACGGTATCGCCTCTTCAAACTGCCAGCCCTTATCGGTGACAGATGCGGCGTAGGGGTAATTCACCGGATCCTGTATGACCGACTCGTTTTCCACGCATTGGTGGCAGTAAAGCGCCGCGCCCGGGGCTCCGTCTGCCTTGAGCTGCGGAGCCGAAGACATGAGAATACCGCGTCTTGCACCGTTCAGAGTGCCTTTGTTCATGTCGAGGATGTTCTCTCTGCCGTTCAGCTTCTTTCCGACGTCAAGAAGAAGCTGAACGTTATCACCGCCGTTCCATGTATACTCGGTGAAGTAACATTTTGTTCCGTCGGTTATGTCGTATGCGACATAGAGGTACTTCGCATCCCATCCGAAGTAGACATCAGCCGAAAAGCCCTCTGCGATCTTCTCTCCTACAACTCCGGCTTTGAGGTTTTTTCCGTCAAGCGTGATCTTTGCCGCACCGTTGTACTCATCCGCCGATATCTTTCCGTCGACCGTGATACCGGACACCTCCGGGGCGCTTATCCTTCCGACCGGAGCTGCGGCCGAGGCGGTAAGCACCATTGCTGCCGCCGCGAGAACCGCGACTGCTGCCGTGATGATTTTCTTCATGTTTTTTTCCTGCCTTTCGTTTTCGATTTTATTTGAGCTGACTGTAACTGTCGATTGTCTCACGGAGTTTTGCCTCTGCCGCCGCTGCATAGCGGGCATAGAGTGTTGCGACCGAACCTGCACCCGAGGAAAGGGAGAGCTGAAGTCTTTCAAGAATTGTTCCCCATTTGAAGATCTGGTCGAGGTCGAATATCTCGGTGTCTATGACAAGCGAGATCATTCGCTTTGACTCCTCGTCCTGTGCATAACGGTTGGTGAGAAGCGTGTCATAGAATGCCGGGCTTACGTAGTTTTTCGCACCCGCGCAGAATGCCTCAAGCATCACCCCGGCACGTTCTCTGTCTCTGACCGAGGTCAGAACCGTTATTGCCGTCGAACCGGTGTAGCCGGCGCGGTGGCGGTATTCCTTCTGGTTCTCGTCATATTTCGGGCAGGGGAGAAGTCCGACGTCGCTTGTCATTTCGGTAATGATATTAAAATAGAAGCTGAGCGGTCCGCACATGAACAGCGATTTCTCGTCAAAAGCCGCGCGGAAGGTATCGTTTATGTCGTTATTGAAAAGCGGTTCCTGTCCGATGCTGTATGTATTGTACCGGCTGCCGCTTACTATGTCACGCACCTTGCCGTAGATGTTATCGGTCTTGTCGCTGAAGGGGGTTATTGCCGGCAGACCGGTTTTTTCGTCAAGATATGCACCGGTTATTCCCGACCCTACATAAAAAACGTCGTATATCATGCCTACAAGCCCGTAGGCATCCTCGTAATCCGGGGTGCCGTTTCCGTTCAGGTCGGAACCGTAGCTCTTCACGATCTTTGCGAAGGCATCGATCGTCCATTCGCCGGAATCAACAAGAGTGTATGGGGCGTCGAGCTTTGAATCGGCAAACAGGGTTTTGTTGAAGAACATGACATAGGTGTCGAGCTTGTCGTTGAGAAGCGCATCACTTATAGCGAAATATTGGCGGTTGAGAATTCTCATACTGTCATTGAGTGTTTTGTTCCACCACGGCTTTTCGAGGTCGAGATGAGGCACATCGCCCGACGACAGGTCGACGAACGCTCCCGCCGAGGCAAGTGTCGCCGCATCCATTATTCCGGGAATGCAGATATCACATATATCGTCATAGGCACTGAGATTATCGGATATTGTTCTGTAAAAGCTGCCGCCGGAGGCAGTTTCATCGTTATACGTCACGAAATTCAGCTTTACGTTGTAGTCGTTCTCAAGCCGCTTGTTGCGCCGGTACGCCGCGTCTCCGAGAACGGCCGTGCTCTGCTCGTCTGAAATGACAGCCATCTCGCCCCACGCCATCTCCGGATCACGGCACATAACGGTAACCGATGCGCCGTTATAGTCTCCGCGGGATATCTCCGGGACATATTCAGCTGTGTAGCCGTCGTCGCTTGTCTTTGCGCCTCCCGGTTTCTTTGTTCCGCAGCCGGCAAGTGCCGAGACTGCGGCAAGAACCGCAAGAAGTGCGGCAAATGATCTCCTCATGCTCAGTCAACCTCACTTCTTCTTTTTTCTGACAATTATAATAGCTGCAGCCGCTCCGCAGACTATAACTGCAGCGATGATTATGTATATCCATGCATTTCCGCCGCCTGATGCGTTATTATCTGACGGAACGGTGGCAGACGGTGCTTCCGTGGCTGAGGATGTGCCTGTCGGCGGATCGGCGGTGATGTCGGAGGTGCTTTCCTGCGGTTTTTCGCTTGTCACCGGTATGTCGGAAGTCGTTCCGGTCGGTTCTGTGGTAGTAGCCGACTCGGGGGCTTTTTCACCTTCGCCGAGGAGGGTGAAGAATATTCCGTGCTCATCAGGCTCCCAGCTGAATTCGGTCGTGTACCCGGTTTTTGTGGTTCCGAACCAGTTTGTCATTTTATGATTATTGTAGTCGTTGTAGATAAGGAGTGCCGTGACCTCGGTGCCTTTTCCGACCTTTCCGACGTCTGCGCCGCATTTATCCTTCATGTCGGCAGCAAGGATCTCCCATGGAATGCCTTCTTCAAATGTCCAGCCGTGATCGGTGACCTCTGCTCCGAATGGAGCTGCTGAGTAATCTGTGATAACAGACTCGTTCACCACGCACTGGTGGCAGTAGAGCGCTGTGCCGGGCGTGCCGTCGGGTTTGAGCTGCGGAGCACTTGAAAACAGTGTCCCGCGGTTGCCGCCGGTCTGCTGTGAGTCGTTGAGTACCACTCCGGGAAGAGACGGCCCAAGATCAAGGAGAAGCTGGATGCTGTCCCCGCCATCCCATGCGTATTCAGTGAAATACGACTTTGTCGGGTCTGTGACAACGTATGCGACATAAAGGTACTTTTCGTCCCACATCACATAACAGTCAAGGTAAACATCGGTCGGGACCTCAGCAAAGCCGTGCTGCCACACCGCCTTGGCATTGCTGTCATTGACAGTGAACTTAAGCGCGTTCTTCCATTCGTCGGCATCAAGTCTGCCATCGATTTCAGGCTTTTCCGATGCATACGGGACATAAAGCTGCCCCACGTTGTGCGTCATGTCAGCCGCAGAGACGGAAATTGCCGCCGTCAGCGCAAACAGAAACGCAAATACGATTACTGCTGTCTTTTTCATTGATTTATCCTCCGTAAAATTATTTCTCAGTCAATTTTCCACGGACGGTATAGTCTCTTCTCCCAACCGGTAAGTGAGCCGTCACGCTTCATACCGTCCTGCTTCAGCCATATTCGCATTCCGCAGTTTCCGCGGTTGTTCCATTTATAGTACGGTGTCAGTATGACATCCCGTCCGTCGGTGGTTTTTCCGGTCACGGTGCCGTCGCTGTTGTGAACAAGGGGGGCATCCGAAAGGACAAAATCCACGTCGCCGCCGTTGTCGACAGCCTCGGCACAGTATATGAATCTGCCGTACCTGACCGCGACCCGATCATCCGGGTGAAGCATGATATAACAGTTTTCCCAGACGTATGGGTGTGATTCCTCACGGATAACGCGGTACTCAAACGAAATTCCTACGGTGTCGTCATCGGAAAACTCACGTTCAATCACTGCGTAGCCGTTTTCAATCTCTGGTGTGACGGCTTTCCCGTTCAGTGTCAACGTCCACCCCTGTGCGTACTCCGGGATCCTTATATGGAGCCGGAGTCTTCGTCCTTCGGAAGAGGCGATCTTCAGTTTTCCGTCGCGGTAGCTCAGCTTGAGCCCGTCGATCCCGGTCTCCGATCCTATATGAAGGTTCAGATAAAGATCGTCGCCGGAATATGACCATATATAAGTCTTGAGCGCACCCATCATCTTGAGAAGCATCGGGGGGCAGCACGGGCATTTATGCCAGTCCCATCTTTCGATATCTCCGTGGCTGACAAGCGGGTTGATATATGTATATTTTACTCCCGATTCCGACAGTGAAGCGAGAACGTTGTTATAGAACACCCGCTCGAACACGTCAAAGAACGAGGAATCGCCGTATGTCCTGTGCATCTCACCTGCCCAGAACGCCATTGCAACGCCGGCGCAGGTCTCAAGGTAAGCATCAGACGGAAGCTCGTACTGATACCCGAATCTCTCCTCGTCCTTCAGTGCACCGATACCGCCGGTGACGTGCATCTTTGTTTCGGTAACGTTCTGCCAGAGCCTAAGGGACGAATCAAAAAGCTCCTTTTCTCCCGTCTCGTTTGCGACCGCTGCCATTCCGGTATAGACAAGCGCGGCTCTGACCGCGTGACCGACAGCTTCCTTCTGCTTTCTCAACGGTTCGTGATCCTGTGCGTACTCACGCATATATTTCGGGAAGGCGGCACGGTTTTCGTGGACACCGCGGTAATCAATCCAGAAACGGCTGAGCTCAAAATATGCATCTGCATCGGCTCCGAGCTCTTCGGCAAGCTCCGGTTCATTCTTCATAAGCCGGTAAAGCTGAACCGTTGCCTGCTCGATCATCGGATGCGCGGAAACAATGTTTTTTTTCGGCGGATATCCGATCTCGGAACAGATGTAATTTGCCATTTTCACCGCAACTGACAGCAGTTTTTTCTTTCCGGTCGCTATGTAGTTATGAACCCCTGCCTCAAAAAGACAGCCGGCATTGTACAGGTCGTGCTGGATTATCAGGAAACCGCCGTTCTGTCCGAAACGGTTATTGGGGTGCTTTATTGAGGTAAAGGTGTTGATATATCCGTCGCCGGATGCCTCCTGTGCTCTTGCTGCTTCGTCGATATACCTGTCAAAACGGCTTTCAAGCGCAGGATCAGCAAATTCGGTAAAAAGGTCGGAGCCACCGCGGATTATCTCGTATATCATACCGTCCTGCCATGGGGTGCCGAAGAATTCGTCTTTTCCGAGGCGGTCGGCAATATTAATGAAGTTTTTTTCTGTCCCGTCATTTTCGTACTTATGCCACACATCCGGAAGCGTTACCTCCGCGATTTTGCGCAGAAGCGGGGTAATAAACTTATCGTCAGTCTTTATATTCCGGATGTCGGGGTATTCAAGCGGATGTTTCAGTCTGTTCATGTCGGTTTTAAATTTCCCTTTCGGTTGTTTCTGAACTAATATTAACAAATTTCGTGTTGCATGTCTATGTCATATGTGGTAAACTGATTGTACAATATGGAAACCCGGAGATTTACCGATGGGATATTACGATATCACTGTTCCGCGCAGGCTTGAGCTGTCACACCCAAATGTTCACCATAAGGGTCTTGTTCATCCGCGAAGGATTATGCAGGTTCACGATTTTCTGTACATTACTGAAGGCGAATGGGAAATTTTCCTCGGCGAAAAACCATATTTGCTGGAAAAGGACGACATGATAATACTTCACGCCGGAGTTGAACATTACGGAAACAAGCCTTGTCTGCCTGAGACTAAGGTATACTTTCTGCATGTTTTCCCGGAGGAGCGGGATTCGTTCAGGGAGATATCCGAAACACCGCCGCACGGATGCGTAAAAATTGCCGACGTTGTTCACTGCCGCGGTAATCTTGAGATAAAAAAGCTGTTCAAGGAGATAATTTCGACCTTCTGGAACGGCACGCCTCAAAGCGTAAGCAAGAATTCGGTTCTGCTGCATATGCTTCTTCTCCGCGCCTCAGAAGCAGAAAATGCCGGCTCCGGAAGCGAAGCCGACATAACCGAAAGATGCATCAACATTATCAACAGTCATCCTGAACGCTTTGTATCTCCGGAGGAAATGGCACGCGCGCTCTTTGTATCGGAGCGCACGCTCAGGAATGCTTTTAAACGCAGCCATAACACCACCCCGTACAACTATCAGCGCGATCTTAAGCTGAAGCGGGCAATTGCGCTGATGAGGGAATACCCGGAGATGACCATGCGCGAGATAGCACTTAACCTCGGATTTGCCGATGATTCCCATTTCAGCAAGGTCTTCAAGTCCGTCTACGGTGTTTCACCGGCTAATTACAAAAACAGCCTCGCCGAAAAAGACGAGGTTCCGGGAATCAGCTTCATGCCGATTTCGGAGAATGATATTGTTCGGCAGTGCTGATTTCAAAACAGTTCCGAACTCGTACTGTCGGAAAGTGCCTTTGATGGGCTCCATTTAAAGCGCAGAACTTTCCGATTCTAAAATTACGATCCCGGTTTTCTGTAACCGGGATCTGTTTTATTATAGAATTTGCGAACAAAAAAGCTCCGAACAAATCGGAGCTTTAAGTGAAATATTCATTCACAACCGAAAAGAAAGCAAACGCGAAACTCAGATGAACCTG
>OLGD01000271.1_pt1:5000-110652 | contig 110652 bp, 91 predicted proteins | sample 1605311 | NCBI WGS metagenome assembly OLGD01 (sample SAMEA3888917, study PRJEB22519) | human gut metagenome | biome: human gut; feature: human-associated habitat; material: faeces | place: Denmark | collected 2010 | reverse complement strand
TGTTGTATAGGTCAAACGCCGCATTGTTCAAAGACAGCGAAGTTACGGCCTCGGCGTCCAAATCGGCGGTTCCGTCGGCTTTCAGTGCTGCCAGAAAACGTCCGTGTCCGTCCCAGTTATGCGCGGTCTTGTCTTCATGCTGATAGGCGCCGAAGCGAAGCGTCGTTCCCTCAACCGTAACTTCGCCGGCGTTGATGATGTCGTTGTTAATCGAAATATACTGGTCGGTCAGACCGTCCGCATTCAATTTTCCGTTGCCCTTGAAAGCGAGATTGTATTGGTTGCCGTAATCTATTTCCGCAGAGCCGTAATAAAGCAGCCCGCCTTCAATGCTGTCATTGACAATCCAGGCGCCGCCGCCGGTGGTATCAAAAGCAACCGTCGGTCTGGTTTCATCAACGATATTGTTGACAAAAACGGCATTATAGCTTTTGCCGCGCCGGCCGTCTTTCGTATAATTGCCGGAAATCGTGCGAAGCCGTCCGCCGGCGGCAAACGTCATGTTCGAATAGGTATAAACGGCACCGCCCAAAGCCAGACCGTCAGCGGAAGCGGTTTGAGCGCCGTTGTTGACAAAGCTGCCGAAAATGCGGCCGACGGATGTATTGTAATTGTTGAAAAAGGCCCCGCCCTGAGCTTCCGCCCCGCTGTCGCCTTCGGAAAAAACGCGGTTAGAAACAAAATCGCCGCGAATATCGCCGATGACGGCTCCATTGTCATTGTAAACGGCGCCGCCGTAAACGGAACCGCTGCCGAATTGAACCGAATTGCCGCTAAAATTACCGGTAATATCGCCGATTTTGCTGTCCCAGTCATTGAACACGGCACTGCCGTAAGCCGCATATTCGGCCAGAATACGGTTGTTGTCGAAACTGCCTTTGATATTGCCGATTGTTCCCTGATAATTATAGACGGCACCGCCTTTTATTCCGTAAACGGAGTTCCCGGAAACCTCGTTGCCGGAAAAATTGCCGGTTATGCTTTTCACGCTGCCGCTGTTAAACACGATTCCGCCGTTTAATTCCGTATCCGTCAGCCGGTTGCCGGAAAAGTTTCCCCTGATGTTTCCGATCCGGTTACCGTTATAAACAGCATTTCCCGAGTTGCCGACAAAATCGGCCCGGACATCGCCCATTTTGCCCAGATTGTAAAGCGCGCCTCCGGAATTGTTGACAAAGCTGCCGCCGATACTGCCGATCTCCGCCTCATAATCGTTAAAGACGGCGCCGCCGACATCGGCGCGGTTGTCAACAAAACTGCCGTTGATTTTTTCTATTTTTCCCTGGTTGAAGATGGCGCCGCCGACGGCTTTGCCGGTTGTTCCCGACGCGCTGTTGCTTATAAAATCGCCGCTGACGTCGGTTATTTTTCCGTTATGTCCGTTATACAGTGCACCGCCGCCGGCGTTTAGCCCGTCCGCGCCATCCGCGGCAACCGAATTGGCGACAAAATCGGCCTTGATCCGGTCAATGTCGCCGTCGTTATACACGGCACCGCCGAGCAAGGTATAGCCATATCCTTCATATTCTTCCCCGACAACGGTTTCCGCCCGGTTGTTTTGAAAAGTTTTGTTGATAATGCTGACGTAGTCAGCCGTATTGTGAAGCGCCGCCCCTCCCGCTTGTTCGGCGACGTTTTCCCCTATTTCCGTAAAACGCAGAGGATCTTTGGTCACCGTTTCGTAATCCTCCGGTTTTTCATATTCATATTCGGCGGATCGTGCGGGCATGCTCAGAAGCGTCATTGTCACCAGAATAAAGCCTGACAGTAGTTTTTCAGTCATAATGTTTGGTTCCTTCATGATTGTTCGAATACAAGTTCGGTTTCAAAACGCCGTTTGCTAAAACGATCGTTTTTCTTCTTCATTTTCCCGCTTTTGGAAAAGAACGTCTAACCGGTTGATCAATAAACATTTATCTTGCTTTTTGGAAGCAGACTTTATACAATATTCCTGTAACAGAAAAACGATCCTTTTTTTGCCGCGGCCGGTTTGGACGGCAAAACCTTTTTTTCCCGCCTTTTTCCGCACGATCTTCATTTTCCTCACAAAAAAAACCGCGAACTTTCGTTCACGGTTTTGTCTGTCTACAGCTGCAAAAGCTATTCCGGCAGCCTGCAATCTCTGTGCAAGGCAATTTCCAGCACTTCGTCGGCGTTGGAAACGGGTATGATTTTCAATCCCTTTTTCACGTTGTCGGGAATTTCCCGCAGATCTTTTTCGTTATCTTTGGGAATAATCACCGTTTTGATGCCGCCGCGCAGCGCGGAAAGCAGCTTTTCCTTTAATCCGCCGATCGGCAGCACCCTGCCCTGCAGCGTAATCTCTCCGGTCATCGCCACGTCTTTGCGCACCGGCACTTTGGTCAGTACCGACACCAGCGTGGTATACATGGCAATGCCTGCCGAAGGCCCGTCTTTCGGCGTGGCTCCCTCCGGCACATGAACGTGAATGTCCGTTTTCTCAAACACTTCCGGCTTAATTCCCAGCTTTTCGGCATGAGAACGAACCACCGAATAAGCGGTTTCGATAGATTCTTTCATCACGTCGCCCAGCTTGCCGGTTTGTTTGACGATCCCCTTGCCCGGCATGTCCACCGCTTCGATAAACAGAATATCGCCGCCCACTTCGGTCCATGCCAGACCGGTGGTAACGCCGATATGGTCTTCTTCCTCCGCCTCGCCGAAACGGAATTTGCGAACGCCGAGATATTCTTCCAGATTGCCGCCGTCAACATTGATCCGCTCGCGGTTTTGGTGCATCAGCAGCCCCTTGATTGCCTTGCGGGCAATGTTGGAAAGCTCGCGCTCCAGGTTCCGCACGCCGGCTTCCCTCGTATAATAACGGATAATGTCGCGAATGGCATCGTCGGAAATGAAAAGTTCCTCCGGTTTGACCGCGTTTTCGGAAAAAATCTTCGGCATCAGGTGACGCTTGGCAATTTGGATCTTCTCGTCTTCGGTATAACCGGAAAGACGAATGATTTCCATACGGTCAAGAAGCGGCCGCGGCATGTCCAGACTGTTGGCGGTGGTAACAAACATTACGTCCGACAAATCATAGTCCACTTCCAGATAATGATCGTTAAAACTGTTGTTCTGCTCCGGATCCAGCACTTCCAGAAGCGCCGACGACGGATCTCCGCGCCAGTCGCTGCCGAGTTTGTCTATCTCGTCCAGCAAAAACAGCGGATTGGAGGTTCCGGCTTTTTTCATGCCCTTAATGATTTTACCCGGCATCGAACCGATATAGGTGCGCCGGTGTCCGCGGATCTCCGCTTCGTCGCGCATGCCGCCGAGAGAGGTGCGCACGAAGCTGCGGCCGGTTGCCCGTGCAATCGACTTGCCGAGCGAGGTTTTGCCCACGCCCGGAGGTCCGAACAGACATAAAATCGGCCCTTTGACCTTGTCCGCGCGGCTCTGCACCGCCAGATATTCAATGATCCGTTCTTTGACCTTCTCCAGCCCGTAATGGTCGGCGTCAAGAATTTCCGCCGCCTTTTTCAGGTCCTTGTTGACTTTGGAACGTTTATGCCACGGGATGTCAAGCAGCCAGTCGAGATAGTTGCGCACCACGGTCGCTTCCGCCGACATCATGCTCATGGTTTTGAGCTTTTTGACTTCCGCCAGGGCCTTTTCCCGCGCCTCCTTGGAAAGCTTGGTCTTTTCTATCTTCTGCATGTAAGCGTCGATTTCGCTTTCCTCGTCGCCGTCGCCCAGTTCTTTCTGGATCGCCCGCATCTGCTCGTTTAAGTAATATTCTTTCTGGCTTTTCTCCATCTGCTTTTTAACGCGGGACTTGATCTTGTTTTCCACCTCAAGCAGCGTGATCTCCGCATCCATAAACTCAAGAATTTTATTAAAGCGGTCCTTCAGGGTTTTGCCTTCCAGCAGCGCCTGTTTTTCATTGATCTTCAGCGACAGATGCGAAGCAATGGTGTCCGCCAGTTTGTTGTAGTCCTCAATCTGGCTGACCGAAACCAAAACTTCCGGCGGCACTTTTTTGGAAAGCTTGACATATTCTTCAAACTGGGAAAGCACCGCCCGCGACAACGCCTCGGTTTCAACGTCGTGAACATTGTCTTCCGCCAGAATTTCAACATCCACCTGCATAAAGCCGTCAGCCATGATAAAATCGTCGATTTTCACCCGTTCCAGGCCTTCGACCAGCACCTTCACCGTGCCGTCGGGCAGCCGCACCAGCTGTACCACCGTGCCCAGCGTGCCGACCTTAAAGATATCCTCCGGCTTCGGGTCTTCGACCGCGGCTTCCTTCTGGGTGGCCAAAACGATGTTCTGATCATTGTCGATCGCCTGCTGCAACGCCTTTATAGACTTTTCGCGGCCGACAAAAAGCGGTACGATCATTTTCGGATAAACGACAATGTCACGCAGCGGAAGAATGGGATATGTTTCTTTGTTCATTAGCATTTTGTCCTGATTTGATTATGATAGTAATATATAGGTAATTATATTTAAACTGCAACCGCAAGAACGAATTTATTTGCGCGGCCTTCCGGCAAAAGACCGCGCTTCGGACACGGTCTTTTCGGCTAACGTTTTAATATTGCTGATTTTGTTTCACAACCCTGCGGATAAAGCGGATTTTGTTCTTCAGCTCCCGTTTGGCCTTTTTGTATTTCTCATGTTTCTTCCCGAAAGAAAACAGCGTCTTTAACTTATATTTCCGCAATTTCCGTTTTAATTTCGGCAGATACAGCGCTTCGTACAAAATCTGTTTGTCCCTGGTCAGTTCATTGATCTGCCGCTGCAGCATCTCCGCGGTTTCAAACAGGCGCATTTCTTCCGGACTGCGTTCCCTGACCGGCGCCGTCAGCGCGTTTTTCAACCATTTCAGCGAGCGCTCCCGTTCTCCGGCAAGAATTCTGTTAACCCGGGCATAATCTATGTCATGCAGCAGTTCCGCACGTCCTTCCGCCTCTTCGCAGCTGAACACGCAGCGGTCTTCCAGCCCGAACAGTTTAAACAGCGACTTGAAACGGCTGTATCCGCGCGCCATGTTGGCCAGACAGATGAACGGTTTGTTGAAAAGAATGGCAAAACAGACGCCGTGGAAAGAATCCGTAATAAAGAAACGACAGTTTTTGATATGATACAGCCAGTCTTCGACATCGGCATCAACTTCGTTTTTCGAAGCGTTTACCAGATTGATCGTCTTGCCGATCCCGTTTTTCTCACAGACGTATTCGACCAGCCGGAGCGTATCCGGCGACTGGTCAAGGACATAAGAAGTCACGTAACCTTCGTCCCGACAGGAAGAATTGCCGATCAGAAGATCCCACTTGCCGGGTTCGGGCAAAAAAACGGGATCCAGCACCTGCTCGGCCCTGACGCCGAAAACTTCCCGGCAAATATCCACGCCGTCGTCTTCGCGAACCGAAATGCCGTCAAATCGCGACATATAATATTTTGTCCGTAAGGTATTTTCATACCCCCCTTCCCAACGGTCAAGGCCAAAGCTCGCGGCATAGGCGATTTTTCTGGCATTGAGCGAAGCAAAACTAAGCTGATAAATGTTTTTTCCCCGCGGCCAAAAATATTTGTACCGCCATATCTGGTCCGAACCGGCAATAAACGTCTGCATTTGCCGGTTCAGGCGGCGCAGGTCTTCAAAATCCGCACAAGGCTCCGTCAGATCAAGATATTTCCGCGAAAACCTGTCAGACAGCAGCCCTTCAAACTTCTCCCACCGGCAATGGTAATTGATGATCCCGGGAACCAGCCCCAGCTCCTTAACGCTTTCCTGCAGTGCGTAACAGGTCAGCAACGCGCCGTAGTTGTTTGAACTCCAGAAGTTCAAAATGCCGCAGTCGTATTTCTTTTCAAATTTTTCCGTCATTCTCGTCCGCCCGTCCGCCGTCACTTGCCGGTTTTGAAAAAAGAAAACAGCTTTTTCCAAAACAGTTTTTTCAAAACCCTGTCCATTTTTTGGACATTTTCTTGTTAAAATGTATTTGCGAAGATTTCTCGCCGATGTCGGCCAGTTCCCCGGCCAGCGTTTCCCGCACCGGGTGCAGGTCTTTCTGCGTTTTGCCCATCAGGCCGAGGATTTTGGAATTGTCCATCACCCGGTCGACCATCCGGTCATACATAATCTGATACCAGCCGCCGGCAATTTTCGCATAGGTTTTCAAATCGACCGGCACGATCTCAAGCCCGGCAATTTCCCGGTAATAGCCGGCCACGTCGCCCCAGGTCTGCTTTTCCGCCGAACAGACATTGAAAACTTCGCCCAGAGCTTTGGGATTTAAAATCAGGCATTCAATCATTTCCGCCACATCGCCGGCCCAGGAAAAAGCGGCCTGTTTTTTCAGAATGTCACGGGCAAAAACCACCGGGCGCTTTTGCAGCATGCGGTGGATCAAAACGCCGGCCTCCAGCGTCCCCAGCTGAAAACGCAGTTTGGAAAAGGTGACCGACGGGCGGACGATGGTGTAATTGCCGCTGCCGGATTCCCGCAGAAGTTTTTCCTGCCGCGCTTTGGTCAGGGCATATTCGTCAGTCTTCCGGTATTTGGCGTCTTTGACCACGTCCAGAAGCAGCGGACTTTCTTCCGTAATCGGCTCCAGCCCGTTGTCGGCATAAACCCGGTAGGAAGAAAGGAAAATATATTGCTTCGCCGCCGCCAGCAGCTGTTTGTAGCGATCGACAAACTCAAAGGTGGAATACACCATAAAGTCGATAATACAGTCATAACCGTTTGCCAAAAGCGGCAGCAGAAAGTCGTCGTCTTTGGCGTTTCCTTCAATATAATGAATGTTGCCTTCGTCCGGGTGCCCGCTTCTTGAAGTAACATACACCTCATGCTCTGTTTGTTTCAACCGTTCCAGCAGGTAAACTCCCATTGCACCGGTACCGCCGAGAATAAGTATTTTTCCCATTTTATCCTTCCTGCCGGCATTAGTGAGAATGTTTTCTTCTGAAATCGCGGCGTTTCTGCTTGTCCGGAATAAAGCAGGAAATGGCCTTGACTACGTTCGAGCATTTCTTCGGCTGTTTCACGCTTTCCCGACAAATCGCGTCCAAACCTTCGATTTCGCCTTCCGCCGTCGTAAACACTTCAAACAAAACCGGCTGTTTGAAACGGTTGACGTTCGGATCGCAGAAGTCGTCGACATGTTCCGCAAATTCCTTCTCGTCTTTGGCCGACATGTAAAGGAAACCCATCGATTCCGCCCATGCCCTGGCCGAGCCGTTGTGACCGGCGGCGGCAACATACGGATTGACATCTTCCGTCAACCGCTTGTTTAACCGGAACTCAACCCCCAGATTGTTGTTGACCAGACAGATCCGCACGTTGTTGGCAATATGCCGGTTGCCGAGGATGTTCATGTCGTAGAAAAACGCCAGATCGCCGATCAGCCCGAAATAAAGACGCTTTTTGTCGGCCATCGACTGCCCGACCAAAGTCGAAACCGGCCCGTCGATACCGAATCCGCCGACGTTGCAAATGCTGTCGACAGAGTTGTTCAGCTCATACATGTTCATGTTGCGCAAAGAATTGAGCACGGACAGGTGCAGCGAAGACTTCGGCGGCAGTTTCTTTGCCAAAACGCCGGAAACGAAACCGTTTGAAAACGCAAGCCCTTCCGTTTTCAAACTGCCGATTTCCCGTTCCAGCTGCGTATAATAGGCATGATTACTCTTTTGTCCGGCCGCTTCGCTCAGCAGACGGAAAAAAGTTTCTTCCCGGCACTCGAAAAAGTTCTTGAGCGTGCCGTAGCGTTGTTTGATTTCGCCGTCTTCGGCCACCCGCCAGACTTCCCCTTTGGCAAACAGACGGGCGACGGAATACTGTCCGCAGACGCCGCCGGTGTCGATGATGATTTCCGGAACGTTTCCGGTGCCGACGATATCAAAGGCCTGCCCGATCAGGATTTTGTTTTTGCCGTGATAGTTTGAAGTGTGGTCGGCAAACACCGCCGCGTCATGGGTATCAAGAAAGGCTTCGATCGCTTTGGTCAGTTCCACACTCATTTTCTTGTGAGCGCCGATCATAATGCCGATTCTTTTGCCGGCCAGCCGTTTTTCGACCGAACGGAGCGTTTCCTTTTTAAACAGATCTTCGGCACTCCAATAGTCCAGCTTGGTTACCTTGGGCAATTTTTCCGTACTGCAGGTATAGCTTAAAGTCAGCAGATTGATATGCACCGGTCCGCCGCCTTTTACCAGCGATTTTGTCAACGCCGCGTTGAGCAGCAGCTCGCAATGGCGGGCGGTTCTGGCATCATTGACCGCCGGCAGCGTCACCGAACAGACTTTCACGTCGTTTTGCGAAACGCTGCGGTCCGTATACTGCGGCGTAATATTATACGGACAACCGAAGTCGTGGCCGCAGGTCACCGCAATAATCGGCAGATGGCGGTAATAAGCTTCCGTCATTGCCGAAAGATAGTTGCGGCTGGCCGTCGCCCCGGTACAGGCGATAACTACCGGTTCGCCGGTTTCAAAAGCGATGCCGGTGGCAAAATAAGCCGCACTCCGTTCGTCGATCACCGAATAGGCGGTAAAGAAATCGTCCTGCTGTATGCTTTCCGCAAAACCGTAATTTCTGGTTCCCGGCGAAATGACCACATTTTTGATGTTATACTCTTTCAGTAATGCAACCAGCAATTGCGTCGCTTTGTCGTCCGTGTACATAAAAAGTTCCCCATAGTTTAATTGTTTTTCATTTTGATTCTGATTCCGCAGACAATGACGGTTCTGTGCCGCACCCCTTTTTCCACGCCGAACAGGCGGGAAAACAGTTCTCCCGTCCGCTGCCGCAGCCAGCTGCGGCGGACAATGCGTTTAAATTCGTCCAGTTTCGTGTTTTTAAGGCTGCCGACGTCATGCCGTTCGTCAATAAAACGGAAAAACTCACGCATTTCCCGATAAAAATCCTTGCGCAGCTTATTGTTCATCGCGGTAAAACGGTTATACCAGAAAATAAGGCTGTTGATGCAATAGGGCAGAAAAGAACGGTAAAAAGTTTCCGCATGTTCGGAACCGCCGATGATTTCATACCCCTGCTTAAAGGCGGTCAGGCTGTCGCGCCAGTTGGAATAATCCGAAATCAGCGAATTTGAACGCATCAGGTGATAGTAAAGCGGCCGCTTTTCAACCGACACCGTATCGGCTGAAACCACCGCTTTCATAAAAAACGGAATATCCTCGCACAACCTCAGCCCGGCAAAACGAATGCCGTTTTCATCCAAAAACTTCTTCCGATAAATTTTATACCAGCTTTCCGAAGTGCGAATGAAAGGCGGTGTCAGCTCATGCAGACGGAGAGCCGGCTTGCCGAAGACTTCGGCAAAAGGCGCCAGCCGATGGGCGTCCGCGTTTTGCCGCCCGCTGTCTTCCATATAAATATAAGTGTTGAAATAGGCAAAGTCGTTACCGTTTTCGGCAATGCGCCGGTATGCGGTTTCCACCGCGTCGGGTTCAAACCAGTCGTCGGGATCGCAGAACATGACGTATTCCCCCGTCGCTTTTTCCAGCCCCAGATTCCGCGCCCTGCCCGGTCCGGCGTTGCCGTCCGAAGAAAAAAACTTCACCCGGCCGTCGCGCGCCGCATACTGTTCCAGAATTTTTCCCGAACGGTCAGTCGACGCATCATCGACGCAAACGGCCTCAATGTTTGCCATCGTCTGGCCGAGGAGGCTGTCCAGACATTTCGGCAGATATTTTTCGACGTTGTAGACCGGAATAATCACCGATACGGCGGGTAGTTCAGACATTCTTTTTCTCTTACAGTTTTTCCGACAGACAGAATATGTCGAATAGTAATGCATAAAAACAATAAATGCAACACCGATTATCCGCGTATCTGCATAACTGGTTATATAAGCAAATCCCCGGACAAAAGCCGGGGATTTCCAAAGGGTTGATAGAACTTCGCGTCAGGCGGCCCTGCTCATTTTTCTGGCAGCGAATTCGTTCATCCTGGCGATCACGTAATCCAGGTCCTCGTTGTCCAGATACGGAGTCATCGGGATCGAAAGCGCGGTCTTCGACAAACGTTCGCAAACCGGCAGGGAACGGGTATTCCACTTGGCATAGGCGGTCTGGGTATTGACCGGACGCGGATAGTAAGCGCCGCAGGGAATGCCGTTTTCTTTCAGATAGGACATCAGCTCGTCACGGTCTTCGCAGTGAACGGTATAAAGGGCATAAGCCGAACGGCAGCCTTCCAGAATCTTCTGCTTGCCGAAATATTCGCTCAATTCGCTGTCATAGCGTTTGGCAACCCGGCAGCGCTCTTCCAGTTCCTTGTCGAAAACCGTCAGCTTCTGTAAAAGAACGGCGCCCTGGAAAGAGTTCATGCGGCCGGTCATGCCCAGACGGACGTTGTCATAATGGTCTTCCGGGCTCATACCGTGAACGCGGCAGGACTTGACCAGTTCGTTTTCCTCGTCGGTATCGGAAAATACCGCGCCGCCGTCACCGTAACCGCCGAGCGGTTTGGTCGGATAGAAGGAAGTGGCCGTCATGTCGGCGATCGAACCGGCCTTTTTGCCTTTGTATACGGAACCGTAAGACTGGCAGGAATCCGCCAGCACCTTCATGCCGTTCTCGTGAGCGATTTTGATGATCTCGTCATAATTGCAGGGAGAACCGAAAATATCAACCGGGATCACCGCCTTCAAATTCAGTTTTCCTTCTTTCTTAACCTGGTCGATCGCGCGCTGCAGGTCTTTCGGATCCATATTGTAAGTGTCGGGATCGGAATCCACGAAAATCGGGGTTGCGCCCAGCAAAACCGGCGCTTCGGCCGAAGCGACGAAAGTAAAGGAGGAAACGAAGACAGCGTCGCCTTCCTTTACGCCCCAAGCCATCAGGGCCAAAGTCAGGGCATCGGTTCCCGAACCGCAGGTGGAACAATATTTAACGCCGGAATATGCGGCCAGTTTCTCGTCCAGTTCCTTGGTTTCCGGTCCCTGGCAGTAGGCACCGTGGTTCAGAATATTTTCAAAAGCCTTCAAAAACTTGTCCTGCCCGATGATGTTCTGGGAGGTTTTGCAGTCAAACAGCATAATCGGTTTGTTGGGTTTGCTTGTCATTATCCATAGTCCTTATCAAAGTTTTCAACTGAAGCGGATGTTACGACAAAACCGACGGGAATGCAAAACACAAAAAATTTCCGGATTGTAACAATCAGTTTTGCAGGCGGAAGGATTCTGATAAAATTATACCCAGCCGCGCTTCTTTTGTCGTTGATATTAAGCTTCGTCATTGCTATATTAGGCAAAAAATCACCGATTCTTTTATGAAAGGATTTATCTTGCCCAAATATTCGTTACTGCTTGCCGTTCTCTTAAGCGGCGCCGCTTTCGGCGTTCAGGCCGCCGAAGACGATTCCGGCTGGCTCGAAAGCTACAACCGTTCGATGTTCAACTTCAACTACCAGCTTGACAAATACACGCTCAAACCGCTGGCCGAAGGTTACCGCGCGATAACCACCCCCGACGTCCGTAACCGGGTCACTTCCTTCATCGGCAACATGCGCGAACCCGTAACCGCCGTCAACCACACCCTGCAGGGAAGCATTAAAGACACGTTTGTGTCGGTCGGACGTTTTCTGATCAACAGCACGCTTGGCCTGGGGGGAACTTTCGACGTTGCCGAAGGCTGGGGACTCAAACGCAATTCCACCGACTTTGACGCCACGCTGGCCACATACTGCGTTCCCGACGGCCCGTTCGTCGTCGTGCCCCTGCTGGGACCGGCCACGCCGCGTTCGCTCGTCGGCCTGACGGCGGATGCCGTCGCCAGTCCGATGTACTGGGGACCGCTGCAGGACAAAAACTACGCGGACAAAATATCCTACAGCTACGCTGCGGTGGTTGCCGTCAACGCCCGCGAACGTTCGCTTGACCTCTTAAACGACCTGGAAAGCAATTCGGTCGATTTCTACACCACCGTCCGTTCGGCATATATGCAAAACCGGCAGGCCATGAACAACCTTTGCGCAGGCAAACGGCAAAATCCGGCGGCCAGTTACGATTTTGACTTTGAAATTGAAGACGAAGACGATTTTGAATAAAGGGAAAACACTATGAAAAAAACGATTCTTGCCGTATTGGCATCCGCATTCATGTTAACGTCGTTCCCGGTTTGCGCCGCCGTCGACGCCGGCAAAGCCGAGAGCTTTGTCAAGAAAATCACCAAGGAAGGAATTGAGGAAATCATCGATTCCAACGTTTCGCAAAGCGAAAAGGACAAACGCTTTGAAAAACTTTTCAACGAAGCGCTTGATCTCAAGTTCATCGGCCAGTTCGTGCTCGGACGCTATTGGCGGCAGGCCTCGCAAAGCCAGAAGAACGAATTTATCGAAGTTTATCGTCAGCTCAACGTCAAAACCTGGTCCAAACGCTTCGACGAATTTAAAGGCAAGGACTTTATTTTTGAAGGTACCTCTCCTTCCACTTCCGCCAACCAGGTTTTCGTCAATTCCAAAGTACCGATGGACCAGGGAAAACCGGCCACCGTCGTCTGGCGCGTCAAACAAAACGGCAGCAGCTTCAAGATCGTCGACATCATCATTGAAAACGTCAGCCTGGCGATCACTGCCCGCAACGAATACACGGCGTTCATTAAAAATTCGCCGTCCGGCATAGACGGTCTGATCAAAGACCTGAAGGCCAAAGTAAAATAAACCGTTTTCCGCCCCCGTTGCCGGGGGCTTTTTATTGCGGACGCAGACGCTCCTCCGACCGGCGGCCGTTATTTAACCTGCCGGACGACACGGCAAATTTTCGTCAATTCCACTCTTCCCCGTGTTCAACAAAACGAAGGTTTTGTTTGTCCTCTCCGCCGCCGCAAAGCTGTCGGCAAACCTTTCCTTCCGCCCTGTCCGCAGCGCCCCGCTTTTCCGCTTTTCCTTCCGCCCTGTCCGCAGCGCCCCGCTTTTCCGCTTTTCCTTCCGCCCTGTCCGCGCCGCCCAGCTTTCCCCGCTTTTCCTTCCGCCTGATCCGCACCGCCCCGTTTTCCCCGCTTTTCCTTCCGCCTGATCCGCACCGCCCCGTTTTCCCGGCTTTTCCTTCCGCCCTGTCCGCGCCGCCCAGCTTTCCCCGCTTTTCCTTCCGCCTGATCCGCGCCGCCCCGTTTTCCCGCTTTTCCTTCCGCCTGATCCGCACCGCCCAGCTTTCCCCGCTTTCCGGCCGCTTCCCGGTCGCACATGCCGCAATATTTTAAATTTTTGTCTTGAAAACCTGCAATGCCTGATTATTTGAAAAACAGTAATGTTCTTTTAGAAAGGAAACACCATGGGAACCATATTGAAATACATTTTCTACGTTGCGCTCATCCTTGTCATTTATCTGGTCGCCAAAGGAATCTATGACGGCAAAATAACCGAAGACACCACCGTCGCCCAGGTCGGCAGCAACATTGCCGACGGCACTCAGCAGCTTGTCAGCGACACCAAAAAGGCAATTGACGAACGGGCCGACAAAGCAAAAGCCAAAGAAGCGGCGGAAAAAGCGGAAGCTGCCGTTGACGCCGGCGCGGAAAAAGCGGCCGACACGGCTTCGGCAGCAGCGGAAAAGACGGCGGACACCGCTTCTGCCGCCGCGGAAAGAGCACAGGCCGCCGCTCACACTCCCGCCGCACGGCAGTAGCGTTTTCCGTCGTTTCGGCAACCTTCCCGCAGCTCCGGCCTTCCCGGGGCTGTTTCTTTATCCCCTTAGTGCGCGGTTGCAAAAAGCTTTCGCCTTTGCATCAAAAAATTCTTTTGCCGCCATGATCAAAACAGCCCGGACAACAAATCCACCGGAATTGCAAATGCCCCGATGTTTCGCGCCGAAATACCGTCGAAAGAAACTTCAGGACAAAGCGCATCCGAAAACAGGAAAAATATCTGGAAGATTATGCCAATAAAAAAATAACAAACCCGACGGAAGCAGCAGTTCATCCGGGCATGTTCATATGTTGCCGAAAGTAACGTTAAAATAGGTATCATAAACCATCTTAAAAGAAAGAACGGTTCACCGATATGCAAAAAAGCGGCAAAACGCCGGCCTTGGAATAACGAAGCCCGCGCACTTTGCGCTGAGGGTTCCCCGCTGCCCCCGGAAAACATTCAAAAGCCGACAGAGTACATATGAAGCCAACGGAAAAAGCAAGGCAACCCAAAATAAGCGGATTTTTCCGCTTACGGTTAAACGGCGGCAAACCGGCCTGTCTGGCCGCCTTACGCCCTTTGGCGTCCGGACGTTTCATGTTCACCGCTCAGCCGCGTCCGCTCCGGTGCCGCCTTGTGCCCTCAAGGCGTTTGCCGGCGCCTTAGAGCTTGCGGACACAACAAAAAACAAGTAAAAAAGGGAAACTGTCCCGTTTTCGACCGCCGACTTTTGTCCCGTCATCATTTTTTGCGCTCAAACGCGCTTTTTCCCGACACGCCCGAAAATACGCGGCATCACAACTGCACGCCTATTCGGATTCGACGAAAAATTTCTCCCGAACAGACAGCAGCCGCTGCATTTTTCCTTCCATATGACTTCTCAGACGCGCCAATTTCAACCGCATGTTATTCAATTGTTCCGTGATATGTTCGGGCATTTCCCGACCGCCGTATTTTTTCTCAAGTCTGGAAACCGCTTTCTGACGGCTTTCTATTCGTTCCCGCATATTCTCGATCTGTTGTTCAAGATACATCATGTCCCAATACAACTCTTCAACGTCCTTCCTCTTTTTCGACTGCTTTTTTTCAATAAAGGACACTTCGTCCAACACATCGGGATCCGTCGTCTGTCCTTTGTGCCTGGAATAATATTCCAAAAAGCTTTCCATCGAATACATGTAAAACCGTTGCTTCGTCTTCTCGGCAAATTCTTTTCTCAGCTCAATCCGGGGACCGACCGTTCGTCCCTTTGCAATCTGCCACCAGTCTTTTTTCTGGTCATGGGTCACATAGATAATATCACTTTTTTTGCTGCCGGCATATTCCATTATCTGTTTCCAGACGACAAAATCCCCGTAGGCATTATTGTCGCCTTCTTCCGCTTCTTTTCCGGCATCGCAAAAACCCGGCGGCAATTGTCTGGAATAGCGCTCTTTTCCTTCTTTCAAAACATTTTGCATTTCCTCTTCGGAATAAGGTTCGCCCACTTTTTTGTTAAAAAGAGACAATATCTGATTTAAAATTTTATCATCGGAAACTTTTGTGACAATCAGGTTGCCCTGCTTCTGTTCACCAATCCAGCCCGCAATCATGTTCTGCAATTTTCCGATTTCCGCATCGGAATTTTTCAGTCTCAATTCTTCGGCAATCTTTTTTATAAAATCATTTTCCAATGTTTCCAGCTTGTTGTATTTCTCAACCGTTTCATAAATCACGTCACAACGGTTTCTGGCATATTCGTACGCTACCTGATAGGGGAGCCACATCCTCCCCTTTAAATCTTTAAAAGCCTCCAGTAAAATGCGGCGCGTGTTGCCGGTATAGCGATAAAGGTTCAACAGCACGTTCGTATCAAAAACAAAAGTACAATTGTTCCATAAATTTTCCTTTTCCCGCTCGGAAGGAATGATATATTCCCAGATTGCCGTCTTCATGAAATCTCCTTAAGCTTTTTTTGATATAGTATCCCTTTAAGAACTCAATTGAAAATAAAAAACAAAAAAATAAACAACTTTTAAGAGTTTGGCTGCCAATCAAAGCTTCGTCCTCAAAAACGTTCCTGATCCGACATGGTAAGCCGGAAGTCCAGAAACAGCAACACCCCTATGTTTTGAGCATGATTAAAGACGCGAAGCGGCGTTATCCCGACACTAAACCGTCCCTGATAATCCACGTTTTTTGTCAGGCATGTAACAAACTTCCGCCAGTTTAAGCAAGCGGCATTAGCCATTCCGGACCTCAAACGCCCGATCAAGTTTCGCAAGTCCTGCGGCCGGGCTGAAACGCCCGCATATGCCAACTCACACAAACGTTCAAAGCATACGTCGTCCCCCGACTTGCCGGCGCAGAAAAAAGGAACCTCATGTAAAACGCGGGGTTCTTCATATGCGGAAGTGCCCCGACTGTACCGGCAAACGCCTTAAGGGCATGACACCCTGACAAAACGATGGCTGCCCGGCTCCCGTAAACGGAGCAAAGTCCGGTGTGAGCAGACTTTGCCCGGCGTCTTTTTTCAATTGATTACGAATGTATCTTTTGAGTATTCTCCCCCGGGAGATCAACGTAATTCCCTTGGCGCCAAAATTCCCGGTTGCAATCGAGAAATCTTGCATTTCCACAACGCTCATATATTGACAAACTTCTTTTGCCTTTGAAACAGTCCGCAATTGAATTGACGGAATATTCGGGCGGCAACCCCGGTAACATATGAATATTACGGATCGGAACACCTCCGGTTTCCGTAATGACCATGCCTTTCCGACGGCTGATTTTCCGATCATTCCCCCGTTTTCAAGCGTTTTTCTCCGTAAAAGAGCGGTCTTCGATATTTCGGGACGAAGAAACAAAGTATTTTCGGGGTCCGCATCATATGTGTAAACGGTACACACACTCAAAAAAACGCCTTTGCTCTTTGTCAGGCAATTTCCGACCGTTTTTGCTACAACGGCAAAAGAGTCTTATATACGCAAAGAGCAAAGCGGGAAAGGTGGAAAGGGCGGAAAAAAAGAACGGAAAGAAGGAAAAGGAAAGCAGAAAAGAGGGAAAAAGGAAGAACAGGGAAAGAAACGAAAAAGAGGAAAAAGGGGGAAAGAACAAAATGGGAAAGAGGAAAAAAGCAGGGAGAGCAAGAAAAGACGGAGAAACGAAAAAAGGCAAGAAAAGTGAACGAAAAAAGCCGTAAACTCTTCTGAACATGCACCTGCCGCGGGACGGTATAAAAAAATCTCTCCCGTCAAGGGAAGGATGAAAGAAAACGGCTTATTGCAAAGGCGGGATGTTAAGCTGCGCAATTTCGCCGCCACATGCCTGCCGCGGGGCGGTATAAAAAAATCCCTCCCGTCAAGGGGAGGGATGAAGGAAAACGACTTATTGCAAAGGCGGGATGTTAAGCTGCGCAATTTCGCCGCCACATACCTGCCGTGGGACGGTATAAAAAAACCTCTCCCGTCAAGGGAAGGATGAAAGAAAACGGCTTATTGCAAAGGCGGAACGTTAAGCTGCGCAATTTCGCCGCCACGCGCCTGCCATAGGGTACGAAGTTTTCCTGCCATGAAACTCCACCGGCTTAGCCGGTGGATTACTTTTTTTAGTTCAGGCTAAGCTTGCCCCATATCTTCGCACCCTTGGTGTTCAACATAGTGTTGTACCACAGCCTCGTTGATGCCGACAGTACTGACAAAATACCCGTCCGACCAAACACTTTCCGTACCAAAATAACATTTTTTAAGAAACGGATAGCTTTTCTTCAAGTCACGTACTGTATCGGATTTAATTATGCGTACAACACTACCCACACTTATTTTGGGTGAAATTGAAACCTGAAGATGTATATAATCTTTATCGCGGTTTTGTCCTATGAACTCTATTTGTGGGTAGTGTTCACGAATTTCACCTAACCGTTTCTTAAAAAATCCATATACATCTGCATTGAATATCTTCTTACGGCACTTTGTCATTATCACTATATGATAATGGCAGTGATACACGCAATTACTCTGTTTTCTGTATATGACTGTTCCATAGCTTAGTTATAGCGCGAAGATATGGGTACGTCTACATCTACCTGCTTATACAAACGTTCGAAACACAAAAGCCCCCGGAAACTCCGGGGGCTTTAAGATTAAGAACAACTGATCAGTCGTTGTCGGCCGGAACCAGATCCGGCAGCATACCGGTCGCTTTTTTGCGTTTCAGTTTGCTGACGAACTTGATGGAACGCTGTGCATCCCACTTCTTTTTGCCTTCTTCGATCTGGAAAATCTGCTTGTAAATCTCAATCGCCTGATCAAACTCCGACAACTTTGTCAGACAGCTGGCCAAACCGTCGTAAAGTTTGTGATGATAACGGTTGTCGTTGATCATCTGTGCCTTTTTGTAACATTTGAGCGCATCGTTGAACTTCATCATTTTCTGGTAAACGAAACCGATACTGATCCAGGCCTGAATTTCGCGGCTGTTGATATTCAGGATTTTGGTAAAGCATTTCAGCGCGGAATTGTTGTCGCCCATCAGCTGATAAGTAACGCCGATGCCGTTCCAGGCTTTGATGTTCGATTTGTCATACGTCAACACCTTTTTGAAAAACGAAATCGCCCGCTCAAACTGTTTCAGCTTTTGCAGCGTTACCGCAATGCTGAGCAGCGTCTGGGTATGCTTGTTGTCGATTTTCATCGCCTGTTCCAAAACGTCCAGCGCCTCTTTATAGAGATACATGTGCTGCAACGCGATCGCTTTGCCGTTCAGGGCTTCAAGCGAGGTCGGATCGTTCGCCACCGCCTGATCAAACTGGGCTATGGCGTCTTTGTAAAGGCCGCGCATGGAGAGCGTCACGCCTTTGTTGTTGATCACTTCGACCGATTGCGGATTAAGTTCCAGCGCCTTGTCAAAACACTCTACGGCTTCCGTGTACTTGCTTAATTTCTGCAGGGCAAACCCTTTGGAATTGAGGGCTTTCCAAGACTGCGGCTGTTCTTTGATTGCTTCGTCGAACTGGGCAATCGCTTCTTTGTACATACCCTGGTCCAACAGCTCCTGACCTCTGCGGTATGCGTTATTCTCATTTGTCTTAACCATTAAAATCTCTCTTTTTTACAAAATAATTTGGATTAAAAGCTATCACCAAAAAATTTTTTTGTCAACTACGGCGTTAAATAAATTTCAACTGGCGGAAAATGTCAACGTCGGTCCGAACTTCCATATACCGGCAGTTGAATCTGCGGCAAAATTCGCGCAGCATTGTCTTTTTGGCGGCAAAATGGTTTTGGTACTCCCGACGGAAAGCCGGCGGGCGGCTGTCAAACACCAGACTGCGGCCGTTTTGTTCCACCATGTATTCGCCGTTTTTCGGCGCCAGTTCCTCAAGCAGGTCGAAAACGTTGATGCAAAACACCTGTCCTTTTTTGGCCAATGCCGCCAAAGCCTTTTTTTCCGCCTCGCCGAAAACGTAAAAATCGCTGATGACAAACACCGCCGCCCGGCTCTTGATCAGTTTGGTCATCGCCTGCAAAGCGCGCGCCGTCCCGCCGCCTTCCTCCTCATCCGCCGGTGCGGACAAAATTTTGCGCCCCGTTTCCGCGATTTTTTTTAAAACCGCGGTCAGATGCGCCCGGTTCTGCCGCGATTTGAAGGTGCGGATTTCCCGTCCGTCATATATCACCGCACCGAATCGGTCGCGGTTTTCCTGCGCCATCCAGCCGATCAGGGCCGCCGCCTTGGAAGCCGTCACCGACTTCAGCTCTTTTCTGGTGCCGAAAACCATGCTCGGCGACAAATCGAGCAGCACATAGATTTCGCGGTCCTTTTCCTCGGCATAAACTTTGGTATAGGGGCTTTTTTTGCGCGCGGTCACCCGCCAGTCGATGTCGCGTACGTCGTCGCCGAAGGTATATTCGCGGATCTCCTCCATCTCAATGCCGCGCCCTTTGAAAGCGGACCTGACCTCGCCCGCCATGTCGGAGGGTTGCAGTTTGCTTTTCTGGTGCAGCCGAGCCAGATTTTTCCGCTGCTCCATCAGTTCCTCGAGCGATGCGGACAACCCGCCGGCCGGTTCTCTGCGGCGGCCGAACAAACCGGCCGCCAGTTTGGCAAATCTCTGCATTTCGCACTCCTTCGGAAAAAACTTACGGCAACGGAACCAAATTGAGCAGCCGGCCGATGATGTCGTCGCTGGTGACGCCTTCCGCCTGAGCTTCAAAACTCAAGATAATACGATGGCGCAAAATGTCATAGATTACCGCATGAATGTCTTCCGGCGTAACAAAATCGCGGCCGGCCAGCCAGGCGTTGATCTTGGCCGCGCGGTCAAGCGCGATCGTCGCCCGCGGGCTGGCGCCGAACATCACCATGCCGGCCAGTTCGCCGTCGTATTTTTCCGGCTTGCGGGTGGCAACGATCAGCTGCACCAGATATTCTTCCAGTTCCCTGCTGATATGGGTGTTAAGCGCCTCGCGGGTCGCCGCTTCGACGTCGGCAATTTCAATCTTGTCAAAACCTGTTCTCAGATTCGGCGTACTGAGCGTTCCCTCGCCGCGCACCAGCTCCAGAATTTTGCGCTCGTCGGCGGCGTTAGGCTGGTCGATTTTAATGTACATCAGAAAACGGTCCAGCTGGGCTTCCGGCAGATTATAAGTACCCTCGTGCTCAATCGGGTTCTGGGTAGCCATCACCATGAACAGCCGCGGCAAAAGATAACGCTGTCCGCCGGCGCTGACCTGCCGTTCGGCCATCGCTTCCAACAGCGCGGACTGCACCTTGGCCGGCGCGCGGTTGATTTCGTCGGCCAGCACCAGATTGGCAAAAATCGGCCCCTTGCGAAACTCGAACTCACCCTTCTGGCTGACGTAAATTTCGCTGCCGGTAATGTCCGACGGCAACAGATCCGGCGTAAACTGGATACGGTTAAAGCTGGCGGAAATGCAGTCGGCCAGCGTTTTGATCGCCTTGGTTTTGGCCAGCCCCGGCGCACCTTCGACCAGCGCGTGACCTTCCGCCAGAAGCGTGATGATCATTTTTTTCACCAAATCCTTCTGCCCGATGATCCGGCTGTCCATATAATCTTTCAAACCAACGATTTTATCGCGTATTTCAGACATTTTACCCTCTTGTTTATAGTTTCATAAAGCGCTTTTATTTCCGTAAATAATAATATAATATAGGCAAAGACAAACCAAAAAACAAGAAGTATCCTGAAAATGAGCGACATATTCGACCTGGCCGCCGAAGAGCCTGCGGCAACCTATGACAATACCGCCCGGCTGATGCCGGAACTGCCGTGGTTAAGCGAACTTAACCCCGAACAAAAACAGGCCGTCACCACCACCGAAGGCCCGTTGCTGGTGCTTTCCGGCGCCGGCACCGGCAAAACCAAAGTGTTAACCGCACGGCTGGCTTATATCCTTGCCAACATGAAAGCCAACCCGTGGAACTGTCTGGTCGTCACCTTTACCAACCGTGCCGCGCGCGAAATGCAGAACCGCGCCCGCAATCTCATCGGCAACATCGCCGATTCCGTCTGGATGGGCACGTTCCACGGCATTGCCGTCAAAATTCTCCGTCGCCACGCCGAACTGGTCGGCCTCAAAAGCAATTTCACCATCTTGGGCGAAGACGACCAGCGCCGGCTGATCAAACAGCTTCTCGAAGCCGACGGCATCGACGACAAAAAGTATCCGCCGCAGTCGATTCTCGACAAGATTCAGCTGTGGAAAGACAAAGGGCTGACGGCAGACAAAATCGACGACAGCTTCCGCGCCAACGTCGTCACCGAAGTTTACAAGAAATATCAGGCCCGGCTTTTGGAACTCAACTGCGTCGACTTCGGCGACCTGCTGCTTTACACGTTAAACATTCTGATGTCCGACGCCGGCGTACTGGACGACTACCAGACGCGCTTCAAATACATCATGGTCGACGAGTATCAGGACACCAACGTCACCCAGTACCTGTTTCTCCGTTTGATCTGCCAGAAATACCGCAACCTGTGCTGCGTCGGCGACGACGACCAGTCGATCTATTCCTGGCGCGGAGCGGAAATCGAAAACATTCTGCGCTTTGAAAAAGATTTTCCCGACGCCAAAGTAATCCGGCTGGAGCGCAATTACCGTTCCACCGCCAACATTCTGACCGCCGCCTCGGCGCTTATCCGCCATAACCGGGACCGCCTGGGTAAAACCTTAAAGGTGGCGGAAAATTCGCCCGCCGCCCGCGGCGACAACAGCAAAATCAAAGTCGTCAGCACCTACAGCGGTTCGGAAGAAGCAGCCTATGTCGCCGACGAAATTGAAAACCTGCACCGCAACGGCACCGGCTACAGCCAGATGGCCGTTCTTGTCCGCACCGCCGCGCAAACCCGGGAATTTGAAGAAAAATTCATTGCCGAAGCCATCCCCTATCAGGTTATCGGCGGACCGAAATTTTACGAACGGGCGGAAATTCGCGACGCCCTCGCCTATCTGCGGGTGATTTTGCAGCCGGCCGACGACCTGGCTCTGGAGCGCATCATCAACAAACCGGCCCGCGGCATCGGCGCCAAAACCATCGAAAAATTTGAAAACGAAGCGCGCGTCAACCACATCTCGATGTTCATGGCAATCGAAAAAATGCTGAAAGAAGGTGCCTTAAGCGGCAAGGTCAAAACCAACGTTTCCGAACTGATTAACAACTTCTATCAGTGGCGGCAGACCATGAACGCGGTTTCGCCCGACGACCTGGCCGCCCAGGTGCTGGAAGATTCCGGCTACATGGAAATGCTGAAAATGGACAAGTCGGCGGAAGCAGAAGGCAGGATCGAAAACTTAAAGGAACTGATCAACGTCATGAGCGACACCGAGCAGTACCCGACCTTAAGCGACTTTATGGAGCATGTCAGTCTGGTAATGGACAACGACAACAACATTGATACCGACAAGGTAATGCTGATCACCCTGCACTCAGCCAAGGGGCTGGAATTTGACGCCGTATTCCTGCCCGGCTGGGAAGAAGGCCTGTTTCCGCACCAGCGGGCGCTGGACGAAGGCGGCGGCAGCGCTTTGGAAGAAGAACGGCGGCTGGCATACGTGGCCATGACCCGCGCCAAACAGAAACTGTACATTTTAACCGCGCTCAACCGCCGCATCTACGGCCAATGGCAGAACAACCTGCCCTCGCGCTTCATCAACGAGCTTCCGCCGGCCAATATCGAAATCTGCAATATGGCCGCGGCTTATTTCGGCGCCGCCGGCGGTTACGGCGGCAGCTGGGCGGAACAGCACAGAAGCTCTTCCAACTGGTACAACCGCAGCCGGCAGACGGAAGAAAACGTCATCCGCGACAGCGACCGTTTCAGCTATGTGCGCGACGAAGACGACGGCTGGAGCGGCAGCGTCTGGCGGGCAAAACAAAAAGCAAGAAACGCCGCTTCCGCCACCCCCGTCGGCTCCCGCGTGTTTCACGAAACTTTCGGCTACGGCAAAGTGTTAAAAATTGAAGGCAACAAGCTGGAAATCTGGTTTGATCAGGCCGGACACAAAAAGCTGCTGAAAGATTACGTAAGAAAGGCGTAAAATTCCGAAAGTCCGGCCCGGCCCAAAAGAAACCCGCCGGCTCGGCCGGGAATTTTCCCGCCACAAAAAATCTGCGGACCGACCGGCAGCCCTTCATAAACGCTTATAAAGCTGACCGTGTCGGCAAACGCCTTAAACGGCCTGACCGGGCGAAGACTGCCCGGCTCACCGTAAAGAAGGAGCGGAACGAGGCTTGCCGCCCTTGGGGCAACCGGGCGAAGACTGCCCGGCTCACCGTAAAGGGGGAATGGAACGAGGCTTGCCGCCCTTGGGGCAACCGGGCGAAGACTGCCTGACTCACCGTAAAGAAGGAGCGGAACGAGGCTTGCCGCCCTTGGGGCAACCGGGCAAAGACTGCCCGGCTCACCGTAAAGGGGGAATGGAACGAGGCTTGCCGCCCTTGGGACAACCGGGCGAAGACTGCCTGACTCACCGTAAAGAGGGAGCGGAACGAGGCTTGCCGCCCTTGGGGCAACCGGGCGAAAACTGCCCGGCTCATCGTAAAGGGGAACAAGACTGATAATCAGCTGAATCGGCATCGCGTCTTCTTTAAGTCGGCTTCGCGTATATTCCGTTATCTTTCGGATATTCTTCCCCAAGGCACCGACATACCATACCGTCCCCCAACGACCGCCCCGACGCTTGAAATCTGCATTTCCCCGCCGTTCATGAACCGCCCTTACCTTTGAAAACCCATAACCGAATATTCGGACACATCTCGGAAAACATACGGCCATGACCGAAACAAACTCCGGTTTCCGTAACATCTGCCCCTTTCGCTGACACAGGTTTCACAGACAAAAGGCCGGTTTCAGCCGACAAAAAGCTTCTTTCCGATATTTCGGAACCATGGATATCGCATATGTTGCATCCATAAAAAAACGATTTTGTTTTCAGTTGTTAACCTTACGACGGCAAAGGCGTTGTTTTTATGCACAAAGCCGGAAGTTCTCCTGTTACGGAAAATTCCGGGATTTTCCGCACATGACAAACAAACCCCGACAACCGGACTTTCTTATGTCCGGCAGCCGTTCAGGGCTGCGCCTGAAACTCCCGGAGCTTTCCTTCCAGCAGATCGGCGCGGATTGCCGTCGGTCGCACGACCCCGCTGCTGATCGTTTTTGAACTGCGCAATCGGCGGATGGCTTCGATGTTGTCGTTGCCGCCGAAAACTTTCCGATACACGGCGGCTCTGTCCGCCTCGTGCCCGGCCGCCACTTTGGCCCGCATGGCCGCAATCCGGTCATGTCCGCGGCGCATCTCTTGCACCACTTTTTGCACGCTGTCCGCCGGTTGAACCTGCTCATCTTCCGCAAGAGGCGTCTTTTTTACCTGAAGCGTATCCGCCGTTTCCGCCGGAACATTTTCTTTCGCGGCCGGTACCGCTTCTTCAGAGTGTTCCGCTTCCGCCGACGGCATCGTTTGCCTTACGGAATCGCGGGCGCTTTCGACCCGCTCTTCCGTCCGCCTGATTTTTGCACCGGCGGCGCCTTCCATCCGCACGCCGCGGCTGTCGTAAAAATCGGCTTTGGTGCCGTCAGCCGTCTCAACCACTACCGCGCCAAAAGGCTTTCCGTCCAACATAAACGTTGTTGCCCGTGCCGGCTTGCCGTTTATCGTCCGCTCTTGCTCGTCAATGCCGAATTTATGTTTACTCAAGTCTATTTCCTGACCGTTGTCGTACGCTTTTACCTCTTTGATGTTGCCGTTTTCGTCGCGCAATACGGCTGCACCGTGCTTTTTGCCGTCAACCAGCGTCATTTCTATCTTTTCGCCGCGTTCGTTGACATAAGATTTTAATTCAACGTTCTGATATTGCTGCGGACGGTTAAAATAATATTTAACGCCGTCCATCAATTTGTACGACAATGTCTGCGGCTTAGTCGTCAGGGGCTTAACCTCCCTTTCCGCTTCCCGACACGCTTCCAATTCGTCTTTTAGCAAATTCGATTCCATGTCGGTTATGCTTTTATGATAAGCTTCCGAAATTCTTTCCTTTTGAGGATGCTTTTTATTATATTCCTCAGCCCATCTGGCGTCTTCTTCCGCTTTTTGCCGCATTTCTTCCAAAACTTCCTCTTTACTGCTCCCATCAAGCGGAAGTCTGAATTTATCCATATTAACTACCGCCTCGTCAAGAGATACGCTTTTCCCGCGCAGCCCGGCCATCCGCTGTTTCAAGGCGGCAAACTCATCTGCCCGGTTCGGATCTTTGGCGATTGTCAGAATATCCCGCACTTCTTCCAGCCATTTGTCGGGATCAAGTTTCACGGTTTTTGCCTGCTGCATCAAGCGGGCAAATTTTTCCTCATCCCCCTGTTCGTTAAGGATTCCGTTTTTTTCCCAAACATCTGCTTTCATATCCAAATACACGGCGGTTTGGTTCCGCAGGGAAGATGCCACATAACGAAAATCAAACGACGGCTTTTCGCCCAACGCCATGCTTCCGGCTATCTCCGCTGCCAGATGCTCGTTTATAATCGCGGTTTGAATAACCTGTGCGGCCTGATCGTAAGACAAGCCGGAAACGTCCAAAGATTCTGCCAGCTTATAAGGCCCCTCGCCCATGTTGTTAAAAGCCTGCAGCTTCTGCGCGTCCGCCCCTTCGGCTCGCATTGTTTCCAACGCCGCCAATGTTTGATTTTCAACCGGCAGACGGCTGTTGTCCTGCCCGTAACGGGTAAAGTCAATGCCGCCGATGTGATACATCTTTTTCAAATTATCGGCCAGTCCCTGCGGGTTTGAAACGGCATTTTCCCCATATTCCCTCAAAAAATCCATAATCTGGCCATTTTGATTTTTCTGATATTCCAAAGCATCGTGCTTCACCCACCAGTCGGTCGAACTGTTTTTGATAAAGGCCATTTCTTCGGCAAAATCTTCGGACGACTTGCTGTTGGGATTGATTTTCCCGCTTTGCAAAAGCTTCAAATACGCCGCATTTTTTCTGTCACCGGCAAATTTTTTGAAAAAGGCGTTTTTTTTCTCCGTCGCTTTTCAACTGTTGATAACGCCGCCTGATCTCCAATTTTTCGGCAATGGAAGCCACAATCTCGTCATGCATGGCTTCCTGATAACGTTCTGCAAGCGACATCGGCGTATGTCCGCAACCCTTGCGTGCATTAATCTGATGCTGAGCTTCGTGAACAAGCAAAATGTCTTCGTCCTGAACGCCGTTTCCCTGCATTCCGAAGTCCTTTTCCGTCAAATCGCCTTTCAGCAGTCTGATTTCGTCATTATCGGGAGAATAATAGGCCCGGGTTCCCCCGACCATCACAACCGAATCATTGCGTACGAGTATTTGTTTTGTATATTTGTCAGGCATGGACATTTCCTTATCACCGTGATGCACCGGAACTGTTCATATGTTACCATCCGGCACCGCACAAGTCAACCTCCCGCCGGAAGGCCGCCCGATATGTCATTATTTTGTAACACGCCGTCTACAGATTAAACAAATCGGAATAGGCAAACGAAAGGCCGATCAGGAAGTTGGAACCTTCCTTGTCCACGCCCCGCGCCTTTCCCTGAAAATAGCTGACATAGGGTGCCAGGCTGAACTTCTGATAAATTTTCACGTCCATCCGCCCGGTAACGCTCAATTCGTATTTCAGGTCCGTCGCCACATATTTGCTGTAGCTTACATAGTTGCGGAAATAGCCTTCGAGCTGAAATTTCACCTGATCGGAAATGGGGCGTTCCGCCCGGATCCCTATTTCATAGGCGCCTTTTCTCACCTCGTCGCCGCTGTAGGTAAAGTCATATTCGCCGACCGCCGCCGCGTACAGTTCCTTGATATACTCGCCGTTAAACAGCTTCAGGCCGGTTTTGCCGCGGACCACCTTCATTCTCGGCGCGTCGTTGTTTCTGGTAAACTCGGTCTGATAGGCCACGCTGGCAAACGGACCGGCGTCAGCATTCTGAAATTCGAGCTTCCACAATTTACAGTTATAGTCGGACGTCAGCAAAATCTTGTCGGCGTCCTCGTTGGTGGTGTCCTCTTCGCCGACCGGTTTCAGCTTGGTCCGTCCGTATTCCATAAACAGACTGTTGTTCCATTGCCAGTTTGGCTGTTCGTATTCAAGCACAAAATCAAAAACACCCTTGATCATCGTCTTGCTGTCCGCGCTTAACTGGGAATTCGGACTGTCGACGTAAAGATCGGCGTTTTTCACTTCGGTTGAAGACATCTCCAGCGCCACCCGGCGGAAATTTGCCCTGAGATCGCTTTTGCCGGACTTTTCCTCCGCCCGCGCATCCGCACCGGCAGCCATGCACAAAACGGCTGCCGCCGCCATCAGTTTATATTTCGTCATCCGACCTCCGTTGTTTACAATTCGATTTATCAGATATATAAACAATCGGGAAAGATTGGCAAGCTTAAAATGCCAGATACGCGCAACATTTAACCCGGCCGTCAGCTGCCGGAATGAGGAAAAAACATGAACATAGACCAATTGGCAGAAATCGTCTGCCGTTTGAAAGACACTCCCCGCACCGGCTGGATCCGCCGCATGGTGGAAAACCCGGAATCCGTCGCCGCCCATTCCTGGGGGCTCTGCCTGCTCACGCTCATCCTGTGTCCGGACGATCTTGACCGGCTGAAATGTCTGGAATTTGCCGTCGTTCACGACCTGGCGGAAGAAATCACCGGCGACTACGTTCCCGGCGACAAGATCACCCCGCAGGAAAAATACGACTTGGAAATCAAGGCATTAGAACAAATCGCCGCCCGGACGAAATGTCCGCGGCTGCTTGAGCTGTTTGCCGAATATGAACGACGCGACACGCCGGAAGCCGCATTCGTCAAGCAGATGGACAAGCTGGACGTCATTCTGCAAGCCCGTTATTACGATCTCAACCGCCGCAGCCGCTATTTCGAACAAAAGCGCGAATGGTCGTCGCTGTTTGAGGAATATGAAAAGAACGCCCGCCCCGTCCTCGGCAGCATGTGGAAAAATTTATAGAAATTTTTTATAAAAAAACTCTTGACAAGCGGACAAATTTTCTTTATTAAAAATGCTGTCTTTATGGCGGGGTAGCTCAGGTGGTTAGAGCAGCGGAATCATAATCCGCGTGTCGTTGGTTCGAATCCGACCCTCGCTACCAACAAAACCCCGGGTTTTTCCGGGGTTTTTCCTTTTTATCCCTTCCCCGAAACTTTCCGTACGGCAGCCGAACGGCCGTTTTCTGATCGTTCCCGCGCTTCTTTTGTCATTACGACGTTCTCCTCCCCCAAAAAAAACACGCTCTTGCCATGCTCAAACTTGTTTCGGCATCTTGTTTCTTTTTCCGTCCTCTCCGGCATAATTCCGCATATAAAAACATTTTCCCGTTTGATATCCCGTCGTTTTTCTTTGTCCTCAAAAGCCCCCGATGCAAATTGCCTTTATTCCTGCCTTGTCGTTCAAAAGCCGAAAGAAAAAACGGAAAAAACATACATATTCTTTTTTGGGGTCACAATTTTTACGACAAGAATAAAAACAACTAAAAAAAACAAAAACGGCCCCAATAAAAACCCCGGGGAAACCGGGGTTTCTATTTGTTCCAAACGATACCGGAAACTATTTCGCTCCCGGCAGGCGCTTAACCGAAGTAAAAGAGGAAAAAGCCAACAATACGGCGGAAGCGCCGACCAGAATATATACGATACGGCTCAAAACGCTCATTGATCCGAAAAGGAAAGCAACCAGATCAAAACCGAACAGACCGACCAGCCCCCAGTTCAAACCGCCGATAATGGTTAAAATCAGCGCGGTATTGTGAATTACGTTATTCATAACTTATCTCCTGTTTATTTTGTAATACCGTTATGATATTATATCAAATGCGGATTTTTCAATACAACCGGCCCGCCGGAAAGGCTTTTCCCGGTTCTCCCCGGGCTAGTAAAGGAAAAAGCCCGCCGCGCCGCAGACGCACATGACCCAGACCGGATTCATATGAAATTTTCTCAATAGCAGCAATGCCGCCAGACTGATACCGACGGCCCTGAGGTCCGGCCCGCCGCTGATCTGACGCCACGAACTGACAGCAAACCAGGACAACAGCACGATCACCGAGGCGGCAGACGCAATCAGCCCGATCGACACCGACTTCAGCGCCTTTAACGTCAGCTCCACCGTTTCGCTTTTGTTTTTGGCAAAGAAACTCTGCAAAGCCAGCGAAATCAGAACGCCGCTGATCACACAGCCGAAAGTTGCGACAACCGCGCCGAAAATGCCCGCCACCCGCAGGCCGACGAAAGTGGAACCGTTAACCGCAAGCGGTCCCGGCGTCATCTGCGAAATGGTGATGATGTCGGTAAACTCCTTATAGCTCAGCCACCCGTGCAATTCGACAATCTGCTCCTGAATAAGCGGCAAAGTGGCATAACCGCCGCCGATGCTGAAAAGACCGACATACAAAAAACTGATCAGCAGTTCAAGCATTTGACCTCGCCCCCTTTTCCTTTGCCTTAAACTTCAGCCGGACCAGCAGCAGAAAAACCGCCACGCCGCCGACAATCACCGTCAGCGCCCCGAGATCAAACAGGAAAGAAGCGGCAAAAGCGGCCGGAATCATTAAAACCGGCAGCGGTTCCTTCTTTGCCGCAACAATCCCGCTCATATACCAAACTACGTCGACGATCAGCGCGGCCACGCCGGCTTCCATTCCCTTCAGTACCGCCGCCACCGCCGGATTCGACACCAGCTGCCGGTAGCAGGCGGAAACAATCGAAAGGATGACAAGCGGCGGCAGCACCGCGGCAATCCCGGCCACGACGGCACCGGCCGTGCCGGCCGTTTTTCTGCCGCACAAAACCGCCAGATTAATCGCGATGGCGCCGGGCGACGACTGCGCCACCGCCGCCATGTCCATCAGTTCGTCTTCACCGAAAAGTCCCTTCTCTTCAACAAAATACCGGCGGATCATCGGCAGCACCACATATCCGCCGCCGAACGAAAAGCTGCTGACCAGCACGTCGGTTTTAAACAGCCACGACAAAAGCTTTACTTTTTCCCAAGTCATTATTTTCTCCTTTGCCTTGATTATAGCAGTTGTTTATTTATAAATAAAATTATATTATTTTATAAATAAGATAAATAAACGGTAATGGAGAAGGCGTCATGAACATCCGGCAAATGCAGATTTTCAGGGCTTTATGCGAAGAGCTGAATTTTACCAAAACCGCCGCCCGGCTGAACATGACCCAGCCGGCGGTTTCCCATGTCGTTGCCGAACTGGAGCGGGAAACGGGAACGCCGCTGTTCGACCGCATCGGCCGGCGGATATACCTAACCGCCGCCGGCAAACTGCTGCTCGAAAAAATCACCCGGCTGCTTGAGCTCTACGATGACATCTCCGCCGGTTTTGCCGGCGAAACCGGACTTCAGCCGCTTAAGGTCGGCTCCTGCCTGACCATAGCCAACTTCTGGCTGCCCGAAATCGCCGGGAAATTTGCCCGCGCCTGTCCGGACACGCCGCTTGAAATCACCGTCGACATCGTCTCCCGGGTAGCCGCAATGCTGGCTGCCAACAAGATCGACATCGCGCTTTACGAAGGCGCGGTTCCCGACGCGCGCTTCCGTGCCCGCGAATTTTCTTCATACCGGATCGGCTGGCTGGCCGCGCCGGACCATCCGCTGGCAAAACAAAAACAAATCCCGCTTTCCGAGGCATTGCGTCACCCGCTGCTGTTACGAGAAAAAGGCAGTGCCGTCCGCAGCACGTTCGACAGCACCCTGTTGCTGCACGGTCTTAAAGCCGAGGCAAGATGGACCAGTGTCAACTCACAGGCGCTCGTCCGCGGCGCGCTCGGCGGCGCCGGCATTTGCGTCATTCCCGAAATCATCGCCGCAAACGAACTGGTCGCCGGACGGCTGGTACGGCTGGACATTGCCGCCGAACCGATGGTCAACAAAAATTTCATTGTTTATCATCCTGACAAATACCTGTCGCCGCAGACCTCAAAACTGATCGAAATCGTACTGACCGTGTCCCCCGGCGATCAAGCCGTTAAATAAAAAGCTTCGATCAAAATTAAGGTTTTTCAAACAATTATAATATTTTTTCAACGTTTTGGAAGAATATCGCCGGAAACACCCGCGGTTCCACCCGCCGGAAAGCTGCCGTTCTCGTCTTCCGGAAAAATTTACAAAAAACATTATTTTCAATCAGATAATATTCATTTTTAAAGCAACGCATAAACTAACAAAATCAACGAACCTTTTGAAGCTTATTTGCAAAACTGAAATACGGGAACGACTTCAAAGGTAAGAAGTTATGTCAACAATTTCCGTATTTTCCGCCGCCGGCTGCCGGAGAAACTCCGTCATCGAGAACGGACCGCCGCCGAGCCGCAGCCTTGCCGCACGCATAAAATTGCCATGGGTAAAAACAACCGTTTTATTTTCCCCCGGCAGGGCCCGCAGACGCGTCAGCATGTCATCGACCCGCGCCAGCAGCTGATTGAACGATTCCGCGTCTTTGCCGTCGACATAGTCGGGATCGTTGCGGGCAAAATAAACTTCCGCCAGCGGCCGGCGCTCTTCCTGCGTCGTATCGGCGCAACGGTCCGCATCAAGAAAGGAAAATTCCTGCACCGGCCATTCTTCAACCGGCACGTCCGGATATTTTTGCCGCAACGGTTCGGCCGTCTGCCGGGTGCGGACAAACGGCGAAACGACGATCAGATCCGGACGAAAGCCGATCCGCGCCGTCAACGCCTCCGCCTGCCGACGCCCTTCGGACGAAAGTTCCGCACCTCCGTGGGAAGCCGTCCGTTCGCCCGCATTGCTCACGCTTTCCGCATGTCTGATCAAATAAACCGTCATTATTGCTCTTTGCTCCCGCTGCGTTTTTTCCGCCGGTGTTTCACTCCCCGTTCCCGCGCCGCTTCCTTTGAGCGCAGATAACCGCTTCGGTAACGTTCCGCCGGATCAACAATCCGCTGCGGCCTGTCTTCGGGGTAAAGAAGATAATAGTCGTCCATCCGGCCGGCAAACCGCGCGCGCTCAAGCAGACGCCGCCTGATCATATCCTCATAGGCTTTCTGCGTCATGCATTTCGGCTTTTTCGCCACTTTAACCGGCGGATGGTCATGCTCTTCTTCCGCCGACATGGTAAACAAATAGGTGTCTTCGTCCGCGGCGCAATAATAACTGTAACCGTCGACGCGGTATTTGTCCCCGCTTTGCCCGGCGCCGATACAACGATTCAGCCACCGCTCCATTGCCGGCGTTTCTCCCGCCGCCTGCATAAAGACGTGGCGGACGTCTTTCAGGCTCTCTTTCACCTTGTCGGCATCAAGATCGCGGTAAACGGTAAAAAAAAGATTATGAAACAACTTCTGCCGGCACTCGGTTACAACCAGCGTTCCTGCAAACCGGTTGGCTTCCAAGGTATAAGTCGCCAGCGCCAGCGGACACATTCCCTCAAACTTTTCAAAAACATAGCCGCGGCCTGCAAAATAATCAAGAAAAGGAGCGGACGGCACCGCAACCGGTTCGGCGGCGCAAACGACGGCCGGCAGCAGCAAAAAAGTCAAAACGCCAAAAACCCTTTTCATCAACCGCCTTCCCGCAAAAGTTTTACAGTTCCGTCCTGATAATGTCGTCAATCAGGGTATAACGGGGTTTCCATCCGAGTTCGGCTTCCGCCCGGTTGCTTGCGGCCACCAGCACCGCCGGATCGCCGGGCCGGCGTTCGGCAAAACGCACCGGCAGCGGTTTTCCGGTCACCCTCTCGGTCGCGGCAATTACTTCTCTTACCGTCACGCCGTGCGAAGTGCCCAGATTGAATATTGCCGAAGGCCGGCCTTCCAGCAGCCGTTTTATCGCCAGCACATGCGCCGCCGCCAGGTCGGAAACGTGGACATAATCGCGCACGCAGGTACCGTCGCGGGTATCATAGTCGTCACCGAACACCTGCAGACATTCGCGTTTGCCGTCAACCACTTCTTTGATGATCGGCAGCAGGTTCTGCGGGTTGCTGTCACGTCCTTTCACCGCGCCGGAAGCGTCATAGCCGGCAGCGTTGAAATAGCGCAGCGCCGTATATCTGATCCCTTTCAGGCGATCGTACCACACCATCAGCCGTTCCGTTTCTTGTTTGGTAAAACCGTAAAAACTGATCGGATTAAGAGGATGTTTTTCATCTACCGGCAGATATTCCGGCATACCGTAAACCGCCGCCGACGAGGAGAAAACCAGCACTTTCACGCCGGTTTTTGCCATCGCGTTCAAAATATTGACCGCACCGTTCAGATTGTTTTCGGCATAGAGCCCGGGGTTGACCATCGATTCACCGACCGCTTTTTTGGCCGCCAGATGAACCACTGCGTCAAACCCCTGCCCCATCGTTTGTTCCAGTTTGGCATAATCGAGGATGCTTCCTTCGACAAAACCGGCTTTTGCAAAGAGATTGATCTTATGCCCGCTCGACAGGTCGTCATAAACGGTTACCGACGCCCCGTCTTCAAGCAGCGCCTTCGCCACATGCGAGCCGATATAGCCTGCTCCGCCGATCACCAGAACTTTCATTTTATTTTTTTCTCCCCACGCATTGATAGTCAAAACCGGCTTCTTTTACCGCGTCGCCGCAAAGCATGTTGCGCATGTCGACGATTTTGGCGTGGCGCATGATCTTTTTCAACCGCTCAAGGTCCAGATGTTTAAAATCTTCCCACTCGGTCAGGATCACAGCAACTTCCGCGTCCCGGCACGCTTCTTCGACGCTTTCGGCGTACTGAACCGTGTTGTTTAAAATCGATTTGGCATTCTCCAGCGCCTTGGGATCATAAACCGTAATGTTGCGGGAATATTTGATCATTTCCTTGATGATGTCGATCGCCGGCGATTCCCGGCAGTCGTCCGTACCGCCCTTAAAGGCCAGCCCCAATACCGCGATTTTGCCTTCCGGATGTTCTTTTACCGCCTCAATCACCCGCTGTCCCATTCTGGCCTTGCGGGCGTCGTTTTGAGCAATGGTGGTTTCGATCAGGGTCAGATGCGCGCCGAATTTTTTGCCCATCTGCGCCATTGCGTTGGTATCTTTCGGAAAGCAGGAACCGCCGTAACCCGGCCCCGGATTCAGAAATTTTTTGCCGATGCGGGAATCAAGCCCCATCCCTTTTGCCACCTCACGGATGTCGGCGCCGGCGCACTCGCAGAAATCGGCCATTTCGTTGATATAATGGATTTTCATTGCCAGAAAGGCGTTTGACGCATATTTGATGGTTTCCGACGAACGGCGCTTGACACACAGAAATTCGCTCTTGCCGGCAAACGGACGGTAAAGTTCAAGCATCACGTCGCGCGCCTTGTCGTTCTCAGTGCCGATCACGATCCGGTCGGGGTTGAAAAAGTCGTGGATGGCAAACCCCTCGCGCAGAAATTCCGGCAGGGAAACTACGTCAAAATCGGCCTTCGGATTGACTTTGCGGATAATTTTCTCCACTTCATCACCGGTTCCGACCGGAACCGTAGACTTGGTTGCCACTACCGTGTAACCGTTCAGATAGCGCGCCAGTTCTTCCGCCGCCGCATAAATATATTTCAGATCGGCTTCCTTGGTCAGCGGATGCGGAGGCGTTCCCACCGCCAGCATCACGATGTCGGCATCTTTGACCGCGCTTTCCATGTCGGTGGTAAAGCTCAGGGCGCCGGCCGCCACGTTTTTCTTAAACAGCTCTTCCAGCCCGTCCTCATAGAGGGTCAGTTCGCCGCGGTTGAGTTTGTTAATCTTATCAGCCAGCTTGTCAACGCAGACAACCCGGTTTCCGAGTTCCGCCAGCCCCACGCCCGTAGGCAGGCCGACATATCCGGTTCCGATAACAGCAACTTTCATCATTATACAAATATCCTTATTTATCCAAAAGTTAATTTTCAGGACACTGCAATCATAAACAAACAGTTTACAAAAACAAGCCCGGATTACAGATTTTACACACCGTCAACAATTTATATTGCTAAAACAGGCGAAAAACATTATATTGCATTAATAATTTATTCCCGGGGACTATTTGAAAATGCAAAAGGAACTTTACCTGTTCATCATCTGGCAAAACGGCCGTTTTATGGAAAAACAGATTATTGCCGACCTCAGGAAAAAGTTTGAAATTTTCCGCATTTTCGAAGTCAGCTGGAAGGAAGAAAACTTCGCTCTCAACCTGGCTCGCTTTTACGGCAAAAAACTCCCCAAAGGATGTAAAAAAGAAAAGGAAACCGGAGCCGGCGCTTTCAAAGTATGCCTGGTTTACGACAACAACCCGCAATATGCCGACGGCAAAAACGCAAACATTGTCAAAAGCAAACAGGATTATCGTCAGCTTACCGGCGGCGGGAACCTGGTGCATGCCAGCGACAACCTTGCCGAAACCAACGAAAACCTGTTGTTTTTGTTCGGCAAAACCGTCAAAGACCTGGAACAGGAAGGCCCGCGGGCGGAAATTTGCGTCGTCAGGCGCGACCTGGTCGGCTGCCCCGTGTGGGACAGTCTTCAGCAGGCGCTGGACACCGTGAGAAAAATTCCCTTTACCCGGGTAAAAGCCTATAAGAATTCGTATCTCATCCATAGCCGCAACGCCGACCTCGCACGCCGTCTGTTGAACGCTTCCAGTCATTTTTCCATTCCCGGAATCCACAAATATTCGATCGAAGTCGGAAAAACCCGCCAGCCGATCTACATCCGCAAAATCAACTGAAGCTACTCATCATCCTCCTCTCCCTCGTCATCGTCTTTGCCGGAAGTTTTGGCAAACAGGGTTTTCCACACTTGTTTGCGGAACATCCAGAGATTGATCACGCCGAGCACTACCATCAGCGACGCAAACAGATACAGAATATAGTACCAGCTGAGCTCGGTCGCGTTCATCATCACTTCCTGATTGGAAAAACGCAAAAAGCTGACCGCCACCGCCGTCACGACAAACGAGACAAGAAACGCCGCCAGCCAGACTTTGCGGATAACGGCCTTATCCGCCATCAGGGAAGTCAGAATATAAATTAAAAACAGGGCAATAAATAAATACAATTCCATGTTCTTTTTCCTTGTTCATCACTTTATGCTAATGATATAACCATGCTCTTTTTCTTTTCAACGTCTGTACGGTTTAAAAACATAAATTTCTTATATTTATTTTTTCAGGCCGCGGCAAAGCCCCCTTTCAAACCAGACAACATATTGTTTTAACATTTGTTTTTATATATTTCTGTTTTTTTTAAAAAACTGATTTTGTAACACCCAAAGCGCTTATCCGCCGCCGTTGTCAAACACAAAAAAAACCGCTGTTTCCTTGAGGGGAAACAACGGTCTTTCTTTTTTCGGCTTTATTATCCGCGGCAAAACCACCACTTCATAAAAATGTTAAATTTGCCGAATATCCAGCAGTATATGCAATATACCGCTCCGACAATGGCACCGACGTACCAAAGGCCGATGAGCCATCCGAGGAAAGCGCCAACCAAAGCGGTCAGAGCAATCTCCAATACATAAGATAAGAGATTTTCAACACCGTTCTGAATAACACCCCAGATGAAACATACCAAAATAAACCCGAAAATTAAATTTGCTATCATATAATAAAAGTTTAATGGTTACTACTGTAAGTCCGTTCAAGTTTTCACTCAAATTTTCTCCACGGCAGCAATCAATAAAAAAGGTAAAACCTGAATTTATGACGGCAAACATGCGAATAATCGAATAGAAAAATTGAACAGACTAATTTTATTATGGTTTTATTGTATATTTTTTTGTCACAAAATGCAAGCGAAATTCTGTTTTTTGTCATTTTATCAAAACATAACCTTCAGGTTTGACAAAAAAAATACCTGTTATTACCCTTTTTAACATGTTGCGGCTTATTCTGTTTTCATATACGGAAAACGGCATCAATATTTTCGTGCGGAAAATATATATCCCCGATAAACCGGGAATTCCGCATCAGCAGCAAAGCTGACGGTTTAACCGTGCCCCGGGGCATGGAACGGTGCTGTTTTAACACTAAAACATTCAGCCCCGTTTTTTGTTGTGCCGGGGAAGACCCGCGCCGGGCATACGGTGCGGCGAACTGTCCTCAAAAATTTGAACGGTTCACAAAGAGCCTGACACCTAGCCAATAAGTTTTCCAACCACCGACGCAAACGTCATTAACCGCCTCTCCTCTTCAAACGCCCGGCCAACGGTTACGCCGGCAAACCCGTCGGCCGGCGAGGCCGGAATGTTCGCCCCCGCTTATTTATACAGTTCTTCTAATCATAAACTTCCGGCAACGATCGGGGCAAAACGGCCGGCCGGACTTTTCGTTCCCGGGCATTTCCGCGCCCTATTCGGGTTCATCCAAAAGCGGCCACTCTCCCGTCAGAAATTGCTGCAGGCTCTGCGGCTTCTGTCCCAGCCGGGAAGAATACATCCAGTAATTGGTAATTACCCGCTTGACGTAAAGGCGCGTTTCCCGCCAGGGAATCATTTCCATAAACAGCAGCGGGTCGCCTTCATAATCCAGCGTTTCCGCCCAACGCTTCAGGTTATGCGGACCGCCGTTGTAAGAAGCGGCAAGAAAAATCAAATTGTCGCCGACAAAATCTTTTTCCCGCAAACGACAAACATAATCCTGCCCGATTGTAAGGTTAACGTTCTTGTCAAACAACGGCCGCCAGTTTTTCTTATAACTTTTGTCACCGGTCACTTCGGCCGCCGTCGCCGGCATAACCTGCATCAGGCCGCAGGCGCCGGCATGACTCCGGACCGTCGGCGAAAACAGGGATTCCTGCCGGATCAGCGCCCAAACCCAGGCGGGATGAACCTTCCAGCCGCCTTCCGGCCGCCAGTCGGGACTGGGATACAAAAAGGCATCATATTCCCGGCCTTTATCATGGTTCTTCAGTCGTTCGGCCGTCACATAGCTCAGGTTGGCCAGGCTGTACTGATGCGCCAGATAAAGCAGCAGTTCTTTTTGTCTGATGTTCAGTTTGTCATAATTGCGCCGCAAATCGCTTTCCGCCAAATCGTTTTGCCCGGCGGCAAGCAACAGCACCGCTCTTCTCAAAACCGGCGAAGAGAGGATTTCCTGCCGGTAGGAACGGTCTTCCAGTTTGTTAAAATGGCTTTTTAAACACCAGTCGTACTCAACCTTGTCCGTCAGCATATAACGGGCGAGAATGCCGTAAAAAGTCCGCGGATAACGCGTGGCAATCCTTAAGTTTGACGTCGCCTCGTCCGGCCTTTTCAGTTTGATGCTGGCACGGTATCCCCAATAGGCGCCGGCAGCAATCAGCCACGGATCGTTGTTTTTAAGACGCGCCAGCCGGCCGAAATAATCCGCCGCCAGTTTATAGTCTTTTTCTTTCCACGCCGCCAAACCGCCAAACCAGCTGGCCGTCGCATCCCGACTGCGCATGATCGGACGGCGGCTCCATTTGAGCGCCGCCCGGTTGTCGCCGTCAAAGAAATAGGCGGAAGCCAGAGTCGCACTCATTGCGTCATAATTTTTTACCGGCATCAGCCGTTTAAAACGCGCATCGTTTAAAACGGCAACCGCTTTGTCGTGGGTACTGCGGCGGATTGCCAGCAAAAACTCATCAAGCCTCTTCTTCACATATTCCCGATCGGCAGCTTTCAATCCTTTGTAACCGTCCTTATACCAACTGTAGGAAGCGTAGATTTTTTTCTTTTCCGGCTGCGGCTTGGATGGTTTGTAGCCGGGCGCTTTGGTCACCGCCAGATTTTTGATCCGCTGATACTGGGGATGGTCAGGATATTTTTTCAGCCAGCCGCGCAATTCTTCATAAGTTGAATCATAACTTTTATGCAGGTACTTTTCCGCCAGCACATGCCCGAGCAGCACCTCGTTTTTCAATTTCTTCTGCAGACCGGCCGCTTTGTCCGTTTCGCCGTTTTCAACCGCCGTAAAAAGGTCTTTGTAAGTTTCCACCTCCTCGGCCGAGATCCCTGTGCGTTTTAATATGTCTTGATACAAGGCCGGATCAATGATTTTAAAATTTTTTGACGCCGCCGTCACCTCCCACGGAAGCAGCAGCAGCGTCAAAAACAATATCAAAACCTTTTTCAATTTCTTTCCCGCAACGATTTTCACATTTCCTTAATCCAACGGATTTTGCTCGCGCACTGCCGCTGGGTCATACCTTTTGCCCGGCAGCGGTTGACGATAATGTTGGGCTGCCGGTCCATATTGTAGCAGCCATCACCCAGCAAACCGTAGTCAAAGTGGTTCTCCACGCCCGGTTCAACGTCGCTGAAAGTCAGCACCGTTTCCATTTTCGGCCACTTCAACCGATAGCTGATGTTTGAAAGCTTGACCGGCAGCGTCGTCAAAACCGAAAACTTGGCGCTGCAGCGGGTTTGCCCCGAAGGACTGCGGTAAATGCTGAAATCTTTCATATAAAGCATAATCAGCTCGTCTTCCTCGTGTTCTTCGGTTGTTTCCACCGTTACGCCGCCGACCGTGGAATAGCGGCGGTAAGGCTGTTTGGCCGGCGCGGTTTTGGCCGGCTGCTTTTTGCCGTAAGCATAATCAAAAGGCGAACTGACGGGCTGCTTTTCCACTTTATTTTCGGCCACATGCCCTTCCGAGGTATCGACAACAGAGTACCGGTTTTCGTCTTCTGCCGCACGCGGCTGCGCCGCTGATTGCGCCTTTTCCTTCTGCGCTGCCGGCGCACCGCCGGACGGCGTCGAACCGAAATACTGGGCAGCGGCCGGCTGTCCGACAAGCAGACCGGCAGCAATCAAGCAAAGCAGCTTCAATTTATCCATTCCGTTCACCGCTACCCCCTTTTTCGACCTAAAGCGTTATTTGATTCCGCCGATAATGCTGCCGGCAGAATTCAGAGCGTCAATCGTTTTGGCATAGGTGCCGGCGACTTCGTCTTTGCTTTCCTGTTTTTCTGCCTCTTCGCGGCTGTTTTCCTCATCCGGGGTTATTTCCTTAAAGTCAAGGTAATACTGCGCGTCTTCGGGAGAAACATATTTAAACAACCGGCTGCAGGGACTTCTCCTGGAAGCGCTGCGGGCGGAACGGCCGCCGGACAAACCTTCCGCCGAACAGGACTTAACGGAAAAATCGACTTTTTCGATCAGCAGAAAACAACGATCCGTGTTGATACGGTTGTTGACCGTAACCTGCTTATAAGGTTTGATTGCCGGCACTTCAATCATGATGTTCACGTCTTTTGAAGTGCGTCTTTCCGTTTCCGAATAGGCGCGGTTGGCATTGCGGTTCTGTTTTTCCGCGTCTTCTTCCTTCTCTTGTTTGATCACGTCTTCAAGCGAAGTGTCTTTCCAGGTAAAATCAAGCATGGCCTCTTTGAGGTTATAGCCCGAACGGTTATAGAAAGTGGTGTTGAAATCGCAGGCGATCACTTCCCCTTCACGGTTTTCAACCGGCGTAATGTCATGAATCTTAAACAACAATTCTTCCGCCTTGTCGTCATCGGCGGGAGCGGCCTGCTGCGCCGACGCCGAACCGACATTGGTTGCCAACACGGCCCCGAGAGCCAAACCGAAAACTTTTTTGCTAATACTCATTTTGCTTTCCTTAAAAAGTTATTTGTCATGATTTTACCGAATAATAATTCACTTTTTTAAAATTTACCAACAAATTATGAATAAAAACCTAATTATTTTGCAATTTTTTCGCCAGCCGCAGCAAATCCGCCCACACTTTCGACTTCTGCGCCGGATTGCGCAGCAGGTACGCGGGGTGGAAACTGGCCAGCAAAGCCGCCGTGTCGCCTTTCAGGGTTTTATATTCCAGCCATTTGCCGCGCAAACGCGAAATCGGCTCCTCGTTGTCAAGCAGACTGTTGGCCGCACTTCCCCCGAGCACCATGATAATCTCCGGCTTCATCAACTCGATCTGCCGGCGGAGGAAAGGCAGACAGACCGCCACTTCGGCGCTCGTCGGCGTCCGGTTCCCCGGCGGCCGCCAGGGTAAAACGTTGGTAATGTAGACTTTGCCGCGGTCAAGCCCGACGGCGGTCAGCATCTTGTCCAGAAGATGTCCGCTTCTGCCGACGAACGGTTCGCCGATTCTGTCTTCGTCAGCTCCCGGCGCCTCGCCGACGATCATAATTTTGGCCTTGGGATTGCCGCCGCCGAAAACGGTCTTGTTGGAAGTCAGCTTCAGCGAACAGCCGTCAAAAGCCTCCACCGCCGCCCGCAGCTCCTCCAGCGTCGCCGCCGCCTCGCAAACTTCGCGCGCGTTTTTGCAGGCCTTAAGACTCATCTGCGCCAAATCGGTGATTGCCGGCCGCGAAGCCGTTTCCCCGACCGCCGTCGGGCGTTCCCGCGGCGGCGCCTTCTGCTGAAGGCAGCCGGGCACATCGCCGCAGATTGCGTCCACCCCCGCGGCCAGATACCATTCCAACAATTCTTTTTCGTTCATCATGGCCGATATGCTATGCTTATCCGTTTTCTTTTGCAAACAAATAATTAAATTATCTTCATATTATTATATTTCTGTTGTAAGATGGCCGAGTCTGAAATAAACTGGAGCCGCCTGACAAATGAACGGAGTGATAAAAGTGATTGAAAAAGCTGCTTATGTATTGTCTGTCCTGATCGGAATTGTCATCGCCAATTCCTGTACCATTTTCGATTCCCGGCCGCCGGCCGCGGAAAAGGCGCCGGCCGTCAGCGAACCCGAACAGAAAGCGGCCGCATCCGGCAGGCAGAACTACGGCAGTTATCTGGCCGGCAGGGTTGCCCATATCCGGCACGACTTAAACAAGGCGGCGGACTATTACAAAGACGCCGTCGCCCACGTTCCCGACAAACAAATGCTGCCGAGCCAACTTTACATCATGCTCACCTCTCAGGGACGCATCGACGAAGCTGTCCGCTACGCGCAAATGGCCAGGGAAAAAGGCGACGAAAGCCCGTTCATTTACACCATTGAAGCCATCAACCTGACCAAACACGGAAAATATCAGGAAGCGATCGACACCATTGCCCGTTCCGACAACCCGATTGCCGACACCTTCTTCAACCCGCTGATTTCCGCCTGGAGCCACGCCGGCCTGAACGACGGCAAAAAAGCCATGAAAGCCCTGTCGCCGCTGGCCTCCAACCCGGCTTTCCGGCCGCTTTACCTTTTCCACGCCGGCGCAATCAACGATTATCTCGGCAACGACAAGGCGGCCGAAGCGCACTATACCGCACTGATGAACATTCGCCACATGGAGCTGGCGGTTTTCCCCCTGCAGGTTATCTCCAACTTTTACCTGCGCCGCGGCGAACCGGACAAGGCCCTGCGCGCCGCCAGTCTGGCGCTGAACAAAGACAACCTGATGATGAAAACCGTTATCGACGACATCAAAAAGTCCGATTCGGGAGTAGCCCCGATTCTCAAACGTCCGGAAACCGGCCTGGCCGACGCCCTGTTCAGCATTGCCCTGCTGTTGCAGCAGGACGGCAGCAACGCCGACCTTTCCATTCTGTTTGCCTCTCTTTCCGCATACTGCGCCCCCGAATATCCGCTGCCGCGGCTCCTGACGGCGGACATTTTGGAAAAACGCGAACTGTATGCCGAGGCCAATCAGGCTTACGCACAAATTTCGCCCGACAGCTACGCCTATTACACCGCCCTGTTCCAAACCGGGAAAAACCTGATGCGGCTGGGCAACAACAAAGAGGCGGAAAAAATATTCCGCCGGCTCTACACCGACTATCCGCCCAACCCCGACATCCTGACCAATCTGGGAGAAATTGCCAGAATTGAAGGCAAATACAACGAAGCGGCAAAATTCTACCGGAAAGCCATTGACAGCTATCCCGGCGATTCCGTAACCGAAGTGTGGCCGCTTTACTTTGCCATCGGCATTTCCTACGGCGCCGCCGGCAACAACGACCTTGCGGAACGGTACCTGCGCAAGGTGCTTGAACTCCGCCCCAACCGGATGACGCAAAATCACCTCGGTTATATTCTGTTGCAGCAAAACAAAAATCTGGAAGAAGCCTTTGAACTGATCGTTTCCGCCTATAACCCGAACGCCGCCGACGGTACCGTCACCGACAGCCTCGGCTGGGCCTTCTACAAAACGGGCAACTACGAGCAGGCTGTCCGCTATCTGGAAAAGGCTTCCGACCAGGCACCGTCCGAGGCCGTCATTTACGACCATCTGGGCGACGCTTACTGGCAGGTCGGACGTACGCGGGAAGCGGCCTTCCAATGGAACCACGCGCTCGGACTGAAAGACGACACCGGCGAATTCAACCGTCAGGCAACGTTGAAAAAACTCGAAAACGGCCTGGAAAAACCGGTTTTGCCGGCCTTTGACCAAAAGAAAATAGAAAAACAGATAGAACGGCTGAAAACCAAAGAGAACAAATAGGCCTTAATGGACGCTTTGCGGCTCAAGATCGTTCTGCCTTGCCAGTACAAAGGCGAAATCCCTGCTGTCGGCAATCGCCAGTGGGGTTCCGTCCGCGGTGTAAACCCGCCAGATTTCGCCGTTTTCAATCTTGTCGCTCTTAACAAAGGCAACGTCCTGATCATTCCAGCTCAAAAGAGCCGCGTACTCTTCTTCCGTCAGCTCGACACCGTCGTCGGCAAACATTTCTTTTTTCATAACATCGGCCTTTCAAAAAGTTCAACTTGCAACTCAATATACTCCCATCGTTAAAGTTTTGCTAATAAAAAATACATTTTTTTCCAAAGTACGGCAGAAATAATTTGCCAAAATAAAATTTAGGGTTTATACACTTAGCTAAAAAAACAATGAGGTAACAATTTATGAAAGAAGAATTGCTGGAACTGGCCGGAACGGTTATCGAAAAACTGCCGAACGCCATGTTTAGGGTCAAACTGGAAAACGGAGTGGAAATTTTGGCTCATACGGCCGGAAAAATGCGCAAATTCCGCATCCGTGTCATGGTCGGCGACAAAGTCGACATTGAAATGACTCCCTACGACCTGACAAAAGGTCGGATTACATTCCGCCACAAAGACTGAAAACTTGTCAAAACCCCGGCATTCCGGGGCTTTTTTATTTCTCAAAAGTCCCGGCAGGGCTTTTTTATTTGGCTCAATTGACATAAAGGTAGCTTTTTGAATACCGTTTTTTATTTAATTTTAAAGTCGTGTTTTCCCGCCCTTTGTTTCTTTCCGCATTATGGGCGGTCAGCACCAAATTTGCCTTGTGAAAAAATCGGCAGAAGCGTATAAAATTTTACAAATGAACATGTATTCTAAGGCTGCGGAATGTTTGCCGATGCCGGTAAGCTGATCATAACGGCCGTGTTTATAATGTTTATCAATTGCATTGGTTTCTGTCCTGATAAAAAATTTATGCTCTGACAGTTCATAAAAAGCTCGGAAAAGATACGTTCCTGTCAGATGAACCTTTTATTTTGAACGTCCGCACAGACAGACGGATACAAAAACAACGTTCCGGCCACACAACCTGCAAGGCTTCGGAACCGGACGTTTGAAGCTTAAAGCGGTTAATTTCCCTTGCTTCCTGCGGGTAAAAATTTATACAAACGGCAAAAACCGGTCACTTGCCGCCGCAAAGGCCGAAAACCGGCCCCAAGCCCCGACTGTCCCGGACAAAAGCACCGGCCCTTCACAGATACTTGATCAGAGCAAAGCCGCCGAGCAGCAGGAGCAGAAAAACCACCGTCAAAATGCCCAGATTTTTCTCAATAAACACCCGGATCGGCTCACCATACTTTTTCAACAGCCAGGCGACAAGGAAAAAACGCATGCCGCGGGAAAGCACCGAGGCAATGCCGAATACCCACAGATTGAGATCGACGGCGCCGCTGGCTATGGTCACCACTTTGTAGGGAAACGGCGTCAGTCCGGCGCCGAACACGATCCAGGCGCCCCATTCGTGATAATAGCCTTTAAACACGTCAAACTGATGCAGATAACCGTAAAATTCCAAAATCGGCCGGGCAATCAGATCATAACCGTAAAAACCGATGGCATAGCCGAAATAGCCGCCGATCACGCTGGCGGCCGTCGCCATGCCGGCAATCCGCCAGGCGCGGTCGCGGGCAGCCAGCACCATCGGAATGATCATAACGTCGGGAGGAACCGGAAAAAAAGAGCTTTCCATAAAAGCGACGGCAAACAATACCGCCATGGCATAGCGCCCGGACGCCGCCGCAATCAGCCAGTCATACATTCTTCGCAGAATTTTCATCAGTTTCCCCCATTGTATCGCAACGGGTTTTTATAGCACGAATCATTTAAGAAAAGAAACTAATTTTTCCATATTGCCCCGATTTTCCACATAAAAAGTATTCTCGAAGCCGACCAGTCCCCGGATCTTGTTGTACTCTTCCTTCTGACAATGGATAATCACCGCCTGCGGCGCGTTGCGCTGCAAAAACATTTTGGCGCCTTGCGCGTCATACACTTTGAAATAAGAAATGCGAAATTCTTCCATCGCGTTAAATTCGTTTGCCGAATACGGCAGGTAGTCCTCAAGCAGCAGCACCTTATATCCCCGGCCGCCCCGGCAATAGGCGTCCGCAATGTCAACGAGCATCTGCCCGTTTTCCTTGGCGGAAACATAATGCGAAGCGCCCTTGACTATCTCCTGGGTCGATTCCGCATTAAGCATCACGGCCGGCGCCTCGTCCAGATAACGATTACTCGACAGATAATTCAAAACCTGCCAGGCGTCAACGTCTTCGGCATTTTTGTCAACGACGTAAAGCTGCGGATGCAGTTCCTCCGCATAACGGATCAGCTGATAGGCATTGTTGGTGGCAAACACCTCATAACCGTGTTCTTCCAGCAGGCTCTGGTAACGGCCGTCCGTTTTGCCGCCGTTGTCAATCATAAAGATGCGCCCCGGTTGTTCCATGTCCCTGTTCCTTTCGGCAATGAATAAACAACTCAGAGTCTATATAATCCCGCTACGATTGATTTTTAAGATTGTAATTTTGGTTTAGATAAGCCTGACAGGTGTTGTCCAGCAACATTGCGATCGTCATCGGACCGACCCCGCCCGGCACCGGCGTAATGAATGCCGCTTTTTCCCTGACCTCGTCAAAATCGACGTCCCCGCACAATTTGCCGTCAATCCGGTTAATGCCGACGTCTATTACCGCCGCCCCCTCTCTGATCCAGTCGCCTTTCACCATTTTCGGGCAGCCGCAGGCGGCAACGACAATGTCCGCCTGCCGGGTCAGCGCCGGCAGATTGACGGTTTTGCTGTGCGCTATCGTCACCGTGCAATGATGGTTCAGCAAAAGCGACGCCAGCGGCCGGCCGACGATGTTGGAACGGCCGATAATCACCGCATGTTTTCCGCTTAAGTCGCCGACGGAATGCTCCAGCAGATAAAGAATGCCTTTCGGCGTGGCGGCCACCATTGCCCGCGGATCGTTTTCGTGCAGCAGCCCGGCGTTATACGGGCCGAAACCGTCCACGTCTTTCTCGTGGGCAATGGTCTCGATCACTTTGGCGGCGTTAATATGTTTCGGCAGCGGCATCTGCACCAGAATGCCGTTGACCTTTCGTTCATTGTTCAAACGGCCGATCAGTTCCAGCAGATCGGCTTCCGCGGTTTCCTCCGGCAAATGGTAAATGTCGCAGGCCATGCCCAGCGCCTGCGCCGCCTTTTGCTTGTTGCGGTCGTAAATGATACTGGCCGGATCGCTGCCGACCAGAATAACCGCCAGATAAGGCTTGACCTGCCAGCCGGCGATTTTTTCCGCCAGCCGGTTTCGCAAACTTTCGGCAATCGCCTTGCCGTCAATAATCTCTGCCGTCATATTCCCTGCTCCATTCTTGCAAACGCCGGCGGACGTCTTCGCCGCCGCTTTTAATCAACAGTTTCTTATAATGTGAAATTTCGCCGCTGACAAGCGCTATTTCCGATTTCGCTGTTTTAAGCCTTTTGGCCGCAAACGAAATCAGTTCTTTGTTGGCGCGCCCCTTTTCCGGCGGACTGACCACCGAAATTTTCAGATATTCCTCGTTTTTTTCATTGCGGAAAATTCCCTTTATTCCGGCCGCCGCGGCGTTCGGCGACAACCGCACCCGCAAAATTATCCCCTTGTCCGTTTCCTCAAAAAACATATCTGCTCCGAATTTAAAAAAACGATCGGGCAGCAGCTGCCGCCCGATCGGTCGTTTTTCTCGTTTTCTACGACATCAGCATCAGGTCGAGCCGGTAGATGAAACGTCCCAGAAACAACAAAACCAGCAGCAGGATAAACGGGGAGAAGTCGAACCCCGAAACTGCCGGAACCTTTTCCGAAATCTTTTTATAAACCGGTCCCGTCGCTTTGGCCAAAAGTTCGCTGATTTTGGCGACATAAACGTTTTTAACGTCGACAATGCCGAAACGGACCAGCCAATGGAGAACCACTTCCGCCAGAACAACGGTAAAATAGATATTGACCACAATGCCCAGCATCCACACGAATGGTTCAAATAAAGCAGCCATGAAAAAACTCCTTATAATTAAAACATAATCATTTTCAGCTTCAACTTATACAAAATCCGCCCGCTTGTCCAGCATTTTTAAGCGTTTTGCAACCGCGAAGACAAGGTGCTGTAATAAGCGCTGTCAAAGGCCCGGGAACGATCCATCGAATAGCCGAGCGAACGCGTTTTGAGCGGCGGCCGGCGGCCGCTTAAGCGGGCGATGTGTTCGCGCACGTCTTCCGCCGTTTCCATTGCCGGCCGTTCGGGTTCCGCACGTTCGATAAACTCTTCCGCCATGCTGCGTTCGTAAGCCTGCATACGGTCGTCGTCCCAGTGAAACAGTATCTCTTCCTTCAGCATGTCGTCGAAACGGAAAGCCAGTTCAAGCGCATCGCCGGCTTCGTTCTGATAAAGCATTTCCTGCTCGTCGTTGCGGCGCAGGTCATCGTCTTCGTACATGCCGTAAAAGTCGTCGTAGTCGTCGTCCAGATCATCGTCGTCGCCGTGATAGACGTTTAACTTCTGCAACGTGCGCTTCGGCATGTTCCAGCGCGGCTGGCGCTTCATAAACTCACGCATGGCGGCAACGTAAACAACGGCTTTCTTATAGTCGTTTTCCTTCTTTTTGATGTCCACTTCCTGCGGCTTGTCCGCCTTGTTGGCGGTGCTTTCCTTAATGCTGCTCCTGATCTGGCGCAGCTTGACCAGCTTGTTGTAAAGGTTGGTATAATGCTTTTTGGCTTCGGGGAAAGCACAGTTCTGAAACAATCCGAGACAGGTCAGAATTTCCGCTTCGCGGGAATAGGAATCTTCAATCCACTCGTTTCTTTCCGCCAGATCGTCTTCCGACACGAAACCGTCGTTCATATGCTGCATGATTTCCGCGGATTCGGTAAACCAGCTGAAATACTCCTGTTCCGAAGACGTTTCCGAACCGAGCGATTCGATCGTCAACGCGATCTGAAACTGCAAGTCAGCCACCGGAACCTCCCGGTTGCCGATTTTGATGCTCGACTTTTTCGGCGCCAGCACCAGCTCGCGCGTCACCTTTTCGGCCTCCTGCCGGTCAATGTCGGGATATTCCTGCCGCACCGCCCGCATAATGATGTTTTTGGAACTGTCCAGCTTGTCCTGACGGTTCATCTGCACATAGCGCAGCCGCTCCAGACGCTCCTGTTGCAGTTTTCGTTTGTTTTCGGCTTCGTCCATGATAAAACCTCCGTAATGATAAATCAGTTTCCGACTTCCTCGAAAATAATCTTTGCCTCCTCCGCCAGAATAATTTTATCAATAACCCAGTTGCTGATTTGCTCGATTTTATCCAGTTCGACGCCCATCGCCTGCCCGACCCGGCCGATAAACAGGGTTTCCTCGTCGGTTAAAACGTCGTCGGCATGAGCCAGAATGCACAGTTCCTTGATCAGCTCAAGCGCCACCCTGCGGCTCTTGATTTTCTTGAGATCTTCAATAATCGCATCGTCCTCGGCACAGGAAAAGATTTCCGCAGTCCCGTCTTCCGAAACATGATAGGTTTTGGCCAAGTTTTTGATAAAACGCTTTTCGTTCTCGTCAAAAGAACCGTCAGCACAGGCCAGTCTGGTAAAGGCCTTGAGATACGCAATCCGGCTTTCCTCATCCATTTTAAGCATTTCTTCCAAGTGCTGATCCATAAGAACTCTCCCTAAAAAAATATTAAACGTGGTGTTTACCCGCATGATAACAAAGACAAAACGCAATGGCAACAAAAATCCTTTTCCGCCCGGCAAAAAATGACAAAATTGCAGAAAAAACACCGGGCAAAAAACATTTGAAAAACGCCGCGTTTAAGGCTAATATGCGGACAAAAGACAATTAACGGAACAAGAAGACAAAAGTGAAATACTACATCAAAACCTTCGGCTGCCAGATGAACGTTTACGATTCTCAGCGCATTGCCCGCATTTTGCAGAACATGGGACACACCCCGGCGGCTTCCCCCGCCGAGGCCGGCCTGATCATCTTCAACACCTGCCACATCCGGGAAAAAGCGGCGGAAAAGCTTTTTTCCGACCTCGGCCGCATTAATCTGATTAAAGAAGAACGCAAGGCCGCCGGGCTGGAAACCATCATCGGCGTCGTCGGCTGCGTGGTTCAGGCGGAAGACGGAGAAATCGCCAGACGGGCGCCGTTCGTCAATTTTGCCACCGGCCCCCTCACCTATTACCGGATTCCCGAAATTTTGCAAAAAATCGCCCGCGACAAGGACCTCTGCATCATCTACACCGAGTTTACCGCCGAAAGCAAATTCGACCATCTGCCGGAAAACCGTTCCGAAGGCGCCTGCTCCTATCTTGCCGTCCAGGAAGGCTGCAACAACTTCTGCACCTACTGCATCGTTCCCTATACCCGCGGGGTGGAAACTTCGCGGCCGGTGGAAGACGTGTTGAAAGAAGCGCGCCGGCTGGTAGAAACCGGCACGCTTGAAATCAACCTGCTCGGCCAAAACGTCAACTCCTATCACGGCGAAGACGCCGCCGGCAAAGAGCGCGACCTGGCCTATCTGCTGCGCCGGCTGGCCGAGATCGACGGCTTGGAACGCCTGCGCTACACCACCTCTTACCCCGCCGACGTCAACGATGACCTCATCGCCTGCCATCGTGAAATCAAAAAACTGATGCCTTACCTGCATCTGCCGCTGCAGTCGGGTTCCGACAAAATACTGAAGGCAATGAACCGCCGCCACACCGCCGGCGAATATATCGAAACCGTCGGCAAGCTGAAAGAGGCCAACCCCGAACTCGGTTTTTCTTCCGACTTCATCGTCGGCTTTCCGGGCGAAACCGACGAGGACTTTGCCGCCACCCTCGACATGGTCGACCGGGTCGGCTACATTCAGGCCTATTCCTTCAAATACAGCCGCCGCGCCGGCACGCCCGCCGCGGTTTATCCCGGTCAGGTGCCGGAAAAGATAAAGGCGGAACGTTTAAATGTTCTGCAGGAAAAATTATTTTCCCGACAGTTAAACTTTAATAAAGAATGTATCGGTAAAATCATGCCGGTATTGTTTGAGAGCAAGGGCAAAAAGAAGGGACAGCTGTTCGGACGCACGCCCTACATGCAGAATCTGCATGCGGAAGCGCCGGCCGAAAGCCTCAACCGGATCCTGCCGGTGCGCGTAACCGGCGCCACCGTCAACTCTTTAAGCGGAACAGTCATACAACAACAAAATTAAGGTACAACCATGGCAGAAATCGAATTTGAACTTTTTAACAATCAGCTTGTTCAGCAGTTGGTCGGCCCGCAGGACGGCAACCTGAAGATCATCGAAAAGGCGCTGGGAGCGGAAATTGCCGCTTTCGGCAACCGGATACGCATCAGCGGCGACGAAGAAGCGGTACGGCAGGCCAAAAACGCGGTTGACGCGCTTTATTCCAAAGTCAGCCGCGGCATTGCCGTCGGCGAACAGGAAGTGCTGGCCGCCGTACGCATCAGCGGCGCGGAAGCCAACGTCAAACCGCAGGTCAACATCGACGACATCGTGCTCAAGACCAAAAAACGCCACATTTATCCCCGTTCGGCCACGCAGGCGGAATATATCGTCGAAATGATGAACAACGAACTGGTTTTCGGCCTCGGCCCTGCCGGCACCGGCAAAACCTATCTGGCGGTCGCGCTTGCCGTCACCATGATGCTGGAAGGTTCGATCGACAAGATCATTCTTTCCCGCCCGGCGGTTGAGGCCGGCGAAAACCTCGGCTTTCTGCCCGGCGACCTGAAGGACAAAGTCGATCCCTACCTGCGTCCGCTGTACGACGCCCTGTATGAAATGCTGCCGGCCGAACAGGTCGACAAGAAACTGGCCGCCGGCGAAATCGAAATCGCGCCGCTTGCGTTCATGCGCGGCCGTACCTTGTCAAACGCCTTCGTCATCCTTGATGAAGCCCAGAACACCACTCCCATGCAGATGAAAATGTTTCTCACCCGCCTGGGCGAAAACTCGCGCATGGTCGTCAACGGCGACTTAAGCCAGGTTGACCTGCCGCGCGGGATCGTTTCCGGCCTGCGCGACGCGCTTGACACTCTCCGCGGGGTCGGCGGCATCAGTTCGGTCACCTTCAGCGCCGCCGACGTCGTCCGCCACGGTCTGGTCGCCAAGATCGTCCGCGCATATGAACAGAAATATCATCGGGAAGAAAAGAAAAAAGATGAAAACGACGCTTAACCTCAACATCGGCGACAAAAACTGGGACGACCGGCTGCCCGACGCGGCAGCCGTTTCGGAAAACGTTTTTCAAACCGTCATTAACCGACTGAACCCGGAATTTCTGCAAGGCAAAAAAGAAGTCGGCCTCAATGTCGAACTCGGCGGCGACGAAGAAATACAAGCCCTCAACCGCCAATTCCGCAATCTTGACAAGCCGACCAACGTGCTTTCCTTTGCCAACATTGACGACGACGACTTTTTCGACGCCCTGCCGGAAATGACGGAAGTCGAACTCGGCGACATCATCATCGCCTTTGAAACCATGGCCGCCCAAAGCGCGGAACTGGAAATCGGCTTTAAGGAGCATTACATTCACATCCTCGTTCACGGCATCCTCCACCTGCTCGGCTACGACCACACGGAAGAAGAGGAACGAAAGGAAATGGAAGCGCTGGAAACCCGGCTGCTGGCGGAATTCAACATCGCCGATCCTTACGGGGAAAAAGAATAACAACGGCCTTCTCCCTCCCGCCGGCCGCCGCCTTCCGGGAGCGGAGAAGACATTTTTATACAAATACGGCATCAACCACTTCGGCAATCAGATTCATGTGTTGGCTCAACAAAACAAAGCGGCTGCTCGCAAACTTTCCAAAAACTTCGGCACTGGCACTCGGCTGTCTGTCGGTTGCCGCGCTGCCGCCTTATTATCTGTTGCCGCTGCTGGCAGCCGCCTTCGGCGGACTGATGTTTCTGCTGCTGGCAAGCCCGTCGCCGAAAAAAGCCTTTGCCGTCGGCTATTGGTTCGGTTTCGGCCATTTTGCCTGCGGTCTTTTCTGGATCAACAACGCGCTGATGATGGATCTGCCCCGTCTGGGCTGGCTGATCCCGTTGTGTTTTGCCGGCAGCGGCGGCTTTTTCGGTTTGTTCGCCGCCTTTCCCGCCCTGTTCTGCCGCTTTTTCAAAGGCAATTGGCCCAGACTGCTGGCTTTTGCCGCAGCCTGGACGTTTTTCGAATGGATCCGCAGTTTCATCTTTACCGGTTTCCCTTGGAATCTGCTGGGTACCGTCTGGGCATTCAGCGACAGCGCCATTCAGGCCGCCGCGCTGTTCGGAACTTACGGGCTTTCGCTTTTCACCGTCATCGCCGCCGGTGTCTGGGGCATTCCGTTATTTTGCCCCGGAAGGAAAAACCTTGTTTCCGCCGCTCTCTTTTCCGCACTGATCCCGACACTGCTGTTTGCATACGGCAGCCTTCGTCTCGACCGATACCCCGACGGGAGCTTCTCCGACGTCAACATCCGAATTGTCCAGCCGTCCATTCCCCAGCAAATGAAGTGGAAACCGGAAATGCTGGAACAAAATTTGCAGACTTATATTCAAATGTCCGTTCAAGACCTTGCCCCGCAAACAGACATGATCATCTGGGGAGAAACGGCCAACCCCTTTGTCCTCAGTTTGCAGCCGCAGTATCTTGAACAGCTTCTGCAGGCGGTACCGGCCGGCGGATACCTTGTCACCGGCGCGCTCGACTATGTTTACGACGGAGAAAAATGGCGGCCGCTCAATGCCATGCAGGCGCTTGACGGCAAAGGGGTCGCCGCCGCCTACGGCAAATCGCATCTGGTGCCTTTCGGCGAATATGTCCCTTTGCGGCAGTACCTGCCGGAAAGCTTAAAACCTGTAACCAACGTCATCGCCGACTTCATGCCCGGCACCGGTCCTTCCACCGTCGTCCTGCCGCAAATTCCGCCGTTTGGCATCCTCATTTGTTACGAAATCATCTTTCCGGCCGCGGTTACCGATCCCGCACAACGTCCCCAATGGCTGCTCAACCTGACCAACGACGGCTGGTACGGCGACAGCGCCGGCCCCCGTCAGCATCTGGTCGCCGCCCGCATGCGCGCGGTGGAAGAAGGGCTGACCGTCGTACGTGCGGCCAACTCCGGCATCAGCGCCCTCATTTCCAAAACCGGCGTCGTCCTCCGCAGGCTGCCGTTGAACGCTTCCGGAACGCTGGACTTCCCACTGCCGCAGTCGCCGTCGGTCGAAACGCCCTACTCAAAATATCATAATCTGACGGTTATGCTGCTTTGTTTTCTTACTGTCATAACCGCCTATGCACTGTCAAAACGTTCGGCCTGAAAAACGCTCCCTGTCCGGCAAAAATAATATTTAATTCTTGTAAATCAAATTGCTATATAAAATATTATATAAAAACATTGACATTAACCACTAAAAATTGCATTATGACAAAAGTAATTTTGTGGAGAATGAGATGAATTTGACTAAATCCAAAAAGGCCAGCCGCGGCCGCACCCCAAGCGGGCAACCCAATCCGATCGACGTCCACGTCGGCAACCGCATCCGTCTGCGCAGAACCCTGCTCGGCTATTCGCAGGAAAAGCTCGCTTCCCTGCTGGGGCTGACTTTTCAGCAGGTCCAGAAATACGAACGCGGCAACAACCGCGTCGGCGCCAGCCGCCTGTGGGACATCAGCAAGGTGTTGGACGTACCGATAAACTTTTTCTACGAAGACATGGACCGGGAAGTCGCCCAGCAGAGTCCCCGCGTTTTCAGCGCGCCGGAAAGCGCCCTCTGTTTTGAAGAAAGTCATGAGGAAATCGACATGGATCCGATGAAACGACAGGAAACGCTGGAGCTGGTCAAAGCCTATTACCGCATTCCCAACCGCAAAGCGGCAAAATATCTCTTTGATCTGATCGTCACCATGTCAAAAACCACCAGCGACCGCGGTCAGGACAGCGACGAAGAATAACAAAATACGCACATGCATTTAAAAAAAGCTGGCGTTTTCCCCGCCGGCTTTTTATTATACCGGAAAACAACAACCCTCCAACCACGGGAACAACCTGACAATGAGTTACCTTTTCACCAGCGAAGCGGTTTCCGCCGGCCATCCGGACAAAATCTGCGACCAGATTTCGGATACTCTGCTTGATCTGTTTCTGGCCGCTGATCCGACGGCTCACACGGCGATCGAAGCCATGGCGACGACCGGACGGATCATCATCGCCGGAGAAACGCTCGGCAACAACCGTCCGCAGGCGGAAGAAATTGAAAATGCCGTCCGCACCCTGATAAAAACGATCGGTTATGATCAGCCCGGATTCAGTTATAAAAACGTGCAAATCACCGACCTGCTGCACTGCCAGTCGGCCGACATCGCCGCCGGCATCAAAGACTGCGGCGCCGGCGACCAGGGCATTATGTTCGGCTATGCCGAAAAAGAACACGGTTTTGACAGCGAATACATGCCGCTTGCCGTCTGGCTGGCCAACCGGCTGCTGGAGAATCTGCGGCAGGCTTCCCTTCCGGGGTTGGAGCCTGACGCCAAATCGCAGATTACGCTCGAATACAACGATCGCAACGAGGTCGTCGGCATCCGTTCCGTCGTCCTTTCCGCCCAGCACCGGGCGGGGCTCTCAACCGGCGAAATCCGCGAAAAAGTAATGCCCGTTATCCGGCAAAGCCTGCCTGCCGAACTTTTAACCTCCCGGACGGAATATCTGATCAACCCGGCCGGACGTTTCGTCATCGGCGGCCCCGACGGCGACTGCGGCCTGACCGGACGCAAAATCATTGCCGACACCTACGGCGGCTATGCCCCGCACGGCGGCGGCGCCTTTTCCGGCAAAGACCCGAGTAAAGTCGACCGTTCCGCCGCCTATATGCTGCGTTACCTGGCCAAAAACATCGTCGCCGCCGGGCTGGCCGACGAATGTCTGTTGCAAATATCCTACGCCATCGGCCGGGCGGATCCGTTGTCTTTGTTCATTGACTGCCGCGGCACCGCCAAAATCGACGAGCAGGCGCTGTTGAAGAAAATTCCCGAACTGGTCGACCTCACCCCCCGGGGCATCATCGACCGCCTGCAGCTTTGCCGGCCGATATATACGCCGACGGCAGCTTACGGGCATTTTGGCCGCAAACCGGGAACGAACGGAGAATTTTCCTGGGAAAAAACCGACTTAATCAAGGAACTGACCGCATGTTTTTAGACGACAAACCGCATTTTTTCGGCCGCCGCAAAGGCCGCCGCATCCGCAAAGCCAAAACCGCGCTGCTTGAGGATTTTCTGCCCCGGGTGGCGCTTGATCCGCAAAATCCGCTCGCCTTTGGCATCATCCCTGAAAAAATTTGTCTAGAAATCGGTTTCGGCGACGGCGTCCATCTGGCCGGCATCGCCGCTCTCCATCCGGAAAACGGCTACATCGGCGCGGAAGTCTTCCAAAACGGCGTCGCCAACCTGCTCAGTCTTGTCACCGGCATTAAGGAAGGTTCGGATATCACCGAAAACATTTCCCTGTTGCCGGAAAGGCGCGACAACATCCGCGTTTACGGCGACGACATCAGGCTTTTGTTTCCGCTTTTGCCCGACGCTTCGATTGACGGGATATTCCTGCTTTTTCCCGATCCGTGGCCGAAAAAGCGTCATGCCGGCCGGCGTTTCGTCAATCCGGACAATTTAAAGCAGCTGGCAAGGATTTTAAAACCCGGCGGCAAACTGCTGATCGCTACCGACCACCCGGTATATAAGCGCTGGACCTTAAGACAGATGCACGAAAACAAAAACTTCCGTTGGACGGCCGTTTGCGGCAGCGATTGGAAACACGAACCCGCAGACTGGGTCAAAACCAAATATCAGAAAAAAGCGCTGCGCGAAGGCAGACGCCCCGTCTTTCTGGAATATGAAAGAGTTTAGACAAGACGCGCTCCGGGAAACCGGAGCTTTTTTTGTGGCACACAAGCCCTTTATTCACTGGCCTGCACAGTCCCGCGGCAAAAAAAGGATCCTTTTTTTTCAACACGCATATTGTCCAGTTTTCATTTTTGTATAATACCCGATTAATCATTTTTATCAATGAGTTAATTCATCGTTGAAAGAAAAAAATTCCTGCTTTGAAAAAAGGATCGTTTTAATGAGTTTTTTTTAGAGCAAACCTGCTTTTCACAATCGCTTTGTCTACTTCAACCCGATGAACATTGCTTTGGAAAAAAGGACTGAACACAATGAAAAACAAGACTATCATTATCGGATTGACTGTTTCCCTTTTGTTGTCGACAACCGCCGGCCGGGCAGCGTATACACCGACTTTGGAAGATGACAGCATCTATGAAATCACCAACGTTTCTTCTGCCGAAGAGGCCGATTTTTCGTTGGTTGAAATCGACGAAAACGGTCAGGCTGCCGTCACTTATTACAAATACAACATAAAAGAAGGCGCCGTAAGCCATGAACCGCTTGACGAAGACATGAAAGGCCAAGACATTACCGGCAACTTTTTCGGACAGACCGGAGGAAACGGCGCGGCAATCACCAATCGGACGGACACGGTATTCAATTCCTGGGACATCGGCAACATTACCGGCGACTTTGTCAACAACAGCGTTGAGGGAAATCTCTTCAACGGACCGCAGGGCGGCGCCATCTACAACCGTCCGCTCAACGGCGGCAGCACCTCCATCGGCAACATCACCGGCGATTTCATCGGCAACAGCGCGGTTTCCGAATCGACCTGGCCGTCTTACGGCGGCGCCATTTACAACTCGACCAATGCCGCGGCACAGACAGCCACCATCGGCGATATTACCGGCAATTTCATCGGCAACCACGCTTCAAACGCCAACACTCACGCTTACGGCGGCGCAATCTACAACTACAGCTATAACAAAAACAATCTGGCAACCATCGGTGTCATCAGCGGCAGCTTTATCGGCAACTACGCGGAAGGAAAAGGCATGGCTCTCGGCGGCGCCATTTACACTTCCGACAACCTGACGCTGGCCAGCAAGGGTAAAAACATTCAATTTTCCGGCAACTATACGATAACCGACGGCAACCGGGTCAACAACGCGATTTTCATGGACACGGACATCGCCGACACGGTGCTGACTTTCGACGTTTCCGGCGGCGGACACATTACTTTTCTTGATCAGATCGACGGCGGCGACGTTAACGACACGGGAACGGAAATCAATTATGACAAACAATATTCTATTGTCCTGAAAGGCAACGGTTCCGGCACGGGCAAAGGGAACATCTTTTTCGCCGACACCGTCAACAACGCCTCTTCCGTCACCGCCGACGACGTCAACCTGACGTTTGGAAGCTATGACGGACATCATGCCAATTTCGGCGACAAATCAACTTCTTTGCAACTGAACAATTCGCTGCTCAGCCTCAAATACGATTCATATCAAAGTCTGAAGTTAAACGAACTGACCGTTTCCGGCAATTCGCTGTTTGAGTTCGGCGCCAATTTTAACCAAGGCTTATCCGACAGCATCAACACGGAAAAAGCCGAAGGCAGCATCGGCATCTTCAACATCCGCTTTGACGATTACGGCAACGTCGGCGACAAAATTACGATTTTTGACAATGCCGGGCTGACGATCAACAATCTTGGCAGCTACACAAAGATATACAACAACCTCACTTACAAATTCGAGCAGCAGGGCAATCAGCTGGTGATCGCTTCCAAAAGCCTGAAACGCCCGCAATCGATCGTCAAGAAAAACGAAATTCTCGACGTTCAGGAAACGACGCTGAATGACGCGATGACGGGAATACTCGACAACAGCGGCATCACCACCATCACCGACAGCAGCTTCAGCAACAACCGCAACGACGGCCACGGCGGCGTGATTGTCAACCGCGGACAACTGACAATTCAAAACACCGACTTTGCCAACAACGCTTCCGAAGGCAACGGCGGCGCGATTGACAACGCCGGAGACTTGACGCTGATCGCCGACAACGACGACATGACCTTTGACGGCAATACCGACGCCTCCGGCAGCAACGACATTTACATGCGGCAGGGAACGCGGCTTGACATCAACATCACCAACAAAGGCACGATGACGTTTAACGGCGGCATTAACGGCGAAAACGGCTACTTGATCAACATTACCGGCGACGGCAGCGGCAACCTGGTGCTAAACGGCAGAGTTGACAACGCGGAAAAACTGAACGTGGCCGATACGTCGCTGGTGCTGAAATCGGAAGCATTTCTCGACAATCAGTTTGTTGAACTGACAAACGCCACGCTGGACATTGCCAACAACACCATCGGCACCGTCAACCTGAAAGGTTACCGGGCCGACGGCGCCGCCATCCGGCTGGACGTCAACACGGCCGAAAACGTTTCCGACATTCTTAACATCAGCGGCGATCTGACCGGCACCACCGGTCTCATTCTCAATATGCTGAGCAGCGTTAAACAAACGGAAGACATCGTTTTTGCCAACACGCCGGACGACGACGACGCGACCAAAGGCGGTTTCGTCATTTCGCGCATGGTCGGCAACCCGTACGAATATAACATTTCCGTCAAATATGACGCGGTTAACAAACAATGGCTGTTCCCGAAGGAAGCGGAACCGACCCCGATACCGGAACCCGAGCCGCAGCCGCCGGTCGTTCGTCCGGTGGCGCCGGAATATGTTGCCTACGGCGGATTGCCTGCCGCCGCGGCAGAACTGACCCGCGGCCTCAGCAGAATAATTTCCGCCAAAGTCGCCGCCGGCAAAATATTCAGCAACAACTGCTGCGGCGTTTATGACGAAGCATATGACGGCAGCGTTTTGCGCAACGTCTGGATAGACGCCGGCTATCAAAACGCAAATATCGACAAGCCGGTCGACATGGAAGCCGACGTCTGGGGCATTACCGGCGGTTTCGACATCCAGGCCGACGCACATAACAAACTCGGCGTTTTCACCGCATACCGCCGCGGACAGTATGACCTTTCCGGCAAAGGAACGTATTACAACTCGACCCTTGGCAGCCGCATTGACATCGACAGCTGGCTGGGCGGCTTGTATTACCGCTTCGATAAAAACCGCCTGTATGTCATGAGCACGGTTTTCGGCGGCATTCAAAAAGCCGACGTCAAAACCGACGACGGTACCATTAAGACGGACACCGACGCCGATCAGTTCGGCGGCAGTCTGGAAACCGGTTACGTTTACGGTTTGGGCAAAACGCTGACGTTGGAACCGTCGCTCGGCATTTCCTACGCCCATATCAACTACGGCGACATTCACGACCGGGCGGGAACGACGGCCGCATACGACAATTTGAACTACTTTGAAGCGGAAGCCGGCATCAAGCTGGAGAAAACGTTTTATTACGACGAGGGAACGGCCAAAGTTTACATCCGTCCTTCCGTCATACAAACGTTCGGCGACAGCGGCGACGTCAGGATCGACAGTCTGCGGCCGACCAATTCTCTCCGCAATCAGACGCTCGGCAGAATCGAACTCGGCGGCCGTTACGGCTTTGGGAACCGCCTGTCCTTCTACGGTTGGACGCACTACACTTACGGCAGTTCGTACGACGCCGCGGCTTTCGGCATCGGGTTGAATTACGCCTGGTAACCGGCAAGATTTTACATCTGCAAATCAGGTCGTCAAAAAAGCTCCCGGATCCGGCCGGGAGCTTTTTTATTGCCCGGGTTATCGCCTGAAAATTCTTATCGCCCGAAAAGAAGAACCTTTTGTTTTTATCTTTTTCCGGCGGCAGCGCTTTAGTGTTTGCGGGACAAAAACTCTTCCACTTCCCGCAGCGACTGTTCGGGAGAAGCGTTGAAGTCGATGACTTTTCCGCCGACTTCACAAGTCCGGTTTTCCGGATTGTAGCAGCAGAAAGGGGTGGAAAAAGACGCGCCGTAACCCGGCGTGTCGTCGATCTGGATGTCAATGCCGTTTTGCAGGCAATACTCCGCTTTTGCTTTGTCCCACAATTCGTCCGGCACTTTGAAGTTGCCGTTGGGAAAATATTTGACTTGTCCGCGGCTGGCAAAATGGTCGATCAGCGAAAAAATGTTGTTGTATCGGATCTTCCAGGAATCGAGAAAGTTCTTCACCACCAGATAAGGTCCTCCCGAAATGACGAAAACTTCATAATCGCGGTCAAACGCCAGCGCGGTAAAGTCGCGGAAAAACGCCGGAGAAGCGGTAATTACGCCGTGAAAGTCTATGCCGATCTTATATTTAGAACTTGTCATCTTCTCCTCCGAACACGCTGGAAACCGCGTCTTTTAACGAATTTGGACTCAATACCGAAAGCGGATTCAGGCGAACTTTCGGATCACTTGCCTTGCCCGTAATCGAATAGTTGGCAGCAAACACGGTGCCGTCTTTGCCGGCCAGCAGGCTGCCGACCAGAGGAATCCGTCCGATCAGCGTATTCAGTCCGTAAGCCGGAGCGATCATCCCCTTGATGCTGATGTCCTCGTTGGCGGTGTTGTAGGCGCCGCTGAACGTCAGCCCGACGACGTTGCCGTAGGTTTTGCCGCTTTTTACAGATAATATGCGATTTTTGTATTTAAACGGGGCGTCGAAATGGGAAAACGTCATCCCTTCCCCGGTCAGCATGTCCACCATGCCGCTGAAAGAGGCCACCGTCAGCAACCGGGCCAGAAGCGGCGTGTTGTGAAGGCTGAAATCGCGGATTTTGGCATGACCGATAAACTCCCCGTCAGCTCCCTTTTTGGCTTCTATTTGCAGATTGCCGCCGTGCATGTCGTTATAGATACGCAAAAAGCGCAGCGTATTGCCGGCATGGTTGCTGCTGACGGAAAGCAGCCATTCGCCGTTCGGCCGCGGAACATAATCCACTTTCAGGTTCATGCTGCGATTATGGTCATAATTGCCGATCATGTGCACTTCATGCACGCCGACGCCGTTTCTGAGCCTGGCGCTGCCGGCAAAACCGGTCACCGACACGTCAGGGTTGGTCCACAGGCGGTTAACCGCAATGTTGACGTCAACGTCCGGCGTTTTTTCCCAATCGTTTTCTGCTTCGCCGGCAGCGGCCGAACTGTTTTTGCCGCGGTCAAAAAACTCGGACAAATCATAGCTGTCGCCGGAAATATTGATTTTGACGACGCCGTTTTTGCCGGAAGGCATTTCTATTTTGGCGCCGGCCTGCGTTTTGGGTCCTTTGATTTTTCCGATATCGACCACGCGGACCGCGCCTTTCTTGTCAAAACTGATTTTACCGGCAATGTCAAAATCGCTTTTATGCAGTTTGAAATCGGGGATCGACGTCAGCTGCTTTTTGGCAAAAACCAGTTTGGCGCCAAAATCCGCCGCCGCGCCGGCAGGCTTGTAAAAACCCAAAAAGCTGTAGTTCATCACCGCTTTTTGCAGTTTGGCCTTCAGATCGACCGTCAGCTTGTCGTCGCCGCCCTGGGTCGCCGTCGCCTCCACCTCCGCGCTGCCCTCAAAATAAGGCGGTTTCAGCATTTCGTAATCCAGGCCGAACTTTTCGGCGCCGGCGGCATCCAGCTTAAGCGAAGCCTGATAGCGGCTGCGGTAAGGCTTGTCGGTCTTGAAACGCTCGTCCCAGACGATTTTGAGCGGAATGCCGTCAAACTCGGCGTCACCTTTGACCGACATGCCGTCGTTGTCAACAGCCAGTTCCAGTTCCTTTGCCGTTATCGGACGGCCGTCCACGGCGTCTTTTATCCGCACGTTGTGCAGCTTTGAGTTGACCGTCACGTTCACGTCATCGTAGTCCAGGTCTTTTTTCAGTTCAAATTTCAGTCCCAGCTCGGTGTCGGCTTCCCCTTCGATAACTTCAGGATGCAGCCCCATCTGCGAGGTAAACTCCAGCGGCTTGTGGTCGATCAGTTTCAAAGCGTCGGCAATCGAAGAATTGGAAAAAAGCCGGATGTCGATATAGTTGTTGTACTTGTCAAGGTCATAGATCAGAACGTTTCCTTCGCTCAGCATGATGCCGTCCGACACCGCCTTGTCAAGCGCGATATTGATGCTGGTCGGAGTAACGCTGAAAACGCCGTAAACATTGTTGACCATCGGCATGGTATTGATGTAGCGGAGGTTCGAATCGGCAATATAGGCCTTCCCTTTCAGGTCCGTCAGCCCGAAAGTTTTCGTTTTTTCGTCATAGCCGAAGTCAAATTCAAAACGGGCGTTCTTGGCGTCGCCGCCGAAAATGCTGTCCCGGCACCACTCCCAGGCATCGGGGGCAACATAGCGCGGCCAGTAGGTGTAAAGGTCGTCAAATTTCAGCTTTCTGATATCCGCCGTCAGCGACAGCCGCAAATTCTTTTTGGAATCTTCAAGCAGATAATCTTCCAGCCCGGAAACATTGAAACCGAGCGTTACCTTCTGCTCCCCGAGATAAAAGTCGGCGTTTTCGATCGCTACCCGGTCCAGACCGCCGTTGATCTCCCCTTCCAGCATAAAAGAGGAAATGTCATAGCGGGAATCGGCATCGCCGGTGTCAAACAGGATGAAACCGCGCCCTCCTTCCAGCTGAAACTTGATTTTTTCCAGCGCGGTGTCCACCGCTTCGATCAGGTCGCCGCGGTTTTTCAAAAATTCGTTGAAATTGATCAGCGCGGCAATTTTGCCGTTGATCGGCAGGTTGACGTTGTACCAGTCGCGGCGGGCGCCGCCGTTGACATATGTGTCGACGATGTCGGCCGGCACCAGGTCGGAAAAGTAAATCTGCGCCGCCAGCCGGTTGTCGGAAGGACGATAACGGGCTTCCATACCGACGCTGACCAGCTTGTCGCGCAGTTTGACCGACCCGCTGATTTCGGTTTCGATATCGGTAAGGTTGCGCTCAAAATTGTAATTGAGGTCGGCAAATTCCCATTTGCGGCCGAGGTCGACCTCATGGAACTCCACCTTGCCGTTGTTGATTTCTATGTCGTTGATATAACTTTCCGAATAAGTCCTGTCCGGCGAATTGAAACGCTCGAGAAACTCCTCAAACGCCGTCACGTAATAGTCTATCTGCTTGCGGCTGACTTCCGCCGCCCGGGTTTTGTCCCTGACGCCGTAATCGGTGAAAATGTAAACCGACGGATTGTTCACTTCAATTGAACTCGGCGCAATCACGCCCTGCAGCAGCGCCCGGATACTGAACGAAACGGCCACCCCCGGCGCGTTTATCCGCATATGGCCGTCGTTTTCTTCATAAACCACGTTTTTGGCAATGATTTTGATCGGTTTGATCGAACGCACCAGCTCAATGTTGACGCTGTCCACCGTCACTTCCGCGTTTTCGTTATCCTGGTTTAAGGCCGCGATGATATAAGGCTTGAGAAAAGGAACCGCAATCGGCCCGCGGTACAGCTGCCAAATGAACAAAAGCAGCAGAATCAGGATTAAAACCACCGTATAATCAAAGATTTTACGGGCCAGATAAAGCCGGTTTGAAACTTTTTTCATTTGTTGCTTACCTTATCGGCCAGCGCCGCCTCCAAAAACAAATCAATGTCGCCGTCCAAAACCGCCTTGGCGTCCGAAGTTTCCGCGCCGGTGCGCAGATCCTTGATCAGTTTGTAGGGCTGCAAAACATAGGAGCGAATCTGATAGCCCCAGCCGTTGTCGCCCATCGAATCCCTTTCTCCCTGCGCCGCGTCTTCGCGTTTTTTCAGTTCCATTTCATATAAGCGCGCGCGAAGCATTTTCCAAGCGGCGTCGCGGTTCTGAAACTGCGAACGCTGATTTTGGCATTGGACTACGATTCCGGTCGGAATATGGGTGATACGGACCGCGGAATCGGTCTTGTTGATGTGCTGGCCGCCGGCGCCCGACGCGCGGTAGGTATCGACCCGGCAGTCGGACTCGTTGATCTCAATGCGGATTTCGTCGTCAATGTCGGGATAAACGCCGACCGAGGCAAAACTGGTATGGCGGCGCGCGTTGCTGTCAAACGGCGAAATCCGCACCAGACGGTGAACGCCGGTTTCCGACTTGAGCCAGCCGTATGCGTTGTGTCCGCTGATTTTGACGGTTGCCGACTTCAGCCCGGCAACGTCGCCTTCCGCTTCCTCCACATATTCCACCTTATATTGATGCGCTTCCGCCCAGCGGGTATACATTCTGAGCAGCATTTCCGCCCAGTCCTGAGCCTCGGTGCCGCCGCTGCCGGCATGAACTTCGAGAAAGGCGTCGTTTTTGTCGGCTTCGCCGGAAAGCAGCGCTTCCAACTCGCCGCGGCGGGTTTTTACCTTCAGCTCCTCCAGCTGGGTTATGATCTCGGCAACCAGTTCCCGATTACCCTCCTCTTCCGCCAGTTCACAGAGTTCGCTTAATTCGTTTAACGACGTTTCCGTTTGCTTCAGCGCGGTAACGCTTTCTTCCAGCGAATTTTTTTCGCTCAACAGCTTCTGCGCGCGGGCGGCGTCGTTCCACAGTTCCGGCGCGGCGGTCAGCGCGTCCAGTTCTTCCAGACGCAAAACGGCGTTATCGTAGTCAAAGAGACCTCCTCAGCAGCGAAAGCGACTGCTTGATCTCGTCAATTAAGGTTAATACTTCTGCCTGCATGTTTTTCCTTTCAATAGGTTGAAAAGTTGACTAATACTGGGTTCCGAGCTGGAAGTTTTCACTGTCGGCGGAATTGCCGAAACGTTTGAAATCGTTGCGGTCGTCTTCTCCGTCATTGTCGTTGTCGGAACTGCCGTTAATGATACGCTGGCCGGCCGTTTCAAAGTCAAAGTCGGGCTTCAGCGCTTCGGTAATGACCACCTGGTCCCCGGGCACCGCCGGTTTGCCGGTTTTGTAATTGATCCGCACCAGTTTGATGCCCGCGGGAATGCGGAACGGAATATCGGGCTGATCTTTCAGCGCCTCTTCCATAAACGCATAGAATACCGGCAGCGCCACGCTGGCGCCGGTTTCCCAGCGGCCGAGCGTCCGCGGTTCGTCAAAACCGATGTAGGTGCCGACCACCAGATCCGGCGAAAAACCGACAAACCAGCCTTCTTTGCTGTCGTTGGTGGTTCCGGTTTTGCCGGCCAGGTGTTTTTTCAGGCGCCGCAGCCGGGCGCCGCTGCCGCGGGTGGCCACGCCTTCCAGAATCGAAGTCATCTGATAGGCCGACAGGCTGTCAAACACCTGCTCGCGGCCGTCTGCCAGCTGCGGGGTCGGCTGATTTTCCCAAACATCGTAATTGCAGCCGGCACAGTCGCGGTTATCCTGTTTTAAAATGGTACGGCCATAGCGGTCCTGAATGCGCTCAATCAGATACGGCTGTATTTTTTTGCCGCCGTTGACAATTTCCGCATAGGCGGAAGTGAGGTCGATCAGCCGGGTTTCGCCGGCGCCGAGCGACATTGAAAGCAGCTCCGGCAGATGGTCGTTGATGCCCGTTCTTTTGGCAAAGGCGGAAATCTTGTCCATGCCGACGTCCTGCGCCAGACGAACCGTCATCAGATTGCGCGATTTTTCAATTCCTTCGCGCAAAGTCATCAGACCGTAAAATTTCTTGGTAAAGTTTTCCGGTTTCCATTTCGGCAGGCCGGCTCCCTGATCCAGCACAAACGGCGCGTCCAAAATCAGATCGGTCGGAGAATAGCCGTTTTCCAGCGCGGTGAGATAAACAAACGGCTTGAACGACGAACCGGTCTGCCGGCGCGCCTGGGTGGCGCGGTTAAACTGCGAACGTTTGTAGGAATACCCGCCGACCATTGCCAGCACCCGGCCGGTGTGAGGATCAATGGCGATCAACCCGCCGTCGACGTCGGGAACCTGACGCAGATTATAAGCGTTTTCCGGCAGTTTCTGTTTTTTGATTTTCTCTTCGCCGATTTTTTCCGCCCAGATCACGTCACCCGGTTTCAGCACCTCCTTAACCGATTTCGGCGCCCTGCCGATCCCCTGATCGGGCAGCGTTTTGCCTGCCCAGGAAAGAACGGAAAGAGGAATGACGCCGGTTTCGCCGTCAACCGTTTTAATCTCCGCCCGCGCATTGTTGACCAGGGTCACCACCGCCTTTTCCCAGCTGCTTTCGGCTCCGACCGGCAGTGCCGTTTTTTCCAGTATCGACATATAATCGTCTTCAAGAGCGATGTTGGCCGTTGCCCCGCGCCAGCCGTGGCGGCGGTCATACTCCTGCAGTTTTTCCCGGAATACCCGGGTGGCGATTTCCTGCAGACGCGGATCAACGGTGGTGCGGACGATCAGCCCGCCCTCGTTAAGCGCCTCGGCACCGAAACGCCGTTCAATTCCGCGGCGGACTTCTTCGCTGAAATATTCCGCATGTTTTACGAAACCGCTGTCGCGTTTCACCACTTTCAACGGCTGCGCCTTGGCGTTTTCGGCCGCAAGCTCGTCAATATACCCCTCCTCAAGCATCCGGCCGATCACCCAGTTGCGGCGGGCCACGGCCGCCTCGTAACGGGTGTGGGGATTGTAATTGTTGGGTCCCTTCGGCAGCGCCGCCAGATAGGCGGCTTCCTCCAGCGTCAGTTCCGACAGCGGCTTGTCAAAATAGTTGAGCGCCGCTGCCGCCACGCCGTAAGAGCGGTTGCCGAGGTAAATTTCGTTCAGATACAGTTCCAGAATATGATCTTTGCCAAACGCCTGTTCAATCCGCCAGGCCAAAAGCGCTTCCTTGATTTTGCGGACATAAGACACTTCCGAAGAAAGCAGAAAGTTTTTGGCCACCTGCTGGGTGATGGTCGACGCACCCGAAGGCCGGCGGCCGCTGCCCAGGTTTTTCACGTTGCTGATAACGGCGCGGACAATGCCGACATAATCAATCCCCGAATGCCGATAAAACTTTTTGTCTTCGGCGGAGATGAACGCCTGCTTGACCAGATCGGGGATTTTGCCGACCGGCATGAACAGCCGCTGCTCCACCGCGTATTCCTTCAACAGCTGACCGTCGCCGGCATACAGGCGGGTGGTGACCGCCGGCTCGTATTTTTCCAGCTGGCGGTAATCGGGCAGGCTTTGGCTGAAGCGCCACAGATTGCTGATGATCACGACAATCAGGATGACCGCAAAAAAGAAAAACGTGCTCAGTAAAGAAGACAAAGTTTTAAACATTTTCATACCCAACAGATTATATTATGACACACTCATAACAGTTTTTATCGCAAACGACAACCGTATTCTTGATTTATCAGCCGTTTAAACGACAACCGGGATCAAAACAGGGATTTGTGTTTCATGTCTTCAAAATAGCGGTCGATCGCTTTGGCGGCGGAAACGGCCAATTTGCGGCGGTAGCTTTCCTGACGCAGAAGACGTTCTTCGTTTTTGTTGGAAAGATAGCCCATCTCCAGCAGCACGGACGGCACGTCCGGCGCCTTTAAGACGGCAAACCCGGCAAAACGGTGGGTATCGCTGATCAGCTTGACCGATTTGCGCATTTCGTCTACCAGACATTTGGCGAATTCGGAAGAACGGTTGCGGGTTTCCCGCTGGGCAAGCGATATCAGCACGTCGCTCACTTCCTTGGACTGTTCGACCAGATTGAGCCCGCTGATGACGTCAGCCTTGTTTTCCCGTTCGGCCAGCGCCGCCGCCTCCTTGTCCGAAGCCGTTTCCGACAGGGTATAGACCGACAGCCCGGTCGCCTTGCGGTTCAAAGCGGAATCGGCATGCACGGACATAAACAGGTCGGCCTTGTGTTTGCGCGCAATTTCCACCCGTTTGCGCAGCGGAATGAAGACATCGGTGCTGCGGGTGAGATAAACCGTATATTTTCCCTTGCGGTCCAACTGACGCTTAAGCTCTTTGGCCATGGCCAGGGTGATGTTCTTTTCATGCACGCCGGAATAGCCGATCGCTCCCGGATCGTGTCCGCCGTGCCCGGCGTCGATCACAATGATTTTTCTGGCGTTCTGCTTACGGGGCTTCGGCGTCGCATCAACGGCCGCCTGCACGCTGCCGGCCAGCGAAAGGCTTTTGTTGCCGTAGGCATTGTCGATGCCCGCCTTTTGCCGGAACTCGCGTTCGGAAGCGACGGTCACGTCAATTGCCAGCCGCCATTTGAAAGTGGACTGCGGCGGCAGCATGAAAACCTTTTTGACCACCACCGGCTTGAGCAGGTCGAAAACTATGCGGGTTTTGCCGTCATGAATATCACCCACCCGCACCCGGCCGACCAGATTGTTTTTGTCTTTGGTCTTTTCCAGCGCTTTGCCGACATAGACGTTTTTGGTATCCACCACCAAACGTTTCGGCCCGTCAAGCAGAAAAACGTTATAGTCGAATTCGGCGTCGGCGTCAAACACGATACGCACGCTGCCGATGCCCTGCCCGATCCGCAGCCCGCTGACGCGGCCGGCGGCATCGGCTCTGAAAGCGCACAGGAAAACCGCCGACAGCACCATCATCGCCAGCATCAGTATTCGGCGGCAGCCTGCCGCCGTTATGTTGTTCAGTATGCTCATTACCGGTTTTGTTCCACCATAGTTTTGGCAATTATAAATGCCACTTATTACCAATCTGTTAAAAAGGAGAAAGAAAAAAATGAAATTTCGTATTGTAATTTTACATCAGCCGGTATATTGTCAATAGCGGCCGGATGTCTTTTTAACCGGCACGGGGACGTTTACGACTTGACGACAAAATGTTTTTTAGGTTCCCCGCGCATTGGTTGCCGCCGTTTTTCACGGTGAAAAACGTGCCTGTGCATCCCGGCCGGAATGAGGTTTAAACCGGATAGAGATTCTGATTTGCGGACAAGCCAAATAACAAGCAAGCAAAAAAGCGTTTGTCCGCGGATCGCAGAACAGGAAAGTTCTGAATGTTTGAAGGTCGGAGAAAGCTGCTCCGGCAATACGGCAAAGCCCGGCAGAAGCGCCTGAAGCTTTTGTCCGAAGCTTGTGTTTTCCTGCTTTTCTCCGCACGATTTCTCTCCGGATGCAATAATTTTTCCGCGTTTTCCGCGGAGTGAACGGAGTTTATTAAAATATGACCAAAAGAATGTTAATCGACGACACCCAGCCCGAAGAAACGCGGGTGGTCGTGGTCAACGGCAACAAGCTTGAAGACGTCGAATTCGAATCAAGCAGCAGAAAACAGATCAAAGGCAACGTTTATCTGGCCAAGGTGATGAGGATCGAACCTTCGCTGCAGGCCGCCTTTGTCGACTACGGCGGCAACCGCCACGGGTTCCTCGCTTTCGGCGAAATCCATCCCGACTATTATCATGTGGACGACAAAACCATGGCCGAACTGGAAAAAGAAGTCGACGCCATGATCGAAAACAAAAAACAGGCAATTAAGGAACGCGAACAGGAACGCGCGAGAATCCGCGAAGAAAAAGCCTTAAAACGCGCCCAGCGCCTGGAACAGGAAGCTGCGGAAGCGCGCGCCCGGGAAGAAGCGGCAAAAGCCGCCGACGAAAACGGCACGGATGCGGAAGCGCAACCGGCAGCGGCGGCCGAACAACCGGAAGGTTCAAACGCTTCTTCCGCGGCGGCAGCGGAAGAAACGCCAACGGCCGCCATCGTTGAAAACGGCGGCGCGGAAACCGGAGAAGCCCCCGCGGCAGCGGCAGAAGAAAAGGCGTCAGACGGCGAAAACCAAGCCGCAGACGGCAAGCAGGCCGGCAAAAAGAAAAAAGCGGGAACCACCGGCAGACGCCGCGGACGCAAACCGAAAACTGCCGGGGAAACCGCCGAAACGGGCGCGGAAGACACATCTGCCGCCGCAGGCAAAACGGCGTCTGCGGAAGCGCCGGCAGAAACGGCCGCCGCACCCGCGGAAGAAGCGAAAAACGACGGCAAAAAGAAAGAAGAAGTCAAAACCCTTGCCGAATCCGCCGGCACCGCAAACGAAAGAATTGTCGAAAAAGACGAAGAATGCGAAAACAACGGCGAAAACGAAACGGAAGAAACCGGCGGCGCCGGCATGGACAACGGCAGCGACGACGAAGTGGCCGCCGACGACGATGACGACGGCGAATATGACTTTGAAATCCAGAAAAAGCTGATTTTGATGCGCAAGCTTTTCCATCAAAGCAAAATTCAGGACGTCATCAAAGAAGGCCAGATTCTTCTGGTACAGGTGGTCAAGGAAGAACGCGGCAACAAAGGCGCCGCCCTGACGACATATCTGTCGCTGGCCGGCCGCTACTGCGTGCTGATGCCCAACCGGATCAAAAGCGGCGGCGTTTCGCGCAAAATCACCAACGTTTCCGACCGCAAGCGCCTGAAAAGCATCATCAGGGAACTGCCGATTTCAAGCGACATGTCGCTGATCGTGCGTACCGCCGGTGAAGAAAAGACCAAATCGGACATTGTCCGCGACTACAATTACCTGATCCGCACCTGGGAACAGATCCGGCTTGATTCGCTGAAAAGCGGTGCGCCGGCTCTGATCTACGAGGAAGGAAACCTGATTAAACGGGCGCTGCGCGACATGTTTACCAAGGAAATTTCGGAAATCATCATCGACGGCAACAACGCCTATCAGGCTGCCCGCAGCTTTATGAAGATCCTGTCGCCGCACAGCATGAAAAAGCTCAAGTCCTGCAAACCGAACGACATTCCGCTGTTCCAGCGTTTCCAGGTCGAAGGACAGCTGGACAAGCTGCACGACACCAACGTGCAGCTGGAATCGGGCGGCTATCTGGTAATCAACCCCACCGAGGCGCTGGTTTCGATCGACGTCAACTCGGGCCGCGCCACCAAGGAAAAAGATTTGGAAGAAACGGCGCTCAAAACCAACCTGGAAGCCGCCGACGAAATCGCCAAACAGCTCCGCATGCGCAATCTGGCCGGACTGGTGGTAATCGACTTCATCGACATGGACGAAGCCAAAAACAATCAGGCAATCGAAAAGCGGATGAAAGAGGCAATGAAAAAAGACCGCGCCCGCGTGCAGATCGGCAAAATGAGCTGCTTCGGGCTGCTTGAGATTTCGCGCCAGCGGATGCATTCCTCTTTCTTTGAAAGCAATTATCAAACCTGCCCGCACTGCCACGGCCGCGGCATTGTCCGCACCATCGAATCCGGCGCGGTTTCCATCCTGCGTACGATTGAGGAAGAAGGCATCAAAGGTCGCTCGTCAAAAATTACCGTTTCGCTGCCGCGCGACGTGGCCGTTTATCTCTTAAACCAGAAGCGCGCCGAACTGGTCAACATAGAACAGCGCTATAAAATGCAGGTTGTCATCTGTGCCGACGACAGCGTCCGCAACATCGCGGATTTCAAAATCGAACGGATAAAAGCAATCAAACCCGCCGGCGAAGAAACGGCAAAGGAAAACAAAATTTCCGAATATGAGGAAAACGATGCCGGCGACGAAACCGACACGGAAGAAACGACCGCAGAGAACGCCGCGGAAAACGAAACCGAAGCCGACGCCGGGGAAAACGAAAACGCCGGTTTCCGACGCAGAGGCGGCAGGCGCGACCGGCGCGGCCGTTTTGACCGCCGCAGGGGCAGCAGACGCCGCAGCGGCGAACCGTCCGGTGAAACGGAAGAAAAACCGGCAAAAGAAGAAGCAGTAATTCTGTATAACAGCCATGAAACGCCGGCTCCCGCAAATACCAATACGGAAAACGAAGAGAAACCGGAAAAAAGGAAGGTTGCATGGTGGAAAAAGCTTATCAACGGATAAACTCTTTTCTGACAACGGCAAAAAAACTGGCAGGCAGTCTTGTGCTGCTGTCAGTTTTTTTAAATTGCGGAACGGCACGGGCCATTTCCCTGATTTCGGACGAAGAAACCGAGATATTTCTGCATCAGACGCTGCGGCCGGTATTCAACGCCGCCGGCGTAGCTTTCCGCCCGGGGCAGATTTATATTGTCAACGACCGTGAACTGAACGCATTCGTCACCGACGGCAACCGCATGTTCGTCAACATCGGCACCATTACCGCCGCCGACAGCCAGAACGAGCTGACCGGCGTGCTGGCGCACGAAACCGGGCATATTCAGGGCGGACACATTCTTCGTCACAAAATCAAATCGCGCGAGGTGCAGAGCATCAGCCTGGCTTCAATGCTGGTCGGCGGCCTGGCCGGCATCGCCGCCGGACGTGCAGACCTGAGCATCGCCGCCATTCTCGGTTCGCAGAGTTCGGCTCTCAATTCGATGCTCTCATACCAGATCAGCGAAGAAAGGAGCGCCGACGAGGCCGCTGTCAACCTGCTGAAAAAAATAAACCAGTCGCCGGCCGGCATGCTCGCATTCCTGAAAAAAATACAACACCGCAACAAAATGCAGGGCATTGCCGAACGCGACTATTACCGCACTCACCCGCTGACCGACGAACGCATATCCTTCGTCGAAAAAGCGGCACGGGAATCGCGGGCGCCGGCGCAAGGGCCTCAGGAAAAGGAATTTCAAAGAATCAAAGCCAAACTGTTTGCCTATACCGAAGAACCGCGGCAGACGTTTCTCAAATATCCGCCCAACGACAATTCCGTCCCCGCCCGTTACGCCCGCGCCATCGCCCTGTTCAAACAGCTGAAAATGAAAGAGGCGCTGGCCGAGGTTAACTCACTGATCGCAGACGAGCCGCAAAACCCTTATTTTTACGAATTAAAAGGACAGATGATGATGGAAACGGGAAAAATTGTTCCGGCCGCCGCCGCTTACCGGCAGGCGCTGAAACTGCAGCCGGCCTCGTCCCTGTTCAAGCTTAACCTGTCGCAGGCCATGCTCGAAAACAATCCCGGCCAGGCAGACTTAAAAGAAATCGTCCGCATGCTGAACCAGGTTCTGGTTTATAACCCCGACAGCTATGCCTGGCTGCTTCTGGCAAGAGCCAGCGGCATGCAAAACGACATGGCAACCTCCAACTACGCGGCGGCGGAATTCTCTTTTCTCGGCGGCGACGCGCAAACGGCCCGGCGGCAGGCGGAAAACGCCCTGCGGCATAATCCGTCTTCAACGCTCAGGCTTAAGATCGACGATCTGCTGATGAGAATCAAACAACTTGAAAAAGAAGAAGGACTGCCCGAACGCAGACGCTGAAAAAGTGCAGGTTCCGGCCATCCGTTCCGAAACATGGCCGGGCAAGCTGTTGAGAAAGCGAAAAACGGGTTTGGAACAAACCGGCTTTGGCATCAAAACGAAAATACAAAAGCGGTATGTTATCCACAACCTTTAATTTTTATTTCTTATTTCTACAATCTATTAGTGTCAATACGATAGCCGGTTCTCCGGCTGCGAATTTCGCTTGCCTTTGTTTATTCCGCATATTTCGTCTTGTAATCGTTTTTTTGTTTATTTATGATGTTTCCAGGTGGCAGAGCCATTACATCCGCCCGCGGAACGGTCGTGAAAACGTGCCGGCGCCGTTTGTTCGGAAAGCAGGCAAACGTTTTTCCGTTCTGCTGCGGAAAATGTACGGTTTTGGCACTTAAGCGCCCGAAAAAGGGGCGCGGGGCCTTGACAAGCCCATATATGCTACGGCGACAGGGATATTCGCCGTCAAATTGTTATCGTTGTTGATAGCGATAACGATGAATATATCCCTGACTACGGTCGGGGAGCCCCGGGTGCATGTCCAACAACTGAAAAGTTCAAAGACCCGGGGGATCATTTTAGCATATATGATTTGTCAACTTCCCGACCACCTTCATTTCAAAAGCGCTTTTCCCGCCGTCTTAAAAAAAACGGCCGAAAAGCTCATATCCCTTTTGAAGTCTGACAGTGGCCTTACCGTTTAATCAACAACAGAAAGGATTGCTTCATGGGATTTCCTATTTTTCAATCATTGGAACGCGGCAAAGACATCCCGCAACCGATCGAAATTGACATCGGCAAATGTCTGCGCTTCTGCCGTTCCGTATACTGTCTTACACAAAAAGACGTGGCCGACCAAATCGGCGTTCCGCTCCAAACACTCAGGCAATACGAACAAGGCAAGGGACACATTCCCTGTTACATGTTGTGGACATTGAGCAATTTCCTGCGAGTTCCCGTTGCCCGCTTTTTCGAATTTGAACAAGCGGCACAACACGACCATAACAACTTTTTCTGGTGTGAAGACGAAGTATTGTCAGGAGAAGATGATGAGGAAGAAGACGACGAAGAAAAAGACGAAATCGAAAAGTAACGGCAAATGATGTTTGCTGCAGACTTGCGAAAGCCGGATATTTTCGGATATCCGGCTTTTCCGTCTATAAGGCCGCGGCTATTTTTGCGGCAATTTCGCGGTAAGCTTCGCTGAACGGACTGTCCGGTTCGGCATAAACGATCGGGGTGCCGCCGTCGGCATAACTGCGGATCTTAATGTTGAGCGGAATCTCCCCCAGAAACTTTTCACCCAGACGTTCCGCCGTTTCCCGCGCGCCGTGTTCGCCGAAGACGAATTCCTTATGACCGCACTCGGGACACAGGTAATAACTCATATTTTCGACAATGCCCAAAATCGGCACCTCTACCCGTTTGAACATGTTGACGCCTTTGACCGCATCAATCAGGGCAATGTCCTGCGGGGTGGAAACGATAACCGCGCCGTCAAGCTTCACCTGCTGAGCCAGCGTAATCTGAATGTCGCCGGTGCCGGGCGGCATGTCGATCACCATGACGTCGATGTCGCCCCAGTTGACTTCCGTCAAAAGCTGCTGCAGGGCGCCGCAGGCTTTCGGCCCGCGCCAGATCAGCGGGGTGTCTTTGTCCACCAGACTGCCGATCGACATCGACTTCAGGCCGAGGTTTTCAAAAGGTTCGAAAGTTTTGCCGTCGTAAGAAATCGGCGACACATCTTCAAACCCCAGCATGGTCGGCACCGAAGGGCCGTAAATGTCGGCATCGAACAACGCCGTTTTTTTGCCAAGATCCGCCAGCGCCAGCGCCAGATTGACGGCGGTGGTGGATTTGCCGACGCCGCCTTTGCCCGAAGCGACGGCAATGATTTTTTTTACTCCGGGAATCCGCCAGTGGGTATCCCCTTCGTCGCGGCGGGCCGCGGTATAAACGACCGAAACTTTGTCTATTTCCGGATATGCCAGCAAAGCCTTTTCCATTGCTTCCGCTCCGGCCGGGTCTTCGGCGGCATTAACCAGAGTAACGATCGCGCGGCGGTTAAAAACCCTGACGCTTTCAATCGTTTCCGGAGCAAAGTATTGCCCGGCGATACGGCGCAGTTCTGCTTCCATAATTCTCTCCTGTTGATATTGTCGTATCATTAATTGTTTTTAGGATACATTTATATTATATATGGATTTAATGCAATATAATAAACAATGAGGTGTAAAAACATGGCTGACAACAAAAGCCCGTGGGACGACAGCGATGATTCCCCGTGGCAGGGCGAAGCGAATACGGAAAAAGTCGTTAAATTCCGCCGGATCAAAAAAAGCGGCGGTTTCAGTTTTGACGGCGGCGCCAAACTGATTATCGGCGCGGCGGCGGCCCTGTGGCTGGCATCCGGCTTCTATCAGGTGCAAACCAACGAACAGGGGGTGGTGCTGAGATTCGGCAAATATGTCGACACCACCGAACCGGGACTGCACTACCATCTGCCCTACCCGATCGAGACGGTGGAAAAAGTAAGCATGACCCAGGAACGGAGCATTAACCTCGGGGTGGCCGAAAGCAGCCGGGTTTCCAACGTTTCCCGCGCATTTACCGAGAGCCATATGCTGACCGGCGACGAAAATATCGTCGACATCAACCTGACCGTGGTCTGGCGGATCAAAAACGCCAAAGACTACCTGTTCAGCATGCGCAGCCCCGACCAGACGGTAAGCGTTGCCGCACAGTCGGTTTTGCGTGAAATCGTCGGCCAGTCGAAAATGATGCCGATCATTTCGGGCGACCGCGGCAAGGTTGAGGAAGACACCAAGCTTGAACTGCAGAAAGTGCTCGACGACTTCGGATCCGGTGTGGAAATCGTCCGCGTCAAACTGCAAAAGGCCGATCCGCCGAAACAGGTGGTCGACGCCTTTAACGAAGTTCAGCGCGCCAAAGCCGACATGGAAAGATTTAAGAACGAAGCGGAAGCTTATCGCAACGAGGTTGTTCCCAACGCCCGCGGCCAGGCTTCGCAGATTCTGCAAGGCGCGGAAGCCTACAAGGAAGCCGTTGTCAACAAGGCAAAGGGCGAGGCCGAGCGTTTCAACTCGGTTTATCAGGCCTATAAAAAAGGCCGTGAGGTAACCGCCAAGCGCCTGTATCTGGAAACCATGGAAAACGTCCTGAAAAATTCCGACAAGGTCATTCTCGACCCTTCCGCCAAAGGCAACGGCGTGGTGCCGCTGCTGCCGCTGAACAGTTTGAAATAAGGAAACGACGACGATGAGTAAGATTCAATATGTTTTGATTGCGCTGGCCGCGGCCGTTGTCATTCTGGCCGCCGGCAGCATTTATACCGTCAACCAGGGCGAACAGGCGCTGGTTCTGCAATTCGGCCGTCCGGTCAGAGTTGTAAAGGAACCGGGACTGAAACTCAAAATTCCGATGATTCAGAACGTCGTTTTCTATGACGCGCGGCTGCTCAACCTTGATCCGCCGGCGCAGGAAGTGGTTTTAAACGACAAAAAACGTCTGGACGTCGACAGTTTTACCCGCTACCGGATTATCGACCCGCTGAAGTTTTACAAAACCGTGCGCACCGAATATCAGGCGCAGAGCAAACTGGCGGAAATCGTCAATTCCTCCATCCGCAAGATCCTCGGCCGCAGCACCTTACAGGAACTGTTGTCGCAGAAGCGCACCCAGATCATGAACGACATCAGCGCCGCGGTTAAGGTCGACGCGGAACAGATCGGCGTCAGCGTTGCCGACGTGCGCATCCGCCGGGCCGACCTGCCGCTTGAGGTTTTGCAGGCGATCAATGCCCGGATGAAGACTGAACGCGAGCGCGAAGCCAAGGAGTTCCGCGCACAAGGGTCGCAGGAAGCGCAGAAGATCAAGGCCAGCGCCGACAAGGAAAAAACCATCATCCTCGCCGACGCCGAAAAGCAGGCACAGATCATCCGCGGTCAGGGCGACGAACAGGCAATCATGATCTGGAACAAAGCCGCCGGGCAGGATATGGAGTTTTTTGCCTTCTACCGCTCGCTCGAGGCTTATAAAAACGCGCTCACCGACGGCAACGCTTCGATGGTTTTGTCGCCTGACAGCGAGTTTTTCCAGTTTTTCCGCAAATCGATGAGATAGGAAGATGAACAGATTACGACTTTGGCTTATGGTTCTGTGCGGCGCGGCCGCCGCTTTTCCCGTCCGGGCGCAATACGGTTTTCCGTCTTTTGCCGATCTGGCGGAAAAGCTGATCCCGACGGTGGTCAACATCTCCACCATCCAGCAGCCCGACCAGATCAACATTCCGGCCGAAGGCAGCAACGGCGGCGGGGAATATTATGATCCGCTGGAAGGCCGGGTAGCGTTGGGATCGGGCTTTATCATCAGCGAAGACGGATACATCATCACCAACTATCATGTGATTGAGAACGCCGAAGTCGTCAACGTGGTACTGTTTGACAACACCGAAGTCGAAGCCGACATCATCGGCGGCGACGAAAAAACCGACATCGCCCTGATCAAAATCGAACCGCCGTTTGAACTCGACAAAGTAACTTTCGGCGATTCCGACGCCATCCGGGTGGGCGACTGGGTACTGGCCATCGGCAACCCGTTCGGACTGGGCGGCAGCGTTACCGCCGGCATCGTCTCCGCCAAATCGCGGGACATTGCCGCGGGTCCGTACGACAATTTTATCCAGACCGACGCTGCCATCAACCAGGGCAGTTCGGGCGGCCCGATGTTCAATACCAAAGGAGAAGTGATCGGCATCAATTCCGCCCTCTTCTCCACTTCCGGAAACAACATGGGAATCGGCTTTGCCATCCCGATCAACATTGTCGAATGGATCGTCAAACAGCTGGAGCAAAGCGGCGAGGTCAAACGCGGCTGGATCGGCATCCGGGTACAGCCGAACTCCAAAAATCTGGCCCGCAGCCTGAACCTGAAAGACTCTCAGGGAATCATCGTTTCCGGCATCAGCGAAAACGGACCGGCAGCCAAAGCCGGGCTGCAGGCCGGCGACGTGATCATCAGCCTCGGTCAGACCGAAATCAACAGCTGCAAAGACTTTTCGCGGCTGATTGCCGAAATGCCGGCCGGCAGCGAAGCGCAGCTTGTAATCTGGCGCAATCAGGAGATTGAGCCGATCACGGTTAAGGTCGAAAATATGCCGAAATCACCCAAAGCCGCCCCCCGCGAGCAGGTCAAACCGGATTCCGACGGCGGCAAAATCTTAAAAGAAAGCGGTATGATCCTGAAAGAAATTACGCCGGAAATCGTTAAAAACATGAATTTGTCGCCGACCACCATGGGACTTTTGGTCGAAGGGGTCGAATTCGGCAGCGACGCCGACCGGCAGGGCATTAAACGCGGCGACATCATCCTGAAAATGGATCTGAAAGACTGCGTCACCCTCTCCGCCGCATTGGGACATATTCAGGACGCCCAAACAGAAAAACGCCCGCTGCACCTGATGATCCAGAATGCGGAACAAGACGAAATCAACGTTCTCCAGCTGAAGTTAAGACCATGAGCAGAGTAGATTTTTACCATTTGCAAAACCAGCGTCTGGAAGACGTGCTGCCGAAGCTTTTGGAAAAGGCTTACGGCACCGGCAAAAAAATCGTGGTAAAAATCGGCAACGAAGAACGCGTTGAGTTTTTGAACTCGCTGCTGTGGACATATAACGACACTTCTTTCCTGCCGCACGGCAGCCGCAAAGACGGTTTTGCGGACATGCAGCCGATCTGGCTGACTGCCGGCGACGACGTGCCCAACGGCGCGGAATTTCTGTTTCTGACCGACGGCGCGCGAACCGATTGGGAAACAATCAGCCGCTTTGAAAGGGTATTCAACATCTTTGACGGCAATTCGGAAGAAAGCCTGACGCAGGCGCGCCAGATGTGGAAAGAGCTGAAACAACAGGACGCCGACGTTTTTTACTGGCAGCAAAACGAAAACGGATCCTGGCAACAGAAAGGATAAAAACATGGACAGAAATTTTCTTATTAAAAACAATCTGACGGAAATTACCGGCGACCGATTCATCATCGACATGATGTACGCAACGCCGGAAAACATCATTTTACATCCCGTATACTGGGAAGTGGGTTTCGGCGACCGGGCCTATATCCATGTTGACGCCGCGGTTCGGTTGCAGGAACTGGCAGGCGAACTGGCCGCGCAAAACCTCAAATTGCGTATTCGCGACGCCTACCGCCCGCCGGTTGCCCATCGGCGGATTCTGGAGCTGATCACGGTAGAAGGATTGTTTGCCAGCAAACCGGAAAACAGTCTGCACTGTTACGGTACGGCAATCGACTGCTGCCTCACCGACGAAAAGGGACGCAACCTGAAATTCCCGACCGAAGTCGACGGCTATGAGAAAAAATTCGCCAAACAACTGACCAAGGGGGAAACCGAGCCTTTTTACAAGCATCTGGAAAAAGCGCGGCAGGATTTTCTCGACACGCGTTATGCGGAAGAAATCAACAACCGGGAACTGCTGAAAAAACTGATGACTTCCGTCGGTTTTGAAACTATCAACAGCGAATGGTGGCATTTTCAGCTGCCGGGCGGCAAAGAAGACTATCCGATGATCGAATGGGAATAGGCGCATAAAAATGTAAAAACGGCGGAAACCGGTTATTTGCCAAGAGAACACTTTTGGCGCAGCAATCATGAAAAAGAATCTGCCGAAAGCCGCAAAAAATCCGGAAAAGGATTAAGATATTCCTATCGCCAAAGCATTCAGGAAAAACGGCAAAAAGCATGTGATGAGTAAAGACAGTGATTATTACGCAACGTCAATGCGCTTTATTTTCTCTGTTTCATCCGCCAATGACCTGCCATCCGCTTTGGAACCGACGGAGAAACAGACTTGTCAAAATTGGTGATTATAAGGGGAAATTCCGGGAGCGGCAAAACAACTGTTGCCAAAGTGCTGCAACATGAATTGGGACACAACGTCATGGTGGTTTCTCAAGACGTCGTCCGTCGAGAAATGTTACGCGTCAAAGACGGGGCAGGCACAAAAGCGCTGCCCTTGCTGTCAGAATTGCTTATGTATGGAAAAAATAATTGCGAAACGGTTATTCTTGAGGGCATATTGTAACTCAAAATGGTATATGCCGTTATTTGAATTGGCAAAAAACACATTTAAAGATGAAATTCGGGATTATTATTGCGGTCTTACTTTTACGGAAACGTTAATCAAACACGGCACAAAAAGCAACAAAGATGATTTTGGCGAAGAAGAAATGAAAAAACGGCGGCATAAAAAAGATTACATTAAAATCATTCCCGAAAAAACATTTTGCAAGACATGAGCGTAACCGATACCGTTAAAATGATAATCCGAAAAATTTTCACACAATGATGACCGGTTTACCGCAAATAAAGGAAAAATCCGGCGCTGCGGCATCGTTGTCGTAACCATTCAACCGCCATAACAATGGTGGGAATCTGTAAGGCATCAATACAAAAAAACATCTCCCGGCGGGAGATGTTTTTTTAATGTTTACGCCTCTTTTGTCATTTTTTCGATTCATCCTGATCATGCCATGTCAGCGAAAGCTTCTGCAAAAGCTCTTTGTAAATATCGGCTTTGGCTCTTCTTTCGTCCTCTGCGTAGCCGCCTTTGTCAGCCTTTTGCACAAAAGTTTCATAGTGTTTTTCCAGCTCTTTTTTAAAACCAGCCTCATAATCGGGCTTCAAATAACCGAAAAAAACCAACGAATGGAACTCTTGCAACAAAGTATTGATTTGCACTTTTTGCAGACCAACATGTTTCTCCTTTTCCGCAATTTCCTGAGCCAAAAGGCCGCTTTCTCCGAGTTGTTTGAGAAAAAGGCGTTTTTCCCGGTAAAATGCATCTTTACGTTCCCCGCATTTGCAGCGATCTTTGCCGCAACATTTTCTCAAACGCAGAAAGCGAACCGCTTCCATGATTAAAATCATCGTCAAAATAACGATCAAAGCCAGCAAATAATTATTCATAGTATTCAATAATTTAGTTTAGGAGTTACTTATAACATTTTTTGCCCCTGAAAACAAGTTTTTTCATTGCTTATTTTTGTTTCAACCCCTGTTCAGGGAATCCGCCACCGGAAGAAGCCGGATCAAAGTCATGTCGGACGGCGCCAGCAGCCGCATCGGCGGTCCCCAGTAACCGGCGCCGCGGGAAATATAGAGCTTGCCTTCCGGCAACTCGTACAAACCGGAAAGAAAATTGTTGGCAAGCCGCACCGGCAGATGAAAAGGAAAGATTTGTCCGCCATGGGTATGGGCCGAAAGCTGCAAGTCAAACCCCTGCCCCAGATATTCCCTCGCCCTGGTCGGATTGTGCGCCAGCAAAATTTTATAGGCTTCGGGATCGGCATTCCGCAAAAGATGCGGATACTGCGTCTGCGTCCGCTGCCGCGGCTCGTCCGGCATGCCGGCTATATAAAGCGGCAGCCCCTCCACGTTGCGGCCGTTTTCCGACAGCCAGACAAAACCGGCTTTTTGCAAATACCACTGTATTTCGACCAGGCCGTTGTAAAATTCATGGTTCCCGGGCGAAAAATAAACGCCGTAACGGCTTTTCAGCCGTTTCAGTTCACCGGCCTGCGGCAGCACCGCCTCCATCCGGTCATCAATGATGTCACCCGGCAGCACGATCAGATCAGCTTCCTGAGCGTTGGCCAGATCCACCATATCGGCGAACCATTTGACCGGTTTGCTGCGGTCTATGTGCATGTCGTTGATCTGCAGGATTTTAATTTCCCGGTCTGTTTTGGACGTTTCGATAACGATTTCGCGCACGCGCGGGGTTTTCACGCCTTCGTACAGGGCATAAAGCGACAGCAGCAAAGCCAGCGCCAAAGTAATCAGGTTGGCCTTGGTCAGAGCCACCGTATTCACCGGACTCCAGCCGGCCGAAGCATGCCCCGACAACTTGGCCAGTCCGTAAGAAACGGCCCAGACGAAATCACGAAACAAAAGCAGCATCAGCAGCAAAAAGGCAAAGCCGAAAAGAAAATAGCCGCCGAGAGCCAACGTATTGTAAACCGGCCCTTCCAGCCATCCTTTGGTACGGAGGCCGCCCAAAACCGCCGGCATTGCCCAAACGGTCCACAACAGCAGGAATACCGCGACTTTCCACCACGGCGAAATGTCGTTGTAACCGCACAGCGTCCGTGCGCTGATCAGCGCGCCGACAAAGGTGACGGTAAAAAAAGCGATGACGAAATACACGGACGCCCTCTCTGTCGGTTTTAGGACGCAGTGGCGGTTTTACGACGGCGGTAAACCCGCTTGGGCGCAGCTTCCGCCGCCGGCGCTTCAGCGGCAGAGGGAACGACGGCAGCCGCTTCGTCCGCTTTGGTATGACTGATTTCGATGATTTTAAATGATTTTCTGTTTTCCTTCGCCGGAACCCGTTCTTCTTCGGCCGCTTTTTTCTCTGCAGCCGGAGCGGCGGCTTCTGCCGTTTCTTTACCCGGTCGTGTGCAGGAAGCGCGTTTTTTCTCTGTCGCCGGCGCAGCCTTTTCTGCCGCCGTATTCTCTTCTTTGCGGTCGCTGTTTTCAATTCCCGCACTTTCCGCATCCGGCTGCCGTTCTTCCGCCGCCGGCCGGTTTTCCGCCTCATTGCGAAGTTCGCCGTTTTCCGCGGCAAAGGCCTGACGCTGCTGGTTCTTGCGTTCATTTATTTCGGTCACGATTTTGCGGTAGTGTTCGGCATACTGGCGAAAAATTTCCGCATTGACATAATCGTTGTTGCTTTGGGCGTCTTTGGCAAAGTCGTTATAGCGTTTGATCAGGTCAAGCGCGGTGCCGCTGATTTTGCCGGCAATGGAATTGCTGTCAAATTTATAATTGAGGGAGTAGATCGTACTGTTGCTGCTGTTATTGCCGCCGCTGCGGTATTTGTTGTTTGTTTTTTTCATATTTATACCATAAAACATCAGGTTAAAGAGCGCCTGCACGGACAGGAACACCCCGGAACAAATTTATTTTCTTTTCAAGTTGGTTTGGAAACAAAAACGCCGATTTTCCTAAAAATTCAATAAGCGTTTACGGGTGAATAATACAAAAATTTTTGCAAAATGCAAATTATTTTTTCAATATTACACAGCGTTTAATCCCGTTTAAGTCTTCCCGCATGCCAACCGTCTGCCAGCCGGAACCGGCAAAAACGGAAGCGATGTCGCCGGCCTGCCCTGCCCCCGCCTCCAGCACCAGATATCCGCCGTCGTTCAGCCAGCCGCCGGCAACCGACGCAATCTGCCGGTAATGATCCAGACCGTCGGCACCGCCGTCCAGAGCGGACAACGGGTCATAATCCTTCACCTCCGGCGCCAAAAAAGCGACGTCGGCGCTCGGAATATAAGGAGGATTGCTGACAATGAGATCAAAACGTTCGCTGAAAACATCTTTGAAATAGTCGAATTCGACCAGCCGCAAACGGTCTTCCACCTTCAGCCGGCGGGCATTTTCCGCCGCCACCGCCAATGCCGCCGGCGAAATGTCCGCACCGACGCCCCGCGTTCCCGGACAGTCGGCCAGCAGCGACAGCAGCAGACAGCCCGAACCGACCCCGAGTTCAAGCAGAGAGCTCAAACGGTGTTCGGCAATCAGCTCTGCCGCGGCTTCCACCAGCGTTTCACTGTCCGGACGCGGACTGAGCACTTCGCGGTTAACGACAAAACGATATTTGTAAAAATCGCGGCGGCCGATCACCTTGTCCAAAGGCTCGTGCGCCAGACGGCGTTCAATCAGCCGGCCGGCCTCGCTCATCTGCCGGGGAGAAAGTTTCCGCCCGGGATCGTAAACATTGCTTTCCATGCCCGTAACGTGCGCCAGCAGTATCCGCGCTTCCAGACGCGGAGAATCGATCCCCGCCGCCGCCAGAGCGGCCACTGTCCGATTAAAAAACTCATCCGCCATGAAAAATCAGTTTTCCGAACTTTTGAAAGGATTGACAAAGATGTTGTTCTTTTTGATTTTCCGCACTTTTTTGATCCGCTCCTCCATCCGTTCCAGCATTCCGTCCAAAGATTCGGAAGGAGAAAAGCTGTCCCGGAATTCCAGACCGGTGACGGCGGCGGCAGACATCTCGCCGGTAAATTCAAACTCGCCTGATTTCTCTTTTTTCTTCGCCATTTCCTATCGCCTCACCGCTTCCGTTTCTCAGCAGCTTAAACAGTTTCCGACGTTTCCGCGGCAGCTTCCTTAACCAGGGCGGACAAATGTTCAAACGCCTTTTTTTCGATCTGGCGAACCCGCTCGCGGCTGACTTCAAACCTGGCGCCGATTTCCTCCAACGTCTGCGGCGTTTCCGTCAGCATCCGGTGACGGATGATGTAAGCTTCCCTTTCGGGCAGCCGGCTCAGACATTTTTGCAGCATCCGGTGTTTTTGCGCCGCTTCCTGTTTGCAGGCCAGGGCAGCTTCCAGATTTTGCCGCTTGTCGACCAGCATGTCGATTTTTTCGCGTTCGTCTTCTTCGTCGCCGACGGTAACGTTCAGCGAAGAATCGCCGCCCAGACGACGGTTCATTTCCACCACGTCTTTTTCGTCAACCACCAGCTCGCCGGCAATCTGCTTAACAACGGAGGGTTCCAGCTCCTTGTTTTCGTAAATGCCGAGTTTGGCCTTGATGCGGCCGAGATTGTAAAACAGCTTTTTCTGCGCCGCTACGGTGCCGATCTTGACCAGCGACCACGAACGCAGGATAAAGTCGTTGATCGCCGCCTTGATCCACCAGATTGCATAAGTCGAAAGGCGCACTTTCTTTTCCAGATCAAATTTTTTGACCGCCTGCATCAACCCGATGTTGGCTTCCGAAATCAGATCGGCCAACGGCAGACCGTAATGACGGTATGTCAGGGCGATTTTGGCGGCCAGGCGCAAATGCGAAACCACCAGCCGGTGCGCGGCCTCAAGGTTATGATTTTGTTTAAAGTCGAGGATCAGCGCCTGCTCTTCCTCTTCGCTTAACACCGGAAAGCTCTTAATTCTTTCAAAATAGGACAACAGGCCGCCCGCGTCCGGCAAAGCCGGCAGCTGCGCCGCCTTGTTGATCACCATTACCGAAGAACCTTTACTCATTCCGACATCACCATCCTTTTCTTTTCACACGAAGTGTGATTATATCCTTTTTTTCTATTTTTTCAACCGCTCATTTGAAAAAAACGTAATCGGAAACTCATTTTTCCGCCGCTGCGGACGCGTCGCCGACCGGCAATTCTTTTGGCTCCGCCGCATTTTCCGCCGCCGCGGAAGCGCCGTCCGGTTCCTGTCCGGAAGCGGTGTCCGCATCCGGTGTCCGCGCCGGTTCAGACGCTTTTTCTTCCGTCGGCGTTTCCCCGTCTGCCGGCGGTTCAAAATAAATCGAAAACTCGTTGCCGCTGTCCGGCGCCGGAACAAAATTCAGTATCTGCACGCGGGTGCCGTTTCCTTCCGGATACATCAAAAGATAAATACCGCTGACGGCGCCGCCCCGGCACAAACGCAGATTATCTTCGGCAATCCGGTAATTTATTTTGGTCATCACCAGTTCGCGAGCCACTTCATAATTGGACGCGTTGTCAAATTCCGCCGCCGGAATCTCCTCAAATTCCTTCAGGTTTTTGACAATCAGTGCCTGCTTGCGGCGGCTGATGATGCTGGAAGCGGGATTTTCGTCCTGATATTCCTTCACTTTTTCGGCAACGGCCTTCAACATTGCGGGATCATTGCAGGAAGGCAGCCGAGCCGCGGCGCTTTCCGCCTGCGGCTTGGGGGCAAAAATGACGACGTTGATTTCGCTGTCCGCATTCTCCGCCCGGGCGGAGAATGCCAAAAAGGCCAAAGCCGGAATAAGGAAATATCTGTTCACCTGCTTCTCCTAAAAGTTAACCGATTTCGGCGTTCTCGGGAAAGGAATGACGTCACGGATGTTGCCGATGCCGGTAAGCAACAGCATCATACGTTCGAAACCGAGCCCGAATCCGGCATGAGGAACGGTGCCGAAGCGGCGGGAATCGAGATACCACTCATAGTCGGCTTCCGTCATGCCGATTTCTTCAATGCGCTTCAACAAGACGTCATAGCGTTCCTCACGCTGGGAACCGCCGATCAGCTCGCCGATGCCCGGCACCAGAACGTCCATTGCCGCAACCGTTCTGCCGTCATCGTTCAGACGCATGTAAAAGGCTTTGATCTCCTTCGGGTAATCGCGGACGATTACCGGACGCTTGAAATGTTTTTCGGCCAGAAAACGCTCATGTTCGGTTTGCAGGTCAATGCCGTACTCCGGTTTGTACTCAAAACGTTCGCCGGAATTTTTCATGATCTCGATCGCTTCGCCGTAGGTAATGCGGGCAAAATCGTTGTTGACGATCGTATCGAGCGTGTCTTTCAGACCGGGAGCGACAAATTTTTCAAACAATTCCATGTCTTCGGCGCAATGTTCCATAACATGTTTAACGCAGTATCTGACCATGTCTTCCGCCAGATTCATGTCGTCGGTGAGGTCGGCAAAAGCCATTTCCGGCTCAATCATCCAAAATTCCGCCGCATGCCGGGTGGTGTTGGAGTTTTCCGCCCGAAACGTGGGGCCGAAAGTATAAATGTCGCCGAGCGCCGTCGCATACATTTCGCCGTTTAACTGGCCGGAAACCGTCAGCCGCGCCTCTTTGCCGAAAAAGTCCTGAGAATAGTCGACTTTGCCGTCGGGCGTTTTCGGCAGGTTGTTCAGGTCAAGCGTGGTCACCTGAAACATTTCGCCGGCGCCTTCGCAGTCGGAAGCGGTGATGATCGGCGTATGGACGTAGCGGAATCCGCGTTCATGGAAAAAAGTGTGAATCGCGTATGAGAGTTCGGACCGAATCCGGAATGTGGCACCGTACTTGTTGGTGCGCGGACGCAGATGGGCAATGGTACGCAGATATTCGTCGGTATGTTTCTTCTTCTGCAGCGGATAAGTGTCGTCCGCCCAGCCGTAAACCTCGATTTTTTCGGCCTTGATCTCATATTTCTGGTTGCCGCCCTGAGAGGGAACCAGCGCGCCGCTGACGGCAACCGAAGAACCGGTGGTCAGTTTTTTGACGTCCTCGTAGTTGGGAAGAGCGCTGCCGGCGATCACCTGAATATTTTTCAGGCAGGAACCGTCGTTTACTTCGATAAAAGAAAAATCTTTCGCGTCGCGGCGCGTTCTCACCCAGCCCTTGACCAACACGTCGGCCAAAGGTTTGTCCGAAGACAGCAATTTTACAACCTTGGTTCTTTCTGACATTTTAGTTTTCCCGTTAAATTAGTTTTTCCGTTTAAGTTAATTTTGTCCGTCAATATATAACAGTTAACTTCATTTGGCAAGAGTCCGGCATTGACAAAAAGCAATCTGTAGATAATATAAAAAGCAGATAACAACAGAACAACTTTATCATGCGGAGGAAGAAGGATGAAAAAATTTGTTATTGCCCTGATACTGCCGGTAATGGCGGTTTTGGCGGGGTGCGCTTCCCAGATCGGCGCCAACCAGTATGATTCGGCGGCGGTCGGGTCGGTCAACCGCGCCCGGGCAGGAACCATCGTTTCCGTTCGTGCGATCACCGTCGCCGACAGCGACAATTCGCTCGGTACGGCAATCGGCGGCATCGCCGGCGGCGTGGCCGGTTCGCAGATCGGCAAAGGCAGCACCGCGGGCGTTCTCGGCGCCGTCGGCGGCGCCCTGGTCGGCGGCGCGGCCGGCAATCTGGCTCAACGCGGCCTTTCCAAACAAAGCGGGTATGAATACGTCGTCCAGCTCGACAACGGCGGACTGGTCACCGTTACTCAGGGCAGCGACGTGCTGATGGCCGTCGGCCAGCGCTGCATGGTGCTTTACGGCAGCGGCTCAGACCGGGCGCGCATCATTCCCTACAGCGGCTATTAAATTATGGACGGGCGCTTCGACAAAGCCGTCCGCGATATGCTGTCCTTAGAAGACGAGGCGGTGCTCCTGACGAGCGCCGCCGATTTGGTTTTGCAGGAATATGTTCTTTCCGCCCCCGCCATGTCGGCCAAACATTTCGGCCTTTTCTGCCGGACTTTCGCCCGGCTGGCGCCCCGCTCCCAAGATATAACCTATCAGGCGGCGGAAGCGGCGCTGGCGCGGCGGGCACTGTCGGTTGAAAACACACAGCCGGAATTGTTTGACGAAGTGCGGCAGCAGGTTTTCCGCGGAGATGCCGGCGGACTGGCCGCCCTGGCCGCGGCAATCGGCCGGGAAACCGGCGCCCGTCAACCTCTCTGCCCCGGTTTTGCCGACCGCACGCAGCGTTTTTTTGCCCGGCAGGCATGGCATCATTCGTTCACCGACGACGAAATCCGCCGGCTGAGGGAAACCCTGACCGAGGAATATCCGAATCCGCAAATCCGCGGCATATTTGCGGCAGCCGCGGCGGAAGCGGAACAAATCCAGCGACAAAAAAGAGAACGCGACATAAACATGCTTAACCGCTGGGCTTTCGCTTTCAAAAGCGACGATCTGCTGAAAAAGCTTTCGTTTCGCAATACTTACGTCAATCTGCTCTATGAGCGTCTGGTTCGCGAACACGAAATCAAAAACATCGTTCCCGAAGAACATTACCGCCGCCACCGTCTGATCGTTCAACGGCAGATACGGGAACTGACGGGCACTTTGGATGCCAAAGGGAAAGAAATCTGCCGTAAATACGCAATCAACAAAGTCTACAAAGCCGTGGCCGGAAATGACAAGTTCAAACTTCAATCGGCCGCACATGCTTTGGAAAAATATGAGGGAGAAAGCTTTTACCCGGAAACGACGGCTGTTTTGTCCGCGCTTGACGGCGGCGTCAAAAACCGCGACGTCCGGCTGCCGCAAAAGCCTTACCGCGGTTACGACTGACATCTGATCCGCTTCCTGCCCTGCCGTTTTTGAAAACGGCCGTTTTCCCGCGGCGGCATTCCGATACAATCCCCGTTCCCTGCGTCCTGCCGCTTTGGCCGTTTTGGATACCGGAAGCCTTTTGGGCCCCGGAACAAAAAAAATTCGTTTTTGTAAAAATAATACTTGACCTTTATTTTTTTTATCTGTATATATGCACCTAGTTTCGATGACCCCATCGTCTAGCGGTTAGGACATCACCCTTTCACGGTGGTAACACGAGTTCGAGTCTCGTTGGGGTCGCCATTTCAAAACCCGGCTTAGTCCGGGCTTTTTTTACCCCTTATCGCCAAGCTGCCGCGCAAACCCCGGTACCCGGGTTTTGACGCGGACGAGACTACACAATTCCGGCTGACGTTACGCTGCGGGCGCTGCCGACGCCCTTGCTTAACGAGCCTCATTGCCTGGCTCATAAAAAGCCGCCGCCGGCGGTTTTTTATTTCGCGGCATTGGGGGCGCCATTTCAAAACCCGGTTTAGTTCGGGCTTTTTTTTGCCCCTTATCGCTAAGCTGCCGCGCAAAACCGATAAACGGTTGCCGGGTTGTCACCGGATAAAAAACTTGTATTGCCTCCTGTCGTCTGCTACTCTTGTTTGGCCGGGAAATATTCAAACAAGGATCAAAAACATGTCATTGGAACTGAAAAACAATCCCACGTTAAAAGATTTTCAGCAATATGTCTTGCAAATGAAAAGAGAAAGGGGTTTCAACACAACCGACAAATTCTACGAATGCTGCCTGCTGGCGGAAGAATGCGGGGAAGTCATTTCCGCCGTGCGCAAAAATTCAAAATCCGGCAGCGTCGCTTCGGACTCCGTTGCCGGGAACGTCGCCGAAGAACTGGCCGACGTGTTCATCTACGTCTGCTCGCTTGCCAACATGCACGGAATAGATCTGGAACGGGCTTTTCGTGAAAAAGAGGAAAAAAACAAACGCCGCATCTGGAAAAAGCTTTAAAAACACAGACACCGGCCGGAATTTTTAAACCGAATCGCCAGAGGCATCGGAATTTTCGGCCGCATGTTTTTCCCTTGTTTTTTTGACAAAAATATATTAAACTTATGTCAATATTATCCAACGGAGACAAAAAATGGAAAATCCGACCTGCAGACAATATAATCTTTATATGCACGAAGAAGACACTTTTCCCTGCCGTCGTTACATTGTCAAATATGATGACAAGGGAATCGCCGAAGAGGCCTTTTCAATCAAACGCAACAATACGGAAGATTTTCCGGAATTTTTTGACGACCGCATATTCAAACTGGACAAGGCCACGGCGTTGACAGGCAAAGACCACCGGGAAATCGTCCAAACGCTGCAACGCATCGTCAAAGGAACGGGCGAAGAGGTCTGGCTTGACAGTCATCATATCAGCAACAAAGAATATAACGGTTATATTGACGCCTACTCTGAAGAAAGCTTTTTGAAAAGAGCCGAAAAAATGCGGAAAAAAGCAAAAACAACCGCTTTTCCGGTTGCCGGACAACAGGACGGCAACCTGTTGCCGGCACAAGAAACGGAAAGGAACGCCGACGAAGTTCCGGCGAAACAGCTTGCAGCAAACGCAAAAAACGCCGCCCTCAAAAAGTTTTGGCACAATTTGAAAGCGCGGTTCTGACCCGGCGCAAAAGCCTTCCGTTTTCAGGAAGGCTTTTTGAACAGACACGGCTCTGCCGACAAGACGTTTTCCGACATAACATTTTATTTGAAAACATCGTCATTTTACGATAAACTGTGATTTAGTTCTAAATATTATTATCACTATGAAAAATTTTTTCTTTTTGGCAGCTGTCGCACTGGGTGCCGCAGTTTGCAGTTGTTCGACGGACATCTTGGATCAACCTGAGTTCAACGGTTCGGAAATGATGGTGGAAGCATCCGGTTTTGACGGTAAAGACGCCGCTTCCTACATCAGCTGGATCAAAATAAGCAGGCAAGGGACCGGCGAACTGACTTATCGGACGGAACTGAAGTATGCGGAAGGCTGCGATACGCTTCTTCCGGCAATTGAGGCTCCTTCCGTCAAACATGTATGCGACCTCCGGCCCACGGAAGGAAAAATGCTGAGGGAAAAAACGGATGGTCCTCTCATCATCCGCAGTTATCAAACGGAATATACCGTTTGTTACGCCGATTTTGAAGTACCGGTGCTGTTTACGACGGAAAAGGCCTTTTTCTCCGACCATGACGGGGAATATGTACTGCCCGTGCCGGAAGTTCGTTACGCTTTGCAGGAACCGAAACTGACCGAACTGGCAGACGAAACGGCCGACGGCAGGGTATTTTCCTGTTACATGCTGGAATGTCAGGCAACCGCATCAACCGGCGAAAGAACGTCCACAGCCCGCACGAGAGTCAAAATTATGGTTGCAAAACAACCGATCATTTTTGACGATCCGGTTGTTGAGCCATGGAAATGATTTCCGTCTTTGCGCAAAAAAAGTTCCGATTTAAATCGGAACTTTTTTTACCAAACAACCGTCTTTTTTTTATTTGCCGATACCGCGTTCATCCATGAATTTTTTCAACAGCGCGGTATCCGCTTTCAGCTTTATCTGCCGCATTTGTTCCTGCGGAGAGCGGATTTTCAGCCCGTCACCGACACTTTGCGGCAAAGAACGGTTCAGCAGATCCTGCCGGCAGCCTTCCAGCACCGCTTCATGCTCTTCAATCTTTTTGTTTACCGCCTCATAAAAAGCCAGATTATTGGTCAAAGAAAACATCTCCCGCACCAACTTTAAGGTCAGATAGTCATATTTTGCCATTTTGTCCGCCTGAGCGCGCGCGGACGGTCCCAAAACCCGCGCATTGGTGATGTTGGTTGACGCTGCCGTGCCGTTGAGGGTTTTCAGCTTCAACGCCAACGGGTTGGCGGCCAGAGTTCCGTGCCCTTTGGCAATCATCTCGCTCAGGGCGGAAGCGATAACCGCCGGGCGGACTTTGGTCAAGTCTGCTTTGCCGCCGTTTGCCTGTTTCACCTTTTGGTTAAGCGTGTTAAGGTTGCCCTTGCGCCCGATGCCGTAAAACTTGAGCGCATAATCCTCCTGAAAAGCGACGCTGTTTTCATAATCGGAACGGCAGACCCGCTGATACATCCGGTTAAAGGCCGACCGGCTGCCCAGGTTCTTGATTTTTCCTTTCAGCGACAAAAAATCCCTGCCGTTTAAAACCTTTGCCAGTTCCTCCGGGCCGACGATTGTCCCGTCCTCGCGGTAAATCTGCCGGCGAATCCTTTCCGCCGTTTCCGCATGATCGCCGTTTATCATCTGTCTGCCGAGAGCGGCAACCTGTTCGTTGTTGCTGCAATACATCAGTACAATAGATTGTTTGGTCGCGTTGAAATCGGTTGATATAATTCCGTTATAGGTTGACTTGCCGTCGCTGCCGATCACGCCCGGATCGCGCCGAAACGAAATATAGCCGTCCGCGCTCTGTTCGCTTTTCGGCAGCGCTTTGCACTCCCGCGCACAGGCAACGTCCGTCAGCGACAAATCCTGCACATAACGGCTGTCCACGCATTTGACCGCAATGCTGTCGCGTTCGATCCAGAGATCGTGGTCCACGATGTAGGTATGATCGACAAAAGCCGCCTGCGCCGGCGACAATTCCGGAAAATCGGCAAATTTTTGCAGTTTGGCATAGTTTTCGCTCAGCCGCTGCGAAGGCATCGCCTCCGTCTTCTGCTCCACGGCGTCAACCGCCGCGTCTTTTACCTGCGGTTCGACCGCTTTGGAACTCATCGCCTTGCCGGAAAGAAAGGCGCTGAGCACCACCGTTTTCAGCGTACGGTTCAGGGTTTTGCTTTCCAGCACCCGTTTGAGCAGACCGCGTCTGCGTTCGTTGATTTCCTTTTCTGCCATAACAACCTCTTTTTCTTCAATTTTTCCCGATTCTTCTTTGCAGAAACAATCATACGCTTTTTTGTCCATTATTGCAAGTCATGACAGAAAATTTATTTTTCTTTTGTCAGACGGCTTGCCGATTGCACCCCAAAAAAGATTTTCCGCGACCGGATTACCGCACACAATATACAAAAAAAGCCCCGTCAAAACGGGGCCTTTTCAATTGCAGGAAAAAACGGCTAAAACGGGATGTCGTCGTCGAGATCGGCAGCACCGCCCGCTGCCGGTGCGGAATCCCAGCCGGAAGAAGCGGAAGACGAACCGGAAAACACGTCTGCTCCGGCGCCGGCGTCGCCGCGGCCGTCCAGCATGATCAGGTTGGAACTGAAGTTTTGCAGCACCACTTCGGTGGTATATTTTTCCTGTCCGTTGGCATCTTCCCACTTGCGGGTCTGCAGCTGGCCTTCAATATACACTTTCGACCCTTTGCGCAGATACCTTTCCGCCACATCCGCCAGCTGGGCGTTGAAAACCACGACCCGGTGCCATTCGGTACGTTCTTTTCTCTCGCCGGAAAGCTTGTCTTTCCAAGTGTCCGAAGTGGCAACGCTTAAGGTGACGACCTTGCTGCCGTTTTGCGTGGTGTTGACCCGCGGATCCGCGCCGAGATTTCCGACCAAAATGACTTTATTGATACTTCCAACCATTATTTTATACCTTTATAAAAAATTAACAACTTCAACAAATATAGGGGAAAAGATTTCATCATCCAAGCAAAATCAGTAGACTTGTGCATATTCTCCGTTTTCAAAACGGTATATCGCATATTTCAGCGAACGGTCCGGTTCTCCGTCGGTATAGACGACGGTTCCCCAGCCGGCGCGAATCAGCTGTTTGTTCAGGCTTTTCTGCAAATTTTCATAAACGAAGCCGCCGGCCCGGTTAACCAGTTCCTCCCACATTTTGACCGACAAATAACCGTAAGCCATCAGCCCGTCCGGTTCAATTCCCCACAAACGGAGCCTGACCAGGTCTTCGGCAAAATCGGGATTGCTGCTGAGCGAAGGCAGCGAAAGAATATAAATGCCGTCCGCATATTCGCCCATTTTGCGGATAAATTTACTGCCGCTGAAATAACGGTTGACGAAGACAACAAAATTCCGGTCGTCCGCCTTCAGATAACGCACGGCCTGCATCGTCACTTCTCCGCCGCCCATCATAAACAGCGCTTCGGCGCCGCCGGCCCTGACCGCCTGCGCAATCCGGCGGGCGTCGCCGTTAAAAGGCTCCAGGCTGAACGCGGTCAGCTTTTCCCCCAGCCCCGCTTTGGTAAAATGGTGCTGAATTTCCTTGGCAATGCCGGTCATTTCCGGACTGCTGCCGTCATAAACCACCGCCAGTTTGCGATCGGCGTAATTATCGGCATAATAGCGAAAAAAATCAACCGCCTGCTGTTCCGAATAGCCTACCAGCTCCACCGGTCCGCGATGCGCCGTCTGATACAAGGCACGGCTGCTGCCGGTCGGATGGATCTGAAAAATCTTCGCGCCCGAAAAAACGGCGGCAATCTTTTCCGTCCGGTTGATGCACTGAGGCCCCAGCACCAGATGCATCTTGTCTTCCTCCGAACGGTTGACGGCAATCATCTGCGCGGTGGTCAGCGAGAGAGTGTCGTCGCAGGGGTCGTCGATCTGCACCAGATTGACTTTTTTGCCTTTAAGTCCGCCGTTTTCGTTAATCTCGTCCACCGCCACCTTGGCGCCGTTAATCAGTTCTTCGCTGTAATATTTGTAATCGCCGTCGGTCGGGGCAATAACCGCCACGTTCATATCCGCGCGGACGGAAAAAGACGTCAGCCAGCTTGCGGCAAATAAACAGACATATTTGTAATCAACCATGACAATCTTCTAAATTCATAAGAAAAATTAATGTTTATTTTACATCTTTAACCGCCGCTTCGCAAGCGGGGACAGCTTTTTATTGACATAAATCTTGCATTGCGCCGCCCTCGCTTTTCGTTCCGGTCAAACGCCGGCGGACATGCTTTTTTGTTGCCTTTTTGTTCTTTCGTGTTTATATTGTCAGACCGGAGAAAAAAGATGGCGGAACACAATTTTATCGAAATCAGAGGCGCGCGCGAGCACAATTTAAAAAACATAGACATCAGCATTCCCAAAAACAGGCTGACCGTCATCACCGGCCTGTCCGGCTCGGGCAAATCGTCACTGGCGTTTGACACGGTTTATGCGGAAGGGCAGCGACGCTACGTCGAGAGCCTTTCCTCTTATGCCCGCCAGTTTCTTGAACTGATGAAAAAACCGGACGTCGACTCGATCGAAGGGCTTTCTCCGGCCATTTCCATTGAACAGAAAACCACTTCGCACAATCCGCGTTCGACCGTCGGCACGGTTACCGAAATCTACGATTACATGCGTTTGCTGTGGGCACGGGCCGGCACCCCCTATTCGCCGGCAACCGGTCTGCCGATCGAATCGCAGACCGTGTCGCAAATGGTCGACCGCATCGCCGCCCTGCCGGAGGGAAGCAGGATTCTGCTGCTGGCGCCGATCGCCCGCGGCAAAAAAGGCGAATTCAAAAAAGAATTCGAAAACCTGCAGCGGCAGGGTTACCAGCGCCTGAAAATCGACGGCGCCGTCTACGGAATCGAAGAACTGCCGGAATTAAACAAAAACCAGAAACACGACATTGAAGTGGTGGTCGACCGGCTGGTAATCAAACCGGGACTGGAAAGCCGTCTGGCACAATCGACGGAAACGGCGCTCAAACTCGGCGACGGCCTGATGTTTGCCGAAGATGCGGCTTCCGGCAGCCGGATCACCTTTTCTTCCAAATTTGCCTGCCCGGTCAGCGGTTTTACGATTGAGGAAATCGAGCCGCGGCTGTTTTCCTTTAACAACCCGTACGGCGCCTGCCCTTATTGCGACGGCATCGGCGCCCGGCTGTATATGGATCCGTGTCTGATCGTACCCAACGAAAACCTGTCGATGGCCCAAGGCGCCATTCTGCCCTGGTACAGCCGCAAACACGGCTTTTACAACGACACGTTGGAATCGCTTTGCCAATATCTCGGCATCTCAATGAAAACGCCGTGGAAAGACCTGCCCGAAAACGCCAAAAACGTCATTTTATACGGTTCCGGCTCGGAACCGGTGCCGATGTATTATTCGCGTTTTGTCACCCACAAGCCGTTTGAAGGCGTCGTCAACAATCTGGAACGCCGTTTTATGGAAACGGACTCGCAGGCCACCCGCGACGAATTTGCCCAGTATCAGTCTGCCGCCGTCTGCGAGCACTGCGGCGGCAAGCGCCTGAAACCGGAAGCGCTGGCAATTAAAATCGCGGGACTGGACATCATGGACGTTTCCGCCATGTCGATCAAACAGGCGCTCGGATGGTTTGCCGGCGCGGAGGAAAAACTAAGCCCGCAAAAACGGGAAATCGCTCACAAAATCTTAAAGGAAATCGTTGACCGGCTGAACTTTTTAAATAACGTCGGACTGGAATATCTGTCGCTTTCCCGCCAGTCCGGCACCTTGTCCGGCGGCGAAGCCCAGCGCATCCGGCTGGCCTCGCAGATCGGTTCGGGACTGACCGGAGTGATGTATGTCTTAGACGAACCGTCCATCGGCCTGCACCAACGCGACAACGACCGCCTGCTCGAAACCCTGACCCGGCTTCGCGACATCGGCAATACGGTGATTGTGGTCGAACACGACGAAGACGCCATCCGCGCCGCCGATTATCTGGTCGACATGGGACCCGGCGCCGGCGAACTCGGCGGCCATGTAGTGGCCAAAGGCACCGTCGAAGAAGTGCTGAACACGCCGGAAAGCCTGACCGCCCAATATCTGACCGGGCAAAGGGAAATTTCCGTTCCCCGCAAACGGCGGAAGGGAAACGGCGGCTTTATCACCTTAAGCGGAGTCAAAACCAACAACCTCAAAGACGTTGACCTGAAAATCCCGCTCGGCACCATGACCTGCGTTACCGGCGTTTCCGGCGGGGGCAAGTCTTCGCTTATTCTCGAAACCCTGTTTAAAGCCGTCAACAAGGAATTAAACGGCAGCCGCGAACCGGCCGGCATTTACGACAAACTGACCGGGCTGGAAAACATTGACAAAGTGATCGACATCGACCAGTCGCCGATCGGTCGCACGCCGCGTTCCAATCCGGCCACCTATACCGGCCTGTTTACCTACATCCGCGACTGGTTCGCCGGTCTGCCGGAAGCCAAGGCGAGAGGATACAACGCCGGGCGTTTTTCCTTCAACGTTGCCGGCGGCCGCTGCGAAGCCTGCAAAGGCGACGGCGTGACCAAAATCGAAATGCACTTTCTGCCCGACGTTTACGTTGCCTGCGACGTCTGCAAAGGCAAACGCTTCAATCGCGAAACGCTGGAAGTCAAATATAAGGGCAAATCCATCGCCGACGTTTTGGACATGACCGTCGACGAGGCTTTTGACTTTTTCGACTCCATCCCGTCGATCAAAAACCGGCTGGACCTTTTGCGCAAAGTCGGCCTCGGCTACATTCACCTCGGCCAGCCGGCAACTACCCTGTCCGGCGGCGAAGCCCAGCGCATCAAGCTGTCAAAAGAACTTTCCAAACGGGCAACCGGCAAAACCCTTTATATTCTGGACGAACCGACCACGGGACTGCACTTTGAAGACATCAACCGTCTGTTGAAAGTGTTGCAAACTTTGGTCGACCAAGGCAATACGGTGGTTGTCATCGAGCATAACCTGGACGTGATCAAAGTGGCCGATTATATCGTCGACCTGGGACCGGAAGGCGGTGACGGCGGCGGCCGAATCGTCGCTCAGGGCACGCCGGAAGAAGTCGCAAAATCGGAAAAAAGCTATACGGCAAAATATCTGCGGGAGAAACTTAAATAAATAAAATCGACTTGCCGGAAAATATCCGTTTGTCCGAATCCGATAAAACATAAATTCCCCGTATCAACGGCCGCAGCATTTACCGTCGGCCTTTATTTTCCGTATGAGAATTTTGCCGCATTTGCCCGGAAAATACACCTGAGACTTCCCCGAATATCAAACCTTTTATTGCTTTCAAACGGACATTTTGGTAAAAATTCATAATAAATATGAGGAGAACAACCATGGATATAATCTACGAAGTACTGCCCAAAGACTTTTCCAAAGAAGGAATCGAAAAAGCTCTTTCAGAAAAAAAGCAACTTGAGCAAAAAGCGCAAGAACTTTCTGAAAATGCTTCTAAAGAAGATTAATTTCGATTATAATTGCGCCGTCCGGAACGATCCTGACCGGCAGATGAGTGGTTGTGCAGGCAACATCCGCATAAGCTGCGGCAGACCATGCCCCTGCATGACATGGTTTTCAGATTGTTCCGGATTTTTAAATAACCAATGGTTGTTATTTCTTTTTTAAAAAATGGATGTTATAATAAGTTTCTGTAAAAGTTAAAAATGTTAGTTATAACCAGCTTGATGATTTTATTGTAACGTTCTTTCCAAATCAGATATGCTATAATCGGCAATTAACCGAGGGGCTGGAGCGGGTCGTTATAGCTTCCTTTCCAAATCAGATATGCTATAATAGCCTGTCGCCGAACTCTTCATAAGAGGTGGTTATAGCTTCCTTTCCAAATCAGATATGCTATAATCTGCGGTAGGTGTCATCGTCCAGTCCCAGCGTTATAGCTTCCTTTCCAAATCAGATATGCTATAATTCTATCAATGACGTGCCGGAGATTCGGCAGGTTATAGCTTCCTTTCCAAATCAGATATGCTATAATTATCAATATCAATAAATAAAGGAGAATAAAGTTATAGCTTCCTTTCCAAATCAGATATGCTATAATAGCTCTGCCGACAGGCTCTCCGTCCGTCCCGTTATAGCTTCCTTTCCAAATCAGATATGCTATAATCGATCCTTAGAAGTTACGTTAATTCTGTAAGTTATAGCTTCCTTTCCAAATCAGATATGCTATAATATACCGAACGAACAGACGTTCTGCCGCCAGGTTATAGCTTCCTTTCCAAATCAGATATGCTATAATTGCCCGTTTAACAGAAAGTGCAGGCATTTGGTTATAGCTTCCTTTCCAAATCAGATATGCTATAATTATCTTTGTCCATAATAATCTCCTTTTAGTGTTATAGCTTCCTTTCCAAATCAGATATGCTATAATTCGCCCGGTGGGCTTTTGCCAGCTCCAGCAGTTATAGCTTCCTTTCCAAATCAGATATGCTATAATAACTCAATGGTTCCCTCTCTGTGATCTTTAGTTATAGCTTCCTTTCCAAATCAGATATGCTATAATTGGGTCGTTTTACTGAGCTTTCCCGTCCCCGTTATAGCTTCCTTTCCAAATCAGATATGCTATAATTTGTGGCGGGGCTGGCAACTGCAGCTATGTGTTATAGCTTCCTTTCCAAATCAGATATGCTATAATCTAGGCGTTGTGAGGCGCTCCGCCTGGTGGGTTATAGCTTCCTTTCCAAATCAGATATGCTATAATTTATCGGTTGCAATTTTTGTTGATTTTTTCGTTATAGCTTCCTTTCCAAATCAGATATGCTATAATCAAGTAAAGCAGAAGCTATTGAGTAATCGTGTTATAGCTTCCTTTCCAAATCAGATATGCTATAATAGATTCCAATTAAGCCGTTGAATATCAACGGCTTTTTTGTTTTTAAAAACAGGAAATTCAGAGCAAAAGGAGCTGTTTGTCACCTATTTCTTCCTCTTTTTTTAAGCTTCCGACCAAGATTTCCATAGACGCATATTGCTTTTCGGTTACGGTTAACAGTCTAACACTTCCGGTCTTGGGAATCAAGGATTTCAAGCGTTTAGCATGTTTTTCGACGTCATCCTGCCCTTTGCAGATGCGGGAATAGACGGACAACTGCAACATGGTATAACCGTCCTTCAGCAGGAAATTCCTCAAGCGACTCGCGTTGCGCCGGTCGGTTTTGGTTAAGGTCGGCAGGTCGAAAAAGACGATCATCCGCATATATCTTTCTCCTTCCCTGGCCACTTATCCACAACCTTACAACAAAAACGTTTCTTTTTCCATGGCCGGCAATTTTAACTCTGAAACTTTTTTTACGGTCATTGCCCTGACCAGGCTTTCCGCCGTCATTTCGCAGCTTTTCAAAAGGTTGACGTCTTCTCCCCTCAATCGGCAATTCATTCCTAAAACCTGCAAGATCCGATTTTTCAATTCAACATTCAATTGCTTGTTTTCGGACAACGACAGTTTGGCGACAACATAATCAACAAACGGACGAAACGGCTCAATCAGGTCGTCTACCAGATTAAACTGATTGAGCTTGTTGGCATGGTGAATGCCGAAACAAGGCAACAATCCTGCGCCGACGACGCTTCTGGCCATGCAGCCGCGCAACACCGCATAACCGTAATTGAGTGAGGCATTGCGGATATCGTCATCATCGCTGCGGTTAAAATCCGTAAAAAAGCTTTTCCAGTAAATTCCGGCGGCAAAAGCTTCCGAATTTTTTGCGTCGCCGGATTGAACCAGTTTGGCAATTTCCCTTAATTTGCCGGCATTGGATTTATTTAAAATTTCCAACGCCGCGGCCTGGTTGTTTATTTTGGCTTTTATCACCTCCTGCCACAGGCGTTTTTTTAACGGCTCGGAAATATCCCGCTGCAGCCAGGCTATCTGCGAATAGCGGGAATGGGTATGGAACGGAAACAGCACACCGGACGGCAGATGTGAAAAATCACAGGTAAAAAGAACAATGTCATATTCCGGCAATTCGGAAAGCAATGAGTTGGACAACAAAATCTGCCTGTTCTCCAAGATAACGACGGATATGTCTTCCAACGGAATCGTCAGGGAAGCTTCTTCAAAAGGTTCATACACAAGCCGGCGGTTTTTGACCGATAATTTACAGGGTTTGCTTATTTGCAAAATCCGCCAGCCCATTTTTTCACTCCCCCTTTTTATGCCGATTCTTTTTTATCATCGTCAACGGCAACCGGGTTTCTTTTTTGACTTTGGCAATACGTCCCAGCGGATCCACCTGATATTTTTCGATACTATCAACAACGTTTAAACAAATTTTCTTTTCATTTGACATTTTAGTATAACTTTTTTCAGTTTGGATATTTTTTGTTTCATCTCCTTTTTTATTTAACTTAACAAGTGCATTTATCATAAAATTATTTTTTAATCCATTAATAACGACTTGTTTTTTCTCATTATCAAACTTACCTATTTTTCCAATATATTCCTGATCACCTATTTTCAACAAAATGTTGTCATCCCGCAAAAAAGTAGAGGTCTTAATTCTAAAAATCGGTGAATTATCAACACTACCTATATAAAGTTGGCCACTTTGTGCATTATATTGATTAACATATCCTTTAATACACTCATCTTTACTGGTTATTTCAACATAATCATCTTTATACAAGCTAAACATAAAATTAAAGCTTTCATCTATTTTTATAAACGAACCATTTACATACTCATATGGCTGCGGAGCATCGGTAAATTCTTTACAGTTAACCAAATCAACAACATATATGGGAACAATATAAAAATGATTTTCCTTTCGAAAAACATCAAGCCGAAACATATTTTCTTTTTCTGCCATTCCATAACGAATCGGCAAACTTCCCTTCTTCTCGCTCTTAGAAAAAATTGTATCTTTATGTGCAGAACCGGTTGCGTTTTTGCGCGGCGGGCGGGAAACAAAAACCTTCTCCAGGCTGGCCAGCACTTCAGTCCGAAAACCGCTCCAAGGTTCCCGAATTTGCTGTTTGATGTATTTGTACCAGACTTCGGCTTTCTCGTGCCCGAGTTCTTCCGCTTTCTTTCTGCGAAAATCGTCCTTGTTTTCAAAAATCGCGGAAAGTTTTGACAGTTTCTGCACCATTCCCTGCGTGGCGCAGGCAACGACAACTGCATCCTGAGCATGATGCCTGTCGCTTGCGTCACGGTCTTTTATCAGCCCCCATTGGTGACGGAGATAATCGGTTAACGAACCGGTGCGCACCTGGATCCGGTTTTTGATTGCGCAGGAACTGGCGGAAAAATCAACGGCATCTTCCAAATACCGTTTGACATAACGGGCAATATAGGAGTTGTCGTTGGCGTTTCTTTCGCGAAATTCCAAATCGTTTTCTTTTTCTTGATAATCTTTGTTCAACAGATTGTTTCTTTTGTAACGGTTAATCGACGGCGTGGTGTTAACGACGGTTTCAAACTCTTCCCATCGTCCGAGCGGTTCCAGATATTCATAAGGAGTTTGGCTTCCTTTCTTGCGGTTTTCTTCGGCCAGACAAAGCACTTTGTTGTTCTGACCATCGTCAAGCGAACGGGAATAAGGAATGATGTGGTCAACGTCGCAATAACCGTTTTCGTCCAGGCGGCGGAGGTCAATCGCTTTTCCGGAATAGATGCATTTGCCATTTTGCTGCCGGTACAAACGGTATTTCAACATGTTTTTACCGTTTGCGGCAAGGCCTTCCTTTTCCAACCCGTCCTCGGCTTCTTTCCGTTCGGTCTCGTTTTCCTTTTGCCGCCGCATGATCTGATTGCGCTCGTCACGGCTTTTCTTCAAATCCCGGCCGATTTCCAGATTTATCTGATCCGGCGCACCGTATGTCCGAACCATGGCGTTATATACTTTGCGGAACTGGGCAACCGCACGGTTAACGACCGGCACCATCGTCAGTTTGTCATTTGCAATCGGCGGCAGCAGCAGACCTTTTTCCTCCGCCAGTTTGATGCCGTCCTCGCGGAAGTCGTATCCGGCCTTTTCGCAGGCTTGGTTATACTTCAAACCTTCTGCCAGATAAGGATTGAGCTTATAAAGGGCTTTCAGCGACAGATTAATAAACTCGCTGCCGGTCAGCTTTTTAAAAACTTCCCGATAATCCTCCGGTATTCCTTTTTCGCTTAAAAAGCGCTCTATTCCGGCGTCGTTTTTCTCGCAGACGACCGCGGTCATGCCGAGATCCAGCAACGGCAAATTCGAGCCGACCTCTTTCCACTGCTCCGGCGAAAAAGCGGCTTTCAGCTTATGCCAGCCTTTCATGGCGTAAAACTTTGCGTCTTCGGGATTAACCGCTTTTTCTTCCCCGCTTTTTCCTTTTTTTGTTTTTTGCGCATAGTTGACGTCGTCAAAAAAGACTTCCCGGCCTTTAAACAATTTGTTTTTGATAGTCGAATATTTGACTTCCTTGGTGTTTTTCAGCAATTCAAGCAAAGCCTTCCGCTCTTCTCCGTTTAAGAAACGGCGTTCGCCGTCAACGGTCACTTTCAGGTTATTAATTTTGCTTAAAGCAACAAAGAGCTCTGCCGAAGGGGCTTCTTTCGGCGCCCGCGGCTGTTCCGATTCAAACCGGCATCTGCCGACCATGTGCCCGACGCTCCCCACTTCCCGGTAACGGAAGGCAATCTTGCAAAAATCGCGGTATAGGTCCTCGGTAAACAAACCGAATTGCTTCTGATACTCAAAAATCAGTTTTGTTTCCTTTTCAATTTCTTCCCGCGGAATGGAATTGACATAAACGGCTACGCCCTTGTTTGGGCCTTTTTGCGGCGTATAGTTGCGCATTTTGTGATCATCGGAATGTTTGGCCCGTTCAACGATCATCTGCGCCAGCGTTTGAAAACCGACCGTTTCCTTCCGGTTTTCCGCAATCGCCGTCAAGATGCGGCCGCTTTCCTTGTCCGCCTCTTCAGCAGCCTTACGGTAAGACTTGAAACCGCGATGTTTTGCCAGATGGGTCAAAACCCGCAGCAGTTCCTCTTTTGACAGCGGACGCCGCAAGGCCTCTGCACGCAGATTCCAAACGTCGCCGCCTGTTTGCTCGGCATAAAGCGCTTCCAGTTCCGTCGTTGAAGCGACCAGTCCCTTGGCGACAAACAGACGTTTAATACCAAGCATTCTCCTGGCCTTGCGGCGGGTGATCCGGCGCAACAAGCGTTTTTCCCGCCGGGGCGCCGCCAGCGAGGAACCGTCCTTCGGGTTTTCCGCTACCGGAAAACAGCGCACTCCGCAGCCAACGACTTTTCCTTCAATAATCTCTCCTGTTTCCGGATCAAAATTTTCATCACTATGATCAATAACCGCCCAGCCGATCGAAGCAATCCCCAAATCAAAACCAAAAATTTTCTTTTTCATCCCGCCAGCCTTAAAAATTGTAATATATTAAAACATTAGCATATTAAAAGGTTTATGCAAGAAATTTTTGTTTTTCGCCAACCGGCTGAAAAGCGAACGGACTATTGCCGCACTCACGCAACACCGGACCGCGCGGATTGTCACTGCCCCTCTTCTCCCAAGGTTGCCAAACAGCCTTTGGCTGCGAACTGCGCTTCTCCCCGGCCGATCTCCGGATACATGCTTTCTTTGGCGGCACCGCCCCTGCGGATTTTGGACAAAACTTGTGTTATTATTTTTAAGTGAAGAAAATAAACGCTCTTTTAAATGATATGGTCTTTCCGAGTTAAAAACTTTTTACGAGGAACTGATCATGATATATGGATATGTGCGCGTTTCAACCGACCATCAAAACATCGAAAACCAACACCACGAAATTAAAGAATTTTCAAAGCGGCAGCACCTTAAAATCGACGCCTGGATCACGGAAACCATTTCGTCGCGCAAAGAGCTGAAACAGCGCAAACTGGGAAAACTCCTGCAAAAGATAAAAGCGGGAGACGTCATCGTTGCCACCGAAATATCAAGACTTGGACGCAACATGTTGGAAGTGATGGGCATTTTGCAAAAATGTCTGGAAAAAGAATGCCAAATTTGGACATTGAAGGAAAATTACCGACTGGGAGCCGACATCCAATCAAAAGTCCTCGCTTTTGCCTTTTCCCTGTCCGGGGAAATTGAACGCCAGTTGATTTCGCAAAGGACCAGAGAATCTCTCAAACGACTGAAATCCGAAGGACGACACTTGGGCCGCCCTTATGGTTTCAATTACCAAAAACTGGCAAAACATCACCGGCAGATCGAACGGATGCTGGCCCGCAACATTTCACAAGCGGAAATCGCCCGGGAATTCGAATGCAGCTGGAGTACGCTGCACCGATACATAAAAAAACATTTTCAACCTTAAAACGGACTTTCTTAAAAACGGCAGTTTTGCGCTTTTTCTTTCACTGTCCGGAAAAACCGCAATCCTAGGCGTTTTATTCCGAAAGTAAAAATTACACTTGACGGAAACTGCATTCCGTAATATCCTTTTGGTAAAGAAACTTTTTTGATTTTATATCTGATTTGGAAAGGAAGCTATAATAATCGAATGTTTCTTTACGAGTAGGGCTCTGACGTTTCATATTTTATATGGGACGTCATCCTTTTTTTTATGTAAATTTCCTATTTCCGCATTTTATTTTTCCATTTATCGCCCATACACAGGGTAGTCCTTGC